>SDBT01015711.1_pt1 | contig 12024 bp, 14 predicted proteins | sample 2277101 | NCBI WGS metagenome assembly SDBT01 (sample SAMN10404973, study PRJNA504765) | marine sediment metagenome | isolation source: marine sediment core GS10_PC15, 103 cmbsf | place: Arctic Ocean: Southern Knipovich Ridge | collected 2010
GTCCAATAGGCTCTCCTTCTACGTCGAAGCTATCACAGAAGTGGGGGAGGTATTTTGCGACTCTGTAGTTCACGCCTTCCTGATCCTGTCGGTCGATCCAGGTTCCGCGCTCGACTCGAATCAAGACATACCGACCCTCTGGGGGAAAGGTGGTTGGATCTTCATAGCAGATTCTTTGCATCACCACATCCCCTCGTTCGATAGGAACATCTCGTATTCGCTCTCGTCGCTAAAGTCTGGAGGCGTCGAGGTTGTTACGTCGTTTGGCTTCCACGCCGACCACTGTTGACGAGCCTTGTCGTAGAGATCTTCGTTGTCGTTGGCCAGGTCGATGATCCGTCGGATGAGGCCTTCACCTCCCTTGGTCGGGCCAACCATGCTGCGACCGTGGTCACGGTAGGCCTGCAGGACGTTGCACCTACGGAACAAGCTGAACATCGCCTGTTGCTCGCGGTAATCGTTGCCCGGCATCAGCGTAATGACCTCGCGGAGTTCTTGTTCGTGGAGCAGGCAGCTCAACGAACCCTCCGCCGTGTGCGATTCTAGGTCGGCCGTCATCAAGGCGGTGACCTGGAGGACGTTGGTCACGAGGTTCCGGCGGCGAACAGAGTCACTGTGTTGGTCGTATTTAGCTTCGTGCCAGCAATGCTCCATCCACTCGCAGGCCCACTTGACATGAACCTCGCGAACTTCGACAGTCCGGAGCGTCTCGTCGTCCGTGGTGTGGGAGAAGACGAGGTTCGCAACGGCAGTTGCCACGCGAATGAGACTCTCCGACTTCTCCTGCCCGGTGAAGAGGGGGATCTCGTCCTGGTCGTAGATCGAGTCCCACTTGTCGCACTGCGCCTTCGCATAGGCGAACGCCTCGCTGGTGATCGACACCTCGTCGATGGTCTGCGACCACGCGCGCTGGATTAGGGTTCGGATGAGGTCAAGCTTGTAGACGCTCGGCGCCCCGGTATCCTCCCACTGAACCTTGTCGTTCACGAAGAGCGGGAAGTCCAGGCGGGAGATCCCCTGGATGTGGCCATCGGCCAATTCGAGCAGGGCGGCGCAGGGATAGCGGGACTTGCCGCGGGGGAAGTTAGAGATGTAGATGGCCCGGACGGCGGCCGGCATCCTCGCGGCCCCGGTGCATTTCCCCGAGTCCACGTAGCCGTCGGACCGCGCCGACTGGAGCGCCTCCATGATCTGCTGCTTCTTCCCGAAGAAGTTCTGCATCTCGTCGAGCGCAACGCAGCGGCCGTGGTGTTTAGGCCAGGTCCCGGGGCGGACGGTGTGGAGGTCGGCGGAGGAGGAGGTCAGCCCAGCGACCGACGTCCCAGAGCTAGATGCCTGGGTGTGGAACCCCATCCCCAAGGCGTCGAACAGCCGAGTGACCGTCCCCGACTTCCCCTCCCGTGGGAGGCCCATGATGGCCATGTCGATCCAGCCGCGGGTCTTCCGCCCGTCCTGGTTCCTGTGCCACAGGGCGGAGCACATGGTGATAAGCGTCCCGATATGGAGGTCGCGCCGGTTCTTGATCGAGGTGACGTGCTCGGAGACGTCGTCGGCGATGGCGTCGACCTTCTCGGTCAGGGTCGCCAGGTCGTTCACCTGGTGGGGAAACTTGAGGAGGAGGTCGGCCCGGTGGGCGTCGATGTCCACGGTGTTCGCGTCCAGCTGCTCGACCCGCTCGGCCACCATCCCGAGCTTGTTCCGGCCTACAGCGAAGACCTTCCCGGTCACCTTGACGCGCCCGACGATGGGCGGCGCCTTGCCGGGGGAGACCACGGCCAAGGTGGTCTTGTCTGCCTCGTCGTCGAACAGGTCGGACAGGTCCCACCGGGTGCCCCGGTTGTTGCGGTGGTGGCTGATGGAGAGGAACGGGCAGCCCCTGGCACGCTGGCAGACGTCCTTGACGATCACTGCGTCGGCGTCGTTGGAGTAGACCGCCTTGGCCAGCTGCTCCGGGAAGTGGTACCAGGGGATCCCCTGTGCCCTCACAGGGCCCAGCCGTTGGGGCACCCCGCACCGGTCACAGGTCGACGCCATAGCCTCGTCGCCGTAGACGCAGGAGATGGTGGTCTCGACCGGGATGGGGATGGGCTCCTCGCGGAGGGTGGCCACGGTCCCGATGATGCTGATCCGCTGGTAGGGCGGGCTCGAGAGGGCCTCGTGGACCGTCTCGACCTCTTTGATCTTTTCCAGCTCACCGTAGACCTCGTCGTATGTCCACCGCTTTAGGTCTGCAGGCGTGCCGCGCCCGCCCGAGTCGACCCAATCCTTCAAGTCGCCCTTCGGGTTGATGAGCGGGTCCATTGGGACGCAGGCGAGGATCACCTCGCAGTTCCGCTTCTGGAAGTAGCGGCAGATGTTCCGGAGCTTCCCCACGGTGTGGTCGCGCACCCGGATCTTGTAGCCCTCGTCCCCGCCCTTGATGTCGTGGATGGGGCCTTGGAAGGCGTCGAGGTCCTGGAGGATGATGACCCTCTTCCCCTCCATGCACTCCGGGAAGTCGGTCTCCATGGGGGTCGTGCCCTTGCCGAACAGGGCGATCGGATAGCACCCCAACTCCTGCCACTTCAAGCGGCATCGAGCGGTGATCAAGTCCGACTCGCCCTCCACCAGGATGAACTCCTCGGTCAGGTCTCCCGGGGCGATCTGTGGCCAGATGCGCGGGGGCTGGCTGCACCCGGGCGTCGCCTTGTTCCACTTACGGATCGTCTTCCGCTGCAGGTCTGGGATCTGGACCTTGAACCTGGTCGAGAGCTTGCCGGTCTTCTCCTCGAACGAAGCGAAGATGAGCACATCGCCCACCTTGCCGTTGATCCACATTCCGATCCCTAGTTCGGCCACGTCCTCCGGGTCCACCTTCCACTTGGTGGTGATGAACTTCCGGCACGCGACCCCGTCGTCAGCTAGAAGGCGCTTCTTTGCCTCCTCGAGAAACTCGGGGGTCATCTCCGTTGGGAGATGCTTCAGCCGGCCCTGCCCCTTGTTGTCAGGGTTGTAGCGCGAGAACGACACGCCCATCTTCTTGGCGAGTTCCTCGGCGGCTCGAGTGGCCGCGTGCTCCCCGTCGATCCCGACAACTACTCGGTATGTGTCGGTGATGTCCGAGGTTTTGGTCCCACAGCGCTTGCACTCGAAGTTGCCGGTGTCGATCCACCAGGTGCAGAAGTCGCCACGCGGGTCGGTCTCGCATCCCGGGTGATCGGTGCGGAGAATGTCGGGGGACCGCCCACCGATCTGGAACCCGAGCGACTCGATCCATCGCTCGGGGTCGGAGGCAAAGGCCTCCTTCAACTTCTCGAAGAGGGGGTTAGCCACCCAGACCTCCTAGCTCAGAAAGGGATGTCGCCGTAGTCCTTGCTGGCGGAGGTGTTCGCCTCGGCGCCATCATCCGAACCCTTGAGGCGTCCATGGCTCTGAGCTTCCCTCAAACCCTTGTAAGTTTCAAGGGCTGTCTGGCGAATCGCCAGGGGCACAGGCTCGCTGGTGTCCCACTTCACGACGAGCTTGAAGAAGCTGAACTCTCTCCCGCCTTTCTCCTGTTTCTTGTGCGGACCGTCCGCGATGATGTGGGCCGGGTGATCGAAGAAGTTCTTCCGCTGCATCTTCTTCGCGGTCAACAAGCCCTGGAGCGCCTTGTAGCTGGTGCTTTGGAAGCGCATCATGGCTGGGCCACTCGGCGTCATCATGATGATCTTGTGCTGCTTGTTGCAGTCTGGCTTCGTGTGAGGGTTCGTCGACCGGTCCCATTCGTTCCGACCGCACTCGGAGCACAGCCCGTAGACGGTGCCCTCGACGCCATCGAGAGAATAGCAGTCCTTGAGGTCTTTGTGGGCTGGGTTCTTGTCGTCCGTGAAGAACGAGTTTCCCTTGGCGTGGGAGATGATCAGCACGCGGAGCGGGGAGTCGAACAACTCCGTCGTAACCGTGTTGTAGAACTGGCCCGCCGAGGCACCCGGCACGTCGTTGACGGCCGTTCCTTGAAGGAGCTTGATGGTCGGGAGAACGGTGTCGCCGTCCTCGATGTTGTCGTCGCCGACCACCTCCAGATCGTTCTTAGGCAGGAGAATAGGAAGGAGATCGGTGCCCTCGAATTTCTTGGGCTCCCACAGTGTCAGTTCATCGGTCATCGTTCTTGCCACCCCGTGACGGAGAGCCCCGGGTATTGGTTGAGTTTCATCGTGTCGGGGACGTCGGTCTCGCTCAACTCGCTAGACTTGAGGCCTTCACGGATCCTATCCGTGATCGCCGACTTGTTCAGGGTGTCTTTGGAAAAGGGGGCGTCGTCGCCGTAGGTGTCGCGCAGGAACTCGCGCACCTCGTGTTCGTTGGCCTGGGTCACGGAGACGGAGCACCGGCCCTGGAAGTGGATCCTCGTCCCGTCGTCCATGTAGTCGAGGCGGGAGATGCCGAGGTCCATCATGCGCTCGATCAGTTCGCTCTCCGCCGCCTTCATTGTGGCGAAGGCCTCGGCGGTCGTTCGCTTGGCGATGTCGTGGCGCTGACGCATCTCGTAGTAGTGCTGCTGAGCCTGGACGTGAGGGCCGGATGGTGTCCTCTCTTCGCTGTCGTCGAGGTGGTGCATCTCTAAGGCCCTGTCTCTAGGTCGGATTCCTCTTCTCGGATCCGTTCCATAGATTCTATCAAACGATCAACGTGTTGACCGAAGGTGCGAACAGCATTGTCGATTGTATCGGCAGCTCTTGTCATGTTCTCAGATGCTTCGATAATTATTCGCGCAGCATTCCGGACATCCTCGGATCCTATGAGGTAGATGTTTTCCATCGGTCTCACCATCCCTGATGGTCTGCACCATCTCCATCGGTCTCACCATCCCTGATGGTCTGAACCATCTCGGCGATGAGTCGATCCACCCGACCGGGATAGAGGGAGGTGTAGGCTCTGACGATCTCGAGTAGACCGACTGACTCCTGGTGCTCGGCGCAGAGGCTCTTCCTGTAGTGGGTGACCCACTCCTCGAAGTGTCTATTCTCAGTGTTTCTCATGGTCACAGAGTCTCACAGTTCACGGGATCTGTCAAGGGCTGCGCGACGATTTCGACCAGGTATCTCCCGTTTTTGTAGGTGGACCAGACGGAGAAGTATCTCGTGTCGTCCCGACACCAAGCGAAGATTCTCGCCCAGTCTCCGGTCCTGATTAGGCGGAGAATCTTGGACCTTCCTGGTTCGATGGGCGAGGTGTCGACGTAGTCAACGCTGCACTGAGGCTCGACAATGGGGTTCTCTCTAAAGAGCCCTGAAAATGTGCCCTTTCCGATATAGCTCGTCTTCACGTCACACAAGATGATTTCAGGTGGAATGTAGAGACCACCGAACGTGATGTCAATCCAGCGGCGAAACCCTTCCTGCTCGACTGCGAAACTAGTCGCTGGGTGTGTCATCGTTGATCAGGTCCAGTCGCCCGTCGGTCGAGCACTTGTAGCGCAGCTTGCCACAGATCCTGGCTAGTTCAGCCTCGAACGAAGCTCCCTCGCTCTCCTTCCACCCGGGGAGTAGCGCGATGCCCTCGCAGGCGTCGCTAACTATGAACTGGAGGTCGGCGACCATGGCGGCCCGGAGGTCGAAGTCTTGGTCCTCCAGGGGGAGGGACGGATCGAGTGGGTCGTCTGTGTCGGCCATGTCCCTCTCCAGTGGATTGAACACCGCGTGTCCCTGGTGTCGCAGGGAGTAGGCGGCGCTGGTGAACTCTATGAGTCCGTAGAGGTGGCAGCCGCGCATTGGGCCGGCGAGATAGAGCTTCATTTCTTCTTGACCTTCTTCTCGAGTTCGGCGACAGCTTGGGCAATAAGCGCAAGCGAGGCCCGCCGAGGGTCCCCGAACGCTATACAGATCTCCTTCCACTCCTTCCATGAAGGGCGGATCGGTGCTGGGATCCTGTTGTAGCACAGGTGCAGCATGGCTCGGGCGGGTCTCATGTCTGAATTATCAGCCCTGATTGCAGGGCTGATAACGCTGAATCGAGCTGATGTGCTTGAGCCGCTTCCTCTATCTCCTGCCACATCTCCCGCCGGCAGTTCATCCGATACTCGGCGAGTAGGATCAGGAGGCGCCTTTCAGACCATCTGTCTGAAATTCCTCCTTGATGGAACTCGCGGAGCAGCTTGGTGTGAGTGCGCCACCCGAGTGGAGGTCTCTTCACCATTGCCTCTTGAACGAGGCTTCCTGGTAGCTCTTCGCTCCGCCCCAGAGAGCGGTGCATAAGCACGCGACCAGGAAGAAGGCCAGCACGATCCCTGCCGGAATCCACAGCGGGGCAGTGACCCACCACCAGGACCAGGCGATGACGTCGCACAGCTTGAGAGTGAGGAAGAGAAGAAACACCATGCCTGGGATACCTGCTCCCATCACTCCGCCTCGTTCTTCTTGTAGTCGATGTCGGCCTGCTCGGCCATGTGGGCGAAGCCGTGGATGAGCGCTTCCCACTCGTCCCATGGCATGTTGTAATAGTTGTCTTCCACGACGAGGTCCACCGTTTGGTCGCTCGGGTCGTAGCGGAGTGCGGTCTCGTGGCCGCTGATCTCGATTCTTCGTATCAAGTTCATAGGATCTCTCTCAGTTCGCCGACGGTCATGTTCTTGATTACGTTCTCAGCGTCGTCGGCTTTGTCGCTGAGCCGCTTGTTGATGTGGGCCTCGATGGTCCCTTGCATCACGGGTATCTGGATGTTCACGGTGCCGGTGGTTCCGATGCGGTGGCAGCGGTCCTCGGCCTGGGCGTTGATGGCTGGTGACCAGTCGCGCCCGTAGAAGATTACGTCTTGGGACCGGTAGAGGTCAAACCCTTCCGCAATTTTTACCTGACAAAATAAGCCGCGAAGTTCGCCGGACTGGAATTTCTGGATGATGTCGTCGCGCGCCTTGGAGGTCAGCTTCCCGTGCAGGAACCCGAAGCCCTCATACTGCTCAACCAACCAGAAGAGCGGACCGTTGAACTTGCTGAACACCACGGGGGCTCCGCCTTGTTCAAGCACGTCGTCGATCTTCTCGCGGACCCAGCGGACCTTTTCGCTCTTTGGGAAGATCAACTCGCCCGTCCGTCCTGGTATACTCTCAGCATGACCGACAATCAGTGGCATGACCTTCTCGACGTAAGCCTCCGGGAGGCCGCCGATGAAGCCCTGCGCAATCTGCTCGCAGCGGAGAGCCGCCTCGACCGCCGATGCAGCCTTTGGTTGGAACATCGGCGTTTCATCGTCCAGGCTGGCGAGGTCGATTATAGCCAACTCTCTCAGAGCCTTGTAGATGCGCTTGGTGGAATCGTCGAGTTCGAGATCCACGGTTGTCCGAATTTTGGGCGGGAGGTCGAGCGTCTCCTCCTTCGAGCGCCGGATCTGGAACGTGTTGACGAGAGTGTTTAGCTCGGCCGTGTTCTTCGTTCCCTTGGTCTGATAGAAGGTCCGGTTCCCCATCTTGATCCGGACCTGGATCAGGTAGCGAGAACAGAAGTCGTGATAGCTCGTCCAGAACCCTGGACGACAAAACTCCGCCTGACAATACAGGTCGTCGATCATGTTCCGGACGGGAGTCCCCGTCAGGCACAGGCGGTAGTCCGCGTCTCTCAGGTGCTCCATGACCAGCTTGGTTCGCTGGGCGTCCCGGCTCTTGATGTAGTGACTCTCGTCCAGAACGACGAACTGTCGGTTGGCCAGGAAGGCAAGTCTCTCTAATGCCCGGTCCCCGATGTGTGGAAGCATGTCATAGTTGATGATGAGCACGCCGCCTTCTTCCGGCATGTCTACCCATGCGTCCCCGATGACCTGTAGCTTCTTTGCTCTTGTTCGGCCGTCGACCAGATGAACTGGGGTTGTCTCACCAAGAACTTTGTAGACCTCGCGTTTCCAGTTGTGCTTGACCGAGGAGGGGCACACCACGATAAGTCGGGTGCTCCTGCTCTGTTGGAAGCAGGTCAGGGCGGTGGTGGTCTTTCCCAGGCCCATCTCGTCCGCGATGAGGCACTTGAACCCCATCTCCTTGGCGGCATTCACGGCTTGGATTTGGTGGGTGAAGAGCTTCCGTTCTGGGGGGAATAGGAACCCTGTTGGTTGCCACTCGGCAAGCGCCTCCTTGGCTCTCTCGAACGAGAGGGACACCTTGACCAAGCGGATCGTGTCAACCTCATCCATGATGAGGCTTGATACAGTCCTCAACTTGAGCAGTGACCGCGCGGTGTGCGGGTATAGCGGCGCGTGAAAAACGGAGGCGGGCTCGCCCGAAGCTAGAGCGCCCCGCCCCCTTTGTCGTCGCCAACCTGGCCACTTAGAGATCATCTTGTGGACGGGGCAACCACCACGTGGATCGCCACCAACAACAACGATTTTTCCTCCGTCTAGCGTGGCTTCGATGATCTGGTGCATGGTTCTCTCGAATAAAGGTCCCCGACCTGCTTCATCAGCTAACAGGCCGGGGTTCACCCCACAACATGCGAGGCTAGAAACTCTCTAAGTGCAATGGTGCCATGCTCGAGCCACCGAATCCACTCCGGATAGCTTGATTGGTGAAAAAAAAAGAAGCCCCGTGGCCGACTCCCCTACTTAGGGTCCGCACCACAGGGCTTCTTAGCGCTGCGAAGAGAGAGAACACCGTGCGCGTGGGACCGGTCGGCTTGACGACTGGGACCCCGGGTGGGTAGGTCTCCACGGGAGACAGGTTACTCGGTGTCGACTCTCGATGCAACAGGTTTTGGATGGACCCCGTGACTCTCAGTCAGACTGCTAGTCTGGGGTTTGCCCTTGTGGGCCCATCCAACCATCCTCGCGTCTCAGATGACCGTTTCCAGGTCCTTGAATGACTCCTCGGTGAGGGCCTCGCATGTCGAGCCGGGCTCTGCCGACAGCTTGGTTGTCGCCTCGATGCAAGCCGTCTTGACCGCGGCGTAGATCTTAGGGTGACCGATCACAAACACGACACAGGAAGACATACCGCTCTCATTGATCCCTCCGAGGGGTTCGATTCCCATTCCGTTGTCGCCCATCGCCACGTTGGCGAGGTATGACACCCTCATCCCCACGTCCATGAACATCTTGCTCTTGGACACGATCTGTTGTTGCAGGTCTTCGGGTAGATTCTTGAAAATCTCTTCACTCCTGTCGTAGTCGTCGTCGTGTTTGCTCATCGTTGTCTCCTTTTGTGTGTGCAAAGTATAGCCGCGCTCATGAGAAACGCAACCATCCACGCCACGAATCCTGGATGTATTCTCATCTTGGGTGGACCGGGTGAATAAGGCCGAACCTGTCGTAAACTATCTCGGCGTCGTTCCCGATGACGCGCACCTTGACGATCGTGGGAACTTGATACGTGCTCTCCGGGTCAGCATGGATCTCAAGTAGAACTTGCTCCCCGCCGAGCGCTTTAGCTAGATCCAGCAAGAGCTTGGCGTTGAGCCCGATCCGGTAGACGGGCGGACCGTCGGGGACAATGTCCATAGGGTCAGGCGCCCCGGCGGTATCGGGCTCGTCGAAGGTGGGGCCGCCGGGCACGCTCGCCCTGAACGGCGCTAACCCGATTTTGAGCCTGATCGTTTTGTCCGCGGCGCGCGTGTGTCGCTTGGCGTCCCTGAAGGCGCTCGGGTCGATGTTGAGCTTCATGTCGGGTATGTCTGCCCCCCAGACTTCCACCGACGCCAGCACGCGCCCATCGGTAGCGACCATCCTTGGACCTCTTTTGTATGGATGGACCGTGATGTTGGGGTGCTTCCCGTTGCGCTTTGTGCAGACGCGCCAGATCTCGCATTCTCTTGGGTAGTTCATCGGTCCTTCCGATTGAAAAAGACCAGCATCGCCACTTGGACTGTGGCCATAGAGATAAAAACAATCATCAAGAATTCGAACATGGTGCCTCATGGCCGCAATAGCGGCAGGTTTCGTTTTGTGTAGCGATTGCCACGGAGATTGCTGTTTTTCGCATAACGTAGCTAAATCTATAGCCACCCCGGTGACAGTTCGAGCATACCACGCGCCACTCGATTGGGCCGCGCTTCCGAACGGCGCGGGTCCCCACTGTGAAGCGCTTGTTTGGGCGTTCTCTCACGACGTGTGACCGGCCACCCATCCGAGGCGGTAGAGCCTACGTTCTCGGTCGAGAGTCTTGGGGCCGGCGCACCGGTATCCCCGAAGCCCGTCGATCTTCCCCATGGTGAACCACCATGCATGTCGTTCGGAGGTGAAAAGCCTCCTGGCTGCAGCGCTTAGCGCCTGGAAGGTTGAGCGATCGAGAACGAATGGGGCGAGGTTGGCCCGGGTTGCGAGTGCGGTCGCTTGCACGAAGTCTCGCCTCGCATCTTCCATACGAGCCAGGACCGCTTGTTTCCTGTCGTCGTCCGGTAGTGCTTTGGCGAGATCGTTGATGGCTTGCCTATACTTGTCGGTCATGGTGTCTCCAATCCGTGGAAAGCGCCACGGGCGCAATGGGCCCGAGATATCCACTCAGGCGGTGGGAGTCCTACTGTGCTCCGTCTCCCCTTGTCTCGCAAGGGACAAGGCAGTCTAGTTGATCTGCACATTGGCCCCTCATGGCGGATACCGGATCATTTTTCCAAGCGTCCTGCTCGTATTCCCTCAGGGCTGGAAAGTATACGTCTCCGTCTTCCAGCTTGAACGTCTTCCGTGGATCAAGGATGGAGAAGCTCCCGTATATCTCGTCGTGGGGGTGATCCGGGTCGTGCAAGAGCATTCTGCCGATGGCGGTATGCGAGATTGCGGTCGCTACTGACGTCAGATCGAACGGAGAGACTCCCATCCGGCAGATAACACCTAGATGATTCCCTCTCCCGCCTTGACGGCTTATCGTGGTCAAGTAGAGTTCGACGGGACGGACGGTCTGCAGAGCGTAGGCCAGCGCTGCAATGGCCAGCCCGCGAGCCAGCATGGCTGGGCGTTCCAGGGTTTGCTGGCATAGCAGATCCACGAACAAGCGAACCGGGCCCAATTCGTCTTGGGGCTCAACCCCGAACATCGAGTCAGGTCGGCCAGCCAGGAAAGCCCCTACGTTAGGGAAGCTCCCGACTGGCGACGCGACACGTTGAACGTTGAAACCTTCGTCCGTCTCGGGCATCAAGGCGGAGAGAACATCCCCAAAGAGCTTCTCAGCTTGCACATGTAGTTCGGGCTCTCCCTTCCCCATGAGCGCGGCCATGCTCTCCGGATGCATCCCGTCGAAAAAGGTTGTGTCGTATCGAGTGTCTGCCGGATAGCGAGAGACAAGCTCCCGCAAGCCAGCATAGTCGACCTGTCGTATCTTGACGGTCATGATATCACTTCCGAGAACGTCGACACGTCCAAGGTGGCCAAGACAGAGCGATGGAGAGACTCTTGACGGGTCTTACCGGCCAGCACACGATTGCAGTGAGCGACCGTGTCGCGCGGGCTCCAGATGATGCGCAAGGATCTATCTCCGATCCTTGATCGCATCGACTGACACCAGCGAGCTTCCTCCGGGTCTCCCCCGTGAGCAACGACAATCCGAATCTCCAACCCTTCGTCATACTGCCAGTCGAGTCGAGTTCCGAAGCGGTTGAGTGTAGCCGCATCGAGTCGGCTTGACCCGACGTATTCTGCGTCCGTGCCAACTCCCCAAGTGTTCGCCGTAGCGACGATCGTGTTCTCTGGCGGAACCTCAATCTGGCCAGTCGGAAAGACTACAACGCCGTTCCAGACTGCGTTCAAGGCAATCAGGGCTTTGGGATTCGAGCGGTCGATCTCGTCCATGATTAGCACAGCACCGGGCTCGTTCGCCCATCGGTAGATCGGGCTTTCCTGATACTTCCCGTTGGCGTCGATAAAGCCGAGTAGCTCGAAGGGGTCCATGACAGCACGCATCAAGTGATACGGGCGCCCGAGAGCTTCCGCCGCCTTGAATGCGGCCGTGGTCTTGCCGGAGCCAGCGGGGCCAGCCAGGAAGACGGAGTGACCGTATCCAAGCTCCTCAACCAAGGCCGGGAATAGGTTGTGTTGACCTTCGACTATGGTCGTGCGCTCTGGCGTCTCGACCTTGATGGTTACCGGGATCATCCCGGC
>SDBT01015712.1_pt1 | contig 12024 bp, 16 predicted proteins | sample 2277101 | NCBI WGS metagenome assembly SDBT01 (sample SAMN10404973, study PRJNA504765) | marine sediment metagenome | isolation source: marine sediment core GS10_PC15, 103 cmbsf | place: Arctic Ocean: Southern Knipovich Ridge | collected 2010
AAAGAACAAAGTTATTACTGTCGCACCGGCAAGTACTGGATCAAGAAGCATTGAATTAAAGTTTGAATAACTTCCTGAAAGCAAGGCAAGAGTAAGATTCTTAAATAAAAAGAAAGCAAGAACTGCAATTGAAACAAAAAAAAGCAGGCAAAGAAGCCACACAAGACCAAGATATTTTAAAAACGATCTTGTTTTTTCCCAGCAAAAAGTAAAATGCAAAACTTGCCCAAAATCCATTAAAAATCAAGGTAAATAGGCAAAAGAAATATTTAATCTTATCGTTAAGATGTATTCACAGATATTCTTCAACCTTTTCCCAAATAAGTTTGTGAATTTTGTCCCTTGGTTTTATTCCTAAACCGGAAGAACATTCAATCCTTGACCAATTGCCTTTTTCACAGAGTTCAAGAAAAACCTGTCTTGTTGCCTTAAGATAATCCAAATCAAGTTCGTGAATGTCTTTTTCTCTTTTCCTTGAATGCATTAACTTTGCTGAAACCTCAACAGGCAAGTCAAGAAAAATTGTCAAATCAGGCTTTGGAAGCCTTGATTCAACAGACTCAATCCATTCAATAAATTTCTTTTGTCCACTGCCATGAAACTTGGCTGCCTGATGTGCTACATTGCTTGCAGTATATCTGTCACACACAATTGTTTTGCCTTGCTTTAAAAATTCTTCAATTTTTGGCAATGCATCAAACCTGTCAAGAGAATAAAGCAAAGAAGCAAGCTCTGGCTTTACTTCCTTTAAAGAACCAAATTCACCCTGAAGATATTTTGTCACAAGCTTTCCAAAAAAAGTATCATAACGCGGAAAAGAAAAAAAAGCAACTTCCTTTCCTTCTCTTTCAAGCTTTTTAGCCAGTAATTTTGACTGGGTATACTTTCCCGAAGCATCAGCACCTTCTATTACAATAATTTTGCCTTTCATGCAAAAACAAGGGCAGGGAAGTTATTTAAATAATAAGCAGGGTAAAATTTCTTTAAGCGTCCGTAGTGTAGCGGTAGCATTAGAGCCTTCCAAGCTCTCGGCCTGGGTTCGATCCCCAGCGGGCGCAAATTCTTTATTTTTCAGGTGAAATAAGATGGTTGGCAAAAATAAAAGAAAAGAAATTGCTCTTGAAAGAATTTACAGGCTTTTTGAACTAGCGGAAGCAGAATTTCCAAAACACCCTGAGCGAAGCAAAAGATATGTTGAACTTGCAAGAAAGATTGGCACAAGAAACAAAGCAATAATTCCTACAGAATTAAAAAAACAATTTTGCAAAAAATGCAGCGCGTTTTTAGTAAAAGAAAAAAATGCAGAATGGAAAAAAACAGGAACATTAGTTGAAATAAAATGCAAAGAATGCGGTTATTGCTTCAAAAAGCCGGTAAAATAACAAGAGTTAGATAAAATAACAAGGGTTAAATATAAGTTTAAAGTAAAACTAAAGCAGATGAAACACAAAGCACAAGGTGCACTAGAATACCTACTCCTAATCGGCGGGGCAGTAATTGTAGCTGCAATAGTAATATCACTAATCAGCACAGCACCAACAGTTATAGACCCTATAAGACAAGTAACCTGCCTTGAACAAAAAACCTTTGCAGGATGCAACAACACAACAGGCTGTACACCACAAACCATACAAGGAGGCACTGCCTTAGTCTCATCAGAGTTCTTTATATGCATGACAGGCATTGGAGGATGCGCAGGATGGTGCGGAACCGTTGACGGAGCCTGGGATAATATAATTATGGATGAAAGCTATATTGGTTCAACTACCGTGAATTTTCAAACTTATTGTGACGGGGATTGTGTTAACAAAACAATTACCTTTGATGAAGCATCAGGCAGCTATACAATAGCTAGCACGACTATGTTTCCTCCTGTTTTTTGTAATGGAATTTTATCAGGATGTATTAGAATAACTGGAGCAACCGGGGTTGCAGACATATTTGTGGGTGGAACTCCAATGCCCTCGTTCAACTCGAAATTCACAATTACCGACCCCTGAAAACAATACCATCAGATAAGTATGAAATAAACACATTTGACACCATGGACGGAGATTGCCCCATGGATCAATGGCGCTGGGCAAGAACAAAAAGAGCCCAAAAGCAAAAAGTAAGGTCTGTAGGGTTAGGACCACATAGAAGGCTAAAGTAAATTAAGAGCAAAAGTACTGTTTTTGTGTTTTATTGATGAAAAAGCTTGGGTTTTTAAAGCTTTTTAGGCGAGATTATTTTATCGAATAAAGCTTTTTTTCGTTCCCAAAAGGGTTGAGCGAAAAATTGCTCCGAAAGGAGTATTTTAATAATTTGGAGGAATTTGATTGGGTGTATTTGACGTATCGGCATCTGCTTTAATTAAGGTAGTTGCCGCAGACCTGAAAAAACAAGGACTAAAACAACCTGAATGGGTTATGTTTGTAAAAACAGGAAGCCATAGGGAAAGAGCACCAGACAGCCCTGAGTGGTTTTATGAAAGAGCTGCAAGCGTGCTTTACAGGATTTACAAAGAAGGTCCTTTGGGAACAGGTTCTCTTAGAAGCTATTATGGCGGAAAGAAAAGAAGAGGCGTAAAAAAAGCACACTTTCGAAAAGCTGGTGGAAAAATTATCAGAGTTTGTTTACAAGAACTTGAAAAACAAGGACTTATTAAAAAAGACAAAAAAGGCAGAAGTATAACAGGCAAGGGACAAAGCTATTTGAACAAGCTTGCAAAAGAAACAATTGCATTTACAAAACAAGATGAAACAAAAAAAATAGCTGCAAAAGCTGAAAAAGAAAAACATTCTGAAAAAACCGAAGAAGAAAAAAAGGTTGAAGAAGAATTGAAAAAACAAGAGCAAGTAGGAAAAAATAAAGAAAAGGCAAAAGAAGAAGCTAAGAAAAAAGAAAAGAAAAAGGAAGAAAAAAAGGCCGAGGCAAAAGCAGAATAATGTTAGGACTTGCCTGAATTAAAGAGGAAATTTTTAATGGAATATGATGAAATTAAAGGGCAGAAAATGGAGGAATTAAAAAAAAGACAGCTTGAAGAAGAAAAGCAGGAAGAAACCGAAGCAAAAATTGCTTCGATAACAAGAAGCCTGCTAACTGAAGAAGCAAGAAACAGGCTGAACAATGTAAAAATAGTAAACCAGCAATTGTATCTCAAAACCGTGCAAACAATTTTGTATTTTCAAAATGCAGGACAATTGCAGGGAAAAATTGATGAAGAAAAGCTAAAAATGTTATTAGAAAAGTTGAGGAACAAAAAAGAAATTAAGATTACAAGGAAATGATTTTTATGGCAAAAAACAAGGAACAGGATTTTAAGGATTTTTTAATCAGCAGCAGGAAAAAAATAAGGCCAGGCCTTACAAATGCCCCAGTATGGGTTCTGCAAAAAGCAGGAAAAAGAATCTGGAATCCAAAAAGCAAAAGAACATGGAAAGACGTAGACCTTGGAAAACTTTACAGAAAAAGAAAACACAGAGAAAAAGCCGCTTTGAGAAGACAAAGGGAGTAATAAAACATGGCAAAAGAAAAAAAAGCAAAAAAAATTGAAAAAGTCGAAAAAGAATTCGTTATCGGACTGCAGTCTGCTTACAATTGCCCAAGACCAAGAAGGGCAGAAAAAACAATTTTTCTAATAAAAAAGTTTATGTTCAAGCACTTCAGAGCAACAAAAGAAAATGTTCTGATAAGCAACGCAGTTAACGAATTCCTATGGAAAAACGGCAGAGAACACACTCCAAGAAAAATCGAAGTAAAAATTATTTTTATTGAAGGCAAAGTAAACGTTTTCCTCAAAGGCGAAAAAGCAAAACTTCCAAAAGAAGAAAAGAAAGAGGAAAAAATGACAAAAGAGGAAAAGAAAGAGGAAGCAGAAAAAGAAAAGAAAGAAATGACAGAAGATGAAAAAGCAGCGGAAGCAGAAAAAGAAAAGAAAAAAGATGAAAAAAAGCTTGCCGAAAAGGCAGCAGAAAAATCAGCCATCAAAAGAGGCTAGAGGAAATGAAAATTGAACTTGGAACAGTAAGGGAAACGCCATTTGTAGGCATTTTTACTATTGCAACAGAAAAATTTGTACTTGTCCCAAAAACTATTTCCACAAAAGAAGAAAAAACAATTACAAATCTTTTTGATGTAGAAATTATAAAAGCAAGCATTGCAAACTCAGGACTCTTAGGAGTTCTTTCAGCAGGAAACAGCAAGGGAATTATTGCAGGCAGTGTAGTGGAAGAAAAAGAAGAAAAGGAAATAGAACAGGCAGGAATTAAAATTAAAAAAATTGAAAACATGAGCGCAGTTGGAAACCTCATTGCATTAAACGACAGCAAAGGCGTTTGTTCAGCTGCATTTTCAAAAAAACAACAAAAAGAAATAGAAAAATTTTCAGGAATAAAATTAAAAGAAGCAACAGTTGCAGGATCAGATCTTGTAGGCGCAGGAATAGTAGCAACAAACAAAGGATTTGTTTTAAACAAAATGGCAACTGATGAAGAAGGAAAAATAATTGAAAAACATTTTGGAATACAAGGAGCAAAAGGAACAGCAAACGCAGGAGATTGCTTTGTTGGAAACAGCCTGATAGCAAACAGTCAGGCAGCATTTGCAGGAAGAAACACAACAGGATTTGAACTTGCAAGAATTGATGAAGGATTGAGGGGATGATTATGGCAGACGAAAAGATTTTTGAGATAAAAGGAGAAATTCAGGAAAAAGGCGGAAACAAGCCCTTTTTGAAAAAAGTAAAAGCAAAAACAGAATCTTTTGCAACTGAAAAAGTAATATGTCTTTTTGGAAGCAAAAATAAAATAAAAAGAAACAGAATTTTTATACAGGAAACAAAAGAGGTGAAAGCAGATGGCAAAAAAGAAAACTGAAATTAAGAACGTAGAAAAACCAGCAGCAGGAAAGCCAAGAGAAATGAAGGTTACAGGTCAGCAGTTAATGGACACCTACAGAAACGACCAGGCAAGATTAAAAGACATTGAAAGAAAAGGAAAAGCATTGCAAAAAGTAATCAGTGAAATGATTTCAGCACTTGACTCAGTAAAAGGAATAAAAAATACAACAGAAGGGGAAAATACCCTTATTTCATTAGGCGCAGGAGTTTACGCTGAAGGAAAAATTACAAACACAAAAACACTAAAAAACAGCCTTGCAGGAAACGTACTGGTAAACACAGATATTGCAACGGTTTCAAAAAATCTTGATGAAGATTTAAAAAAAGCAGGAACCGAAATGTCAAAAACACAAACAGAAATGCAAAAAGTACAGCGAAACTTGCAAATGGTTTCACAAATGCTGCAAAAAGGACAGCAGATGATGCAGGAAAACCAAAATACAAAAGAGCAAGCAAGCGACGTGAGCTAAATTGTTCGACCTCCTCAAAAAAAAACTGGGAAAATTTGCCGAAAAAGTAAAAGGAACAACAGAAACTGTTTCTGAAGAACCGGCAATTGAAACGCCAACAGAAATTGAGGAAAAAACTACCATTAAAGAAACAGTAGCAATCAAAGAGCCTAAATCTATTGAAGAACCTGAACCTGTTGAAGAACAAACACCTGTTGAAGAACCTGAGCCTGTTGAAGAACAAACACCTGTTGAAGAACCTGAGATAGAAGCAGTAGAAGAAATTGAAAAAATAGAGCCTGTTGAACAAGAGTCAATTGAAGAACCAGAGCCTATTGAACCAGAACCGGTTGAAGAAGCAAAAGTTATTGAAGAATCCGTTACAAAACCAGTTGAAGAAAAAAGGGAACTCAAGCCAAAAATTTCAATTAGAGGAAAATTTAAGGCAGCAATTACCGGCTCTGTTGAGCTAAAAGAATCAGACATCAAAGAACTATTATGGGAACTTGAACTTTCATTGCTTGAAGCAGATGTTGAACAAACAACCGCTGAAGACATATGCAAAGAAATAAAAGAAAGACTTGCAGGAAAAAAGATTTCAAGAGGACAAGATGTTGAAAACACTGTAAAAAAAGAAATCTGTGAAATTCTTGCAGAAATGATGAAAACAGAAGAATATGATTTAATAAAAAAGGTAAAGGCAAAAAAGCCAAAGCCGTTTAAAATACTTTTTTTGGGACCAAACGGAGCAGGCAAAACAACAAGCATTGCAAAATTGACATACCTGCTTCAAAACAAAGGTCTAAAGGTTTTGTGGGCTGCAGGAGACACATTCAGAGCAGCTTCAATTGAACAGATGGAAGTACATGCTAAAAAACTTGGAGTTAGAGTAATAAAACACCAGTACGGAGCAGACCCTACTGCAGTTGCATTTGACGCAGTAAAGGCAGCACAAAGTAAGGACATTGATGTAGTGTTAATTGACTCTGCAGGAAGACAGGAAACAAACAAGAACCTTATGGGAGAGCTTGAAAAGATTTCACGCGTAATACAACCAGATTTGAAGATTTACGTAGGAGAAGCATTTACAGGCCAGGCTTTACTGCAACAGGCAAAAGAATACGACAAAATAGCAGGCATTGACGGATTTATCCTAAGCAAAATAGATTGCGATTCAAAAGGCGGAACAACAATTTCACTATTGTACAAACTAAAAAAACCAGTTCTCTTTGTTGGAACAGGACAAGAATATGGTGATTTACAGGAATTCAAGCCAGAATTCATTCTCAAAAGAATAATTGAATGAAAGTGCACAATAAATATTAACAACATTGAACCCCCCCGGTGGAGGCGGCGGAGCAGGCTAAGACAACATTTAAAAACTACAAATGCTTTACTTCTATTTAGTTTTTATGGGCAGCAAAATAGGAAAAAGAAACTTATTCAGTATTGATCAGTTCATAATACTCTTTGTATGGCTTGGAGCCATTTTTACAATCCTCTACTATAAAATATATGAACTTGTAATTCCAAGCATTGTGGCATTCATTATACTAAATCTTGCACTCGGAATCTGGATTAATAAAAATGTCAGACCAGCAAAAAACAGCTGTTTTAGAAAATGTCTTATAATTCAAACTATTTTCCTGTTCATATGGTGCCCTTTACTTTGGCTCATTCTTTGGAGTAATAGAATGGAACTAATACCTGTATGGATTATCATTCTGGTAGCATTCTATATAGGAATAGGACTTGTAAACTTCAAAAGTATTTTTATAAATTGCAAAAAAGAAACTCATAAAAAGAAAACACACAAAAAGAAAAAATAAAGTTTCTACATCTTTTCAAGTCGTGCAATTCTTTCCTTTATTGGAGGATGTGTTGAAAAAAGTCCCTTCATTAAAATCTTTTGTCCCTTCAAAGGATTTGCAATGTAAAGGTGCGATGTTGCTTTGTTGGCGGCTTCTAACGGTTCTTTGTCATTTCCAATTTTTTCCAAAGCAGAAGCAAGACCCTGAGGATAACGAGTTAATTGCACAGCGCTTGCATCAGCAAGATATTCACGCTTTCTGCTTATTGCAAGCTTTATCAACTGCGCAATTACAGGAGTAAGAATTGCAAGAATTAATCCAACAGCAATTGCAGCAATCATTACCATGCCGCCTTCCTTTCCACCACGGCTTCTTCCAACACCACCAAACAAAAACATTCTAAGCAAAAAATCACTTAACAAAACAGCAACGCCTACAAGGATTGCAGCCATAGTCATTACCCTAATGTCATAATTTTTGATATGAGACATTTCATGAGCAACAACCCCTGTGAGCTCTGCTCTATTAAGCCTTGTAAGACAACCAGTAGTAACACATACAACCGAATGCTTTGGATCACGACCTGTTGCAAAAGCATTTATTGCAGTGTCTTCAATAATGTAAACCTTTGGCTTTGGAAGACCTGCTGCAAGAGACATTTCTTCAACTACATTATGGAATTGCTTATACTTTTGTTCAGAAGCAGGCTTTGCCCGCGAAATGCTAGTAATTATTTTGTCACTGTTATAGTAAGATGCAATAATGTAAATCATTGCAATTATGCCAAAAATTAAAAGAAACCAAAAGCTGTCAAAAATTATTGAAATTACTGTGCCCAAAGCTAACAGCATAAAAAAGAAAACAACAAACAGGAAAAGAGTTGTTCTCCTGTTTGCACTAATCTGTTCGTAGAAAGACAAAGAAATCCTCCTTATGCAAGATCACTAAAGTCTGCCTTTACAACCTTTTTGTCAGCTGTTGCAATCTCAAAGTATTCCCTTGGTTTGCCAAAACCAAACATTCCTGCAACAATACTGTTTGGGAAAACTGCTATTGCAGTATTGAACAACATTACTGAATCGTTATAAAACTGCCTTGAATAAGCAATCTTGTTTTCAGTTGTTGCAAACTCTTCCTGCAGGCTTTTGAAATTTTCGCTTGCCTGAAGCTTTGGATAAGCTTCTGCAACAGCAAAAATTGTTTTTAAAGCACCTGCAAGCATGTTTTCACCCTTTGCACTTTCAGCAGGAGTTTTTGCACCCATTATAGCTGTTCTTGCCTTAGTGACTTGTGTCAAAACCTTTTTCTCAAACTTTGCATATCCCTTAACTGTTTCAATAAGGTTTGGAATCAAATCAGCTCGTCTCTTTAACTGTACATCAATCTGTGCCCAGGCATTGTTAACACGCTTTTGCTTTGTTACCAGACCATTGTAAATGGCAATCAGAGCAATTACAATAATAATTACAATGATGACAAGTAATATTCCGGCAATTAAAATCAAATCCATTTCAAAACCTCCTTTGAACTAAATATAAAATATTAGTATTTGGTATTAAGTTATTTTAAACTATTTGCTTTTCTTTCACTTTGCTTTTTTCTTTTTTGTCTTGGGCTTTGGCTTTGCCTTGTGCTTTACCTTTGTATGATGATGCGGCGCATGCTTTGAAAGAAGACTTTTATCAAAAAAGTAAAGGTTTCTAAAAGATGCTACGTCAAAAACAGTCATCCAGACAGTGTAAATAAGCATTGCGATGAATATAATTAGTCCAACAAACAACAGTAAGCCAACAGCTGCTGCACCTGATGCCATAACTCCAATCAAAATAGTAAATGGAAGGAATAAAACCTCCAAAAACATACGAATGGCAAAAATGATTAAGAAAAAGATAATTACATATGCAAGGTTCCCCCAATAATTTGTCTTCATTAAATTAAATGATTTTTTGATTGTGTCAATTACACCTTTTTCTTCAAAGAATACGGTTGGAGCCAAAAGGTTAAGCATTGGAGAAATTAATAAAATCAAAAGTCCTAGTAACATCATTAAAAGCACGCTGACAAACAATGGAGCAATAATAAGACCGGCGTTTGAGCCTGCTACAGAGCCGCTGATTAATCCAGGAAGTATAAAAAGAATAGGTGCAAAGGCAATCGCAAACACTGCAAGAACAATAAGACCTATAATAAGACTTATTATGAAATATGTAAAAACCCTTGGTTTTGTTTTTTGAAAGGCTTTGCCAAGATTAAATTTGTCTGTTTTTAAAAAGTCATTGAAGAGATGATATCGCATTCCTATAAATACTGCTCCCACAAAAGTTGCAATAATTACAAATACCAGAAACAAAAAAACAATTGTTCCAATAGAACCGCTGATAAAAGCGGAGTTTGAGAAAAGGGCAGGAAGGTTTTCAATTCCTCCAACAGATGCCAATGGTCCAAGAACACTAACAAATCCAATAAAAACTAAAACAAAGGCAATAATTCCAAGAATGATTCCTTCAATAAGAAAGATTAGAAAAAAATACAGCCACATTGACCAATTAAGAGTTTGTTTGAAAGACTCTGTTATAGTATCAACAAAACCAGTCATTTGAAACATCACCTTATTTACAAACTATGTTCAAAGAAGTATAAAAGTTTAACCAATTCAAAAAAACACAGTATTTAATTCAAAAAAACACAGTATTTAATTCTTTTCAAGCACAATTTTGTCTGAAAAGGAGATATAAAAATGGCTCTTGGAGAAAAGCTCAGAAACGCCGTAGAAAGCCTGCGAAAGGCAACAGTCTTTGATAAAGATGCAATAAAAGAAGCATCAAAAGAATTACAACGTGCTTTAATTTCATCAGATGTAGAAGTAAAACTTGTTTTAGACCTTACAAAACATATAGAAAAAGAAGCAATGAGTGAAAAGCTTCCAAAAGGGCTTACAAGGCGCGAACATGTGCTAAAAGTTACCTATGATAATCTTACAGACTTGCTTGGAGGCACTGCAAAAAAGGCGCCTGAAAAACCAAAAAGAATTCTTTTAGTTGGGTTGTTTGGAGCAGGAAAAACAACCACTGTTGCAAAGCTTGCAAAATATTACATTAAAAGAGGAATGAAAGTCGGAGTAATTGCAGCAGACACCTACAGGCCGGCTGCAACAGAACAGCTTGAACAGCTTTGTTCAAAAGGAAAAATTCCTTTCTTTGGAGACAAAAAAGAAAAAAATGCATCAAAACTTGTTGAAAAGGCCCTGAAGAAAATGAAGGGCTTTGATTTGCTTATTACAGATTCTGCAGGAAGAAGCGGATTTGACCCAGATTTAGTAAAAGAAATAAAAGGAATTAACAAAGAATTCAAGCCGGAAGAAAAATGGCTTGTGCTGGGAGCAGACATTGGGCAGCTTGCAAAAAAACAAGCAGAAGCATTTCACGATGCTGTCGGAGTAAATGGAGTAATAATTACAAGAATTGACGGAAGTGCAAAAGGAGGAGGAGCACTTGCAGCATGCGCAGTAAGTGAAGCACCTGTTTATTTTTTGGGAACAGGAGAAAAACTAGATGATTTACAGGAGTTTGACGCCCAAAGATATTTGAGCAGAATAATGGGATACGGAGACCTGCAGGCATTACTTGAAAAAGCAAAAGAAGTTCAGGAAGAAGGAGATTTAAGCCCTGAAGAATTAATGAAAGGCGAATTCAATTTAGATACATTTTACAAACAACTAAAGGCAACCAAAAAGATGGGCTCTTTGTCAAAGGTTTCTGAAATGCTTGGATTAAAAATGCAGGTTCCAAAAGAAATGCTTGATATGACCGAAGAAAAACTCGACGGCTTTAAGGTAATCATGGATTCCATGACTATTCAAGAAAAGCGGCAGCCAGATGTCTTGAACAGAAATAGAATTTTAAGAATTGCAAAAGGATGCGGAAAAAAAGAAGCAGACGTGCGCGAATTAATCAAAAGCTATAAGCAAATGGCAGGAATGTTTAAAAAATTCAAAAATATTGACGAAAAATCACTGCAAAAAAAAGACGGCGGAATTGACATGCAAAAGCTTGCAGGAATGTTCGGCAAAAAGAAGAAAAAGAAGTTTAGGTTAAGATAATATAGGTTAAGATAATATAAGTTAAGATAATATAGGTGAAAACAATGCCAAGACCAGCAACTGTAAAAAGAACAAGACGAAAAAAGGGCGAAAGAAGACCTGGAGGAATGTCTCAGGGAAAAAAGGACCTTATGGAAATAAGAATGGGACTGCGTGGAGACGCTCCATTAAAAAATGACAGATATCAATATCACGAAAGAGTTATTGGAAAATATCTTGAAAAACCACTGCCTGGTAAACAATCAACACCTCGTCTAGCAGGTGCACTGATTAGAGACATTGCCAGAAATCATATAAAAACCAGAAAAATAATTATACCAAAGGAATTAGAACACGTGCCAATAGCAATGGCATTGAAGAGAACATTTAGAACAATGGCGGGCGAAGGCTATTTTATGGATGGAAAAGCAAAGCAAGGAATAAGACAGGTTATAAACCAGCTTCACAAAAACGGAAAAATTTCATTCACTGTTATTGAAAAAAAAGAACCAAGAAAGAAAAGACTGCCAATGAGAGCTCTGCCCAGAGCAAAAAAGTTAAGCGAATCTAAAGCTGAATCAGAAATTAAGGTTCCGGAATTTAAGATTGAATCACACGCAGCGCTTAGAGAAGCAACAAACAAAATTGACAGTATTATAAGCCAGAAACGAGGAAAAGAATTCAGGCGCATTTTTAGGAAATGTTTGTTGGAAGAAGCGAGGGAAACACACTGGTATTTGACAGAGAAAGTTGAAAAACTAGTTATGGATGAACGGGAAAGAACGAGAACACAAACATGGTTTCGAT
>SDBT01015713.1_pt1 | contig 12024 bp, 12 predicted proteins | sample 2277101 | NCBI WGS metagenome assembly SDBT01 (sample SAMN10404973, study PRJNA504765) | marine sediment metagenome | isolation source: marine sediment core GS10_PC15, 103 cmbsf | place: Arctic Ocean: Southern Knipovich Ridge | collected 2010
GTGGGCGGGACGATCAGCACCAGCCGCTTGCGGTTCTCTGCGAACAGCTTGGCATATTCCTTGATCAGGTGGATCAGGCCGGGGTTCTTGGACAGGTTGACCATGTGTGGGTACATCATGGCATAGACGCCATCCGGCCACCCGGTGTTGTTCCTGCCAGACGCACCCACACCGTTGATGTTCTTCAACGCCTGCAACGGATCACAGGTGCCGTCCGGTTGCGGGGGCCGGTCTGGGTTGGCCTTGTCGAATTCTGACCAGCCGTGGATCACGGACCAGCACTTGTATGCCAGGCCGTCTTCACCGAACGCAAAGTCTTTCAGGGTATCGTTGACCCGGAACGGCTCACGGGTCCGAACCAGGATGATTGGCACAGCAGACATGTGCAGGTTCATGAACGCGTTTCTGAATTCATCCGCATTCCTAACCTGGCGCTGCTGCTCGGTTAGCTGATGCGCCATATTGACAGTTCCTTCTCAAGAATAAAGTTCAACGTGGCGACACCTTTAGCACATGACCGATCCTTTGTCAACTCAGATTTAGAAGACCCCGCCAGTGGTGACTGACTTGATGATGTTGACGACGGAAGACTTGCTGTCGCTCCGAAGGGCTGCGCAGGCCAAGGTCAACTCGTCTGACACCCCGTCCGTTAAGAGACGCCGCACGTTGCGAACTTTCTGGAACGACGTGAATGGCCCCTTGATCTCGGTGATGTAGTTGCCCCCCACCAAGTCCATCCGCGCCAACAGTCCGCTGTAGCACGTGGCCGCGATAACATCGTCATGTGCTTCCGCACTTAGAAGGGCCGCTTCCAGATCCACGCGAACGATGGAAACCAGGGCCTCGGTCTCTTCCGTGGTGGCTTTGCCAAGCAACACTTGGCTGGTGCCTTCTGGAAGGCTACAAGCGCCAATCAGCAGCGCCAGCAGCGAAATGATTGCGAAACGTTTCATGGGTAGTTTCCTTTTCCAAAGATTGATACCGATGCCCACATGACCCACCGTTTCCAGCGGGGGATACCACGTGCCTTCATCCCTAGCCTGAACAACTTGTCCGCCACCCTCTTCGTATGAATGGCGTGGACGTACATGTAATCGTGCAACACCGCTTCGGGTGCATAGTTCCCCGTGGGTGGAAAGATGTTCCACAGGCCGCGAGGGATCGAAGCGAAGTCCGTGACGAACCCGGCGCGGACGATGATCGTCTTGGGTTGCAGGTGTTCACCCTTGACCAAACCTAACGATTTGGCAGATCGGTAAACGATGTCTTCAACAACTTCCCACTGCATATCCCCCAGGTATTTCACGATCACCTGGGTGGTGGGCCGGTAGGCTTGGAGTTTCATGACGATCTCTCTTGATCATAGCACGTCCCCCCGGAATGTTGACCTTACCCCGGATACTTTTTCTTTGGAAGTTCGAAGTGGGGTCCGTCCGCGTTCGGCTTCCGCCCCGCCTTGTACCGCCTGATGATGTACTCCGCAGACAGGACCGCCGGGTCCACGTCGCTGCTGGTCAACTGCCTGTCCCAGACCCCACCCCACCGGATGGGGATGGACAGTTCCCTGGCCGCCTGTTGGACCGCCTTGGCGATCACGTAATAGTTGGGCCATGCCCAGTCAATGCTGCCGTTGACGTATGCCCCCAGGTCCGCCGCATGCACCAGCTTGGTCTTCTTGCCCGGCAGGTGCCTGCTGTCCAGGGTCCAGGACGAACCAGCCGCCACCAGTTCCTTCTGCCTGGTCAGGGACCGCTTCACCTCCAGGACCGTGAAGTCCACCATGGTGATCTGGATCGCCCGTTCGATGACCGCCCGAAGGTCCGGGTGGGCGTCCGCCAGCCTCTTCTTGCTACGTGCCGACAACTTGAACATGTGTTCACCCTTTCGAAGCGTTCAACCGTGTCATCTGATCGTCCACCTGGACCATCAAGTCACCCATGGTGTCCGCGTTGACAAGGATTTCATCTGCCGGTGCCGTGGCCCAGTGTGCTTCACTGGCGTGCACACCGATGAACCGCCCCACCCACCAGCCGAAGGTGCGAAGCGCCCACTGTTTCCATTCACTGAACTCAACCTGTGGCCGCCGGATGGTCCACACCTCGCCACCGAAGTCCAGGACCATGGCCGCTTCATTGGGGAACCGGATGTCATCAATGACCACCCGCAGGTGCCGCTGCTTTCGGGGGACCGCTATGCTGACGACCTCTTCGTACCTCTTGGTGATCCGCCTGCACATGCAGTTGACCCAGATGTCCTTGTGGACGATCTTCCGGCCCCACTCGGTGCCAAGGGTCTGCTGGGTGAACCTGTTGGTCTTGCCCCCCCACAGGTCACTGGGGTCCATCTTCCTGACCCCATAAATCTCTTCACTGGTTGCCCCCATGGCAATCAACGCGTCCTTCAACGGACCTGCCATGGTCAAACGGGTGAACCCGTGATGCTCCACAAGGTATGTGGCAACGGATGACTTCCCGCTGCCCATGCTGCCCTGGATGCCAATGACTTCCAGGCTATCAAACTGTTGCATGCCACCCGCCCTTAGTTGTTACGCGTCGTTTGGTTTCCAGTGGTGCCAGGTGTAAAGCGTGCTACCGCTGAAGTTCGTGACTTGAACTATGCTGCCGATCCCCCCGTCCGGTGCCACCACTTCATCCGCCACCGCGATCAATTCCACTCGGGGGTTGGGTATGGGTTGCCGCGTCACGCTCCGCATGACCTTGACGTTGTGACAACTGTTCCCATCCGTCAGGTAAAACTTGATCAACCCTTCGGTGTCTTCCGCGTGCATGAACGCAAAGACCTTGTAGACATCCTCCAAGTCCTTGCACCACGCGTTGATGCCAACCACCTTGCCCTTGCCCATATCCGGCCTGGGATCGTGGTGGGCCAGCGCACTGCCAGCGCCGATCATCACCGCAAGTCCCAACAGGGTAACCATCAGGAAGTTGCTAAACGTTCGCATTGCTCCGTCCTCCAGGTTGGCCACCCTACTGATCATTATACATAGCATGGTTAATGCGGGGTGACAATCTCCGAATTTTTGCGGATGTACCACTGCCCCCCGAAGACCGCGTGGTCCCGCACCTCAACGTATTCAAACGCCGTGTGCTTCAACTGCGTGTCAATGTGCGCCAGTAAGAACCCGTTGGCCCACTTCTCCCCGTTGCAGTAAGTGGCGTCCCGCGTGTGGCCCGATCCCAGTTGATGCCACTCATAGGCACCGTGAACGGGGTTGAACGCTGCCCAGACAATGTGCTTGTGATGGTGGCCATTCCAACCCGGAAAGCCCATCTGCCTGCCTTCCGGAAAGTGGTGGCCAATCGCCGCGTCAAAGTAGTTGACGTAGTTGGTGCGGAGTTCGTCCTTGATGTCCCGTTCGGTCCAGGCTGCAAGGTCCATCCGGGCAATGTAATTGATTTCATAGCGGTCCAGGCCCAGAAGTCTGGAAACCGTGAAACCGTGCAAGTCTGACAGGACCGCCCGCAGGGCTGGTGTTGCTTCCGCCAGATGCCGCAGCAATCTGAATTCATGGTTGCCTTCCACATAGTCGATCTGTGTGTCCGGTGCGGACACCCGGATGTCTGAAAGGAAATCATGGACCCAGCGGATGCGCCCCGTCACGTCCCAATCCCTGGGGTCCTGGGTGAACTTGCCGAACTCTGGCAGATCGAACATGTCCCCGTTCAGGCAGATGATGTCCGGCTGCACCCGCCGCACGGCGTCAATGAACATGCGCCGCCAGAAGGGGTCACATTCCCGGTCATGCACGTCCGATCCTACCAGGATCGTCTGCCACCTCTTGCCGTTCGGCTTGTTGTACTTGCCTTCATACGACCGCTTATCCAGGTTCAAGTCCCGCATGTGGTCCACGGACGCATGCTTGGCAATAGCCTTTTCGTGCCGGTGCTGCCACCTGCTGGGGACCACATTGGCCTGCCGCTTGAACTCTGCGAACGTGCCAAAGTGTCTGGTCCAGGTGCTTTCACTGATCGTGCTAAACACCCGGAAGTGGTTGCGCGTGATCACCTCATTTGGGTTGGCCTTGACGATGCGCATCAGTTCGTCAATGCACTGCTGGGCCGTCCAGTTCTTGGCCTTCCGTTCGTCTTCACTGAATGGGATGCTTCTGGGGGCCTTCAACCCCGCCGCCTTCAAGGCCGCAGAACCCGGCTGGAAGTGTTCCACCATCGCCGTGTCAAAGCGGGTGATCAGGGTGGTGCGGGGGATGCCGCTGTGTTGTGCCGCAGCGGTGAACCCACCGTGCGTGATGAACAGGTCAACCGCCTCTTGAAGGTCTGACCTGCGTTGCTTGTCGCTGATCTTGTCCGTCATCACTCTCTTCCTCGCTGATTGTTCTGGCAGTGAAGATGTCCAGCACCAGGCCGATGCCGCCGTTGCTGATCGTCAGGATCAACCGTTCGGCCACGGTGCAGTTCATGCGCCGGGCACGGCTTACGTTTTCCATCTGGGTCCGGGCAAGCATTCAATGTCCCCTCTCTTCCAAGCGGACGTTCAATGCCGACAAGACCTTGGTGTTGTTGTTCAGGGCAGCCTGGGTGTCACGGGAAAGATGTTTCAAATCTTCCCGGTGCATGACCGTGATGCGGTGAATGTACCACCCAAAGATCAATGCGATGACCCAGCCCATGGCCAAGGGTCCCCACAATGTCAAGAGAGTTTCAAGGGCCTGTGACATGATTACTTGGGTCCTGTGTCAACGATCACGCCCACCATCTTGTTTACCTTAGAAGTCAGGCCGGGTCAATTCAGGACTGCTTCTTGGCATACTCTATCCAAACTGCAAAGATTTGAAGGTCATCCGTGCCGTGCGCTTCGGGCACTAGAGATATGTTAAAGAAACCCAACGGGTGACCCGTAATGTTGGCAGCCGTTATGGTGACTGTTACCTCGGCCAAAGAAGCGGTGAAATCAGGGGTAGTCAGGCCGCCCATCTCCGTGTCGCCTATCCCATCGAACACCTGCACGTCTATAGCGGTCGCAGTGTCAGTGCCCCCATCCATCCGCCCCAGGATATGAATGGTCACGTCCTGGTCACTGTCCAGATCCGGTGGCATGAAGATCGGTTCGAACTGTATTTCATCAACGTTAGTGTTTACCCAGTTCACCCGCAGTGCCTTGTCTGTGGCTCCATTCAACCTGCCATATGACGGGGTGGTGTCCACAGCCAGGAGGCCACCCGAAGCATCAAATGCACCAGTAGTTTCTGCATTCGGAATATCATTGCTGTCAATGTAGCGTGCAGATCCCAGGTCTAGCGTAATAGTACCGATGTCAACCCCGGTCCATGCGAAGGTCAGGTTGGTGGTGTCTATCGTGAATGGACCTGCCGTGGTGAGCATGTAAACACTGGCCGCATTGTTGGTCCCTTCCGCCACGGAGATTAGAACGCCCTGAATAAGATCTCCGTCTGCGCTCATATCATCTGAACGGCTGGCCGCACCGCTGACCACGACGACGTAAATGCCGTTCTCGCTGGCGTCGGTCTGGTCCTTCAACAACACCCGATCATCGGTAGCCAAGGTAACACCGTCTAGGGTGTCGCCATTCTCCAACTCGGTGGTTTCGTCAACATTCGCTACTGAGGCCGCACGCACGGGAGCCTTGGACAGCACGACGAGGGGAGTGACACGCCGGCCACGCACGATCATGGTGCCGGAAATGTTACCCACACTTGAAAGTAATTGAACGCCTTGGCTTGTACCTGTTCCTGTACGAGTGCCAGCCGTTCTAGAGTTGATCGTGCCTTGACTAGCATCGGAGTCCAGATATGTCCCCTGATGATTTATGTAGGTCTTGAAAGAACTGGTCAAACGAGAGATCAAAATCTGGCCGCTAGCCCCACCATTGGAGTCATTGCCAATATTAAGGGCCAACTGCATATGGTCGTTCCCGTCCCCCTCCGTCTCTATGCTACCCCCCGCTCTATTCTGATCAATATTATTGACAAACTCGTAATCACTCGCGCCGCTCAAGAAGGTAGAGCCATCCTCACTCAACCGTAATTCAAGCTCTTCCAGATCGTTTGCTAATTCAATTTCAAAAGTGACCTCAATCTCTTCGAAAACTCCACCAGTCCAGAAGGCATCTAAAGAAGCAACCGCTGTGTCAGTGACCTTCTCAATAAGTTCCCAATCGGCTGATGCAATTCCACCCACACCGCTTGCGCCTCCTAGAGCAAGTGGGTCCCCAGAACTATCAAAAAGTTCATCCATTCCTTTAGTGTTGGTGGTCATGATTAAGTCTCCGTCGTTACGTCATACTCAACACGCCAGTCAATTGTGGTGCCGCCTGCACCAGTGACCCGAATACGCAGCGTGTCAGTCCCATCATCTGCATCTACGTCAAGGGTCCAACCGTTGGTATTGTCGTCCATTGTATCTATAACCCTGCCGTCGAATGTTGTGGTGCCTCCATTATTATGGGCGGTTCCAACAAAATTGAAACCAACAGAGGCTTCGGATGGCCCCTGGGCTAATCCGAAGCCACGGATTGTGACAGTTTCACCCGATGCCAGGGTAACGGTAGCTATACTGGTCTCCGTCGCATCAGTAGTCTGCACCGTGGCTACCGACCTGCCAGTAGCCCCCCCACCGCTTTCCTGGGTGATGTCGGTGCCGTCTGAATATAGGATCGCACTTGTACCAGTTGACAAACTCACAACGGCACCAGCAGGACCACTGCCCACCTGCACGTCCACCGTGCTGTCCGTATCATTCTGTATGATGAACAGTTTGGAAAAATCATTGCCACTCGGACACTCAAAATCAAACTGTGCGCTAGGGGTCCCTTCCAAGATGAACTTGATGTTGTCCTGCCACTCGGGGTCAGGATTGGCGAACGTGGGAACCACATCCCCGGTGATACCGGAGAACGTGAGGTTGGCCGCCATCATCGCACTGACGCGGGCCAACCCTTCATTGATCGTCACTTCCTTCTGTGACTGTGCTTGCTCAACTTCAACGGCAGCACTGTATGGGATGTCAACCATGGGTTGGTTCCTTAACTTTGATCCTGCCCGAACGGCGGAAGAATGGCCCGCCGGGCATAACCCCGCCCGACAGTATCAGAAATCTGGTAAACATCAACAGTGAACGGTTGTGGTCCACTGCCCACGTCGGTGATGGATGCTTGGATGTCATCCCAACCAATCTGTATGGCATTAGTCGCGGACACATCATTAGAATACAAAGCAATGCTGATGGACCGCGTGCCCACCGGAATGTCCGTCACCCCAGATGACCTGTTTTCCCACGTACCCGCCACGGAATGCCCGCTGGCTGTGCCGTCTACCCTGCTAATCTCGGCCCCATCTTCATCTATGAACCTGATCTGGATGCGGGTCTCCACAGACAAACCGCTGGCGTTACCTTGTGCACTTCGTCCCGTGACTTCGATCCTAAACCGCCTGGCAAGCAATCCTTCCGCCGCCACCTGCACGTCAACCGCAGTCAAATTCAAGGGCGGGGTCAGCCCACCCAATAACACAGCATCGCTGGCCCGGAACATTTCATCCGGTGCCGTGTCCGTGGTGGACAGGAAGTTGGACCCGACATCCGCCCCGGTGATGGCCCCCAGGGCACCAGTGGTCACACCCCAGTCACCAGCCTTGTCCGCGTCTTGCCACCCAGTGATGATGCTTTCTGTGGCCTGCGCAACCGTTTCAGTTTCGAAGCCTGGGTTGCTGATGTTGCCAGTCAGGGACAACGGAAAGTCCCCACCATCCGCCACGTCCGCGTCCTGGTTCGCCTTGCTGTATTCATCCGCCTCCACAATGATCGCCAACTGCGTCCTCAACACCACTGCCCCAGAAGTGTCAGGCCGATCCAGCACGTCCAGTTCGTAGCTCTCCCCCACTTCATTCACGGGCACGTCCACCAAGTCCAGAAGTTCCCCGTTGTACCTGGTGCGCCGCAGCCACGTGATGTCCAGGTTGTCACTACCGTCCCTGGTTGCTTCTAACATCGCCACGCCAAACGGTTTCTGCGCCGTGGACCTGTTGGTGAACTGTTCCACCTCATTGATATGTAGGCCAAGGGTCTGCCCCAAGGTCACGATCTCATAGGTGCGTTCTAACCCCATTTCGTTCAGGCTGCTGAACCGCAGGAGGGCAGACAGGTCCCCCAAGAAAACGATCTCCGCACCTTCCAGGGCAGTCAGGGCCGGGGTGCCGTCGTTCTCGGTGATGAACACGTCACTGCCCAGGCGTCCACGCAACAGGTCATCCAGGTCCCACTGTGAACCGTTGATCTGGGTGGGCGTCTGAAACTGCAACAGTTCCCCGGTCGCTGGAAGGAAGGCAAAGTTTCCACCATCGAACAGTTGCAGGTCAGTCAAGGTGGAAAACGAAACGCCAGCGGTGGCCAACAAGACGGACATCGTGATGGTGCGGTCGCGTTGGTTGGTGAACGCAGCCGGTGGCCCGAAGTCAGCTTGAATGGTTCCCCACGCCAAAACCCTGACCGTGGTGTCCACCTGCGTCCTGGGATCGTCCACGCCCAGCGCACGGAAGAGTTGGGCACCCACCCACGCCGTGTTTTCAACTTGGATGTTAGGTGCAGCACCCCACCAAGCCCCACCATCTTCGTCTGCAAAACCACGCAGGTTTGGCATGTTCAACAAGAACATGTTGGTGCCCGTGGCGTATGGGATCGGGCCAGCCGTGGCCGTGCCACTGGTTGCTGCCACGACGTTCGTGTTGAACACCGCGCTTTCCATGAACACACCTTCGCAATTCGTGACGCCGCCCGGTCCCATTTCCACCCTGACCAACCGGATCTTCAAGTCCGCCACCAGGCCAGACGTGTTCTTCTGGATGACGATGACATCCGTGGGGTCCAAGATCATGTACTTGGGGGGCAGGGCGAACACCAAGCTGTTGCGCTCAACCCAGCCGGACACCAGGGCCTTCTGCGCAATCTCCCTGGCTTCCTGATCGTTCAACACGATGGGCAAACGCATGTCCAACTTGTGCCGCCCACGGGTCACGCCCTTGAACCCGGTGAGCGGGAAGTCCTTGATGCGTTCGTCCCGCTGCGTGCCTATCTGGTGGTCATTGTCGATGTTGTGGTAACTGATGTCCACGATGGACGGGACTTCCGTGACCTGCTTGCGTGGTTCGATCAGCCGTTGTGGTGCCTCTTGCCCAGCGATCCGTGCACCAAGTTCCCCGTCATCAATGGTGAAGATGGATGCGTTGTCCCGCGTCTTGAACAGGATCTTGCCGTCCACTTCCGCACCGTCAAAGAAGAACGCCCGTTGCAACGGCATGATCATGGACCTGATGGTGCTGGGGTTGTCGATCTGGAAACCCCGCACGTTGATGCCGGTCAGGGCGGTCACGTCAATGTCTGACGCCCCCAAGATGTCGGACCTTTCAATCAGTGACGTGATGATGTCAGACAGGGGCACAGTGTCCGCCGAAAACCTATCCACGAACCCTTGCGTGCCACCGTTCGTGCGGGTGGTGAAGCACTGCACCAGCGGGTCCCAGTAAACGTCACCATTGGCATCCCAAGTGTCGCCAGTGAAGTCACTGTCATTATACCGTGCCAAGGGCGTGGTCAGGTCGTCGGTGGTCCACCGGCTCAACTGGTCCAAGCCGTCCTGCGTGTGGAAGATCCGGTCAATGGTGTCCTGGTTTTCCCACAGGGCTTGTTGGGTGTTGCTTGGCAAGCCAGCACTGCCACCGTCAGTGATCGGGTTGGGGGTGTTGGGTCCGGCACTGGCAACTATCTCCCTGGTGTTTGGGTCAACCAAGAACCAATCAGTGCTGGTTGCAATCAGCAGGTTACCCGTGGCCCGGTCATATGCCATGCCTTTGATGACACCAACAAACCCGCTGATGGCGGTCATGTCGGTGATGGTGTCAAAGTTGTCCCCGTCGTGCATGACAAGATCAACGCTGCCATCTTCTGTTGCCCACCAACACCGCCCACCATCCGGGTCATAAGCAAAGTGCTGCCAGTTACCGCCGCCGCCCGTAAATATATTTTGCCCAACTGCGGTGCCGTTGAACGTGGTGGGGATCGCCGCGTTGGTCCCAGTAGTCTCAAACACGTTGATGCGCCCTTGCCACAACACCGTATGGGTTGCCACCAACCTGTCAAAACCCCCGCCCAGACCATTGTTCCCGAAGAGCCAGATCGTCCCAGGCAAGATACCCAGCCGCACGATCCTGTGGACCCTGGTGTCGAAGTCGTTTGACCGAACGCACTGCCACTCCCCTTCCCGCAGGTCATACCAAGGATGGTCAGGGGGCACCAGGGGATCAATCCTCATGACGCCGACGTGCACGCCAACGCCACCATTGTTGCTGCCAGTGGTCCCGGTCAATCCGAAACTTAACATGCCGTTGTTTGGGCAGACGTTCATAGTGCCAGTCAAGAACCTAGCCGGGGTGCCAAGGCCAGTCTCACCGAACGCAGTCTGCATGTTGTCAAGGTCCGCCATTACAAGGGTATCAACCCCGGTGCCGGTCACCCGGTTATAAACACGCACGACCGTGCCGACATTAGGGTTACTGAACCCGAAGGTGGTGGCCCCTGACAGGTCGATCCAATTGTTTTGAAACAACCCACCATAATTATGGTTGATCGACAGGAACGAAGACGGGGCAGCCTTCACTACCTCGGCACTGACCTGCGGGATGCGGTTGCCGAAGTCCCGCAGTGGCAACATATCAAACACGACGTAGATCAGGCCCCGGTGTGCCGGGACCATGCCCACGCCCTTGTCAAGTTCAATCAGGGGATCGGGTAGCTGTGTCTCGCCACCATCATACATCCGGTAGATTTCGCCACCGTACTTGAACGTCCTGGACGCCCCTGGATCGAAGATGTCAGACAGGTCAATCAGCAAGTCCCCATCACCGAACACACGCCTGGTGAAACCTGGGCCTTCCCCGAACGCCATGGCGAAGTTGCCGAAATATTCAAAAGTAATTTGGGTACTTTCTGGCGGACTAGGTTGTCCCTTTCCAAAACCAGCGTCCGCAAACGCGTCCTGTAATTCAGTCGTTTTGCGGACTTCAACAATGTCTTCCGCCCAGATCATGTTTGCAGAATTTCGGGTGGTCCCAAAGCTGATCTGGATGCCCTTGCCATACGTGGACGTGGTGACGGTGGTGTCATTCAAGCGGGGACCTTCGAGGGTCTGACCGCCAGGCTGGTCACCGAAGAACACGCCACCCACAGCATTGCCCAGGCTGAACCCAATGGCCGCACCCGTGGGTCCGCCGATGGCGAAACCAACCGCACCGCCAGCGATTGCGAAGCCTGTCTGGACAGTCATGGGTCCACCACCCCTGGATAGCGCCAGGCCGAATGCACGGCCCCGCCAGTCCACGTCTGGTCAGTTCGTTGCTCCACTACCCCACGGGATGGCCTGGCCAGGGCGTGGATCACCCCAGACATCGGTTCCAGCAACGGGCCGGTCAGGATCGCAAGGTGCTGCGGGTTCCCACCATAGCGCCGGTAAATCACATCCCCCGCCAGGGCACGGGACGGGTGTTCCAGTTTAATCATCCAATACGCCAAGGCTTGCACCATCACGTGGGGCAACGGTTGGTGTCCGTACCCCGCAAATTTCCGATACATCGCGTCCGTGATCTCCAGGACCAGGCCGCCCGTGTTGGCACCCACGCCCAGGATCAGGCCAGCACAATCACAGGCAACGCCTTTCAGCCGCCCCTGGTGCTGCCACGGGGTGTCAATCCACGTCCTGGCTTCCACCAGTATGTCTTCACGCGAAGGCACGCAACCCGTCCTTCCACAACCCCTCGCCTTTGGCAGACTGCCAGTCATCGGCGATGAACGATGGTGCCACCCCGTTCAGCCAATGCTGGAATGATAGAACAACGTTAACCGTATCAGCCACCCCTTTGTGGGCCTGCCCGGCTTCGATCAGCAACCGCTTGAACTTAGTGGGTCTATCTTTTTTGGTAGCGTACGGGATCTTGCGCCACCGCCCGTTGGACTGGTAGCCAGTGGCGTGGTCCCACAGCCA
>SDBT01015714.1_pt1 | contig 12024 bp, 23 predicted proteins | sample 2277101 | NCBI WGS metagenome assembly SDBT01 (sample SAMN10404973, study PRJNA504765) | marine sediment metagenome | isolation source: marine sediment core GS10_PC15, 103 cmbsf | place: Arctic Ocean: Southern Knipovich Ridge | collected 2010
ATTTATTGAAATTCAATTAAGTAACCAATCTAAAAAAGAAACATATGAAAGAAGTTTCTCTAGAGCAATACATGGATATTCTACTGCATGGTTATTTGAAGAAGATTTTTTATTTGATGATGATAATAAAGATATACAATTAAAAGAAGATAAAATAAAATTATTTAGTTTTTCTAGTGAAATAAAATACTCTGGGAAGACTTTTGTTAAAAATTTAAAAATAGTAGTTGAAAAACAATGTAGATACTTGGATGAAAAGATGAAAGAATCAACATCAAATTCTGATGATATAGTCGAGAAGATGAATGAAACTTTTCAAAATATTGATAATGAAATATTAAAATCAAAAGATTCTGCTATAGGAGAAATTGAAGATAGGGAAGATGAGTTAATAGAAAAAATAAAAAATTTACATGACAATCCATTTGAAGTTGTTATCCAAAAATATAAAGATGAAATAAATATTCTATATAATGAATCAATTACTAAAATAGATAATCATTTAGAAGAGTGTATGAAACCTATAATGAGAAACTACTCAATAGCTATAGATAATATAAAAAGAATTTCTGAATTAAAAATAAGAGAAATTGAAGATGTGCAAAAGAGAATAATATCTTGTCCAAAATGTACAAAAGATATGATATTTAAAATAACTAAATTTCAAAAAAAAGAATTATATGAGTGTCTATCATGCAAGCATACAATATGGGTAAAATAAATGACAAAATTATATGAAATAAAATTTATAAAAGATACTGAATTAAAAAAAATTGGTGATGTGGCAAGTTGTTCTAAAAAGTCTGCTGACTCAGCAGTAAAATCTGGATATGCAGAATATATAAAACAAGAAACTAATCCCGTTAAAAATAATATCACTAAAGAGAAGAAATCAATACCACTAAAAAAAGATAAAAAAGAAAATATTGAAGAAGAATTATTATCAGTAAAAGATATTGATACAGAATTATTAAAAACTAAAAATATGAATGATGCTGATAAGGAAATCTTTTTAGAAGAACTATCAAAAAAATCTAAAAAACAAATTAAGAGATTAAAAGAACAATTATCAAAACTAATTCCATCCTCAAATGATATTCTAAAAAAACAATCAAATGAAGAAGAATTAGAAAAATATAATCTTGGTAAGATAAATTGGATTGATGATGATTTCTATGATAACTGGAAAAAAATCAAAGCACACACAAGTAATTTATTAAATGAAGGAAGTGAGTATGATGGAACATTGCCTGACTGGTTCTTTCTTGCTCATAGTAAAGATGAAATAATAGGAAGACCTCAACTTATAGAAAGTGTTCAAAAAAGAATACCATTAATTAGATGTGTTGTTAAAAAAATAAAAGAAAAAAACGAAGAAGATAGGGATGTACAAAAATTTTACTTCTTTGATAAAAAATTTGATAAGAGGTATGATGGTGCACAGGTTGATGCCTTTGCTTTAGATTTTAGAATGTATAGAGTGATCTCAGAAGATGCAAGAGAATATTATTTAATGTCACAAGAAGAACTACCAAACCAAGTTTGTACATTTAAGGGAATGTTGGTAGAGTTAGATGATTTTGCCGAAATGAGTAGAAGTATGAAAATAAGTTCTCTTTCTAGAATTTTCTTTGTGAAAAGTTATGAGTCATCAATTAAAATTTTAACACCAGAGCAAATTATATCTTATACAAAAAATAGAGAAATTGATGAGAAGGCATGGTTAGACTTTTTAGCCTTCCATGAAATTGGTACTAGTAATAGGTTTCCATATGAATCTGAGATGTTAAGATCATCACACCTTCTTAGTAGTAAGGTTGATAAGATTCCGCAGCATATTGCTATACTTGGTCCTGCCGGAACTAGGAAGAGCATGGGTTACATAGAAACTATTGCTCATAAGTTTTCTGAGACTCCACATATAATTGAAGGTGCTAACTCTAGGATAAAAGGTTTAACTCCATCATTTGCTGTTAAGCCTGCAAATCTTGGATATTTAGCTAAGTGTGAAAGAATTGGATTTATTGATGAATTAGGAAAGATGGTTGAGGCAGAATCTAATAAACATCAATCCAATACTAAAAATATACTTGGTGAGTGCAACGCCTTACTTGATAATAAAATTAGAGAGGTTAGTTCTGGTAATGATAATACATGCTCTGTTCAAGCCTCAGCTAAATTTATCTTTGTATTAAATCCTATTAGTGGTAAGAAAACTCTTGGAGATCATGTAGGTTTAATCGATCCAACAACTATGAGTAGAATATTTTGGTGGGTTCAAGATATAGAAGAGCAAGAATTTGTAATTAGTGGTGATGGTGTTACTAGATTTCCCCCTACCTCATCCCAAGCCCAAAACATAGGGATTACTACGTTGGGACTAGGGAATAATACAAAAAATTTACACGTCTTGGGAAAGGGTTGGGGGAGAATAGATAATAGAGAAGAATTTCTAACTTTATTTGATACATGTAACAACTTTTTATGTGGTGTAGATGATGTGAAAGTAGCAGAACTTTCTTCAACAATAACACAACTAGCAAGAGAGCCAATGAAAAGTGTATGGAAACCAAGGGCTGAGCATCACGTTAAGTTATTAATTGATGGGTTAACTAAGCATAGATGTTTGTTTAAAGATTATGATTCAACATTTGAATGTAAGGATGAAGATTATGATATTGCGGAGAGAATATTAATTAGAATGGTTAAGGGTTGGGATACAGATTTAAGCACTAAAAAAGAATGGAGTGGGTTTAAATAATGAATATTCCAACACAATTAAAAGGTTTGAGATTTTGTAAGGTTGGAGAGAAAAGTAAGGTTGTAAATGATAAAGAAAAATTGAAAGCACCATTTGAACCAGGTTGGCAAAACAATCCCCACACTTACGAAGAAGTATCTAATTGGATGAATTCTGATATTTCTAATTGTTATAATTATGGAATAATCTGTGGACAGGAAATAAGGGTGTTAGATGATGATACTCCAAAGAAAGGATTAATTAAATTATATCACGATAATTTTCCAGATACAATGGAAGTAAGGGATCATATTTATTTTAGGTTTGACAATAAACATTCCGATAAGATAATATTTGAAAGTAAGGTATTATTATTCCCAGACTCAAAGGGTAAAATGTCTCCACATATGGGAGAGATACAAGGAGAAGGAACTATGGTTGTGGGTGCTGGATCAAGACATCCAAGTGGGGCAATATATGAAATGAAAAAAGATTTACCTGTTGTTACTATTTCTTATGAAAAATTTAAAGAAGTCTTTGGTGAATATTTTAAAGAAAAGAAACAAAAAATAATTAGAAATCATGCACCATCAACTTGGAGTGGAGATAATATAACAGATATTCCAATTGGTAATATAATTTCATTTGATGGATTAAGAAATGTTGGTTGTAATTGTGTGCAAGGGATACATCCAAAACATGGTTCAGATAACGGTATGAACTTTAGAGTTGATGTTAAAGAGAATACATGGATTTGTTTTAGATGTAATCGTGGGAAGAATACTTCAACAGGATGTGGCGGCCCATCAGAACTAATAGCTGTCATGGAAGGAATAATTGAATGTGAAGATGCAGGTGCTAATTGTTATACTGAGGATCAGGCAAGAGAGGTTATTAAAATAGCTCGTGAAAAATATGGGCTAAGTACACCTGAGCCTAAGCAACAAGATTTAGGTGAGGTTAGAGGTTGGGCTAATTCAGTTTCAATAGTTAAGTTAGCTAAGAAACATAAGTTTGAAAACTGTCACATATGTAATAACCCATTTAAGTTTCAAGATTCTCATGGGATGTATTATTGTGAACACTGTAAATTTGGAGGAGGCCTTAGAAAATTTGCTGAATTAATATCTAAGAGGTACATCTAATGGATCCTAAATTCAACCAATCAAACAATAAGCTTTACAAACAAAAAGCAGAACATTACCAAAAATCAATAAAACTAATGGTAAAAGCCCTAATAAAGAAAACCCCCAGAGAAATCCTAATCCAAGTATTAACAGAGGAAAAGATAATTAAAAGAGATTGGGAAGAAGATGGAGTGAAATACAATCTAAAATGAAAACAAGAAATCACAACTGTCCATATCTAAGAAATCATAGGTATTGTGATTACAAAGGACATACAGGCGACTGTAATCACCCCCAATGTCCCAATTGTCCTTTATGGCAACATTCCCAGTCAAAAGCAGAAAGATTGATTATAACACCTATAAACCCATTAAAAAACAACATAGGAGTATTAACCAATGGCCAACAAAGTTAAAAGGTGTAAAGGAAAGAAGTGTAATAGAATTATAAGAGAGGAAAATAAAAGTGGATATTGCCAGGGGTGTATTGGAAACGAGAAGAATAGAGAGAATAGAAGAAAGATTTGTTTTATTTGTGAAGAAAAGTGTTGTGGTAAAATGTTAATTGAATGGAGAAAGAATCAGATTATATCATTATGTACATTTCATTTTAACTGGCTGTTAGCTCCACAGTTTAGGGATCCCAAAGCCGCTAGAAAAGAGATAAATAGACTTAGGGGTTGTCACTAGAAAGTTAATAGAAAGTTATATAAACTATTATATTATTATATTATTACAATGGCAGTACAAATACAAGTTTCAGACGAAACATGGAATAGGTTAAAAGATAAAAAGAAAAGGCCTAGTCAAACTTTCGATGAGATAATTTCGGTAGCTTTGAGTGAGGTAGAACAATGAACGCACATATAGACACACTAAGACAAATGACAACTAGTCAGATAAAAGAGCTGGAAGAACATCAAAAACAAAATAATAATAAGTTTTGGGATATTATTAATAGAATGAAAGAAACAGTTGCCTCATCATTAGAAGAAGAAAAGTGTGATGAAAAATGGGCCGAAGACTTTCTAAAAGAAATGGAGATGGATAGATTATGAAAATTAGATATGTAAGAAGAGTTAATGGAACATGGGAAATAAATGAAGTAGAGGTTAAAGAATGAATAAATTCAAATGCCCAAAATGTAACGATAGATTCGATAAGAAAATTAGGTGCCCACATTGTAATAATGATGAGGTAGAGGAGATTGATAATGAATAAGAAAGATACATTAACGATTTTAGGATTTATAATAGTCTTTGTATTAGGTATGGCCGCCTTACAATTTATTAAAACAGTAGATTTAGTAACACAAGATACATTAGAAGAAATAAAATACAACGCTTCATTAGTTGGATATAATACGGCAATATATAATATCTTTTCAGAAGTATCAAAATGTCAACAAGTTTTGCCAATTGAGTTTAATAATCAAACCATTAATCTGGTTGCGGTTGAATGTTTAAATCTAAATAATAATAACGGAGGTACAAAATAATGGAAGAACAAACAACTGAAACACCACAACCAACAGAAGAACAAACAACTGAAGAACAGAAGAATTGGCTAGATGATGAATTAACGGAAGTTAAAGAAAACTCTTTTGATGGTGAAAGAAAACCAGCTTTAGTTTTAGAAGAAAATAAAACAATTGAAATGACAATTGATTTCTCTAAACCATTCGAGAAATGGGTAGATAATGAAAACGATGCTTTAAAGAAAATCATCCCAGTTCGTGTTGGTGAAGTAGATTTAGTTTGGTGGTTAAATGTCAAGAATCCAGTCTATCATCAGATTATAGAAAAGGGCTCAAAAGGACAAACTGTTTTCAAGGTATTGCAAACTGGAAATAAGAAGACCACTAAATATATTTTAGTAGATTAATTAACCTGGAGAAAAAGAAACTTTATTATTGGTGGCCTTTAATTTACAGGCCCATTCATATTTATCCCTCTTTTGGGATGAAAGATTTGTTGTGAATAACGACTTATCACCTCTTTTACCACCCACACTGAGTTCTCCCAACTCTCAAAGTGTGGGTGGTTTAAAGTCAAAAACGGAGAAGAAATAAAATGGATATACACACATACGACAGAGAAGCAGAAGACATTGATGAGATTCAAAAAGAAGATCGTCAAGAAAGAATGGCAAAGCAGAAGGCTAGGTTGGCCCATATTAAATACCTTAGACATGAAGCGTCAATTGCAGATAAGGCGTCGCCCTGTATCAATAAGGCGTCGTTGGAGGTGGAAGATGACTAAGCATAGATTATATAATTCAAAAATGAGACCATCTGGAACTATACAAGTAGAAGGAGATATGCAATTTTTAGGATTGCAGTTTAGAGGTAATTCTGATTTAGCACATAGGTTTAGAGTCTTGGTAGCAGGGTTTCTTGACAAGGAACAATTAAAAATCGTAAATGGGAAAACTTCATTAAAGCAACATGATAGAAGTGTTACTCCAGACGCAGGATTAAAAGGATTTGATATATATCATAAAACTTCCAGGATGAGAGATGGTAAGATAAAATTAAAAAAGTATTCGGCTAATGTCGAATCAAAGAATATAAAAACTACATCGTTGGAGGTGGAAGATGGAAGATAAGTTCCATGAAGAGGCAGAGAAGATAAAAGATTTTCTGGTAGATGAAATATCAAAAATTGATAGGAAAAGAAGCTACTCTGGGAGATCGTTAAAACAGATTCTAAAAGATGTTGTAAGAAAAATGGAGGACGCAAAGCTAGTAAGTGATAGAAGAAGGTCTATGACTGAAAAGCTAATGAAAGAATGGTAAATAGCGAAGATACAAAAAAAGAATGTCCATTATGTGAAGAATACCTTAAAAAAAATTTAGATGGGAGAATGACATTTAACGGATTAATGGCTGATGTTTATTTTTGCGAAGAATGTAATCAATCTTTTGCTTTAGATGTTGGACAAATTAAATTTATACCTTATGATTCTGAAATGAAGAAGATTGAGAATGAATGTAAAATTTGTAAGAAAGTAGAGAATTTTAATGAAAAAGGATTATTTATACTAAACATTGATACAGCTTATTATGAGTTCCATTGTTTTGATTGCGCAAAGACGATATTACAAGAATGGGTAGATAAAAATAGTAAGAAGAAGGTAGTCATAAATGACGAGAACCTACAAGACATATATTCAGTATATGATATGGAAAGAAATAATGAGATGCTAACTATGTTGCAGAAAAATCCCGAGAAGATGAAAGCGATGAAAGGTAAGTTAATGAAGCAAATGGGGTTAGACGATTCCCCTTCTGTGCATGAGGTGGAAGATGAATAAGTTTGATGATAATTTAGAACTAGCATGTATGGATCCAGATGATGAAAACCTTCCTCCACAAGAATGTAGTCATTGTGGTGGAGATTTGCCATGTTTTGCACACGATCACTTGGAGGTGGAAGATGGGAATTTGTAAGAAATGTAAAGAAGATAAAAGATTTAGGATAAACGGAATTTGTAGAGATTGTGAGAATGAATATATTTTTAATGAAGGGGATGAGGTAAAGGATGAAGACGGGACTAAGTTTATATTAACATCAAGAGAAGCAGCAATATTGAATTCGGCTGCTGTCCAAAGTACGAACAAAAGCAAAACAAAAGGCAAACATTTAAATAGTAATGAGAATTAATATGAATATGATTATATCAAATCAAAAGGAGGTAAAAGATGAAAAAAGAATTTAAAACAATGACGATCAACAAGAAATGGATTGAAGCAAATGTTGATCATTACTCTTGGCAAAGGACTATATATCCTGCGAGAGTGAACTATTTTATTAATGCATTAAAGTCAAATAGATTCATTAATTCTATACTTACGTTAGAAAAGAATAATACTGGAAAGTTTTTATTATTAGATGGACAACATAGAATCAAAGCAATTTTAGATGGAGACTTTGAAGTAGAAATGGATGTACTTATCTTATCAGAGATAGATAATGATGTAGCGCGTGAAGAATATTTTATTAAAAACAACGTTAAACAACATAGACTTATTGATGATATAAATTTCTATCAAGATGAATTCCCAATCATAAAAAGTTTTATGGATGAAAAAACATTTCCCATAAATGTAACAATGGGTGGCGGAGTTAATTCTATGAGAATAGACTCATTATTAAATGTTATTAGAAATGGATATATGAAGGCTGCAACAAGGTCTAATATGACACGAGCAAAACTTGTATGTTTTTTAGGTGGGATAGACCAAAAGAAGTATGAGGAAGTAAAGCAATTTTGTAGTATGTATGGAAAGTGCTTTGGTGATCCGTCTAAAGATAATTGGGTTTATAGAAATATAGTGATGTTTACAATTATGAGAATTTGGTTGGCTAATAAAGATTTCTTTGATGAAGAAGACTTTATAGTAACCTTCAGGAAGATAGAAGGTAATGCTCCAATCAGACAGAATAGTAATGTAACATCTATAGACTTTTTAGAGAAGATGACGATGCAAATATATAAAGTAATAAACTACAAAAGAAGTCAGAATAAGTTTGTATTATTCTGGGAAGATTTTGGAAATTTAGGGAAAAAGAATTAATTAGACTTTAGCCATTACATTTTTAGTCAATGGCATTATAATCAAAAACAAAATGGAAATAGAAACAAACAAAATAAAAGTAAATGAAAGAGTAAGGAAGGATTTCCCCGGTATAGAGGAACTTGCAGAAAGCATAAAAGAATTAGGTCTATTGCAACCAATCTTAATTAGTGGAGATAATGAATTAATTGCAGGGCATAGAAGATTGCTTGCCTGCAAGCAATTAGGATTAGAAAAGATTGAATGTAATAAAATTAATCCTTCTAGCGAGTTACAAAAGTTAGATATGGAATTAGCAGAGAATGTTAAAAGGAAGGATTTTAATCCGATGGAACTTGCAAGGGGACTTTCTAAAAGGAAAGACCTTTATGAGTTTGAAAATCCAGAAACAGTAACTGGATTTGCAGGTGGACAAGCAACTAAAGAAAAACTTACGGGGGCTGAACGCGAAGTTCGCGCTGTGCCTACATTTGTAGAATCCACAAGTAAGATGTTGAATATATCAAAGAGGTCTATAGAAGAAACTATACAATTAAATGACATAAAAGAGGAAGATAAAATTAGGATTGAACATAATGAATTAAAGAAATCTCAGGCACTCGCAATACATAGAAAAGAAAAGAAAAAAGAAAAACTTAAAGAAGAAGTAAAAGAAGTTATATCTGAAGAACTAAATTTATACCATGGAGATTGCTTAGAACAATTAGAAAAAATAGAAGATAATTCGGTAGCCTGTTTAATTATAGATCCGCCTTATGGAATTGATTATCAAAGTAATCATAAATTAGCAAGACACGATAAGATTTCTAATGACAAGAATGAAGCTTTTGAATTACTAGATAAATCATTAGCCAAAGTTAAACCAAAAATGAAAGAAGATTCCCATACCTACATTTTTACAACATGGAAAGTTTATGAACAAGTAAAGCCAATCATAGAAAAATATTTTTGTGTTAAGAATTGTTTAATATGGAATAAGAATAATTGGTCTATGGGGGATTTAAATGGAAACTATGCAGAGAAGTATGAAATGATAATATTTGCAACACAGGGAAAAAGAAGATTACTTGGAGATAAAAGACCAATCAATGTTTTAGATTTTGCAAGGACTAGTAATTTAAATCACCCAACGGAAAAGCCAGTAGATTTATTAAAAGAATTAATCAAGAACTCAACTGTAGAAGGTGAGACTGTTTTAGATTACTTCGCAGGATCTGGTTCAACTATGGTTGCGGCCAAAGAACTTAATAGAAATCCTATTGGAATTGAGTTTGATGAAAGTTATATTGATGTTATCAAAGGGAGGTTGAAATGAGAATAAGAAAATTTAGTAAGTATGGAAATACCGATGTTATAAAATTAAAACCACATGATAAAAAAGATATGGGTTTAGAATACGGTGATGAAATCGACGTCGATAAAATCAAGAAAATCAAGAAAACTACGCCCTGTGTCCAGAATGCGAATAATAATCAGGGGGAAAAGGCGAGATTCCGAAAGGATGATTCCACTAATTTTATTAGTGATAGACTAACGCCTGAGAACTCATTAGCAATAAACGGAGTCGGTACCCCTGATGAAGATTCGCACAATCTAAATAATACGTCGGAGGAAGTATAATGGGATATTTACATATAGATAATTTATACAAGAACACTGAGATCCTTTTGTTTAAACATTGTTATGCCATGGAAAAGATACATGGAACTTCTGCACACATAAGTTGGAAAGACGGGAAAGTTAATCTATTCTCTGGTGGTGAGAAGCATGAGAAGTTTGCAAAGATATTCGATATAGCAGAATTAGAGAATAAGTTTAGTGAATTATTTGATGGTGATGTAGTTGTCTTTGGTGAAGCTTATGGTGGAAAATGCCAGGGTATGTCTGAAACTTATGGTAAAGAGTTAAAGTTTGTAGCTTTTGATGTAACTGTAGATAAGAATTGGCTAGATGTACCAAACGCAGCAGATGTTTCTAATAAGTTGGGATTAGATTTTGTATCTTATGTTAAGGTTTCAACTAACTTAGATAGATTAAATGAGGAAAGGGACAGAGATTCAATGCAGTCTGTTAAGAATGGATGCGGAGAAGGAAAATTAAGAGAGGGAGTTGTATTAAGACCTCTAATCGAAGTAACAAAGAATAACGGAAGTAGAATTATAGTGAAGCACAAGAGGGATGAATTTATAGAAACTAAAACTAAACGAGAAGTCGATCCTGAGAAGTTAAAGATATTAGAAGATGCAAAGGCTATTGCTGAAGAATGGGTTACTCCGATGAGGCTTAACCATGTCTTAGATAAATTAGGAAATCCTACTGAGATTGAAAAGACAAGGGAAGTTATAAAAGCAATGGTTGAAGATGTTATGAGAGAGGCTAGGGGAGAAATCAAAGAATCTCAGGCTGCAACACAGTTTATAGGAAAGAAAACTGCACAACTATATAAAAAGAGGATAAGTAAAATATGAAAGCGAGGTGGGGCAGTCTGGTCAGCCCGTCGCCCTCATGCGGCGAAGTGCGGAGGTTCAAATCCTTCTCTCGCTATTCGCACTTTCATGGGAAGGTGACGAAATGATTAGGAAAAAAGAATTATTGGCAATGAAGGAAAGATTGAAAGTATTGATAGAAAAATATGATACACTCTATAAAATTCACGAACCTAAAAAACACTTCTTCGGAATTTTCGGTAGTGGTGATTTGCATATGGCTAGTCAAATGTTGAATCATAAAATATGTCTGAGAATCCAAATTAGAATGATTGACTGGATGCTACAAAAAGAAATAGGTTCTGGATATGAAGAATACGATGTAAAAATCTTAGAAGAGTGTGCTGAAGAATGGTTAGACGAGTGGAGGAATAATGGCAGTTGAAGATGTATTAATGACGCAGAAGTTAGAGGATTGGTTTGTTATGTTAAACTCTCCAGACTTTGATGACAATGATGCAGGAATGGTTAGGGAAGAAATAAAACAAAAACTACTAGAAAGTTATGGTAGAAGATTAGGTACGCAGTTTACAGGGAGGTCGTCGTGATGGCAGTATCTATATATATGTCTAGAAGATATTGTGATATTTGTAATGATTTTACACAACATACGACAGAGCAAAAACATTATCCAATAAGAGAGACAACAATAAAATGTAATGATTGTGGAAGATTAACGACGTACAATACAAGAACTACGGAGGCAAAGAGATGAACGGAAGATGTAATAAATGCAAAGAATGGTTTCCATCAGAAGATATTTTAGTAATTGAAAATGGGAAGTATGAAGATGTCCTATTTTTATGTAGAGATTGTTCGCAGAAGACTTCAATTCAGAATAATCAAGAAACAAAAACTTCACATGCCGTTCAAGATCGCAACTTGAGTGACGAAGCAATTCGTTTAGGGAAGGACAAAAATCTTGATACAGACGCCCTGAGGAACCCCGTACTTGATACGGTTACTCCGTTAGAAGGATGTCGACTTAATCCGCAGGACGAGTCTGGAGTGTTGACTAGTGATGCTAAGGATGATACCGGCGTGGTGCCTTCCCTGCGGATTTCTAAATCTAAATTAGGACGTAGAGGATAGT
>SDBT01015715.1_pt1 | contig 12024 bp, 29 predicted proteins | sample 2277101 | NCBI WGS metagenome assembly SDBT01 (sample SAMN10404973, study PRJNA504765) | marine sediment metagenome | isolation source: marine sediment core GS10_PC15, 103 cmbsf | place: Arctic Ocean: Southern Knipovich Ridge | collected 2010
TCTCGACGTGAGTCGTGTGGCCGCACAGCGTGAGGACGTTGCGGAGAACATAGAGGTGGAAGCTCTCCTTGAGGCGCTCTCCCTGGAGGCCCATGAGGGACGAGATGACCCCGTGCCGGTGGTATGGGTGGAGCGGGGAGCGGTGGGTGACGAGCCGAGCATTGTGTGCTTCAGACCCCGTGCCTTTTACCAGTGGGCGAGGTCAAAGGGATATGAGCTACCAGGCGGTGTGAGGGCTACCAAGCAACTGCTGATGGATCGGTACGGATGGCTGACTCGGGACAAGGTCTCATGGAAGCCACTAGGCGGGATCGGTGGTGAGCATCGGGTGAATGGTGTCCGGTTATTGGGCGTGGTGGAGGCTGAGTCCGCTGTTTACAGACGAGCACAGATCGAAGGGCTGGATGCGAGCATGCAAGCGTTGGGTGAGGTGTCCGATTCGGAGCCTAGTGTCCGGTTGGTGTCCGAGGAAGAAGACGGAGATCTCTAATGAACATAGGGGTGTGTCCGTTTAGTCTGGTTAGTCTGGTTTATTTAGCGTATACATGTGATGGGAGAAAGAAGGTATTCACTTCTTTTGCTCGGAGTAGGCTCAGGGGCTAGGGAGGGGGGTCGGACAGGGCTAACCGGACAGGGGTGCGATCGATATATGGAGGGGGTGCTGCGAGAGAGGGCATTCAGAGGGCAACGTGACACCCGCTTATAGGGTGCAGCGTCCTCTCTGTGGGACCCTCCTGAGTCCCGAGCTTGCTTGATCCACGGATGAGCGCACTGGCATGCGGCCATGTCCCAGGGGGGTCGAGCATGCTACCGACCACCTGCCCCTTGCAGGTACCACGCACCAGGACCCCTCCACAAGGGTGTCCGGTGTGGGGGAGGGGGGTGGGGAGGGGGTGCATATAGAGACCCGTATCGCCACAGAGGGTGGGGATCTCGTAGGCCCAAACTCATAAGTCCAGGTCAAGCTCATATCCATTGACCCATAATGGTTGTTATGTAAAGCTGGCCCCGTATGAGGCCCGCATATGGGGGTGCTCATACCAGGGGCCATGCGCTCTTGTTCACACCTCATTCCTTCAACTGTTGCAAGCTCTTTCACTTGATCAATCACTCAAACACAACGACACTCCTCTTCGATTTGGACTCTGCAACTGTTGCTAACTTTGCGTCTTCTCTTCTTTTTCTTTCTCAGGACCAGGGAGCCTGAAAGAATCTGCGCCATATATTCCGCCCCATACCCCTAACTGTGTTACCTTTATCTGTATGCCTATCCACGTTGATGAACGAAACGATGAGATGACGCAGTTGCGTCAAGAGGGTGTCTCCATCGCCAGTCTCTCTGCCCAGTACGGGATCTCGAAACAGCGGGTCAGTCAGATTCTCAAGCATCATCAGGATCCGACTCCGTGTCCGAATGGGTGTGGTCGAACTCTTCCTCTGGAGCCGATCTACGGGAGGTGCTGCTCGCATTGCGATCCCAGCGTCACCGACATCTTCAATCACACCTGGCAGTGTGACAAACGTAAGGGGGTCCTTCGGAAGTACTACGCCTGGTTCGACTCTGATGAAAAGGCGACGGTCCATCGAATCGAGGCTCCCTCTCCAGAGAAGGCCGCAAGTCAACTTCGTGCTCTGTACCCAGATCGGCAAGCAGCGGTCCTGGTTGTTGACTCTACCTCTACGTCTCTCTCAACTAATTGAGGTGGCGATTCGTAACGATCCAGATCTGGCCGACTGGCTTTGGGAGTACTCCGAAGAAGCGCCGGAGCAACGCTCATGGGCGAGGTCGGTTGCGCTCTATTATGTCTCTCACGGATTCATGACCGAGGCTCAACACGCAGCCGCCGTCCGGATGAGGAAGACGGTCGAAGAGGAGAATGATTCGACCAAGACCCCCTAAGTGTGTTACCCTCTCGTGCATGACATCAGATCGGTTGCCGAACCCTCATGGTGATGAGAACCACGCCACGCTCGATATTGCCACCGTTGCCCTTCACGAGATGTTTCTCTCCTATATGCGGGCGGGGTTCAAACGCAGTGAGGCTCTAGAACTGGTCAAGGTCCACATCGGCAACATTGACCACAGGGGTGAGACTCACGATGAAAGCTGAATGCCAGACGTACACCGAGACCCATCTCTATCAGGATCTCGTCCTCGGCGCTCTTTACGACTCTGTGGAGCGCATGGAGAAGAGCGGTTGGAGCGTTCGGCTCACCGAGGTCTTGGAGCCTCTTCATGAGGTGAAGAAGGTCGTGGATCGAGATGTGCCACCAATGACCGTCCAGATCCTCACGATTCTGGTCGTCTATGAGCGGGAGCAGTTTTAATGATCCTCACCAAAGCAGTACGCACGCAATCTGAGATCGCTAAGCGCATGGATGACAAGAAGGGTGACTTCTTCCCTTGGGCTTCCGAAGTTCTTCTTGGTCACCTCGATTTTGATCACGCCCAGCCGTTTTTGAGAGATGAGACCACCAGAGAGGATTGGGTCACGGCCATCGATACAGACGGCGCAGAGTTCGAACTCGATCCTCGGGACGAGCTTGTCAGCTATCTCGGGTTCGCTTGGGAGAAGGCCAACGGTGAGCGGGGGATCTCTGCTAATCGGTCCATCCTCAAGCTCACCGAGTGGTTGTGGCTGATGGGTCCTGAGTTCGATGGGCTGCGAGCCGACTTTGCTGAGGCCGACTATGCCCCCTACGGCAAGCCGCAGCTTGAGGTGGTCACTAAAGCTTTGGCTCCTGACCACGAGATGATCAACAAAGAAGGAGAATCAGATGCCTGAATACAACAAGGTGCTCGGAGTCAATCTTCGGAAGGCACGGAAGAGCACTGGGATGTCCCTGGCTGATGTGGCCTTCCGAACCGGTAGCGAGTTCAAGTCGTCAGTTCTTGGAGCCTACGAGCGGGGAGAGCGGGCCATAACCGTGAAACGGTTGGACCGTCTCTGCACGATCTACGGGGTTCACACGGCGAGTGTGATGCCCTACACGGGGTCAGTTCTCGATGCCTGAGATCGCCTACATCACCAAGAGGTTCAGCGATTCGAGCCTCGCCATCATCGCCAAGGCGAATGAGATCTGCGCCGAGTACGCCGGTCAGGGATTCGATCTGACTCTGCGACAGTTGTACTACCAGTTCGTGGCTCGGGATCTCATTGCCAACAGGCAGACCGAGTACAAGCGGCTCGGCTCCATCATCAACGACGCTCGGCTGGCCGGGGTGCTCGACTGGAGCTACATCGTTGACCGGACTCGGAACTTGGTTGCCAATTCTCACTGGTCCTCTCCATCCTCGATTATTGATTCGGTGGCATTCAGCTACCGGAACGATCTCTGGGCCAACCAGCCTTACCGCCCTGAGGTCTGGATCGAGAAGGATGCGCTCCTCGGTGTGATCGAGGGCGTCTCTCAGGATAACGACGTTCCTTATTTCTCATGTCGTGGCTACACCTCTCAGTCGGAGACATGGCGTGCGGGACGGCGGATGAGGCGCTACATCCAGGGAGGGCAGATACCTTTGATCATTCATCTCGGAGACCACGACCCTTCGGGGATTGATATGAGTCGTGACATCTATGAACGGCTCAGGTTGTTCGCCTACGAGTTTGGCGACAAGGTCACTCCTGAGGTGCGCCGGATCGCTCTCAACATGGATCAGGTTGATCAGTACGGCCCGCCACCCAACCCGACCAAGCTCACCGATTCACGAGCACAGGGCTACATCGCTGACTACGGGTACGACTCGTGGGAGTTGGATGCTCTGGAGCCTTCGGTCTTGTCCGCTCTGATTCAGGATGAGATCGACTCTGTTCGAGATCTTGTGATCTGGGAAGAGGACAAGGCGAAGCAAGAGGATGATCGGCAACTGTTGCAGAGAGTCTCAGACAATTGGACAAAGGTTGTGCAGACATTCGAGGAGGAGGAGTGATGGCTGACTTGTTGTTCCGAGAGGCACCATGCGAGGAGCACGGGAGCGTCAACCCGCATGCCTTTTCGTACTTTGTAGCCGATCGATCAACTGAAGCTTCGGTCGGACATTGTGATGGCGGCACTCATGAGAAGGTGACCATCGAGGAGTTTTACGATGCGTTGATAGACGTTGCCATTATCCGGCTTAAAGACGAACACGTATTAAGCCCGTCAGAAAAGCGGGGCTGGCTTGCTTCCGTTCTCGGGATTACGAAGGAGTCACGATGAAGCCACCCAAAATCGCTCTCGATCTGACTACTCACGAGGTGGTCAAGGACAAACCACCTTGGCAGAGGTGGCTCTATGCCCGACTTCATGAGCGTTCCAGTGACAACACCACCAGGATCACCTACAGAGATCGGGATGCCGCAGCGAAGTCCCCGAGACGTGACCAGATTCAGAAGTGGTATGAGCAGATCTACTCAGAACTGGCTAAGGCTTACGGCGATCTCGAAAAGGAGCGGAGCACGCTCGAATCCAATATGGAGGAGTTGCATCGGAGCGCTAACAGAGTGGACCAACAGCTTCACGAGACTCGCTTCGATCTTGAGCAGGTTCGTGCCGAACGTGATGCGCTCATCGACATCCTTACTCGTGCTCACACAGCCGAGAAGCGGATCGAGGACTATACGTCAACCTTTATGGGCAGTCGTGAGTTCCACGTCAAGAGCCAAGACCGCACGATCTGATGGGCTATGAGCTTTATCGAGAAACGGAATACCTGAAGTTCTACTTAGGGCTGTCAGTGTCAGGAAAGACGAAGCACATCTTGGTGTACGCAATGAGAGATTCGGCATTGCTGGGAGCGATCAAGTGGTTCGGCAGATGGCGGCAGTACGCCTTCTTTCCTGCGGATGAGACGGTTTGGAACCGGGACTGTCTCACCCAGATCCATGAAGAGATCGAGACATTGATGGCCGAGCGGAAGAAGCCACGATGACGATTGAGTACCTCCTTGAGGAGTTCGATGGTGACAAGAAGAAGGCCGTGCTGATGGTCCAAAGCGAGGGACCACAGCAGAGCATCAGCATCGGGGTGGACGACAACGGTTTCACTATGAACGTCATCAACCTGAATGTGTATCAGTTACGTCGGTTGAAGGAGCACCTCGAAGCTCTTCTAGCCGACCATCCTTTGAGGAAACAAATCAACTTCCCTTTGCTATATGGGAGGCGACTCGATGACTGATTACCCTCAACACGAGAAGCTTGCAACTGTTAAGGACTTGTCCCAGGAGATCGGGACGTTCTTGGAGTGGACCGAGGAGCAGGGTTGGCATCTGGGCGAGTGGGATGAGAACGGATTCGGAGATCAGCAGTTGTTCCTGATCGGCCTCAATCGTCTCGACATACTGGCTCGCTACTTCAAGATCGACCTCGACGTGCTCGAAACCGAGAAGCGTCACATGCTCGAAGCACAGCGGGTTTCCAACGAGGAATTCAAGAGGTCTGCTGACAAGATCATTGATCAGTACACCGACACCCTCAAAGATCTGAAGGACCAATGACTGAAGAGGCCACCCACAAGGAGACATGGCACTACGTCGTTCCCCGAGGGCAAAACAAGGGGCAAGAGCGATGCGATTACTTCGGTTCCGATTGCCCGTATTTCTTACACACAGATCATGCAGAGTTGCCCGACAACGACATCGAGGAGCGAGATTGATGGCCCTGTTTCAAGAGATCACCTGTTAGGACCGGGAATGCTTTGTGACCATTCCCGATGACCTCCACAAATGAGTCTCAAGTTCTCCTACGTCAATTTCCATGGGAAGAAGTTCGTTCATCTCGATGGGGTGATTGCCACTCTTCGAGAAAGGGTCAAGGTGGCAGACGGAGATCCCGAGAGGACCAAAATTGATCTGGAGAAACTGGCCGACTGGTTAGAAGAGGCCGAATTTCCTGAGGAGCATGATTATGCAACCTGAGCGCAAGATCTATGTGGCGTCTTCGTGGCGGAACACAATGCAGCAAGCTGTGGTGATCACCCTTCGCAAGGCAGGGTTCGAGGTCTATGACTTCCGTGACGCCGATGGGTTCCATTGGTCTGAGATCGATCCTGGTTGGTTGACTTGGACTCCTGAAACGTATTCTCAGATGATGAATCATCCCAAGGCTGATCTCGGGTTCAATCGTGATGTCGAGGCCATGATATGGGCTGACACTTGTGTGCTGGTTCTGCCTTGTGGCCGATCGGCTCATCTCGAATTGGGTTGGATGACTGGGCAGGAGGGCAAGGAGACGGCCATCCTTCTGAATCAGGATGGATTCGAGCCGGAACTGATGTACAAGATGGTTGACTACGTCGCCCCAAACTTAATCGATCTGTTGGGCTGGTTGGGTGTGGAAGACTGATGCCTCTCAGTTCCTCCATGATGGGCGTAGACGTGCGGTTCACCCGAGGGACCAGGATTCGGATCTGGGTGGCTCGACGGTTGCTTCTAGCACACCTGACCAAGCTGGGTGCCTTCACGATCCGTAAGGTGGTTTGGGAGTACCGGATGGACAATGGTAGGTGGCGTCGTGGCGGGGTCACTGAGACATCTCTGACAGAGGGGTTTGAGCACAATGAGTCTTAAGAATCGGATCTGGTTGGTCTCCATTCGAGATGAGGAAACCGGAATCATTCTCCAGGGGACGTTCGAGGCTGACTCTGAAATCGAGGCTCGTGGGAAACTCGTTCTGACTGTGGAGAGGATGTTCCTCGGCGCTCAGAGAATCAATTTCGATCGTATCCCCGAGGAATTCACCGGAGCGGTCGGAGCAATGCATAAGATGGCTCAGAGCTTTAACCCTGGAGAAATCTCCGCTTATCACATAGGAGGTCCTGATGCCGAAGGGTAGAGGCTCAAACGAAGCTCGAATCAACCGTCGTCTTGCGGGTCGCCATCATGTCGGGACCCAGTCGGGGCGACTCGCCAGGGACTCGATGCACACCATGACTTCTCGGTCTAGGCCCAAGTTCTCACCGGCCAACATCGAGGGTGTTATGAGCGAGACTGCCACCCTGCTCGACAAGCTCCGTGAGAGGTTCCGAAGGAAGCAGCGATGATCGCTCTCTACAGGGTGCCGGAATCAGATCCTCCAGGACTGAGCGCCGCTCTTGATCCAGAAGTTTCAAAACAGTTGTGGAAGATCACGTTGCACAATTTCACTCCTGATGATCTCCATATCGATCCGGATCCGGAGTTGGTGGTGCTTACTCATCGCCCGCAGTTTGACCCAAAGGCTTCTCCGAGCATTGCTCTTCCCAATTTCGTTCATCCCTCCATCGCTGTCTACATGATCGGACCTGATAGCAGGAATTGGGTGATCGAAGATATTCCACAACAATTGCAGAAGTTGCGGAGACACAATGTTCACATCCCTACCGATTCTCTTCATCCGATGTGGGGTCATGTGGTCTGGGCGATCGTGTATTGGGATCGGATGATGAAGGTATGAGCAATGATTACCGGTGGTCACTGACCACAGCGGGGTTCATTCTCGGGGAGTTGTTCTACCAGCTATTGTGGATCTGACCCTAGGCGTGTTACCATGGTCTGTATGACGAAACAACTAGCAATCATGGTTTTCATGGGCATCATGCTCATCGCTTCCCCAGCACTGGCAGGAGGCCAAGAGGTCTGCCCGAGTGAGGGAAAGGTGGAGTCGGTAGTAGACGGTGATCTAGACGGCATCGTGTTGGACGCTGGCACCCAAGTGTGCATCAAAGCAGGCACCACTGTCGTCTATGTGGAAGCGGACGGCATACAGACTCTGGCTGAACTGATCGGCAACGGTAAGAACGTCAGCCACTACACGATCATCACCGTTCCGGAGACCACCACGACCACCACTGTCCCAGAGGTCACGACCACCACCGTTCCGGAGACCACAACCACCACCGTTCCGGAGACTACGACCACGACCACAGCTTCCGCCACCACCACATCCACCACCACCACCACCACCACCACCGTTCCGGAGACCACCACCACAGTCCCAGATCCAGGAACAACGGTTCCGTCTGAGCTACCCAACACAGGGGCCAACACAAGTGCGTGGATAGCTACGGCTCTGGGTTTGCTGCTGTCAGGTGGTCTGCTCCTCAGGAAGATGGAAGCTTGAAGGGAGACCATCTCAATCAGGTTTCCACAATTGTTGCACAATCGGAAAGAGGAGGATGAATGGCTGAACCAACGATTATCGAGATCCACAACTACGCCGGAGGTGCCGGTGGAGGCCCGCTTGAAGAGATTCCGATGGGACTCGAAGTGAGCCGGTTCACAGCCGAGACCGATAACACAGATTGGATGTGGGGTCCTAGTTTTGCCAGTGGTGAATCCCCTCCGAAGGTGACCTTCAAACTAGGCAAGGTCTACACCATCTATGAGACTGATCCTGATGACTGATGAGCGACCTGACTTGCCCGAGGTGCTCACGTCCTCTCCAGGATCCCCAGAGTTGGGTAGTGAACTCGTTCGAGGGAAAGAGCTTCCAACAGGGGACGGGGCAGTGCTCGTACCACGGGAGGATCAGTCTGATACGGAAACCGAACCAGGGATGGACGGAGATCAAGACCCGCAAGAAGCGATGAGGGCATGGATTCGAGCCGCAGAGGGAATGATCCTCGCTTACTGGCATGACCCTCGGACAGCCATCAAATATGCGGTGGCAGTCCTGCGGGTGATGCAGTCAACTGAGGAGTCTGAGCTTCTCGCCATGGACCCGACCACGATCCCTCCCATCACCGAGACTCAGGTTGGTTGGCAGTGACTAAGGCTCCTCTAGGTCCGCATCAGAAAGGGTGGCTGATGAGAATTCGATCCGCTGATGGTCTGGTGGATTTGGAGCATCATCGTCATGGAGGGTTTTCTGCCTGGATTCCCGTTGAAGGAGGACCCTCCATTAGGTTGCCGATGAGGATGTTCGAGTCCCTGTTGGCGAGAGATCTGTTCGTGCTCAATGAGGATGAGGAGATGTGGAAGTCGTGGAAGCTGATCGATGACCCAGAACGGGAGTCAGCCGGATGAGGATTGGCGACCTTTTGGAGCGTGTTGGCGATCGTTTGATGGCCGGTTCTTCCCTGATACCTATGGTGGGAAAGAAGCGAAGGCAGTATGCAGAACGTGTGGAGTCTCTGCACAGTGTCTCGATTGGGCCGTTAGCACCAATCAGCCAGAAGGTGTTTGGGGTGGTCGAACAAGATCCCAAAGATTGAAGATCCGGTATGCCAAAACGTAGGCGAATTCGGAGTCAGCCAAGACTGAGCCGGAGGGTGAAGTCGGCCTCGACCAGACGCCGGAAGAAGAAGAAGAAGAAATAGCCAAGCCAGGAGTGGCTTGAAACCCTGGCACGAGCAGAGTGAGGTTCTTGGGCTACACGTTTTGCCCTTCCTTTCTTCCTCGATGGCTGCTCGGGAGTGAGGGGGTTTGTAAACCGAAGGTGGTCCCCGTGAAGGAGCAGCCGGAGGTGGTCAACCCCCTTACTTGACTCTTGCATGACTTGGTGATACGTTTACCTCATCTGCCGGTTCATGGCTGGCAGAGGACTGGCGGAACAATCCTTACGGTCAAGGCCGGGGGATAACGCACAGTTGGTTCGTAAAGGACCGAGGGCTACTAAGCCCACCGAGAGGCGCAGGGTCGGCCAACAGGTGTCCCTGCGAAGTCTGTCAGAGGGAGATGTCCCCGAGGCACGAGCAGTTGACAAACAAGAAACTGGTACCGAGGACGATGCAATTCGACTCTTGACCCTCGGTTGTGAGGACTGAAATTCCTCACGTCCACATGAGGGGTCTGATCTCGGTCAGGCCCCTCACTGAATTTGAGGGGACTGGGTAGCAAAGGTCCGCCTATATGGAGCGGGGTGTTAGCAGAGAGATCCTCGTGAAGAGAAGCGAGAGGTCTCTCTGTGAGGATGACTTAGTCCCCTCGATTTCAGCTTGACTCTGGACTGAGGTGTGATACACTTACCCCCGTCAGCAACGGGGACACAACCGCCAAGTGACCAATCTCCCCAAGCCAGCGAAATGGGGCCAGGGAGAAAACGAAGAGCTTGCAAGCAACGTCGGTTCATCTAACCAAGTGAAAACACTGGGCGAAGGATGAACGGGGTTGCGGCAACGTAAGTCGTGGCAGTGATGGCCTGAGCGGTCGCACGCATCCAAACAGGAACCTTATGAAGTTCCCGCACGACTCTCACTGGTCGAGTAGCTCCTCGGTTATGCCCGTCCCCTTGGTCGGGGGCGAGTAACCCGAATGAGTTAAAGACGAGGCATCCACCTAACGGAAGGATGTTCAGAGAGTGACGGCGACACAATGGCGTGGTAAGACCATGTGGCCCGCAGCGATCAGTACCCAGACCCAGTGGGCTGGCGATGCTTGCAAGCTCTTTGAGAAGTAGAAATGGGAGTCCCCTTTGATCGGGGGCGCATCGGTCCCCGCAAGGGATAGGCCGGTCCAGTCCTCCTGAGCCTCGGGTACGAAAAGGGATTATCCCCTTCCACTGGTCGAGAGCCAACGAGCCGTGACGACAGGGACTCCTCTTCTCAAAGGGTGCGGCATGGGATATTGGTGTTAGTGGCAATAGCATCTCTGCCTTCCAAGCAGATGGGGTCGGTTCGAGTCCGACATATCCCTCCAAGGTGACATAGTTCCAATCGGTCAGAACGCATGGTTGTCAACCATGAGGCTACGGGTTCGAGTCCCGTTGTCACCGCCTCGTCAGGTTCGTCTAGTAGGCAAGGACGCCAGGTTCTCAACCTGGAAACACGGGTTCAACTCCCGTACTTGATACAAGGTCTGCCTTAGCGGGCGGACCCATCGTTAAACGGCCTCAGAGGTCGGCCCGAGACAGCCGCCGCAAGGCGGCTTTCCTCGTTGATGAGTTTGCAACAGTTGCAGAGTTGTGATACAATTACCCTATGTTCGCTCACCCCTTTCGATTCGATGGTGCGATCCACGTTGTGGTCTCTGCTCGGCGGCGGGTTCGGCGGGGTCGGGGTGCTCGGGTCATCTGTGGTCCTCGGGTTCCGATCGACGCCACTCGGACCTCTGGCATCGCTGGCATCTCTTGCGACTCCTGTTCCCGGTCTCTCACTGGCTTCGCTGACATCATGGATACGGACTTCGGATTCGTTACCTATGACGACGGGACTGGTCGATTCTAAGTTTGCAATTTTTGCAGACTTGTGATACACTTACCCCTATGTCAGTAACACACAATTTCTTGGACTGGAGAGTTCAGGATCCTCGGGGCGGAGTTCCCACGGATGAGCTTCCCCAGATCATTGAGACCCGTTACACCGGAGATGGTGCGGACTGGAAGTTTGATGCCTCCTTCTACACCAAGGAAGAGGCCGACGCTTTCACTGCTCTTTTCCCCAAGTACGCCAAAGTCCGCACAGGAACCCTGGGTACCCATTACGGATCCGGTGATGATTTCACCTCCATCCTTCTCTACACCTCTAGTGCTCAGGGAAAAATCTCTGCCGACAAGGTGAACGGTGGCATCAACGAGACCGGGGACAAGCGTCGGAACGCCGTCAAGAAAGTACTGGAAGGACTCTCATCATGACCGCCAAGATTAGTTGGATAATCATCAAGGTTGAGTTAGAAGATATGGAGCCGATCAGAGCCACTACGGAAGAGAGCGTTTTCGGCGGGCAAGCCGACAACAGCATGATCCGTCCTACGACGGCAGAAGTCCACGTCACGAATGGTGCAGTGACCAGCGTGACAATCCGAGGCGACATCCTTACCAAGACGGGTGCTGTGAGCAAGCGTCATACCTATCAGGGCATGGTCATCGGCCACGTCAAGTTGGAGACTGAGATCGGATCGACAGCCCTGGCACAATTGAGAAACACCCTCTGAGTTTGCAACTGTTGCAGAGTTGTGATACACTTACCCTATGCAAGAAGCCATCACAATCATCACCATCGCACTGGTCAGCATTGGGCTGGCCCTTGCGCTCTACGACATGCTGAAGGCCCAGCCTTCATGCGTCCGCACCGACGAAGGGTACGTCCAGATATGAGCGTCAAGCAAGCCATCGACCTCACACCAGG
>SDBT01015716.1_pt1 | contig 12023 bp, 11 predicted proteins | sample 2277101 | NCBI WGS metagenome assembly SDBT01 (sample SAMN10404973, study PRJNA504765) | marine sediment metagenome | isolation source: marine sediment core GS10_PC15, 103 cmbsf | place: Arctic Ocean: Southern Knipovich Ridge | collected 2010
TCGGCCTTTGATACAAAAAAGAGCAATACAACAACCAGTTCCGCCAGCACCACCCATATATGTACCACCTATTTTTACAAATTTAAATTTTGAAAATCTCAGCCAAAAACAGCGGGAATTGGCAAATTACTTTAGTAGCTATCCTTTTATTACACGTGAAGAAAATTTTTCTTATAATGCTAATACACCTTACGCTATTATTAACTTGAGAAATAAAGATTTTAAAAATGGAACAGTAAGAATTGGAGTTCCAGGTGTTTATAGATTATCTGAAAATATAATATTTAATCCTAATCCAACTAATGATTTTATGCCTCTACCTGAACAAAGTGGTGTCAATGGTATATATCCTCAACATATGAAAGGACCTTATCACTTGGGATTTTTTGCCGCTATTACTGTCGAGTGCGATAATGTTATTATTGATTTAAATGGTCTGACAATTCAACAATCACCTAGCCATAATTTTCAGCAACGTTTTTATGCTAATATAGAACTTGCAAATGCACCTTTCATTATGAATAAAGGGCCGGCTAACTTTCAGGGTGCTATGCAATATAAAGCCGCAAATAGAGTGCTAGTATATAACGGAAAGTTATTCAAATCATCGCATCACGGAATTCATGCCAATACTGCTAATAAGGTTATGTTATATAACTTATCTATTGAAGATTTTGAAGTTGCTGGTATTGCATTAAATGGTACAACAACGGGTATTCTCTCCAATATATACATAAAAAACAATAAACAAGATATTAAAGTCTTATCTACATATTCGCAGGCACGGTTTATTAGAAGTTTTCTGGATCTTGTGTTACTGCATGATCCGCAGGCAACTCTTGATGTTCTCGGAAACACAAAAAGTATTAGTGATATTAGAAATAAGCTTAATCAGGATTTAAATAATACTTTTGCTGCATTTAGTGCTGGAACTGATCTACCGGTTCCATATTTTAATAACGGCAATGATGGATATGATGGTAATGTGTATGGTATGGTATTAAATGTTAATGGTCCCGCAGTTGGGGCATATCTTACCAAAGCCGCGCTAGACGAAATGATTGATCCTGGAAATACAGATATTTATCTTGAAAATATTCATATTAGTAATATTGCATCGCATCCCGTAGAAATTATCGGTATTAAAAATCCAAGTGGCGATGAGGGATCTTATGGTAAAAAGATGCAGGCTGGCCCAATCGGTGATATACTGCAGATCATACAGAAATTCGTAAATCCAAATGGGAAATATATCGGTACATCCCTGTCCAATAGTCAAATTATTATTTCAAAGAGTTCAATACCTAATAAAGGAACAACCTCTATCACAAATGATAGTGATGGGAATATTAATACAGTAAAATGGGTTGAGGATCAACAAAATTTGACTGTTTTAACTGATGAGTGTTATCTCGTGGGTGGTGGTGATTCGATGGGACATATAATGAAGGGAAATCTAGGATTATTTATATCTGGTGGTAAAAATATAACTGGTACTGGTATCTACATAAGTGGGATAAAAAATAATGGCCAAGATGTGGGAAAACAACTTTCTGATATTGATTCATATCTCACGGATGTTTCTATACAGCCAGAAAGCCGGAGCAAACTTGGATCATCCGCCGTGGATATTCTATTAACCGCGTGTTTTGGAATTTTATTTACAAATACGGCTAGTCATCTGGGTCAACCCACGTCAGAGAATGTAGGCGCAATACAGTCTCGTATAGAAAAGATTAATGATTCAATTGCCATTAGTATTGATTAATTATTATTATATATAAAATTGAATATAATTCGCATTCCATAAATACAAATTATATAACGACATGGGTATATGGATAATAAACAGTCAAGCTTTAGAGCTTAATCTGGTGCAACCTTTGGCTGATCGTTGGCACCAAGAAGGCTTGAGATTTTGTTGGATGAAGGATAATCCGACAATACTTGATGTAAATAATGATGAGTACTATACGTCGTCAGAGGATGTAGTGGAGGAGGAGGAAAAGGAAGTGAACGCGTCATTGCCGCCGCCATTGCCACCACAACCACCATCGTCGCCGCCCTCCGCCGAGTGCATACCAGGACGCGTTACAGGCGCAACCCTCGGTACCACTACCAGTGATAGTAGTGAAACACACCGGGTATTAAAAGAAGTGGTAAATGTATTGGATTCTTGTAAAAAAAAAATTACTGGACATATTATTCATTGGGTAAAGGGACCTTGTTCCGCTACCCCACATAGAGATTGGTTTATTATAAGACCAAAATAATTACTTACAAATAGGTCCCGCAAAAATCATAAAAAAACAGAAGAATGGAAATAAAAACATTGTTATAACTAGCAATTTATATGGAAGAAATGCCAAATAGCTAAAAATCCTAAAACATTTATCATTTTCTCGTCTGTCTCCAAGCAACGCCTTATTTTCATCATATGATACAAAAATATTATCATAAATATCATCTGCGCTGCCTGGCATATATTGAAAATATAGTTCCTCAAATTCATTGTCAAGCATCATTAGAAATTCCATTGCAAGTGAGTTCAATATCATATTTTGTAAATCTTGCTCCACAAAAACCACCCATATATTAGCTCCATAAACTAAGAGAGTAAATGAAAATTCCTGAAATGTATCAAGAATTGCAGTAATATTATCCACACGATTCATTTTTTTTAAACTTAAACTATTGGTAATATTATCCCAGAGAAAGAAACTGCGAACGAAGTAGATAAGGCATATTCCGCTTATCATCATTTTATTTTCAAATGTACCAGTATTAGCACAAATAGTCCCATTATAATTTTTAATTTCATGTAGAATAAGTGAAATATATAGTAACCACTGGCCTAAAAAGACTAATATTGGCAAAGCAAGAACTAAAGAAAAAATGTGTGAACAGTATATTTTATTATGTTTCTTCATTTCTTTATTTAAATATCCCCTCCTAAGATGGTATTTAAATAAACTAAACATACCAAATGAAGGTGAAGATTTTACAATATCTTCTTTTTCTTCGGAAGTTGTATGTCCGTGGGCTTTGATTGGAGAGTAAAATCCGGGAGAAACTTTTTTAGAATGTTCACCTCCCAATAATAAATGATCTAATAGTTTAAGTTTCACATTTTTACATACTAAAGGAAGGGCTTCGCATACATGATCACAATAGGTTTTTTTAACTTCTATATTGGTAGGCGAATCATCCCCCTCGGTAACAATTTGTAGCACATGTAGTTGTCGTGGGGGTGGTGGTGGCCGCCGATGTGGTGAAATACATTTTTCTGTTTTACTGGCGCTGCCTGACCTTGATGAAGGGGATATCATTATACTACTCTATTTATTTCTAGCACTAAGTGGTTTTGTTAATATCTTTGATAGGCATTATACTTAAAAGACTATGTTTTCATATAAAAATTTCAAAAACTAAAAAAATTGATTGTATTTATTATAGATGATTTATCGCCATTAACCAGATTTATAGCATGAGAGCAACCCGAAAAGCATATTCAGCAACACCAATGAAATTTATGATACTAATAGGAGCACTTGCTATATTTATCATTAATAGCGGAGTAGCCGCTACTAATATGCAAAATCAGCATCCGATGTGGGCCAAAGTATCTTTCCTCCGGCAACGTATATTATCAACGGTTGTATCTGAAACAATACCATGTTTAACAATTACAGATAACTCATGTAAGTGTCCGGGTGCATGTATGATGCCGCAAAATACTTCCACTCCGGTATGTAAACTTAATAAATGTTATGGCTGGAATAAAAATCTTAATAAATGCGTTGAGAGTGGACCTGCATTTACTCCAGCTTTGGTTCTCCAAGCAATTCCATTTACAGGAATTTTCGGTTCCGGATTTGGAAACATGGCAAGGTGGGATATATTTGGAATTTACATGACTGTAGTATTTGGTCCAATTGCTCTACTTATCATAGGATGTTGTTGCGTCATGTTTGGATGTTGTCATCAAGATGAAGCTTGTGCTGATTGTGGTAAGTGTTTGCTCTCTTGTCTTGGTTGTCTTTGGGGTATTGCTATTGTCGCAATGTGGATCTGGGGAATTGTTACCATTGCAAATAAAACAACCTTGGGCCCGAATGGTTGTCCACTCGTATAATAATAATAATATTATTATACTAAAAAAATCTAAATAATTATCTAACATGATTAATAGCTATTAATTTATACAACAGCAACAATCTTGAACTTCTTTTTTAATCAATGGTCTTATAGTAATTTTATCATTTACTTCTGTATAAAAATCTAGTCAATCTGCATAATTATGTGGTAGTGTAATATAAAGACGTCTTGCTTTCTTGCCAGCTAGCCGTTCGATATCGCCAACATGGGGGGCGTATCCGGACTCAAAAAGTTCCAAAAAGGCACGCTTATATTGATTTTCTCGTCTATCCGGGACGCAAAGTACGAAAATTTCCTGTTTTCCACATGCAAATCTCTCCACCAATCCTTTAAAATTGTGGCGCAATTGTGTTTGAAACTTTTCCTTTTCCTTCAACCACCTGCGTTCGTACAATTGGTTAACCGAATCCCAACTAGGAATTGCTAAATTCTCTTCGTGGTTTTCATCCATATTTGTTAATAGTGCTTCTTCCATTATGAGTAATAAAAATATTTTTTTTTGTAAATTTTAACGTAAATTTAATACTGATAAAGACAATCTTATTGATCTGTTGACAGTGTAATTCTCACCTTTTTATATAATCTATCCTGATCCATAAATAAATATAATTCAAAGTCAGCATAAATATTAATCATTAAATCCAATGATGTAATTGTTTTTCTAACCATTTTTAAAGCAGTTAAATAAACTTGATATTGGAACATACCATCAGTACGTTTCATCTTATCAAATATAAATCCCCGGTGATTTCTGGAGAGAATATCGGGGGTAGTTGTACACAAATGCAACAAAGTACATTCGTTTTGAACCTTTCGGATAGATCTCATTGTTTCATTTATAAATGTTAAATTAGATACAGTGGTCCATTTTTTATGAAAATTTTTAGCCCCTGGAGACAGTACAGCAATATTGGTATTAGATTGAAGTTCTATCATATTAATAAGATCAACCAATCTTCTTATCGGAGAGGTAATGTGTAAATATCTATCAAGAGCAAGCGCATCATGTTTTACCATATCCTCAAAATTAGTATACTTGCCACCACTCCCGTGCCATCCTTTTAAGAAGTTTAAAATATTTTTATCTCCGAGTGCTGGCGGCGATTCGGTATTTCCGAATGTCATGGACCGATAAATTCCAATCTTATTCTTAAACATATATTCAGCGCAATAATGATTCATTGCTATCATTAGATAAGCAACCATATCATGACAAGATTTAATATTATCAAGATACGGCTGATCCTTGTATAAAGTATTTACAATATCAAATACTTGTTTATAAGTTGTATTTGTCTTCATTAATTTTGTATCATATCGTAAATTCGTTGATACTCTTATAACCGTATTTGTAAACTCATATTTTAATATTTTATATGATTTATCCAAATGTATATCTAATGCCAAGGCAAAACGTGAACACCCCTCCTTTAAACTACATAGTGTATCCGAAAGGATCGTCGGCATCATAGGAAGTTTGCGATCGGGTAAATATATTGTTGAAACCCTATTTGAAAATGAGGACCATAATCCTAGAAAATCTAACCATAGTGGGACATTTGCAATATAAATGCTAAGAATATAACCCTGCGTTGTTGAACATATACCAAATGCATCATCAAAGTCCTTGCTGGAGAGAGGATCAATTGTTATAATACCCACCATCTTCCGCCGATCAACAACATTATAGTGGGTAATAATATTATTTACTATTTCTGTTTCAGAATATTTTTTTAATTCCCTTCTAGTTGTTTTTGTAAATTTTTGAATTGATGCATTCAAACTTCTACAGTATAATTGGTATTGGTAGAAACTAGAAAGATTCGTTACTGCCCCAAGATTCTGATCTATATATCCAATGGGATGTTTATCATTCCAATTTCTAAAATGAATTATTACATATCTATTTTTTTGCGCTTTATCAAACGTCATTTTGATTTTGTAGGTTACCAAGAATATAGGCAATCGTCTATCATCAGGAATGCATTTATATAAGAATTTTTTTCCTATCTTACCATATGTCTTGTTACCTTCTAATATCAATACACCCGCAATTGTTCCCCCTCTTGTAGGAGAGTTGCAGATTGTAACTATATCTTTTTCAAAATTAAAGACATCAAAATTTAATAGTTTACTATTAATTGGATTAATTTCCTTTTCGGTGAGTACATGACCCGATTTTCCACCTACTACCGACCATTGTTGATAATTCCGATCCTTGGATATAAACCGATACATTATGATTAACTAAGAATAACTATATTATTAGTTTAATCAATTTTACCAGAATTAGAATTTAAATTTAAAGGAGGAACCTCCTCGTTCGTCTGAGTTTTGGGTTTTTCTTTTTCAGCAACTTCTATTTTTGGTATTGTTTTCCGTTTAATATTTTGTTTCTGTAATAATTGTATGATTAAATCGGGTATTATAGTAATAGTATTCATATAAGTCCTATATTGAAGGACGCAGACGCTAGATATTTCCTCATAACAAAGACTATAATTCCAATATGCGGGAATAGCAAGAATCATCCCTTTTTCAAGTTCAATATCCAAAACCTTAACTTTATTAAACTCGGCTTGTTGCGAATGATGTACACTCCACGGATTAATAGGAGATCTGTATTCTCCGTGTTCGTAATCTTTCTGTATATTTAAGTATTTGGTGTAATGTGGAGGAATAAGTTTAATCTTGACTATTCCGGATGTAATATAGAAATAATTACGATAATTATTATGATATCGTAATGGCGTGACAGCTCCTTTGGATCCAGACCAGAAATCGTATATACATTTAGAAACCATATGCGGTCTAAAAAACTCATCATTATATGTATAATGTTTTAATATACCAGTTTCATCAAGAAAATCTCTGTTTGCTTCTGTAATGAATTTACCATCAGTATCAGATTGAAAAACCCTGATCACTTCATTTAGTAGCATTGGCAAGTATAATGAATTATTGTTATTATTATTTTGAGTATTTCGTATTTTTACATCGAAAGCACCATAGTTATCATCTAGGACGGAGAGATTGCAATTATTAGCAATATTTCCAATATCCATATTTAAAATAACAGGCTGACGCAAATCGCATATTTCTTCTAACTTTTCTTTCGTGGGGTTATCAATGGTATAAATTTCTAAATCGCTACTTGTCTTTAAATGGTATTGAACATGCAGATATAGGAATAATACTATACTAAATATAAAAATAGTAATAAGATATTTCATATTATTAATAAACGAGAAATGATTATTAATATTTAACCGAAGCTAATCATCTATTTTTGTAGCTATAAAGAATCTTACATAACTTGTGCTTTCTATACTATCATCGTCCCCAAGAGAATAATGAATTTTTACAGGGCGGTCATTACTACAATGAATATAGACAACAGGATTAAGTTTATGAAAAGCACATGTCTTAACAACATAACTCGTGCTAATATTAACATCTAATTCAAAGTCCTCTTCTATTGCCAATTCTTCAATATCATCATTATTAATTATTGTTTTCATCTCACCCGCTTCCCCATTTGCCGAAAGACTAACACTATCTTCATTACAATTAAATTTTATCGTATCATTGAAAATTGCCATTTCACTGATAAGTTCATTAAATAGATTGGATGCCATGGCTAAATCAACTTGATATTCGCTCTCTGGAATTTCAAGAATATCTGTATCAATATCAAGTAAGGGAAGGGCAAAGTCTTTTGTTAACGTTCCTTCACCTTTAAAGTTTATACAAAGTCTATCCATATCATCAGAATCATATTCCAATGTAATTTCTTGTTTTTCTTTCCAACAATCAATTACTTTAAATAATATACCACAACTAACTCCTAAAGTCAATGTGTCAGAAGTATATGAATCAAACCAGTCGGCCATAATTTTGATCTCTACAAGACATGCATGACTTGAATCTAAGCCCTGAATATATAGTTGATCTGTTGAAAAGTTTATATTAACAATCTCAGTGATGTTTTTTAAATATCTGAAGATAGCCACTAGTTGGGTTACTTTTGTTTTTTCTTTGATAGTAAGTCGCATAGTTATACCGTTTGTTATTATCTTTATTATAATAATATTAACATTCAATTTTTGTTAATATTAAATTAGCTCTCCAATACTTCCAAAGAAACGCCCTTCTTTGCCTTTTTATTATTTCTACCCTGGTTAATTAAGTGCTGTTTCAATGCAGCAACTTCCGCTTCTAATCGCTGATTTTTTAACTGTAATTCAACAATATCCTTTCTATTCTGATTAAGTCCAAGTAATGTCATATTTTTTTCAGTTGATAATGCAACAAGAAATTCATCTAGTCTTTTAAATCTTGTCTCGTGCCAATTCGTCACTTGCCAAATTTGTTGCACAGGTGTACCCCGAAGTATTGGACGGGCTTGTCGCCGCGTGGTATTATCCCTATTTGACTCTGAATACTCAGTCTGACGTCCATCTGATGTTGACGCTATTTTTCTGTTCATTGCTATTGCACTTGCCATTATGAATTTAAAGTATAACATATTTTCCTTATATTTACGCAATCATATCCATCTCTATTTTTGAATAATAATTATAGTCATCTAGAGAAAAATCGTTTAATTTGTAATCATTTATATTATTTTTTTTATTTATCCTAAATACCGGGGGTGGGAGAGGGACAAGTTTAAGTTGCCTTCTCAGGGGTTCTATATGGGGAGTATAAATATGGGCATCTCCAATAAAATGAACTAGTTTATTGGGTGTTAAATTACAATGTTTTGCTAAAAGGCAAACTAAAAATGAATAAGATGCAATATTAAAAGGTATACCCAACCCCACATCTCCACTTCGTTGATATATCGCTACTGATAATTCGTTGTTAGTATTTACAGAGAAATGAGAGAGGATATGACATGGTGGTAAAACCATTTGATCTAATTGGCAAGGATTCCATGCAGACATTATTAGCCTTCTAGAAGAACGTGTTTTTGGATCACAAATAAGATCAATAATATTCTGTAACTGATCGACACCCTCTTCTTTATAGTTGGCATCGCAACCTTTATATTCGGCATTGAAATGTCGCCACTGATGACCATATATCGGTCCCAAATCATCGGGGTTTTCGTAATTAACTCCAATTGTTTTTTTAAAATCTTGACTGGCATTTTTATTCCAAATTCCGACATTTTGTTTTGCTAGTGTCTTATTATTAGTATCGCCATTTATAAACCACAATAATTCCTTTAGACACGTTTTCCAAGCAAATTTTTTTGTTGTAAGAACCGGAACATGATTATTACGCAATGAGAATTCCATTTTCTCTCCAAATAATCTCACGGTATTTCCATTTCGGCCTTTCGTTTTCTCTCCTCTATCTAGTATTCTGCGAATCAAATCTAGATATTCCATTTCATTGCGCCGTGTGTAAATAGCGCGAGAATACTTTGGAAGCGTATTTACTAGAAATTTATTCATATGTACATCTTATCAAATGATTTTTAATTTCTTTTCATAATGCATATGAATACTCCTGAAGTGAACGCCAATGCTAATTCAAAAGGTTTCTTTACCAAAGTGCTAGAAATGGATACGGGCACCAAAAATGGATTAATAAATGGAATACAATATATCACAATGGCTGTTATTCCTATAGCAATTGTAGATATGGTAATGAAACGCTGGTTTACTTCTAAAAATCCATATGATAAAGGATCCGTGGAACTTTTAGCAGAAGTTTTAGGACAAGCTGTTGTCACCTTGGTACTATTATTTATAGTTCATAAATTAATTATAGCTGTACCAACCTACACGGGTACGCCCATGACACGAATTAATTACTCAACCATATCACTAAATTTACTGATTATTGCTTTTGCATTAAATCAAGGTATGGGTGATAAAATTAATGTTATATTTACAAGACTTCAAGATTATTGGGAGGGCAAAAGTACTGATGGAAAAGATAAAACAAAACATGATAAAAGCAAGGTTTCCGTTAGTCAACCAATATCCAGACAGGGGGCACCTACCCATCAAGCGAGTCGCGCAGACTATGTTGGTAACCATACACAAATGATGCCGGTACAATCCGGAGTTCCACCCATTGTACCCAGATCACAACAGCAAATGCCTCAACAGCAACAACCTCAACAAGAGCCTGCTACTGGACAGAGTATGTATGGCGGCCCTAGTAATCCCCTAGTAGATGCGAATACACCAGGTGGTATGCAAGAGCCATTGGCAGCCAATAGTGTACTTGGCGGTGGCTTTGGAAGCGCATGGTAATACAATATAGTATTTAATCCTATATTGTAAATAACTATTTTTTAATCATTGCATCTTTAATTTCCAACTTATTTCCCAATGACTTTTTGATATCAACTTCATTTTGCATTACTTCAGCACTATCACAACCTCCCATAACTTGGCGCGTTAGTTTAAAATATTCTTCAAGCAGTTTATCATTATTTTCATAATCTGGGTGATTTTTCTGCCATTGGACAAGTTGTTTTATTTGTTTTCTAGTAACATTGTTTATTGATTTATCTATTTTTACATTATCTTTATCTTTACCCCATTTATTCTCTTCCTTCACATAGAATTGCAAACGTTTGCGATCTGAACAATGAATTGGTCGTTCTGTAGGATCCATATCTTTCAAATGTTTAACAAAAATATTACTAATACCTTTCGCATAACCATGCTCCTTTGTATATAAAAGATCGTCCAGACTGACTTTGACATTTTCAACAAAATCGGTTAAATTCATTGCATCTTTACATTTCTCATTTAGAAAAACATTTATTGTCATTTTCTTATTATTACAATTATTGTTATAAATATGCGTAACTCCACCTCTCGATAATTCTGCCATTGTCTGAACCAATTGTTGTTGTTGTTCCATAAATTGATTAAACATATCTATCGTTATATTTGAATTTGCCTTCACTGTAGCAGATTTTTGTGACTTTTTTTCTGCATTTTCAATAACTAATGTGGGGGCAATTAATTTACATTTGTGTTTGTGTTTACATAATCCTGACTGATACTTGTATTTTTTACCACATGCACACGAATATCCCCCTACATCAGCGTCTTGCGTTTTTTGATGGCGTTTTTTGTTATCCATTTTATGTTTAGCAGTGGTTAAATGACGTTTAAAATCGTATTTATTGTGACTGGTATAGTCACAATTTTTGCAATAACCGTAAGACCTTGCGTTTTTTGGAGTTATCCACATTATCCTATATATGGATAACAAAAAAAACGCCTAAATTGATTTTTTTATTATTGTTTTTTTTTATTGTAGGGCACATTTTTCTTTGTTTTATTTTTAGTTTCCTACATTCATGGAGGAACTGTCAAAAAACGTGCAAGTTTCGAGAGCATAGATTGCGCCATAAGACAAATCTGGACATTTCAAAAATGTCCAAATTACGAAATCCCGCGGATATTATTTTAAAAACTTTACATTGTTATTTTTGTATATTTTTACTGTATATCAGAAAACCAATAATACTATATCCGCACCCCATCCACCATCTGCAACGAAACGCTAATGCTGTAATTTTCGTTCAATGCAAAAAGAGCGGAGGTGGGTGTCGCCGAGACTGATATTGCCAAAACATTCAGGCAACCGACGTCTAACCCCTCTATTTTAATACATTGGCAATCTAGCGCTGAATCAAAGCGTCCGGGTCCACCACCAATTTGGCTTCTTAGATCACGTCGGTCGCCGCCGTCCGGCAACCCCGCTTCGCTCACCTTGCAAAAGCTATATATTGAGATTGTAGGATCTACCACCGGGTGCGACCCCGCCGGAAGGCGCTGCCAGCCATTACCATAATTACCAAAGCCACGGGCACTTAATTGAAT
>SDBT01015717.1_pt1 | contig 12023 bp, 10 predicted proteins | sample 2277101 | NCBI WGS metagenome assembly SDBT01 (sample SAMN10404973, study PRJNA504765) | marine sediment metagenome | isolation source: marine sediment core GS10_PC15, 103 cmbsf | place: Arctic Ocean: Southern Knipovich Ridge | collected 2010
CGCGACCCCCAAAACAATATATCTCGAACTCTACGCGGTGGATGAAGTTACCGGTGCGGAAAGCCGTCGGGCTCGTTGGGAAGATTTTAGGTTCAGGCTCGTCTCGGCGGATCCGACTGTTGGCGAGAGTCAAGAGCAGGTTCTCGCTTATTTGGGGTATTCAGTTGGTAATGTAGGGGTTAAAGCCAAACAAGTGGGGGGTGCTGTAACCGATAATTATCTGATCAGGCCGCTGTTGCGACCTATTGAGAGGGGATTGGAGAGGTATCTGGGGTTTGACTTTGTGAGGGTTAATGCAAAGGTTGCTGAAAATTTACTCTCAGCAGGAAGCCCCTCAGGGACAAGACTGGGTCCGTATAATCAAGATTTTACGAATTCATTCATGCCCTATGCTTTTCTTATTCAAAGTTCGGAATTTACGGTCGGAAAATATTTAACTCAGGATCTTTACCTGACTTACACCGGTCAGTTCGTCGCTTCGGCCTATGAAAATAAGAATAATTTCAATTTAAATCATTCTCTTGGGATAGAATATCGATTTTTAAAGAACCTTTTGTTCGAATTTGAGTATGATAGAGAAAAGTTGCAATATTACAATATGTATGATGATAAATCATTTCAGGAAGATTTTAGAGTGCGATTTAGATACTCGCTCTCATTTTAAGTAGGAGGGTACACGTGTTTAGGCGGTTATTAATATTCATACTTTTACTAGGATTTGCAGCAATATCGCAGGGTCAGGTTAAAAAAATAAAAATATCTTCTATTGTAGTAGAGGGAAATGAAAGATCTGAAGCAAGTACGATCCGGTTAAACTCCGGGCTGATGGTTGGAGCAGAAATTGGTGGCGAAGATATCCAACAAGCGATTAAAAACCTCTATGCTCTCAAACTATTTTCTGATGTTAAAATATTGGCAGATAATCAAACTTCAGACGGTGTCGATATTATTATCAGAATTGCCGAATATCCCAGGCTTCGCAAAGTGGAAATCTCAGGTAATGATGAGATGGATGTGGATGATATTGATGAGCAGATTTCTGTTTACAGGGGCATGGTTGTTACGCCTTATAAATTGTTCAAAATCCGCAAATCAATAAAAAAGATGTATGAAGCGGAAGGCTATTTATTAGCTAAAATTGATGTGGATACGGCGAGAGTGAGTCCTGGAATTGTAAATATTATTATCAATATTGAGGAGGGGCAAGAGATTCAGATCGAAAGCATTGTCTTTCATGGCAACAGCGATTTCGATGATGATGATCTTCGAGATGCCATGGAGGATACAAATGAAGATGCCTGGTGGCGCTCGGCAGATTTTAATCAGAAAAAATACGAGAAAGATCTGGAAAGAGTGGTGATGTATTGTAAGGAGAATGGACATCGCGATGCAGAAGTGCTGAGGGACTCTGTCTATTACAGTGAGGATGGCACGAGAATCTATATTGATATATGGGTCTATGAAGGACCAAAATACTATTTTGGTAACATAGATTTTTCCGGTCATTCAATATTCAGTGACGCTGAATTAGCGGATGCTCTGGATATTCGCAGAGGTGATAGTTATGATCAGGTGAAATATAATGAGGGTATCAGCGAACGGCTTCAGAAGATGTACTATAATCAGGGATATCTATTTGCACAGGTTCTACCAAAAGAAGTTCCTGTTGGTGAAGATACGCTTGATATTACGTTTAATATCAGTGAAGGGCACGTTGTTAAGGTAAAAGAAGTAAATATTATCGGAAATACAAAAACCCATGAAAAAGTTATTCGCCGGGAATTCAGACTTCAACCCGGTGATGTTTTTAATAGTGCCAAACTGGAAAGATCCATCAGAGATATTTCAATTCTCAACTATTTCAGCAATGTTTTGCCAAATGTACTCTTAATCGAGAATGATCAACAACATGTCAATCTGGAGGTAGCTGTAGAGGAAAAATCCACGGATATGGCCAATATGTCGGCGGGTTACAGTCAGCGGGATGGTCTTATCGGTAGTGTCGGCCTGGCCTTTAATAATTTTTCATTATCCCATCCATTTAGTGGCGGAGACGGACAGCGACTCTCTTTTGACTGGCAATTTGGCCGTGTGTACCGCTCTATGTCAATCAGTTTTACCGAGCCCTGGTTGTTCAACTCACCAACCCTCATAGGATTTTCTGTGTTTAACACAAGATCCGGTGGTGGATATTATCCCTGGGATAGTCAGAATATTGGTGGTTCTGTTCATATTGGCCGCAGATTTCACTGGCCGGATAACTTCTTTAGAGGTGACTGGATTGTCAGGTATTCGAATAATACCATCTCTAATATCCGTGACCCTGAACTTCTGGATAGTTATGTGAGAAGTGGTGGCTATAATGATGTCAAACAGTTAAGCGTTACACAGATTATCTCGCGTGACAGCCGGAATCAGCCGGAATTCCCGACAAGCGGATCAATTACATCACTTTCAATTCAATTGTCTGGCGGGCCTCTGGGAGGGGATGCAAACTATATTAAGAGTATCTTTAAGATCCAATGGTTTATTCCGCTTCCACTTGGTTTTGTACTTTATTCAAATAATATGTACGGGGCTCTGGAAAATATACAAAAGAATTCTGTAGTATTATTTGGCGAGTATTTTTATCTTGGTGGCAGCGGATTGGGCTTTGCTGAAAGTCTTCGTGGTTATGATGATGGAACCGTTGGTCCGATTACAGCGTCCGGCAACCCGATTGGTGGAAAATCGATGGTTAAAAATAGCCTGGAACTAAGATTCCCCATTGCCCCTAATCCCACAATATTTGGTCTCTTCTTCATGGAAGGCGGTAATAGTTGGGAGACCATCGGTGAAACTGATCCTTTTGATCTGAGACGGTCTGTTGGGGCAGGTATCCGTCTGTTTATGCCGATGATTGGTATCATTGGTATTGACTTTGGTTACGGCTTTGATCATTATAATCAGTACGGGAAAAGAGAAGGGCAATGGAAAGTACATTTTCAATTTGGAAAGTTTTAATTAATTAGATAAATTGAACGTTACTTCAAAATTTCATAGACACTTTTTAGCCTTAAAAAAAATAGACAATTATTTTTGAATTATAATAGAATTTTACTCGAAAAAGGAGGGTGTTTTGAAACGATCCACATTATTTCTCAGTCTACTATTCTTGATTTCAGCTTTCTCGGTAAGTCAGGCACAGTTGAAACTTGGATATATCGACTCACAGAAAATCCTCGCGCAGTATCAGGAAGCTATTGATGCCCAAAATCAATTAGAGCAGATTAGAAATCAATATCAGGCGGAATATGAGGCAAAGGTCAGAGAATATCAGGCTCTGGCGCAGGAAATAGAATCTCAGAGCCTCTTGTTGAGTGAAGAAAAGAAAAAAGAAAAACTGCGTCAACTCCAGGAAAAAGCAACTGAAATTGACAAATTTAAATTTGAGAAATTAAATCCTGAGGGCGGTGAATTCTATAAAAAAAACCAGGAACTTTTTCAGCCGATTATTAAAAAGATTAATGATATTATCACCAAAATCGGAGCAGAAGAAGAGTATGACATGGTTTTTGATGCTTCATCCGGTGCAATTTTACATGCCCTTCCTAAATATGATCTGACTGACCGTATACTGGAAGAGCTGAACAAAGGCGTTTCGGCCTCGAAATAATCAGCCTTAATGATGAAATTATCCGAGATTGCGGAGATTCTAAAAGGCGAATTGGTCGGTGATCCAGGTGTTTTTATAACTGGTCTGGCAAAAATTCAGGATGCCGTGCGAGGCCAGTTAACCTTTCTGGCTAATCCTAAATATGCAAAATTTTTGGAGTCAACTAACGCATCAGTGGTTTTGATCGCATTTGATCAGGATCCACCATCTTTATCATACATCAAAGTAAAAGATCCCTACCTTGCTTTCCTTGAAGTGTTGCGGCTGTATCATCCGGTTGTGCATCCCGACTTTCAGGGAATCAATCCTGGTGCTGTCATTGCAGATACGGCAAAGATTGGTGCAAAGGTCCAGATAGGACCAAATGTTTATATTGGGGAATCAGTTGAAATTGGGGACAATACGATTGTTTACCCCAATTGCGTGATACTTGATGGTGTTAAAATAGGTGAGAATTGTCTCTTCTACTCAAGGGTTTCTGTCCGGGAGCGTTGCACAATAGGTGATCGTGTCGTCATACATGATGGTGCTGTTATAGGAAGTGATGGTTTCGGTTTTGTCCCGGAAGGTGATTTATACAAAAAGATTCCCCAGATGGGGATCGTTAGTATAGAAAACGATGTGGAAATTGGGTCGAATTGTACTATCGACAGGGCTACCATTGGAGAAACACACATCGGATCCGGTTGCAAAATTGATAATCTGGTGCAAATAGCTCACAATGTGGAAATCGGGGAAAATACTGTAATCGCGGCGCAAACAGGTGTTTCAGGAAGTACAAAAATTGGAAAACATGTGACACTGGCAGGACAGGTTGGCATTGTGGGACATATTGAAATTGGTGATAATGCAATCGTTGCGGCACAGAGTGGTGTTTCAAAGAGTATTCCTGCCGGAGAGGTTTGGTTTGGCTATCCTGCTTCAATGCTTACGAAGCAAAAAAGAATTGAAGCCAGTCTTAGACATTTGCCGGATATGGGTAAGAAAATTAAATCCCTTCAAAAGGAAATAAAAGAACTTGAAGAAAAAATTAAGCGTTTAGGTGGGGGAGATGAGCGATAAGCAGAAAACGATTAAAAAAGCAATTTCCTATAGTGGACGCGGATTACATACGGGGACGGATACTACCCTAACATTTAAACCGGCACCGGAAAATTATGGTGTAAAATTTGTACGTGGTGACCTTGAAAATCAACCGGTAATTGAAGCCATTGTGGAAAACGTACAGCAAAATATCAGTATTGACAGCCTGCGGGGTACCACAATTGCAGTCGGCGAGGCGTACGTGCATACGGTTGAACATGTTTTGGCGGCTATATTTGGGCTACAGATTGATAATGTCCGTGTTGAAATTAATGCCAACGAGCCTCCAATAGGGGATGGCAGTGCAATGCCTTTTGTTCATAAACTGGTGGAAGCCGGCATTGAGGAACAAAATGAGCCTAAGGATTATGTTGTAATAGAAGAACCGCTTTCTTACCGGGATGAAAAGCGTGGGATAGAATTTGCAGCTTTACCGACTGATGATTATCGCCTAACCGTCATGATTGATTATAAAAATCCGGCTCTTGGAAGTCAGCATAGTGGTCTTTTTTCTATGGAGAAGGAATTTATCACTGAATTTGCCCCGGCGCGTACATTCTGTTTTCTGCATGAAGTAGAATCCCTGTTGGATGAAGGGTTGATCAAAGGCGGAGATCTGGAATCTGCCATAGTGATAGTGGACCGCAAACTCAGCAATAAGGAAATCCACGATCTTAAAGAAAAGCTGGAAATTAAATCGGATATTAAATTGGGTCCAAGCGGCGGAATTTTAAACGATAAACCTCTGCGATTTAAAAATGAACCGTGTCGGCATAAACTGTTGGACCTGATTGGTGATCTGGCCCTGGTCGGAGCCCCAATTAAGGCACAAATCCTTGCGGCACGTCCGGGTCATCAGAGCAATATAGAATTTGCACGCATGATACGGGCAATTTATAAGAAACAAAAAATAACAAAAAGATACAGGGATGTTGCTACCAAGGGTGTTGTATTTGACACAAATGCAATTCAAAAGATATTACCGCACCGTTATCCCTTTCTCCTCATTGACAGTATCCTCGAATTCGAACCGGGAAAAAGAATTTTGGGGGTAAAAAATGTCACTGCAAATGAGCCCTTTTTTGTCGGACATTTTCCCGGCCGTCCGGTTATGCCGGGCGTTCTAATTGTTGAGTCAATGGCCCAGGCCGGTGGTATCCTGTTGTTAAAGGATGATGATGAAGTGGAAAATAAACTGGTATTTTTTATGAGTATCAATAATGTGAAATTTCGCCGGATGGTTGTACCAGGTGATCAGTTGATTCTTGAACTGAGTATGATTAAAGCCAGAAGAAATACATTCAAAATGGCCGGCAAGGCCTATGTACGAGGTGAACTTGCCTGTGAAGCTGAAATGATGGCAGGGATTGTAGATTGATTGGTACCATGTGATCTTAATTTTTTTAGTATGGATGACATTCTGAAATGGAAATACATAAATCTGCAGTTGTAGATCCAAAGGCTGAAATCGGTAAAAACGTGAAAATTGGACCGTTTGCCGTTATCGAAGCGGATGTGATCATTGGCGATAATTGTGAAATCGGATCAGCCACATTAATTGCCAGCGGAACAAGAATGGGCTCTGGTTGCAGAGTATTTCACGGTGCTGTTCTGGGTACGATCCCGCAGGATCTTAAATTCAGAGGTGAGAAATCAACCCTTGAAATTGGCAATGATACGACCATAAGGGAATTTGCAACTCTAAATCGCGGAACAAAAGACCGTTGGAAAACAGTGGTCGGAGATAATTGCCTGATGATGGCCTATTCGCATACGGCACATGATTGTCATCTTGGTAATAACGTGGTTATTGCAAATTCAGTTAATATGGCCGGTCACGTTAGTATTGAGGAATATGTCGGAATCGGGGGCATGAGCGGTATACATCAATTTGTACGTATAGGTAAGCATACCTTTGTTGGTGGTGGACTGCGTATTCATAAAGACGTTCCCCCTTACATCCTGGCCTTGGGTGACCCCCTTCGTTTTGCTGGTTTAAATAAAGTTGGTCTGAAAAGAAGAGGCTTCTCAAACGAATTACTCTCATTGATGAAAGAATCTTATAAAATTATCTATCAGACGGGTCTCACTGTTAAAGATGCCCTCCAAAAAGTTGAAGATGAATTAGAACCCGTCGAGGCGATCCGCAACATCCTCTCATTTTTCCGGGAAAGCGAACGTGGTGTTATCCGCTAAGAATCTTCCCGCTGCATTTAATAAAATACGATTTATCCCATATCAATTATACAATGGTCGGATGAACATGGCAATTGACTACTATTTGTCCTCCATTTGTCATGTACAAAAAATGCCGGTCCTGCGGTTTTACGGTTGGAAACCCTATTGTTTGTCAATCGGATGTCATCAGAAAACTGACCTGGTTGATTTTTCAAAGCTGAAACAGAACGGTTATGACTTTGTCCGACGACCTACCGGTGGTAGAGCGATTTTTCATGCAGAAGAATTGACCTACAGTATTCATATTGCTAAAAATTTGCTCCATCATCAGCAGTTATACCTGTTTATTCATGAAATATTTACCCATGCCCTGCAGGATATTGGCTATGCTGTAGATCTTAAACGCGGCAATGGGACCCTTCCCCGATTAACACATCGGGCTGAGGACTTTCCCTGTTTCACAAAATCAGCCTGGTCTGAGGTACATTATGAGGGAAAAAAGGTGATCGGGAGTGCACAAAAGATTTATCAGAAATCCATTCTTCAACATGGCTCTCTCTTAATTGGCGGGTTACATACGAATCTGCCGCAATATTTAAACATTGCCGATAAGGCAAAAATGACCTTAAGAAGAGAGATGAGTGACAAAACGATTTTTTTGAATGATATCAATTCATCATCGGTAACTTTGGATTTACTGATCACTGCTATTTTAAATCAACTTGAATTAATGACAAATATTTCAGTAAATTCACAAGCTTTAAACGAACATGAACTTCAGTCGGCAAAAACATATAGCGATATGTTTTGCTGATTGATTTAGCCTGATCTATTTATAGCCCAAAGCTGCAAACAAATTAATCAAAAGAAAGCAGAGAGCGGTAAGCGGAAAGCAGGTTAGAAATTAATGTCGAATGAATAAAACTATTCTAACAGTACTGGGATTTATCTTGTTCAGTACTGCTCAATCTAATGCTCAGTCGCCTCTGGATGAAAGTGTTAAGGAAATATTAAGTGATCCTTCCAAAGGGGAACCATACCTGAAAGATTACACCCAGCCACTTGCGACAGCTTTTGGAACAATAATGGGCACAGGTCTTTTACATCGTGCTGTAGTTCAGACATTTCCTCATTTTGATGTTGGGATTACCTATGTCTATTTGAATTTGCCTGAAAAATCAAAAACATTTAATTGGGATGGCTTGCCTGTGCCCACGGTATTTGGCAATCGTACACCACCCGACGGAATCATTTCCGGAACAGGTATTTCAGTTGTTAAAGTTCCCCAATTGCAACTGAATTTAGGCCTTGCCGCTGATTTTGAATTGATGATACGAACCTGGGCAGTCATTCAAGTGCCTGAACTCGGTAATATCAGGCTTTCCGGACTAGGGATTAAATATGGATTGAGTGATCTTGTCACATCTTCCGAGTTTCCTATCGATTTAAGTGTTCAGGCTACCTATCATTTACTGAGTATGAGCAATTGGGTGGATGCCGGAACCTTCGCGATGAATATCCATTCTTCAAAGGATATTCCCGGACTTCCCATTGGTATCTTTACAGGCCTGGGGTATGAAGTAACTTCAATGACCATGAGAACTGATGATATTTCGGGAATTGGAAGTGACGGCATCGGGGATGTTAAAATTAACGGTCAGAATGGTCTGCGGTTTATCATTGGTGTTAATCTGAATATGTGGTTTCTTACGATTAGTGCCGATTATGAAATTGGATTTTACAATGCATTTGCCGCAGGTCTGAGGATCGTATTATAGGGAGTCAAAGTATTGATGTCAACCTGGAAAAATCACAGGGCTTTATTTTTAGGAATGATATGAAAAATATTTGTCTTTTAGGATCGACGGGATCAATAGGTAAGAATACATTAGATGTTATCCGCCAGCATCATGAAAAATTTAATGCCTTGACCCTGACCACGAATAAAAATATCTCATTATTGTCTGAACAAATTAGTGAGTTTAATCCAAAACATGTGGTTATATATGATAAACATGCCCATGATATATTCTGTCAGACTGTTAATCATGCCGGTTTTAAGGTTTGGCAGGGTAATGAAGGTTTATTAAGATCCTGGGATGATGATGAGCCGGATATCGTGGTTAATGCTTTTGTGGGATTTGCCGGGCTGGAACCTACGATTGAAGCAATTAAAAGAAAAATTACTGTTGCTCTGGCAAACAAGGAAACTTTAGTCGTTGCCGGATCATATATAATGGACCTGATCGGGAAGTATGGGGTAGATCTTGTGCCTATTGATAGTGAGCACAGTGCTATCTGGCAATGTCTGGCAGGTGAGAGTGGGAATAATATTAAAAGACTATTCCTAACCGCATCTGGCGGGCCATTCAGAAGAACCCCTGCTTCAAAGCTTGCAGAGGTGACCCCGGAACAGGCATTAAAACATCCCAATTGGGATATGGGATCTAAAATAACTATTGATTCTGCCACCTTAATGAACAAAGGTTTGGAGGTTATTGAAGCGTTTTGGCTTTATAAAGTACCACTCAAATCGATTGAAGTAGTCATTCATCCCCAGTCAATAATTCACTCGATGGTGGAGTTTGAGGATAAATCGATAAAGGCACAGTTAGGTGTTCCTGATATGCGGATTCCAATTCAGTATGCCATCAGTTACCCTGACAGATATCCGCTTAATATTCCTGAAATGGATTTTCTGGCAGCGAATACGTTGACCTTTGAACAACCGGATATGGAGAAGTTCCCCTGCCTGGGTCTTGCTTATGAGGTTCTCAGGAGGGGTGAAAGCTATCCTGCTGTCTTAAATGCGGCTAATGAAGTAGCCGTGGCTGCATTTCTGGAAAAGAAATTGAAGTTTACGGATATCAGTCATGTTATCGAGGATCAATTACACCAGCACTCCTCTGTGGATGAGGAGACATTTGAATCCTACCTCGAAATTGATTTGCAGACAAGACGTATCACATCAGAGTACATAGGTAGAATTAATAAAAAAAAGTGAAATAATTTTGTCTGTTTTAGACTTATAATTACTTCGACAAATGACATTTATCTAAAAAATCTTTAAATTCAGGTTAATATTTATTAACTTAATAAGCTTATGAATTTTAGATTTATTAAATAGCAATAGTAAAGTTTCCCCTTATTTGAAAGTTTAATGGAAATAATATGAGTTTTAATTTTCTTGCAATCGTATTTGTTTTTGGCATTCTGGTCCTGATCCATGAATTGGGACATTTTCTGGCAGCTAAATGGATGGGTGTGCGTGTTGAAAGATTTTCAATAGGATTCCCACCGCGTCTTTTTGGAAAGAAGATAGGCGATACTGATTATTGTATAGGAGCGATCCCCTTAGGTGGGTACGTAAAAATGTCCGGTATGGTTGACGAAAGTCTTGATCAAAATGTTACCGGGGCAGATTACGAATTTAATTCCAAGCCTGTCTGGAAGAGGGTTGTTATAATTACAGCCGGTGTGGTCATGAATCTGTTTCTGGCGATTTTTATTTTGACCATGGTTAATTTTATCAATGGTGAAGAAATTATTCCCACGACAGAAATAGGATTTGTAGGCAAAGATGGTATTGCTCAAAAAATAGGGTTTGAAGTTGGAGATAAAATTGTCGCTATTCAGGGTAAATCGGTTTACTCATGGAATGATATTCAGAATGAGTTTATACGGCATTTAAGTGAAAATATCAGTTTTCAGGTTATTCGCTCTGATGATACGGTTAATTTGATTTACAGGAAAGAGTGGTTCCGGGAAAAAAATGCCGAAATGCTTGATATTTCCTGGATGCCGCAGGCAATGGTCGGGCGGGTGATATCAGAGACGCCTGCGGAAAAGGCTGGTCTTCAAAGAGGGGATGAGATAATTGTCATCAATGATACACCTATTGCGAACTGGATTGAGATGACTAAAATCATCCAGGACCATCCGGGGAAAGAAATTACGATTGAATATCTTCGTAAGGGAGCTGCCTACTCCGTTACATTAATTCCTGAATCCCAGGAAGCAACTGATAGTACCGGCGCTGCCATTTCTGTCGGTAAAATTGGAATCGGGCAATACTTCGAAATAAATGAATTAAGTTTTCCTGAATCCATTGTGAGGGGAGTGAAGGGCACCTTCACCTTACTATCCTTAAATATAAAAGGATTATGGTGGGTGATTTCCGGGATAAAACCAGCCTCTGAAGTTATCGGCGGTCCGATAATGATAGCAAAGTTGGCCCAGGACGCAGCGGCTGCGGGTTGGGATCGCCTGTGGAGCCTGACAGCGGCACTCAGCGCTATTTTAGCCTTTTTTAACATATTACCAATTCCTGCCCTCGATGGTGGTCACCTTGCATTTTTACTGGTGGAAGGCGTTACTGGAAAGCCAGTTTCGATGAGGACAAGATTACTCATACAACAAATCGGTATGGCTATCCTTCTGATATTGATCGTATTTATATTTTATATAGATATTCAGCGCTTATTATTCTAGCCTATGGACACGTAAGGATAGTCGATGTTTCATAATGGATAAATCTATACAAATTCTGATCGTGGCCAGTCGTAAAAAATATGTCTGAATTTGAACATCAATTTTTACAGAAATTGACAGAACTAGTTCCCTATGATTACGATGAGGTGGTGCTAGGGACATTAGGGTTTAACATTAAGTACACCGCCGGCGGAAAGTACGCAAATCCTCTCAATATATGCCTCTTTGGAAACAATCAGTCTGATCCTCCCCAAAAATGTCAATATATAACCTTCCCGGCAATGAATCACATATTTACTAAACGGGTGTCACAAACACCTTTTTATATAAGTTTTCTGATGAGCGATAACGTCGTCCTCTATATTTTGGACTTTTATATATGGAAGCCAGTCCCAATTATTTATAGAATATTCTATGTTCAATTTTCCGATAATGCGACCTCTCTCAAGATCCAAATACCCGAGAATCATAGGCGATCCTCCGGTCAAGTACGTAAAATAGACTCCTGTTATTTCAATTGCTCGGTATATGGCGGGACAGATCCCACTTCAAAAGACCTGATCATTAATTCTGATAAAAATGACCACAAAGATCGTTTTCTGGTTTTTGCATACAG
>SDBT01015718.1_pt1 | contig 12023 bp, 18 predicted proteins | sample 2277101 | NCBI WGS metagenome assembly SDBT01 (sample SAMN10404973, study PRJNA504765) | marine sediment metagenome | isolation source: marine sediment core GS10_PC15, 103 cmbsf | place: Arctic Ocean: Southern Knipovich Ridge | collected 2010
AGGAGCTATATCTAAATTGGCCAGACCATTTGGTTCAGCACTTCAAATCTTAGAAGGATATGGATTTTTTGGTTCAGAAGTTTGTCCAGAACCAGCTGCTGCAAGGTACACTTCGGTGAGATTGGCGCCCAATACTAATGAGATATTAAAGCAATATAAGCATCTATTTACAAGGGAGTCAGAGGGCCCGTATGATCCATTCTGGATGGATCTGCCCTTAGGTCTTACCACCCAAATTGTTGGTATTGCAGTTGGATATAAAACAACAATGTTGCCAAGAAAATTAATAGATATTCAGAAATTTTTGAATGGAGAAATAAAATCTATTAAACCATATTTCAAAGATTTTCATGGTAGGATTACAAGACATAAAGATCTTGGAAATGCCTGGTTACTTTCTTCTAAAATAAAAGTTGATGGATCTAAAATTAGTATTCAAGAAATCCCTCCAATATTAAAATATAAAACAATACTAAAAAAATTAGATCAATTAATAGCTGAATATGATACAAGAGTTAGAATTGTAAATAATTCAAATACACATATAAATATTGATATTATTTATAGAGGAAGAGACAATCACGAATGGAAAGATATTCAAAACTTTATAAAGAAATCATTCTCAATAATTGTAACTGAATCTCCTGTATTTATAAAAGATGGTCAAGTATTAGTTTATGATAGTATTGAACAATATTTGGAAGATTATAAATGGCAAATCAAAAGATTAAATTTTCAAAATTGTCAATATGAAAGAGATTTCTTAGATAAAGAATTAGTATTTAATATTGCTAAGAAAGAATTCATTAATTTTATATTACAAAAGAAAAGAACCAATATTGAAATTGATGCGTTCTTAAAACCATATGAAAAAGATATTAAAGAAAGACTTGAAAGATTAACATCTAGAAAATTCACAAAGGATGAATTAACTGATACAACAATAAAAATAAGAGAGCTTATAAAAGATTTAAAAGCTAAAGAAAGAGAACTTAAGAAAGTTAAAACTATTTTTAATAAAGCAATTGATCCAACATTACAAAGAGGTATATCTTCTAAGAAAGTAAATATAAGTTTATTTGAAACTGAAGATGTAGAAGAATCTGAAAATGGTATTTTTATTTGGACTGGAGAAGATGTATTTGAAAATAATAATTATAATGATTTATAATATGCTCTACCAATAGCATTAAAAAATATATAATTTGAAGTGAATAAATAGAATAAAATTCATCATGAAGGCTAAAAATATTAAAGAAGGAACAAGTGGATATTCACGTTCTTTACCCTACCAAAATTATAAATCATTATTTACTTTAGTTGAAGGTGATGACGAAATCGCTGGAGGAAAAGCAGATGATCTCACACCCGGAGATATAGCAAAGAAACATAATGTGAAAACTGAAGTTATCAAAAAACAACTTGAAAAGGGTAAAAAAGTTGAGATGGAACATACTAATATTCCAAAGCTTAGTAAGGAAATATCGATGGATCATCTTGAAGAAATCCCAAAGTATTATGATAAATTAGCTGATATGGAAAAGAAGGCTCTAAAAGAAGAACTTAGAGCTAAAAAAGTAAATGAATCTGAATCTATTAATGTCATTGAAATATTATTAGGATTTTTTTTATATCAAGCTTTGGCTGATGTTCCGTTAAAAGAATGGCCAGCATATTTTGCTGAGAATGCAAAAAGTATTCTTATAGATTTTGTTAGATTTGCTAATAACTATAGATATAATATAGACGCTCAAATGTTAGAATATAAATTTGATAATCTACTTCAAAAAGTATTTAAAAACCAAAAATCTTCTGTTAACGAATCTGTTTTCAAAGCTAAAACTCCAGGAGAATTAAAATCAAATAAAGATGTTATTGATTATTTAAGAAAATTACGAAATAAACTATCTAACTTGAGTGGATATCACCCTGGCGATGATAGTCCATATGGAGGAACTGTTAAAGATAGTAGAGCATCATTAAGATCTTCAATTTCTAAAATTGAAGATCTAATTCTTACGCCTGAACAAAAAGAAAAGAAGTTAGCTCAACAACATAAAGCCAGTGAGAAAAGACATGTTAAACAAATAAAAACGTGGGATGAAAAAGCTAAAATGTTAAAAACTATCACACCAAAACAAAAAGCAATTAATGAACTTATTAATTTAATAAATTGGCGGAAAGATATAAAAAAATATTCTAATTCAAGAAAAGAAATAATTAAACTTACAAAGCAAATTGAGGATCTTAAATCACAATGGGATTTAAGATCATATGATCTTAGAAGACAAAAAGAATATGATCCTTATTATGATGATGTAAATGAAGCTAAAAAGAAACCTACTTCCAAAAAAGGAAAAGATAAAAAATTCAAAAAGGTGATGGGTGAATTTGGAAAAGGAGAATTAAAACCATATCATGCTAAGAAAAAACTTAAAAGTAAAAAACAAGATGGATCTAAGAAAGAACATAAACAAGCTTTAGCGATTGCCTTTAGTGAAGCAGGAATGAAAAAAGAATCTGTGAATGAAGCACGAAATAAATTAGATATACAGAATGATCCGAGATTCAAACAATATTTTCAAGTAGCATATTCTGAATTAATTAAAAATGGATTAAATTCAGAACAAATAGGAGAAGTATTTGATGATAGAGAAAATAAGAATATGTTGTTTGTAATGTATCATCAAAATGTCTATCCAACAAGATGGTTAGATGATTTAGATTATAATATGATACAAACCGATATAGCTCAACCATTTCATGAGTCTTCATCTGTAGCCGTTGGCTATTATTCTGGTGGAATGATAACACCAAGAAGCCAGAAAAATGCCGCAAAACGAGAAAAAATGGAGAAGTTTAAAAAGGCTACCGAACCTGAAGGAGATAATGGAGAGGTAGAAGAAGAAATGGTTCATCCGGATGATAAGATAGGAAATATGATGCTTAAGAAAATGGATGTTCCTCAACCATTTTATAGTAAAGGAAATAAAGTACACCAAAAGAAAGTAGATAAGTAATGAATAATTTAGATTTTTTAGGAAGTTTAGGAATAGATAGAGCTAAACCACCTAACGATAAAATAACATTTCAAGATTTAGTAGGAGATGAATGGATGGATGATTATGATTTTGAAGGTCATACATTTCAGGATTTTATGAAAGATTTTAACTTTACTGGAGAAATTATGATAGGTAAAGCTGAAAAATGGAATGAACATGATTATGCTAGTGGTATGACTTTTGAATTTTATTGTGGTCCCAGTATAGGTGATGGATATGTTTCTGATACAGTTAGAATTGATGAATATGTTCAAAAAATATGTGATGAATTAAATCTTGATGCAGAAATTGGAGCAGCAGAGAATTATCATTGGTTTCATACAAATAATTTATCAACAGCTAATAAGATGTATACAAAATTAAAAAAGAGAATTGCTAAAGATTTTCCTATAGATGAATATAAAAATAATTTATAAAAATGAGAAAAAACTTCTGGACACAAAAATTTATGTTAAGACCACCAACCCACTGCTCTAGTGGATGCTGACTAAGCCATATGGAAATCATATGGATATCTTTATTAACTGCTTCTATCTCTTTTACTATATCAGAGACAAAAATATTTTTGCCTTTTAGAGAATTAATTAAAAGAAAAAGTACTTTTTTTGAGAAGCTTATACAATGTGGATATTGTACAGGTCATTGGATTGCCCTTTTTTTTGTAATTATCTTTCAAATTCAAATATTTCATATCTTTATTTTATTTGATTTTATCCTCTCAACACTCATAATAGCATGGTTATCTGCATTTCAATGGATTTTAATGTGTTTATTTATGAAAATTGCTGATAAATGAAAACTTAGTTATTATCTCGACATATAACAATCAAAACTAAAATAAATATGTCGAAACAATTAGAATTTAAAGCAAAAGATGTTAAAGCTTTTACCTCTTGGTTAAAGCGATTTAGTTCTATTGATGGTTCATTATTATTGGAAATAGATAATAATCTCAAAGAATTTTTAGCAAAGTCATACAACGAAGAAAAATCAGTTGTAAAATTTTCAAAGATCAATTTTGAAAATTCTGGTTTTAATCTTATCACAAAAGATACTCCACGTGAAAGAATTAAAATTGGTTTATATAGTATTCCTCAACTAATTAAAACATTAGATCATTTTGAAGGAGAATTCTCAGTCATATTTAAATATGAAGAAGTAACAGATGATGGAGGATCTAATATAGCAGGTACTAATATTCTAATTAAAAGTGATAATTTGAAAGTAGGATTTGAATGTTCATCCCTTAAAATATTCAAATATATTGCAGATGATGTTTTTGAAAATGTTATTTGTAATATGGAAGAAATAGTAGGATTTGAACTTAAGAAAGAGGATATTGCTCAGATTGTTTCTTTATCAACTTTAGATAAAGATCTTAAAAATATGGAATTTCTTAATAAGAAAACAGGACATCTTTATGCTAAGAGCAAATCATTCGAATATTTATTAAGCATATCATCAAAGGTTGATGCAAGACTACCATTCCTTAAATCTCAATTTGAAAAAATTGATATAGAAAATTATAAAGTTTCAATAGGTGAAGATAGAATGGTTCTTACTTCAATTGATGAAGCTACAAAAACCGTCATATCCATGTTAGAAGAAAATGAATATGACTCAAAAGAAGATAATCTTTAATTTCCACTGTTTTAATTTCCAAAAAAGCTCCTGTTTTATTAGGAGCTTTTTTGATTTTATCTATTAATTATTTTATGATAAATTTCATTAGAGATATTTTTTGTAGACATGAATTTCATTTAAAGATATCTATGATGAATCATATTAAATTTAAACAAAAAATTATTAAAAGATTTAAAGGTTTTGAACCCTTTAATTTAGTTGTAACCAATAAATGGATAAAGATTGAGTTAAAATGTATAAAATGTGGAAGAACTAAAAAACCATTTAAAAATATTTAAATTATGACACATTTTTTAAGAGATAAATCCAATAATACCATTATTGAAACCGAAATATGGAATAAAGAAGAAGATATTGATGGAAAATATACAGAAATTTCTTCAAGTGTTGATATTGTTAATTATTCATTTTTTTTATTATCAACTGAACCTGTTAATTTATCTATAATTATAGAAATTAAAAAATTAGATGAATTACGAGGATGGCTTTGGGAATCTTTTTATATGACTGGCAAAAATGATGGAAAGAAGAAAGAAGAAATCGAACTTCTGGTAAAAGATATGTATAAAGGAGCGGCAGAAAGATTAGAATTAAATTATATAATAGATTGAATTAAAAAATTGAATGAAAACTAACGAACAAATTTTAAAAAAATTGCTCGGTAATTCTTCTTCAAAAATTTCAGTACACAAAAAAACAAACAGAGTTTACAGAGTCGACAATTATAATTTTAACACATTACTAAAATTAGAAGACTTACTTAGAAACAGCAATAGAAGTAGATATTGCAAAGAATATTTAACCACTATCAATTATGATTGGGAACACGCGTTAGATATTAAAAAGAAAAATAAAATCAAGAAAAATAAAATATTTATTGAGCCATTCCCGAATATTAATTATAGACAAATATGGGAGTATGTTATACAAAAATATTTAGATGGAGATATTATAATAGAAGAAAAGAAATCTATAAAAAATAAATCTATAAATTCTTATGATTTCTTTAATGTTTCTTATGCTATTGTATCACAAGCTTCAGCTTATAATAAAGAAAAAGAATTTTTAGATTTTCTTGATTCTATTCCTCAAAATAAGTATACCCAAAAATCTATTAATTATTTATTATCTGTATTAGATGAATGGAAAGAAGAAATTTTTTGGGAAGAACTAAGATCTTATAAAAATCCATTTGATTTTAAAGGATATGTAATTCCAGAAGAAGGTATTATATCTCAGATGTATGAATATGAAGAAAAGGGATATGGAAAGGGAGAAATATTATTTTGTTTCTTTTTTGAAGGAGCAAAAATGATGGGAGGAACTGAATCACATGATATTGTTTTAGAAAATGATTATGTTGGAAAATTAATATTTGAATTAAAAGCTCCAAAATTAAAGGAAGCGTTTAGATTAGGAAAAGGAAAACTTCAACAATTTCCCTTTAATAAACCTATCATCAAAACATTCGAAATAATAAAAGATATATTTAAAAAATTCGAAGAGGATGATATAAAAAAATCTATTGGAGATATATTATTTTATTGTTTAAAAGATGTTTTAGAATTAGAATACTTTTATTCTACAGAATTTTCTAAAGAAAAATTACAGCATCTTTTAATGCTCTATAGATATCTTCATGAATTTATAGATAATAACGATGATACATATGCTTGCGAGATATCATATGTATATTACATGAATGATTATTCATCATCAATGGATATTGCGTTCAATGGAGAATATGATTATAAACCTAGTTCATTATTAGGAATGTTTAAAACTATTCCTTATGTTATAGATCCAGATTTATTATTAAGAGATTTAGATAAAAGTCCACAAATTTATTTTGATCATAATGGAAATATTAATTATTTTGTAATATTTAGAAATAGAGAAATAAAATTTTGTAAAGGACATGATTTAATATTTTATAATATCACTGAATCAGCAGTACAAATTATTGAGAACGATGTAATTATAAATAAAAAAGTGTATGAAGAAAATTTAGCTTGGGATAAATGGAAGAATGATAAATCTAAGTCTTTAGATGAATGGTATGAATATTTTTTAGTTAATTAACGTTAAAATTTAGTTTATTCAATTATTATAATATTTTTATTGAGTCTATAATTGAAAAAAGATTTTATAATTTTTTATTAAATTTTGGATTTGAACCATATTCAATTGAAGGAAGTAGTTTAATTAAAATAAAATGAGTTATAGAATAATTAAAAAAATCGAAGAAGTTGAACATTGGCCAAATAAAAAAATGTTCAAATGTTTAGTCAAGGCGCAAGGAAAAGAATTTACGCGAGATATTCTTCCAGAAGAATATGAATTATTAATTATAATTCAAAACTTAAATTTAAAATGCGTGTTTAATTCAGATATTAATGATCTTTTTGAAAAGATCGACAAATTTGGACAAGCAAAATGGTGTGAAGGCTCAGATTATGCAAGTCAAAGTGCAGATTATTAAAAATTTATAAAAAAAACTTAACAAAAAGTTTTTACTGTCAAAGATTATAGTTATATTTGTATTATAATTAATTAACAAAAACAAAAAACAAAAACATTATGGCAAATCTTTTTAACACCGCAAAATCAGAAGTTAAGAAAAAAGATTCAACACACGAAACAATTGATGTAACCGGAATCAATGAATCTTTAAAGAGATTAAATGATATCGCAGAAGAAACAGCAGCTTTGGAATCTGAAAAGGAAATTTTAGCCGGAGAAGTTAAAGCAGCTTCTAAAGCTGGAATGATCAAACAATACAACAGAAAAGAAAACTTCCCTGGATCTTTAAGAGTTGTTGATGGAGATATGGAATTACTTTTCATCACAATGGACAAATACATCAAAATTGATGAGGATCGAGCAACCGAATTGAAAGAACGTTACAACGATGAGATCGTTGATGAAAAAACAATTTTCACATTGAATACAAAATTAGTTGAGAAATACTCTGATACCATAAGTGATTTAATCATGGGTTCAGAAGATATCACAGAGAATGACAAGGCCGATTTAATCGAAGCTTCAACAACTTACGCGGTTGCAAAAGGAACTATCAAAAACCTTAAAACTTCAGCATTCGCAAAGCACAAAGTTGCAAATATAATCGAAGATATTCGACCAATATTCGCAATGAAATCAATCAAACCAACTAATTAAAAATACAATAAATAAGTTTAGTTTGATTAAGCTCCCCGTAAGGAGCTTTTTTTGTGCCTAATGTTTTTTACTTTAAAAGTAATTGGTTATATTTGTAATATGAAATATTTAAAACTATTATTATTTGCAATTATTATATTTAATTTTTCTTGCGTATATGAAGATGAATTATATATTGATCCAGAATTACAACCTTATTGGAATCAATTTAATTTGGAAGCTGAAAGATTAGGTGTTCATTTAAATATCAAAAGTTTAGTTTTAGTAATTGAAGAATCAGAATATAAAATACGCGTAAATGGTTTATGCCGTACTAATAAAAATGGTGCAATAATAGAAATAAGCCCAAGACTTTTCAAGGAAGATTTTTATACATATTCCAAAAGGGTTGAAGCTACTGTTTTTCATGAATTAGGTCATGGAATTCTTCATAGGAATCATAATAATGAATATTATAATTCAGCTTATTTATATGTTAATAAAGAAAAGGGTATAAAACAAATTCAAAGTAAAATATGGTCTAAAAGTTTGATGACAATACCACAAACTTATCAATATTGGACAAATGGGAAAAAAAGAGAATATTATCTAAGGGAATTATTTGGACTTCCTACAGAAAAACAATATGCAGAATTAAAAACATATACAAATTAAAAACAATGACAAGAGTTACTTATTTACCATATAATGAAATAATACCCAAATCAATTGAGTGTAGAGTTCCTGAGTGTGAAAATGATTCATGGAAAATTGAAAAGTTTGAAGTTAAAAACGACTTAAGTTCTACAATATTTAATATGCATAATCCAGGTAGAACTTGTCCTGAAGGAACTTACACAAGGCTGATAGTTAAGAAGGGTTGGGATGATTGTATGATGTCCAACACACCTGCTGAGATACGAGATCATTATGAATTTTTAACTAATGCTAAAGGCCACGTGTTAATCAATGGCCTTGGTATAGGTATAATTCTAGAAGTTCTATTGGAATCACCAAAAGTCACGAAAATCACTGTCGTGGAGATTAGTGAAGATCTTATAGAATTGGTTGCACCATACTTTGAGAATGAAAAAAAACTTGAAATAATTCATGATGATGCATTCGAATATAAGCCTCCACAAGGTATAAGATACGACGCGGTATGGCACGATATTTGGTTAAACATCACATCTGATAATATTTCAGAAATGAGTAAACTTCATAGAAAGTATGGAAGAAAAACAGATTGGCAAGGTAGTTGGTGTAAAGCTGAATGTCAACGTCAAAAAAGACAAGAATATTTTAACTTTAATAAAAATAATTGGTTATATTTGTATTATCTAAAAAACAAAATAATGGCAAAGCAAAAATGGTTCAAAGTAAAAATTGTAAAGCATACAAAATTACTTTTTGGAAACAAAAAAGAAAACATGTTTCATAAAGATATGGTTGGTGAAACAATTGAAGTTAAAGAACATGATTGGCAATCTCCATATTATGAAGTTAAAAGTGGAGAATCCATCTTAAAAATCGATTGTTCAGAACTTTCAAAATGCGAACATTTTGCTTTTGAAAGAATTACAGCAGGAAGTTATGGGTTGTTAGGCAACATTACTTATTTAAACACTGGTTATAAAAAACCAACTATCAATTTATTCCCTGATTGTTTTTATGTGAATCATGAGATGGTTCAAGTTAATAATAACCTTTTAAAATTTATTGAAACATTAAGAAAAAAATATAAATAGGATTTTTTACTTTAAGAGAAGTTTGTTATATTTGTATTATAATTAAAATTAAAAATTATGGCAGCAATAAAAAATTTTTACTCAGAAGAAATAGGAGATGAATTCGATGAAATTCTTGATGATATTGATATCGATGAAATGCTTGAGGATGAATTTGAAAGTTTCCACGATGAAGATGAAATAGATCTTTTCGAGGCAGAATTTCCAAGTTGGTTTAGAGATTCATATAATTATAACAAATAGATATGACTGCATATAATGCATATAATGCATATAAGTACATTTACCCACCTCGTCCTGAGCAGAAGATGTCTTATACATCTCTTGGGACTTTTGAAAAAATGGATAAATTCTTAGCTCAGCCAAAGTTTAATGGAAGTTCTTTAGAATTATACACCAACGCTAAAATCTTTATGACAATGAATAGACATAAAGAACACATGATTTGTAAAATTCCTCCTATTGAATTACTTCATTTAAGTAAAGAAAATGGTCATCGTTGGATGGTTACTTGTGGAGAATACATGAACAAGAATCAAAATGATGAAACTAATACACCATGGAATCATAAATACATAATATGGGATATATTAGTTTATGGTGGAAATCATTTATTGGGTTGGACATACGACGAAAGACTAAAACTTTTAAGAGATATTTATCCTGATAATCCAGTTAAAAAGTATCTTCACCAAATAACTGAGAATTGCTTCAGAGTTGATTCTATATACGCTGGGTTTGAGCAAGCTTATAACGATATAGTTCCACACAATATGTATGAAGGCTTAGTCCTTAAAAGGAAAAATGCTAAATTAGAGAATGGAACATCTGCTAATAACAATACAAGTTCTCAAATTAAAATAAGAAAACCAACAAAAAATTATAATTTCTAATGGTTGATAAAGAAATATTAAATAAAATCATAAAACTTGCCAAAATTTTTGGAAAGAAAGAAAAACTAAATAAAGAAAATGCTTTTCAAAAAGCTGTTGAACATGTAGCTTATGAATTAGCTTTACCAATTGAAAAATCTAACCAATTTTTAAATTTATTTAAAAAATTAAAAAAATGACTTATTTAAGAAACGATATGAAACAACAATTATTATTTTCTTCGCAATCTCTTTCCCCTATCATTTCAACAAAAAAGAATAACACTGGGGCAGAATTTACTGTTGTTAGTAAAGCAACAGGAAAGGATTTTACTTTTAAAATTTCTCGTTCTGAATGGAAAGGAAATTTTTATACTCATATTAGAGTTGAAAAAGAATATTTGAATTTTACATATGTTGGTTCTTATTACAACGGTGCTATTACAAGAAAAAGAAAAGAAGTTAATACCCCAGCAGCAACTGCAATATCATGGGTGTTAGCCAAAGTAGAACAACAAAAATTTAATTTGCTTGATAACTCTATCGAATTATTACATTTAGGAAAATGTATTAGATGTGGTAGAAAATTAACATATCATAAATCAATTAAAATGGGTTTAGGACCAATTTGTCGAAATATTAAGTAGATAAATATTGAATAAACCAAAACTGATATGGGAAAGGATTTTTATTATTATCGCCAAGATAAAATAACGGCAGAAGAGTTATTTAAAATAGAACAACTAACTATAAAAAAAGCTGTCGATTTAAACTGGGATTTATATTATGTTTTTCGCATGCTCCTTCCAGAAATAATTGGCCCAGGTATCATGCAAATTAAAGATTTTCTTGTTATACTTTCTAAAAATTAATGAGTTATAGCGAAATATTTACAGGATTTATACGTATTAGAAAAGAAAAGTATAAATGTATTGATGTTTATAAAGAAGTTGTAATCCAGATGAATGGCTAAATTGTCCAACTTGTGGATTAAAACCATTAGTATGGGAATTTAATAATGGGAGAAGTACAGCTTGTGGTTGTGGATCTGTCTTTGATCATTTATCTATTAGGGCTGAAAGTATTGCGTCTGTAATTTTAAGATCTAACAATGGAACATCAAGTATGAAATATGATATCAATGAATTAAGAGATAATTGGAATCATTATATAAAAACTGGAAAAATAAAATTTTCTAAGAAAAACAACTTAAAAAGATGGTAATTCTCTATAGTGTTTTTTAGTTGCTTAGATACTTAAGTTTTATGGTGCAGAGGGAAAAGGTTTCACCACATTTGTTAAAGTTATGTTAAGATTTTTTTAATGAAATATTAAAACTTTATATACTTTTTTGTATAAAAGAATAAAGAAAATAATATGTCATTTAAGTTTGAACTAGCAAAAATTGATCCTCACAATTGTACTCTTGAAGAATTAAAAAATGATATTGCAAGATTAAAAGATGTCAAAGAGGAGTATTTCAATTTAGAACAATCTATTAAAATTTTTATTAACTCAATATATGGTGGTTGTGCATCT
>SDBT01015719.1_pt1 | contig 12022 bp, 34 predicted proteins | sample 2277101 | NCBI WGS metagenome assembly SDBT01 (sample SAMN10404973, study PRJNA504765) | marine sediment metagenome | isolation source: marine sediment core GS10_PC15, 103 cmbsf | place: Arctic Ocean: Southern Knipovich Ridge | collected 2010
TCTGCTTAGATCGCCGCCGCCTCCCGCTGACTTCCCGTGATCTTATTCCGCAGCGACCGATTCGACCGGGTTGTCGGCTCCCCGAAGATGGCGGCGAGCGCATCCCAAACCTCATCGCGAGGACGGGGCTTCGGTAGCGGCCGAGTCTCGGGAAACATCTCATCGGTCACTGTGGGAGATCCTTCAGGGAGATCCGCCCCTCTGGTCGGCCCGCCCGATCGCCTACTGCCCGGATCACATGGCGCGCCCAGTCGATGGAGGGATCTGAGAAGGCTTCGATCTTGTCGGTCGCACTCCACCCGGCGCAGGAGCATGCCGATAACCACTCCTTGTCTCTCGTCTCTGTCTCCAGGACGTGGCCGCTCTCGGCCGCTCGTAGTCGGAAGTCGTAGCTGATGTTCATGTCTGTCCTTTCCTGGGCAGCCTTCACCACCCATATCTGCTCTGGCTCTAGGCCTCGGGTACTCACTCACGCCATCATCCTTAGATGAGATCTCCGATCCGTGTCGTGGATCAACGCTGCTCTACCTCGGGGTGAGGTCGCCGGTGTCGGGAGGTCAACCATCGAGGTCGCCTTCGAGCCGTCCGACGGGCTGGGGAAGTCTGGTCAGCCGTCGCTCGGGGTTTGAGATCGCCCACCACTAGGTGAGATCCGATGTTGAAGTCAGCGGCGATTCGCCGGGGTCTCCCCTACGGGATCGCTATGCTTCGGAACCTCAGTGCCACGCTGAAGACCCTAGCCAGCCTCCCTCTTCGGGGGCTGGTTTGGGAGTGTCGTGCTGGTAGGGTTCGGGCCGTTGAGGTCATCCGTAGCGGGTGTTCCTCCTTTCCACAGCAAGAGACCCCCGACCAAGCCGTGAGGCTCAATCGGGGGTCTGCTGTTTCCTGATCGTTCTCTACTTCCATCCCATCTTCTGGTCGATCGGATCCGTGTCGATCCACCGCCGGTAGGTGGCCCGGATTTGGATTCGGATTCTCGTTCGAGATCTCGCTGACTGCACTCGCAGGGAGTCGCTCATGTCCTCGATGTAGAGGATCGTCACCAGCCGCGCGATGAGGCGGTTGGCGGCAGCGTCGAGATCATCCTCAGACGGCGGGTTCGGCGTGGACATGGCGATCCATGCACCGAGCTACCTGACCCCACTGGCGGTGGTGGTGGCCGCAAGCCCACAGGTCGTCGTGGCCCAGGCAGAGGACTTCCACCCAGTTACGGACGCCATCCGGGAATGTTCCCGTCTGAGCTTCCACAACCGGGCGGCAGTCGAACTCAATGAGCGTCCGATCCGTTTCCATGTTCTTCCTCCCTTCGTTGCTGGACGAGCTTGAACATGGCCCCGGCGATGGTGGCTCTAGCGTCGATCCGATCCACGATGTCCCGACGGTGCATCGCTGCTGCCAGATCTGCCACGTCAGCCATCAGATCCACCAGCAGCCCGCCGATGTCACCGATGAACTGAGATTGCTCTGTGAGTAGATCGCTGGTCGATCCCAAGATGTCCACCGTCGTTGACTGCCGTTCGATCAACTCGGTGAGAACCCGCTGCTGTTGCCCGAGCCGATGCCAGAGTTTCGCCTTCGTGCCGAGCCTCATATCTTCTCGCCTTTCGCTGGGACGTACTGCCAGAGGATCGCCGGGTCTCCACCGTGGGTCGGCTCCGTGTGTCCGGTGTCCTTCACCCATCCAAGGGTTACTAGCTCGCCACGGCGGGGCCGCTGTGAAGACCCATGCACTCCGAGCATGTCTTGCATCCGCTCATCGGTTGCGGCTCCGGGCCACAGGTCGTAGAGGAACTTCAGGATCTTCGCTCGTTGGGTCCCGGTCTTGGGCCACACCCGAGCCGCAGCCATGTGGCTCGTCTCGGGGGGGTCCGTTCCGGTGGTGGTTCCTTCCGCTGTGGGATCTCGCCGGTTCTCATCATCGAACAGCGACGCCATGTACTCGGCTGGATCCTTCGGGCGGCTCATGGGGCCACCTTCGTCCAATCGACCGATCTGAGATCGACGGTGAATCCCATCGGGGCTTCGTCGCCAATCCAGTCCTTCACAGCCCGTTCGATGTACCCCGGAGATCTCCCGACACACTGGGCGTAAAGCTCCTGCGTGTTGGAGATCCACCGGGCCATCTCGTCGGTATCCCAGGTCGTCCACGGTGTAGGACTCACATCGGCCTCTCATCCCCGGTCGCACCCTTCTCAACCAATTCGATCTCTTCGATGGTCTTGAAAGGCTCCACCAGATTGAGGTACTCCACGATCCCGGTGAACACGGAAGCAGCCGCCTCCTTATCGCCCTTGGCCTCTTTGAGCAGGGCAGCCTTGACAGCGTTCGTACGCTGGCCGATCACCTTCTCAGTAGATAGTGCCGGGGCGACCTCGGGACTGCTGCTGTCAGCATCCTCCGAGCCGATACCGAGCATCTGCGTCAGCATGTACTTGAAGGCCATCTGGCTCGCCTTGGAGGTGGATTTGTCTCCGTAGTCCACCGCCTCCCCGGACTGAGCCGCAATGATGTAGCTCCCGTCGGCGTGGCTGATCTGCCAGGTCATCTCCACGATGGCTCGCCAGGCCTTCCCGCTCGCCACGGACTCATGCCGGGAGACGGAGCTAGTCGGGACGATGGAGATCTCATGCGCCGCCAGGATTGGCTTGGCATGACCGACGATCGTTTCGATGGATCTGAACTTGAACCCCTGTCCGGTGTTCTCCTGATCCTTCTCGATCGCCTTCATCTCCCCGGCTGCTGCTGCCAGCGCCGCATAGATCCCGATGGACCCCACGGCGTAGACCGGGGGCGTGGGCATGTCGTCGGGGTGGCTGCTCACTTGGCCTTCCCCTTCGCCGCAGTCTTCGCCTTGGTCTCCGCTTCCTTCACCGTCGGCACCGTCACTGTTGCTTCCGGATCGCCCACTCGCTGCTCTGGCTCTGGCGGCTCCCGGTGGGGCGGATCTAGGAACGTGACTGTGGCTCCACCTCCCCCGGCGGTGTGTAGAACCACCGTGTCAACGACTCCGGTCCTGCCGGGGAGAATCAGCTTGGTAGCCGCCTCCTCCAACGCGTCACGTACCTCGTCTCGGTCCAGTTCAATCTTCATCGTTCCTGCCTTTCCATGATCACGTTCGCCCACTCACGGTCGAGCGCCCGGTATTCCTCTTCGATGTGTTCGCCTTCCTCGGCGTCGAAGCCGTGAGCTTCCGACGACTCGTAGGTGTTGCCGGTCCAGTTAGCGAACAGCAGCGACCGCATGTGGTGGTAGCGGCCGTCCCCGGAGCCGTACTGTGTGTCGCTGTCCAACTGTCCGAGCAGGCAGCTAGAGACCGAAGCCATGTCTAGCTGCTTCACGTCGAGCGGGATCTCCCATGCGTCGTAATGCTCATCCAGTAGAGCCGTACCCATCTTCACCCGATGTCGGATCTCCGCATCGCTGAATGGGTCGTCTGGTCTGTAGGTCACTCTTCCTCACTTTCCTCGTTGTGTCCATGCGTGCGGATGATCCGCCACATGACTTCCATTCCAAGCCGGTCACGGATGATCTCCTGCACCCGCCGCCCCGACAGTCCGTACCCCTTAGCCAGCCGCTCGGTGGTCACCCCAGCCTTGAACTGAACCACCATGTCGTGGTCCCTTTCGTCGTACCAGGATCCAGCGATGCGGCCGCACTCGGGGCATGACAGATGCTCGATCGGTTTGAAGTCAGCCCGCCCCATAAGCCACCCCCAGATCCTCCCGAACTTCCTCGAGACCGCAGGCGGCACAGTGGACCAGCCAAGAATCGTGGGGGTCGCCCGCCGTGGTCACGTAGATCACGACGAGATCCCCCCCACAATTCTCACACTGATCCTCGGGAGCTTCCGTCTGAGTGATCGGTGGGGTCATGCGACCACGCCGAGCTTCGGATGTGAGTCGAGAAACTTCTCGATCATCGTCCAGTCCCAAACCATCGCGGCCCCGGTGCCGTCCGACCCGACGTTGGCGATAGCGGCGGGGAAGTCGTTGAACCTCTCCCGCCACTTCCGCACAGCGAATGGGGTCACACCGACTCGGGTCGCGATGTCTCCCATGCCGACGATGTCCTCTAGGAACACCACCGGCCTTCCTTCAAGAGTCCTCAATGTGAGATCTCCTTTCCGTTACGCCGCCGCATTCGTAGGGCGGCTCTTGCCTCTGCCTCGTACACCTTTCCCCACCGCTCGTAGAGGGCGGTAGCTCCGATGTGAGAGCAGACCTTGTGGCCGAGCTGGTGTGCCGGGCAAGTGCATGTCCACCCTTCCGGGTCCCGATGCACTTTCCATACTCCGGTGTCGCCTTCGACAGTGGCTGATAGGAGATCGCCTTCCACTAGGAGGGCGGTCACCGCACCGCTGCGGGCTAGCCGTTCGGCCTTCTCGTTGAGATCCATCTCATCTCCTTCCGTTGTGGTCCAACTGACCGTGAGACCCACAGACTTGTCAGCGGTACTTCCCCCGCCATCCCCGCTGTGGATCTCACGCTCAGCCCGGAGGTTCAATCTCGCGCCCCTCCGGGCCAGCGTGGATGTCCACCGGATTGCCCCCGGCAGACTGGTTATCAGTTTTCGTTTTCAATTCAGTTCTGAGCTATCACTTCCTTTCTGATCAGCCCGTACCCTCGGGCGAGGAACGGGCGCCAACTTGTGGCCGAAGCAACGCAGGCGACGCAGCCGCAGAATCGGGAAGGCCATCTCCCCTCACGCTTCTGGATCTTCTCGTAGTGGTCCATGCAGATGGCGTTGCTCCCGTCCATCGGAACCGGGAACGGCTCCAGCCCCCACCGGGTGAGAATCGGGCCGTTGCAGTAGTCGCATATCCAGTCGTCCAGATCGTCGGGAGGCGGCGGCACAATCGCGACCGCTCTCCCGAATCGGGTATCGATCATCGCTCCGTCTTCGGGTAGCTGCTCGGTCCAGAGCTTCCGGTGGCCAGCCGGATTGAGAATCCAGTAGCGGTACTCGTCGCTCATGTGCAACTCCCCGGCATGTCGCAGGCGGCAGCGAAGCTCCAGGCGGTCAGCAACAGAATGATGAGAACCGTCCAGAGCGTGGCCCGCACAACCCGCTGTCGTGTGCCTAGACGCCTGCTCCTGCGTCGATTGGGTGTGGTCATGTGTAATTACCTTTCATCAGATCCCGGAGCAGCCTGCAAGCGTCTACGACCCGCATCAGTTCCGAGTAGATCTCCCCTTCCATGTCGGTGATGACCGCCGTGGTTCGACCGACTCGCCGCACGACCAGAATCACAACCGGCTCGTTGGCGTGGCCCGGCCGCACAGTGATCTCCCCGTTCTTGTCAACGGAGACGATCACCCCGGCGTAGCGATGCTCTTCCAGCGTCTGCTCCCTTGTCTTGGATCCCGAGACCCCCCTGAATTGGAGGACGCCTTCTCGGTACAGAGCGGCGTAGCCAGACGCTGGACGAAACTGTCGGCGGCTCACGGCTGACGCATCAGCTCCGCATGCTCTTCATCGAGGGCTATCCCTCGGCAAGAGCCAGAGCAGAACTGATCCTCTGCGGGCGTGGCGAGAGGGGAGCCGCACACGAAGCAGCCCCCCTCCCATCCACATTCGATGCAGGTGTCGGTGCGTGGGTCGAAGCTCAACTCTTCGCAGAGTTGGCACCGCACCACGATCACGCCCATCACGACGGCATCGGACGGATGCGGTCGCCCGCTTCCATCACGATCCCGAGCGTCGAACCGTTATCCCAAGCAACGTGGATAGTCCCGAGGGAATCCACGGATGAGACGGTTCCTTTCGTGCCGGGTGGCAGCAGCGTGTACGGGTCGTTCACGTTGACTAGCTCCACCCGATCACCCTTGGCGTAGCTCACTCGGCCACCGCCTGGGAGATCCCCGAGCGGAAGGTGATCCGAGCGGCCAGCCGCAGGGTCTCCACAGCGTTGCGGTCGGCGTAGCTAGCGCCTAGATCTTGGGGCCTGAGTAGCCCCGGATGATCGTGAATCTCCTGGGCGAGCTCCGCTAGCTCCTTCAGGTTCCCGGAGTCGAGTTCGGATAGCCCGTTGAGCGTCCCGGCCCGGCTGAGACATTCGTCGCAGTCGTCTCCGAGAACCCGGCGGGTTCCTTGGTGTACAGCGTGGGTCATGTTGATGACCCTCCTTTCCATAAGGGGTGGCCCCTGTCCCTACTCTAGAGACAGGGGCTGACAGGTCACGTCACCGTGATCTTGTCTCCGTCACGCCGCATAGTCCCGTAGAACTTGCGGCTGGTGTACGGGTCGGGTCCGACGAAATGGATCTGAGTCCCATCGGGGATCTCAGTCGCATAACCGGACCACGGATCGAACATGGAGGTGCCTTCGATGCTGATCGCCTGCGGGTTGCTGGCGGCCAACTCCTTGACTTCCTTCTTGCTCTTCGGGCGGCGTACTCGGCCGTCCAGGTTGATGAATAGTCCATCCATCCAGTGTCTCCTTTCCGTTGATGACACCGAGAGGGGAGCCGCCGTCGGCTCCCTACTCGCTGCGATCTATTCAGTCGGGATCTCCGTAGCGAAGATCAACCCCGATGCGAGCCGTGGGATCACGTACTCGTCCAGAGTCCAACCAGCCTTATCTTCTCCGATGATGATCAGAACGTCGCCATGCTTGGCAGCGTTGATCGCTCGGACGTAGTGCGCCGACACCGTGTAGTTGTCGGGCATGTACGCCTCCACTTGCTCGATGCTGTCCGCACCCCCGGTGACGATGGCGACCCTCTTCACGATGTCACCTTGATCGTCTGAGCGTGGTCAGGCACGTCGCCCATGTAAGAGACCCGCTGGCCGGGGTCGAACTGCTCGCCTTCCCTGCCGGGGCTGTCGCTGAAGCTCCAGTAGTAGCCGCTCGGCGTGTCGTAGAACCCGGTCGCATCCACCGGCGCCTGCCAGATGTAACCCCACGCCTCCATCAGTTCCTCGTCGGTCAGGTGCGGGAAGTTCCGCCGCTGTGCGGTGAGGTAGTTGGCTCGGGCTTCCATGATCGAAGCTCCCTTCCCCCAGCCGATGCCGGTGAGGGTGTAGAAGTTCGGGGTGCCGATGTCGTCTTGGTCTCGGGTGTCGTGGTCGTTCATGTGGTGATCTCCTTGGTTCCGTTTGAGACAGCCGTTACGTGGTCTAGGAACGTCTCCTTATCGAACCGGCTGTTCTCCTGCTTGAGCGGTCCGCAGATGGCGTGGATAGCCCGCCAGATCCCATCCTTGACCCGCTCGGCGTCCGTGTGCCGAAGCTCCAGGCCGAGCGAGTCGGCCAGAGCGATGTAGTGCTTCCGAGTCATGATCCCGCCACCATGTTTCCTAACTCCTCCAGTAGGAGCGAGTAGTCGTGGAACGACGGGTTATCCGCCATCCAAGTGACGAGGGCGTAGGAGCCCTGATCGTTGGCTGCGACCTGGACTCCGTTGCGGTCCATCATGTTGACGACGCTTGACTTGCGGACCTTCTCGGCCTGCTCGATGACTTCGGTTGGGATAGTCATGACGCCCTCTTCGGATGCAGCGGCTCCTGGCCGTTCAACTCTCGGACGATGTCCACTAGCTGGTTGGCCATCGAGTTCAGTTCGGCACTCATGCCGAAGGTGTTCTGGATGATCGGGAGCTTGGTGAAGTAGATCCGATCCGACTCGGAGCGGAGAACCTTGATCGCATACCGCAAGTTCGTGGCTGCGGTCGCGATGGTCTCCTTCTGCTCCTTCTCGGAAGGGGTTGGGATGGTCGCCATAGTTCTCATCTCGGCGCCTGCGGGCCAGCGGTCAGACTGGCCGTTGGGATGGGTGGGCTTCCAGGTCTCCGACGCCTCATCGAAGAACTCGTCGTGGACTACGTTGCCGTCACGCACGTAGCTCCCCGGCGGTGTGACTAGATCGGTCATTAGATTGCTCCTCGTCTGAGTGTCTTGGTCGCTTCGTAGGCATCGATGGCCTTGATCTGCCCCTTGATAGAGCCGATCAGTTCCAGCGCCTCGTCCACGCTGAGTGCGATGGTCGAGTCGATGGCGTCCGGTCCCTTGCGGACCAGAACCTCCCGGTAGTCGAAGTCGACGGCGGTAGATACCTCCGACTTCCCCGACCGGATGATGATGATGTTGGATACGGGCATGTTGCTCCCTTCCTAGAGCAGTGGGTGGATCCCACTCGCAGCCCCCCGAGATCTCTCAGGGGGTAGCGGCTGGGGTCTCTAGATCACTTCCTTGATGGTGGCCTCGTCACCGGCGAAGTAGCTGACGAAACGGGCGTTGACTTCGGACTGCTGCTTGTCGATTGCGTTGCTCATCCCGCTGCTGGAGGTTCCGCCCCAGTTGTTCAGAAGCTGGCGCGCTCGGCTCTTGGCAGCGGCACGGAGAACCTTCACGGTCACAGTCATGTCGCGTGGCTCTTCCGACTCGCTGCTGGCCGCAACGATCTCGGACCAGAGCTTCACCCGAAGCTCGGCATCAACAGCGTCGATCAGGTGGCTCCAGTCGTACTTCCAGCCTTCGCTCGCATCAGCGATGGTCTGCTGGACGGTCTCGTAGTCCTTGACGGCCCGGTTGATCTCCATAGCGGCGGTGAGAAGGACGAACTTGTCGGGGTGGTTCTCGTCAGCGTCGATATGAACTTCTAGGTTCTCGGTCGCTGCACTCAGGACCTCGGTGGGGGTCAGCTTCATGGTGTGGCTCCTTTCCAAGAGCGGTAGTCAGTGGGGGATCCCACTCCGTAGCCCCCGGTGAGGGGCTGCTGGCTGGGGTCATTCAGCAGCGATCTCGAATCCGCATGAGTCGCAGTAGACAGTGTCGGCAGGATCGTGTTCGACTCGGCTGTACCGACCGTTCACGTTCGGCCGCTGGATCTCACCCTCGTTAGCGACATGCTGCCGGGGGATCATCCCCTGAGCTGCCTCTCGGTAGTGACAGTCCTCATGGCGGATGACGTGCATTTCGGAATCGTGGATCTCGTAGGTCTTGGCGGTTCTAGTGGTCATGATTCATCTCCAAAGTCGGTGTCGGGGAACGGGCTGCCACGGAACTTCTCAGCGGAGTCCCAATCGAACTCGGCTGTAGCTCCGTCCACGTTGATAAGCGTGCCGTCCTTCGCTCGGTCGATGGCGTACCACTCGGCCATGCCACCTTCAAAGCTCACGGCGAACGTCTGCCCGCCCTGCTCGTAATACTCGGCGTCGGTTCCCATCTCGTCGGCTAGTGCGTCGGTCTCGGACTGGCTGAAGTCCATCGTTGTGTCGGTCGTCTTGGTCATGGTGTGTTCCTTTCCTAGAACCCGAGTGTCTGAGTGATCATCCCGAAGTGGCGAACCAGCTCGAGGAGAAGATTGCTGTAGCGGATCATGGAGACCTTTCCGTTGGTGTGTCTGCGCCTTCAGTAAGGGGTTCAGTGGTTGCACTCCGGCGGACCGACCGCCTGACTTGCTCCCTGGCGGCAACGTCTCCCGAACCCCTTACGCAAGGCGCAAGCCCTGCGTTAGTAGAGAACGCTCACCTTCTCAGTGAGGGCCGCATCAGACCTTTGTCAACCGGGCGGTCGTTTGGCGGGAATCCTGTGTTCGGTGACTTGGTGCCGGTCGTTGCGGAGGCTGCGGCGGGTCACTCACTCGGGCGGAAGCTTGCGGCTATTGGGTTCCGGGCTTGTATGGAATACATTACCGCACCTTGTCTCAACTGTCTAGACAAGACGGGGGTTACTTCGGCACGTGTACCAGGCGAAACAGCCGATCCGAAAAGAAACTGCTCCGCCCTATAAGAGGATCAGCCAAGCCGACGGAGTTTGCCGGGTTACCCTGCTCGATGTGGCAACCACCTATACCGACGAGCAGAAGGCCCACGCCGTAGATCTCTACCGAGAGTCGGGAGCTTCAGCAGCAGCCCGGTCCACAGGGATCCCAAGCCGAACCATCACACGGTGGGCTAACTCGGCCGGGGCAGTGTCTCAGGCCAGCCGCGAAAAAACGGAGACAGCTAGAGCAGCGGCCGCCGAGCAGGTGGCGAAGGACTGGCAGAGCTTCCGTTCGGCCGAAGCCCGAGGGTCGGGAGCCGCAGCGTTCGCCATCCGCAAGACGATCATGGCCGCAGCCGAAGGGACGCCGGTGGTAGGCCCGAGCGGTGAGGTTCTGATCCGGAAGATCCAAGACGACGGGACCGCCATCCCCTACCTGAAGGTGGACGGTCGGAATCTCCAGAGCCTGGCCGTCTCATACGGGATCATGGTGGACAAGGCCGAACTGCTCTCAGGCAACGCTACGGAGCGGGTGGAGACCTGGGCGCGGGGTGAGCTAGACCACAACCTCAAGGAGCTTGTCGAAGAGTTCGAGGACACGGTGCGACGGGGGAACAATCATGGCTGAAGTACGCAAGGCGAAGACGACGAAGCTCTCAGCCCTCACCCCCCACCCACGCAACTACCGGGGCCACCCCGACGACCAGATCGAACACCTAGTCACCTCGATCGAAGAGAACGGGTTCTACAAGAATGTGATCGTCAGTAGCGACGCCTTCACACTGGCCGGCCACGGCGCTGTGATCGCTGCGGGTCGGGTGGGGTTGGAAGAGATCCCCGCCGTGTGGATGCCCTTCGACCATGAGGACCCTCGGGCCATCAAGATCGTGGTCGCAGACAACATGATCGAGAACCTGGCCGACGATGACGACCACCTTCTCGCTGAGCTACTCCGTGAGGTGAACGACGCTGGCTCGCTGGCCGGTACGGGCTGGGATGAGATGATGCTGAGCGCCTACGAAGAGGTGATCCGACCTCCCGACGAACAGGCCGAGTTCGACCCGGTAGCCGAATGGGAGTCGCAGGGGATGCCCGACTTCGAGGTACAGGAGGATTCGTTCCGTCTCGTACTCCACTTCGATGACCCCGGCGAGCGGGAGCAGGTGGCCGCCAAGCTCGGGCTGTACGTCACCAACAAGGAGGGGCGGGTCTGGAGCGCACCGTATCCCCCGGTGGACGGGCGGGCTGATCGGTCGTCTGTGATGATCGAAGGATGACCGAGCGGAAGCTCCCCCGCTATCCGATGTACGTGCCGTCGAAGGGCCGCTACGAACGGTGCCTGACCGCCACGATGTTCGACAAGGATCATGTGCCGTACTCGCTCGTCGTGGAAGAGTCCGAAGCCGACCACTACGCCTCAGCCCACCCGAAGGCGGAGATCCTGGTGCTGCCCTTCTCCGACATGGGTTCGGTGGTCCCTGCCCGTAACTGGATCCGAGACCACGCCGAAGCCGCAGGCCACGCCCGCCACTGGCAGTTCGATGACAACGTGCGGATCATGTACCGGCACTACAAGGGGCAGCGGCTACCCGTCCGAGCCGGGGTCGCTCTACTCATCGCAGAGGACTTCACCGACCGCTACACCAACGTCGGGATCTCCGGGTTCAACTATTCGATGTTCGCACCGGAGCGCCGCCGCTTCCCACCGTTCCGACTCAACGCCCATGTCTACTCCGCAACGCTGGTCAACCACGCCATGCCCCACCGCTGGCGGGGGATCCGCAACGAAGACACCGACCTCTGCCTCCAGGCTCTATCGACCGGCTGGTGCACGCTTCAGATCAACGCCTTCCTCGCTGACAAGATCGCAACGTTGGTGATGAAGGGCGGGAACACGGACGAGCTATACACGGGCGACGGGCGGCTGGTCATGGCTCGGGAGCTAGAGCGCCGCTGGCCAGGGGTGGTCACAGTGACCCGACGGTTCGGACGGGCGCAGCACAAGGTCGCTTTCGAGTGGAAGCGGTTCGATACGCAACTGATCCCGGTGGTGGAGCTCGCCCCCGCCGAAGCCGCCGACAACTACGGGATGGAGCTTCAGCAGGTCGGAGCGATCCGGTCGGCCAGGCTCCGTAAGTTCGTGGAGGATGACGCTCATGATCGGGGTGCGTGACAGCGACGTAGATCACTTCCCCGTCGTCAGATGGGAGCGGGTCACCTGCTCGGTATGCGGCGAACGAATCTGGATCCCCGGCAAGACCGTGGACGACGGGCCGCATGAGTGCCGAGACCACAGCGTGGGGCCGTGGGTAGATCTCC
>SDBT01015720.1_pt1 | contig 12022 bp, 6 predicted proteins | sample 2277101 | NCBI WGS metagenome assembly SDBT01 (sample SAMN10404973, study PRJNA504765) | marine sediment metagenome | isolation source: marine sediment core GS10_PC15, 103 cmbsf | place: Arctic Ocean: Southern Knipovich Ridge | collected 2010
CATTATAATTTTGATAAATTCCGACATGTTATTTTTACAAAATTCACGGATTTCATTTAGAGTGTGCCATTTGGTGGCATGTGCTAATATATTGATAGTACTGTCATCAATGGGAGTGTATAGTTTAGAATATGTCCGACAAACAGGTATTTTTTGTAAATTATTCATTGTATTTTTAATACATTGATGGCGTAGAGAAAAATCTGGTACTCTTGCATATTCTATACAATCTATGATATTTAATAGTTTACCAGGCAATTTTGTATGCAACTCGTCAATTAATAAAACAAACCAGACAAGAGGAGGATATTGTTTAACAGGAGCATTATTATCAAACATGTTTAATTCATAATGATCTTTAGTAAATTGTATTGCTTTAACAAGATTATTGACTAGAGGTGAGTTTGGGGTGTAAATATCATCATTATGGGATATATAAAAAATGGTTACATTATTCTTATCTTTTACCCTCTTTTGTGGAATGACATGAGGATTGAATTTAATATAAGTATTGATATATTGTCGATCTATCAATGTTTTAAGGGTTTTTAAGGAGGTGGTGGAGGTGACCTCATAACAATTATAGTACATTGATGATTTCTCCTTACTATTCTTGTTCTTAATAAAAAATAATTTATTTTTGTCGTTAACCAACTTTTTTAATAATTCAAATTTTCCCACTTCTTTTCGACCAAATAAACACAATGTGTGACGTAATGGAATAGCCGCTCCTTCATATAAATTGATATTTTCAGAAGGTTTGCATATACATTCTACCAATAAATCATGACAATTTTTCAATTCTCTAATCTCTTCTTTTGGTTGTGGTTGTTGTGATAGTTTACTATCAGCAGCAGCGGCATGATTTTTTTTACTACCAATAATTTTATTCCCTTTCACTAATGAGGGTGAAGACATTGGTAATGATGATGTTGTTGTGGTTGTGGTTGTCTCTGTTGACGGTTTATTACCCATTGTTGTGATTATTAAAATCAACAATAATTAAAAAAAGTATTATTTTATAATTTTAATTAATTTATAATTTAAAAAAAAGTGCGATTAATTGATAAATAAAAATTTATCTGTACATGTTTGAGGTTATTAATTAATAATAAACTTGGTGGTGGTGGTGATAGTAACACTTATTTACTATCTTTTTCATGAATCAACAACAAAAACAAAAAGCATCAAATGATAACGTGGGTGAGCCTAATACACGTAAAGAATGCATTGCTCCTATTTTTGTGATAGTTCCTATGACTGAACCCGAACAGAAAGATCTTCAAACATATCCTGAAATTAATTTACAATACAACACTTCGTCTGAATTTCTTTCAACGGCAAGGGTGTGTTTGATACCAAAAACACAGTATGATGATACATGTGTTGATGAAGAAGAAGGACCATTTATGACCATCGAGGAAGCTCAAAACTATTGTGATACATTTGATACAATATATGTGTTAAAAGATGATCAATATGAAAGTATGGATAAGCTGCTATTACAAACACATTTATGTAATAATCATACAATCTATAGTTTGAAAATTATAGAATGTGAACGCGCTATTCCACAAACATCAGTAAAAATAAAAACCCTCTTGCCAAAAGAAGAAAAAGTAAAAAATCATGACGATACTGTGGAAAATAATGACAATACTATGAAAAATAATGATGATACTATGAAAAATAATAATGATAATATTTCACCGGAAGAAGAGGAAACTCAACAAGAACCTTATTCACATGTTAAACGCGCAAAAATGCGTGGATTTAACGCACATATGGCGACAAAAAAAGAAACGCGCAATTTTGTTGATCTCGCAATGCGCACCACATCTGTCACAATAGATATGGTAGATTATGATCCTAAAAAGGATAATTGGTATATTAAATGTCGTCAATCGATGCTTAAATACTTAATAGAGAATCCCAGCAAACCTGATTTAGTGAATTATTTCGGAAATAGTTTGGCTGAGTTCATGTTCTGGATACTAACGTTCATATTTCATAAACCATTTGAATTGTTAGGATATTGGTATTTTTTAATATTGGTTGTATGTAATCGTGTAATCCCTTGGAGCCCTATTGGTAGAGGGTGTTTTTATATAGGATTTATTATATTACAAATAATAAGTCTTGGAGCGATTTGGAATGGAATTGTCATGGCCATTTATAATCGATGGTTTAAGAAGGAGAAGAAAAAATACTACACAAAATGTGATAAAGCATTATCCCCTATTAAGGGTCTTTCTACAAACATATGTATCCCATGTAATAAATACGGCCATTGCACGATGGGAGTCCCCACTGCATTTAAACATCCTGGGTCATGGACCAATAATATAGACATCCTAGATATATATGGACCGAATAAAAAATGTAGACAATGCAGTGCGGTTGTTCCTGCCGATTCTAAATTTTGTGGTAATTGTGAAAGAGTTGCTGGCAATAACCGGAGGCTAACCATACCAACAGTGGCGTAAAAAAATAAGAAAAGTAAATAATAAATGAGTTTTATTAATTTGTATTTAATTTTGTTTATAGTGAGAGAAAGTAAGTGATATTTTTTTGTATACACTGCTATTTTTTTTACCACTCTGACTATAAACAAACATGCCACATCAACACATTTGTTCACGACAACAACAATCGAGATTTAATTATCATCCCGACATAGAGGCAGCGTACAATCACCTTAAAGTGCGCTATGGGGCTTTTTCAGTGGGCACTCTTGATCAGTGGGTAAAAGTGTATGGAAAACAAATGATGCCAATTAAGGCATCTAAAAAATGCATGGAACTAAATTTGCGTGTAAATGCTAAATCCGACAGAGGAACACGATTTTTTGTTAATTTTGGTGATATTCATTGGTATGAACACTTGTGTGATACCATTAAAGATCAATACGAAGATCAATTCTCACTTCAATCCAATGTTGATGCCAACAATTATGACAATGACCATGACTACGAGGATGGTTATGATGATGAATATCAATATTCTGATCAAAATAGTTATAAAAAAGGAAAAAGAAAAAAACGTGGTCATTATAACGTCAATCTTTATTATAAAGGAAAACGTCTTGACAAATTAAACTTTGATCAAATACCCAATCAAGACAGTATCGATGTTCTTGTTAACAATGAATATCCTATATTCGTTGATAATAAAGCTCAAAAACCTCCTCTACGTTACCATATTGGACGTAATAGATGGCGTTCTCAATGGTACGACCAAGTGTTGACTAACTTATCAAGTGCTGTTTCTAATATGATTGTTGATCAAACCTCATGGAAAAATGTGAAAAATCTAATTAGAAATAAGATTAAAATGACTAAAACAATTGGTAATATTTTAAATAAATCAGAGTGTGTTGCTAATACATTACCGTTGCCCCTTGTTAACTCGTCCATTGCCACTGCAAAGAAACTATCCTTTCATGATATTTTAACCATCTATCAATCATCATCAACATCAACATCATCCTATAATACAGGAGAAAGAGAACTCAGTCAAACAAAATCAAATATTTCTCACTTATTATATGAGGCAATTGTCAATTCTGTTAGAAATAGTAAACCCACATTGAGACATTTTAAAAATATTCATGAAAAACGAGAGAATTATCTAAAAAATATGATGCGTATGCAGAAAAAGCACAATCAACATAAACATTATCGTAATAATGATGAACTTACAACAAACGATGGATTGAGTGATGATGAAGAAGAAATGGAAGACCATATTGCACAAGAAGCTGGAAGTAATGTTGTTAATAGTAAACATCAAAATAATACAATCATGGAGCAAGAGGTGAATGATGAAGAATTGGCTACAGAACATGATGAAACTCAAATGATTATTGAAAAAACATTGCAAGAACAGTTGGTTAGGCGTCGACCTTTAATCTTTTTGAATATTGAAGGTTATAATTTTGAAGAGATTGACAAACCATTCTCTGACACCATCACTAAAAAAATGTTCTTTGACGACGCCACTGCCGATGATGATAATGACGATAGAATGCCAGATTTGGAATTATTAGAATTAGATATTGGTGTTGATAGCAGAGAAAACGATAGTAATACGTTTGAAGATGTGCAAATTAAACAACAAGAACAACAACTACGATCATATTCTCCTCCCCCTCTTGAATTAATTTCAAATGAACATGTCTATGATGATGCCGTTGATGAGGGACAAGAAGATACTTTCATTGAGGATAATGACAATGATGATGAAGTTAAAGATGTATTAACACCATCGCTCAGTGTTATTTCATCGTCACCTCATGTCAACACTAACAGTGTTAACCGAAAGATCAATCGATATATTGATGATGAAGAAAAGGAATATCAGGATGAACATCAATATGTTCATCCTGATATTACTGTAAAACGTCAAGCATCCTCGTTCAGTGTTATATCCTCATCATCTCCACCAATGTTACACCAACAACAACCGCGACAACCGCGACAAACATATACTAATGAGAATGTAAGACATTCAATAGACATTGTTGTTATACCAGAAAGAAGAGAAAGAGAAAGAGAAAAGAAAATAAACACAAATGTACACTTTTCCTCTCTAAGAAAAGTAATAAGAGACACAACAGTAGGAAAAAATAATCATCATCGTTATCAAGCTTCTTCTTCAAAAATAGCTAACAATACATCAAAAATATTAAGAGCTAAGGAATTTGATGAGAAAATTCAATCACACATGCCAAATTATAATTGTTATGTAAAATTTAAAAATGAAAAAAAACCAACAATTGTTTTATTGTCACCTTCTGTTGTGTTTACGCGTAGAAATGAAAGAACCATGACTGCAGATGATCTTCATAAAAGAAGTGCTGTCCGGGTTGGCATCACTGATGTAGGGAAAATGTGTGATGATAATGAAGGATTTGCAATAACAGATAACTATGTAGTGACAAAACATTTTGGTGCACAAAAAATTAAGGATGTAATTGAAACAGAAAAACATCCTGGGATCACATTTATTTTATTGTAATCGTTATTAAATAAATTTATTTCTTCTTCTTTTTTTAAATTGTATTATTCTATTAAAATTTAAAATGTAAATTATATATTTATATTAATATATATGAATAAGTGAGCAAAAACGAATAATATGAGAGGTAATACTATACAGTTTCCTTCATCACAGTATTTTTCTAACGATGACGATATTAATGATGAATATAGTAATAGTAGCAGTGTTGATGAACACAAAACCACTCAGTATCTTCCCGGTGGGGATACTTTAAATGATAATCCAAACGCAATATGGAAAGAGATACCACGAGCTCCTATTAATAATAACAATGGTAGCAGTGTTCATAATGATTATTCTTATCCACCCCATCAACCTCAAAGAATTCAACGCATTGATGCTCCAACTCCAGATTTTAATAATACTGATAATCATACCAATATCAATCATTATAAAAGAAAACGAGGTGTCCCTACATCATCAGGTGTTAACCTTGTTGGAGATAATGTAACTATTGATAATGATAAAACTAAATTAATTTATAACTTACCAAGAAAGAACAAGAAACAGAAAATTGGGAAAGAAACCTCATCACATTGGTTAAGACGAGAGCTGATGGTTTATATGGCAAAAGTATCCACTCCTATTTATCAATTTGTGGAGACACTCTGTGCATCTATAGGACCATCTGTTGATCCAGATCAATTTATAAAAGTGTTTCCACACGAAATTGATTCATTATCTAGAAGAACACCTGTTTCAGAAGGAGGTATTCCTCATATAAATTATGGATTTAAAGATTTTATTGTTGAATTAGCAAGTCAATTTACGGAGAATCCTAACAAAATTATGATTATTTTACGTGACATTGTTGGTAATTTTCATAAAAGTCGTCGTTTTGTTAGAGTTGTTGGAACAGAGGAAATAAAAAAATTGTTGAAAGAAATGGATAGAAAAATGAAAGCCGATAATTTGATTGAAAGATTAAAAAGAGCACTTCCTAAAGAAGAAGAAGAAAATATTGTAAAGTTGGCATTTTTACCAGGGAAAGCACATGTTTTTGTAAATTTAACACAAGATTCTAAAGATAAAGTTCTTGAAATCACACAAGATACAGGAAAAACTATCAATAAATTAGTCAAGAAACTTGAAGAAATAGCGGATGATAATAAAATTACGAATGAAGAATTAAATGAACTATTGTCAGATAATGATGATTTGAAGAATTTATTAATAATGTATAAGAGAGCGTTTGAAAAATTAAAATTAGGAGTGATTAATATACCTGTTAAACGTGAAACTGGGACAATAACAATACAATCCTCTTTAATACATCAACAACTAAATGATTTTCGAACAGGTTCCGCGGGTTTTAATATTAATGGGAGAAATGATGGAAGAGCACCTATATTTTTACCTACAGCACGACAAGGAAGAGGAGGAAGAAGAGAGGAATTAGAATCAGATAAATATGATGAACTTGTAAACTGGAGACGCGCGTTGGATGAAATATTTAGAGCAGATAGAACATCAATGGCTCTAGGAGAGGAAGAAGCAGGTCGTAATTTAGGTTATTTAATGTTAAGCCCTCATATTAGAGGACTTATTAATGTAGGAACGACTAGAATAAACTCGTTTGGTAAAGATTTTAAAGAACATGAATTGATGTACAGTGTACAAATACAAGCTTATTTTACCTATTATTTAGCACAACTTTACCCAGGAGTGAGTGGTAACTCATCTAATGGAGGAATGGTCAATGCTGGTAACAACATGTCAGGAGGAGGAGGAGGATACAATGTTTTTATCAAACCAGGTAAAACACGATATCAAATAAGCAATGCAAATAAAGAACAACAAGCAGCTGTTATATTTTGGAAAAGAGTGGTTAGAAATGGACGAGGTGACTTAATTATTAGAGAAGAAACACATAGTCGTGTATATTCCCAACAAAAAGGAAGAAATTTGATTTTAAACCCATCATTACCCTTTCGATCAAATCGACACTTTGAAGATTTAACACCAAGAGAACAGATTCAGTTTGAACAATTTAAAAGAGAGAAAGCAGATTATCATAGTAATATGAATAGAATGATGTTATTACTCAAACACCAACACGAAAGACAACACAAAAATAGACATTTTAATATTCCATTTTCCCCAACAACAATATCGTCACCACCATCAATCACTTTCAGTGGTCACATACTTTGATTAACACCATCATCATCATCATCATCAATATACAAGTAATTTTTCATAGTATACTGTTAAATTATACTTTTTGTTTCATTTGTAAACTATAAATAAAAAGTGATCCATTAATGTTATTTTCTTTTCATTATTGTCGCCGCTCAACTCATCATCATCAATTAACTTTACATTTTTTTTAAATTATTGATGATTAAAATCAATTTCTTAATACTAGATAATGTAAGTTAATGTTAAATCAGTAAGAACCTTCCGGAGTAAAACAACTGTTCTATTAATAGTTGATATTTGTTCAGTGTTTAAAGTAAGGTTAATCATCAGCACCATTTTGATACAACAACTGAATTGAGAAAAAAAAATGGATCAACAACAACAACAACAACAATTGGGAACACCAATGGGAAATGGATTCAACGATGGTAGTAGTGGATACAATAACACACAACAACAACAACAACAACAATACCAATACCAACAATACCAACAATATCAACAACAACAACAATGGATGATGGAACAACAACAGATGGCTGCGAATGCTGGGTTTTCAAACAACAATGGAATGTATTATTCCGCTCAGAATGAGGTATTTCAAAGGTTACAGGAGATGGCAAAACAACAAGAAAATGGAGAAACTTCCGAAATTGCACCACAACAACAGCAACAACAGCAAATTTCTCACGAACATGACACTGTTGTAACTAAAGTGTTAAACTTAAAATGGATAGGGACACTTGATCAATTTGCTGAGGAGGGAGCTGCTGTAAAATGGCAAGCAAAACCTCTCATTAAAACTAATTCTAGTAACAAATTCATTTTGATTAAACAAGAATTGACGCGCATTCAAAATACTTTGCCTGTTGGCGTTTCAATTCTTTTAGAAAATATTCCTGTTAACGTGGAAACCATTGGAAATGGAACTCAAATGGCACATTTTGTTATTCCTGCTCATACAGTACAACCTTTATCGTTTGCACCTGACGCTAGAATATTGTACCAAAGAGGTAAAAACAGTAATATCGATCGGAACACGTTAATTGGATGGTCCAGACATACCCCTGAGACACTCGATAAAACTATCATTGAAAAAGGCAGTCATTTTTGGACATTAACATCTGATTCACCTATTCTTGCTATTGCCACAAACAATACAACTAGATGGCGTGTTAATGATGACACATTATTTGGTCATCCATTAGTAGGAACTAAGCTAGATGCAGGTATTGCCTCTGCTTGCTATGAATTTGCCAGAGAAGTCCTTGATGATCTACCTTTCCAAGATCTTTCAAAAATTGCAGCTACCATTTACCGCGAAGATGGAGAAAAATTTAATAGCCTGAAAGGAATTGTGGACAGCTCACCAATGTCATCATTCAAAGAATCAAATGCAAAGGGAGAATTAAACACAATCACAGCACAACTCAAACAAACATTTATTGTATGGAGATCTGACATTCCTGCCTCTACCACATATGACGACCAATAATTAATCAACAAAAGATGAAAAATGGAGATTGTTTATTATTATTTTTAATCAATAAACATTTATAACTGTTTTTGTGTAATACAATTGATGTGTGTTATTTTTTTTAGGGAAATTATCTTACTATTTTAAAATAAATAAAATTATAATTACGCAAACATAAATATATAATTTTTAACATGTTGTAACAAAATATTTATTTTTATTTATTTTTAACATTGTTTGGCAATATATTGTTGTACAACAAGAGGAGGAGGAGGAAAACCACCACAATAATTAAATAATGAATGTGACCAATGATAAGATTAAAAAAAAAGAAAAAAAGAACAATGTTATTGATCCACGCTATGTTTATTTAATCTTTATCATTTGCAAAACTAAAAAAAGTAAAATCAACGAAGAGGTGCGATATTTTAATACTTCAGAATCAGTAGCATTAGAATATTATGATGATATGTTAAAAAAACCAGAAGAAAATTTATTAACATGCACGTTATTAAGGGTGGACTCAACTGGGAGCAGATTACTAAAAATGCAAGGTATTGAACCAGTAAAAAAAAGTAAAAAAATTAGAAAAAGATTTTCTTAATTACAAACAACAACAACAACAGAAGCAATACATGTGCAAAAAAAAAAAGGAGAATAATAAATTTTTAATTGTTTTTATTATCATTATTTGTAGAAACTTACACAGGCTTGTTTACATGCTACAGGCATGAATTCTTGAAAACTTTTAGCAGGATTCCACCCCAAATCGTTCAATTCTTGAGTTAAAAATTTAATTCTTGATGATTTGTATATAGATTCATTCCATCTTTCATTTTGTTGTCCTGACGGTGTCGACTCACATATATAACAATTTTCGTTGTTGACAGTGGTAGTAGTGGCAGCGGAAGGAGAAAACTTTTCATTTTCAAATCTATTTTGTTCTTCTTCTTCTCTTCCCTCAGAATTTACAGTTAACGGAGATGTTGTTGGTAAGTAATTTGTCTTTTTTCCCAAAGTAAAAGGAACTCCTGCGTATAAATTTTTAGACATTTTCTCTTTGTCAAGCGGAACAACAACAAAGCCTTCTCTTGGAGTTAGTAAAAACAATGTCTTCCCTTTATTATGTTGGTAATTAAAATTATTGTTAAAGGGAGAAGTTGCCATATGATAGCTGTTAATATAATCAGAATTATTGAGATCTGTTTCCAAAGTGTTGTTAAGTTGTATAAAATCGGGCACAGCACGCATAGGGGAAAAATTATCTTCAGTACCAACATTGTCTAGTTCGTGAGGTATATCGACATTCATTGTATTTGCACATCTATACATAATACGAGTGGCATTACGCACAGCATATTTTTTATATTTTTCCATAAAACTATCGGAATCTAGAAGATTTTCCATCTTTAATGATGATTTTTTATCAGTGGCCTGATTTTTTATTTCACGAGCCAGCGTTTTTGATATTGTCTCACCAGCGTCACAATATGTAAAAATATAATAATCAAAATTACCACGCTGATTTGAAGTTGCTTTGTACACTCCAACAATTCCATGTCTTCCCAATTCAGGATCCCAAATTTTGTTATTATTAGCATCAACGAGTGTTGTTAATCCTTCTTGATCATACTGAGGCACATTTTCATTTAAATCTTGTAGATATTCTTTAAAATAACTATCGTTGTATTTATGAGAATTTTCAATTTTAACAAAAGCGCAAACAGAGGGTGCTCTTTTATTTAACAATTCCTTGTTTATAGGCATTTGTCTATGAATTTGTAATGCATGTCCTTTGAACAACAAAAATGGATCTAAAGCTTCACAATTTTGATAAATAACAATGTTGGACAATTGTTTTTCACTAAATTTAGAACATAAATTTTTAACACAAGCATTACAGGATCCAGTTAAGCCCTCTTTGTTTCCAAAAACATGGACTCGTTTTTTGATATTCTCATCATTGTCGGCGACGGCGGTAGCATCGAGGTTCGTGGTAAACATTTTTGTTAATTTACTGACAATTTGTTAATCAACAAATGACAACAACGATAATAACAACAACAACAATGTTACTATTGTTCTCCGAGGAAGATTTCTATTATATTAATTGAAAAAGACAATTAATACATTTAGTTTATTATTTATATATCAAAATGAAAAAGAAAGGGACTTAATATCTAGCGTATAATACATCATTTATTTATTTTTATTTTACAACACATAATATCGTTTTTTTTTAATTTTCATTGTCTTTAAGCATATTGCTCCATTATAATGAACATTTGTTTCCTTTTTTCTTTCATAATCATGATAATTTATGTTATTCCATCGAAATCTTAATTGTCCACATAAAACTTCAAATAATAATTTTGATTGTTCCTCTTCCTCTTCTTTTTCTGTGTTTATACAATTAGATTGATTTTTATTGACAGTGTTGTCATGATGTGTTGTGAATACCATAAACATTTTATCATCATCAATAAGTTGTTTTCCCTGCTCTGTGTGTTGTTGTTGTTGTTTATCATGAGAAAATGACGGAATAGTATCATTCTTATTATTTTTATGAATCACATTTGATTTTAACATGTCTGTTAATTTTTGATTATATTCAGGGATAATACCATTAATTAATGGTTCATTTATATCCTCCATATTGTTTTTAGTTAAATTAAGTAATGTACAGTATTCAATCATGGCAAATAATTTTATTGCCGTTGCGATAACAGTGCCATGAGAACAATTTGTATCATTTGTATATAAATCATCAATAAATATGTTTGATTCATTCCATATTGACCAATTATCATCATCATCATTGTTAACAGCACTGTTAATATTCTTATTAACACCATCAATTATTGTATCAATATTTTCATTATTGGTCTTTAAATTCAATATTTTACCCTTTAGCAATGTATTATGGTTATTATTATTGAAAGAAGACCTTGTTTTTATTATTTTTTCGATTGAGGCAAGCTCTGCGAGCCAGTTTTTTCTATCTTGAAATGATTTCATGTATGCTTGACGATATCGAATGCCTTGCACTGGGCGAGAAATAAAAAGAGGGGATGAATTTGGATAAATGGGTGAATAAAATCCATCACTATTGATGTTATCATGAATACTATCGTCACAACTAAATGATTTTTTAAATGTCTCCTTATTCATTTCACCACTAATGTTATCATCATCATCATCATCATCATCATAACAAAGTTTATATTTATCATTTCTAAATCGTTTCTCGCTAACAGTGCCTATTGATAAAAATAATTCCATAGCTTCTTCGTTTGTTAATAAAGATGATAAACACAGTGAATATAATGCCATTGTAGTGTA
>SDBT01015721.1_pt1 | contig 12022 bp, 9 predicted proteins | sample 2277101 | NCBI WGS metagenome assembly SDBT01 (sample SAMN10404973, study PRJNA504765) | marine sediment metagenome | isolation source: marine sediment core GS10_PC15, 103 cmbsf | place: Arctic Ocean: Southern Knipovich Ridge | collected 2010
TATCAAAACTCCTCCACCGACGGGTGTTCCTGCTTTAATATCGTGAAGTTTGTCAAAAAGTGGAACTTTTCCTTTTTTGGGAGCCTCTTTCTTCCTTGTTAACTTCAATTTATAAAGAAGATCAATAAAAGGAACTACTAAAATGCTTGTAATTAAAAAGGAGAAAATTATAAGTCCTAAAGCTAAGGGCAAAATATTTGACGTGCTCATAATAAGGTTGCAGCTTTTCCTGATTATAAAACACAGGCTCAACTAGAACAAGGCGTGAAAGTTATAACTATTCACTCAAGTGCATATCCAATAATTCTGTCAATTAGTTTTGGATATGAAAGACCAATGGCTTTTGCCGCTTTGGGCAAAAGAGACATCGGAGTTAAACCAGGTATAGTATTTACTTCTAATACTACCGGCTGGTTATTATTTCTTACGATAAAATCGACTCGAGAAAAACCTCTACTTCCTATTGCATTATAAACATCAACTGCCATCTGTTGAATTTTTCTTTCCAATCCTTTTGGAATTCTCGCAGGAACAATTTCCTCAGCACCGCTTTCTGTATATTTAGAATCATAGTTAAAAAATTCTCCCTTTTTAGGAATAATCTCTATTAAAGGTAGTGGGTTAGGATGCTTGTTGCCCAAAACACCACAAGTTATTTCCTTCCCTTCTAGATACTCGTCCACCAAGGCTGTTTCGCTGTATTGATAAGCTAAATTGAGAGCTTTATTTAAATCTTTTCTTGTTTTTACAATGGAACTTCCCACAGACGACCCTTGATTATGAGGTTTCACAAAAAACGGAGTATCCCCTAATACTTTAAAGACTTTTGACTTAGGTTCACCTTTCTTTATTACTACATATTTGGGAATTGGAATCTTTTCACTTAACATAACTTTTCTAAACATAACTTTATCCATCGCTAAAGCACTGGCTAAAACACCCGGCCCAGTATAAGCAATACCAACCAATTCGAGCATGCCTTGAACGGTACCATCCTCACCAAAAGGCCCATGCATAGCAATAAAGACTACGTCTAGCTTTTTGGATGTTTGTTTTATACTTTGAATTTCCCTTTCAGAAGTTTGCAGTAAGTCTTTATTAGAACCTATCAATTTTAAAGGGTCTGGCAGTGCAAGAAGTTTTTTCGTAGCAATCTGCTGCCACTTTTTACCATTTCGAGAAATTACTACGGGTAGAACTTTATACCTTGACTTACTGAGATGTCTAACCACTTCTCTTCCTGTAATTAATGAGATTTCATGCTCCGGCGTCTTGCCCCCCATTAATACCGTCACCGCAATTTTATTGGGCCTTCTCATTTGTTGGTTAATTCCTCAACTATTTCCTCCATAGCAAGAGATCTGGAACCCTTAACTAATATTATATCTTCCGGTTTAATAACTGATTTTACTTTCGTCAAGAGTTCTTTTTTATCTTCTGCAATAAAAGTACTGTTTTTCTTTATCCCTCTTTTTAGGGCTTCGTCAATTGTAAAGCGTGTCACTGGACCTAAGGTAATAATAAAGTCAATTCTTTTTTCAACCGCAAACTTGCCAACTTCTCTGTGTCCTTTTTCCTCGTAACGACCCAGTTCTTTCATCTCACCAAGAACCAATATCTTTCTCCTCTTTTTGCCAATACTCGACACTAAGCGTATTGCTTCTATGACAGCGATCGGATTTGCATTATACGAATCATCGATTAATATTGTTCCATTTTTTAATCTTAAAGGGATCATTCTATGGGGTTGTGGGCTCGCTTTTTCCAATCCTTTTTTGATTGATTTAATATCCATGCCATTGATATGTCCCACTGCTGCAGCCGCTAGGGCCAATGAAACAAAGTGCTGTCCCAAAAGGGAGAGTTCTACCTCTTGCTTTTCATCTTCAATTTCTAAAGTAAATTTTGTTTTGAAGTTTTCCGTAAAACTAATATTTCTGCCTTTTATCTGCGCCTTAGGGCTTAACCCGTACCAAACAATTTTAGCTTTTGTTATTCCCTTTAATTTTCTAACCTGTGGGTCATCAATGTTTAGGATTGCAAACCCCTTTTTTGGTAAAGATTTAATAAGCTTGCCCTTTTCCTTAACAACGTCGTCCAAGCTACCAAGAAATTCTGTATGGGTCCAATAAATAGGAGTCATTATTCCCATATTAGGCTGTGCTAGCCAAAGGTAGAAATCCATTTCACTGGGAAACTCTATTCCCATTTCTAAGACAAGATATTTCGTCTTAGGACGACATTTGAAAATTATTGTAGGAATGTTATATATCGGATCAATGTTTTTGTATGAAGATACTGTCTCGCCGGCTTGATCCAAAACAGAAGCTACCATTTCTTTTGTTGAAGTCTTTCCAACACTCCCAGCTATACCCATTACAATCAGCCCAAAATATTTTTGCAAAAACGCTAAATAATATTTTGCAACCCTCCTTTTAACTGGGTGGAATAGCCATTTGCGCGAATAGACTCTGAAAATTTTATATAACCCTTTTGGTCTTTTCTCGGGAGCAATGAAAATATGTTCTCTAGGGAGCTTGGGTGTTACCCACCACTGTACTATTTGATTAACCTTTTTTCTCTTTGATTGCATGATAAATTATTTTATCAAGATCTCTAACGGCTTTTTCCAAGCAACTAAAGAGATATTATACGCAAAAGTCATGCCTTCTGTCTCTATTCTTTTAATAAGCTTATTAAACCCTCCCCAATTCTACGTATCTCTTTCACTGCCACAGAAATATCTTTTCTGGCCACAACCGCACTTAAGAAATATTTTTTGTTTCCTATTTTTATTATTCCTGAGTCGCTAATCCAATAAAGTCCGTCTTTGAAAATAGTCCCACTTTTAGATCCTAAGATTTTGATGTTTTTCTGGTCAAATAAGTAGTAGATATTTCTGGACTCCCGTAAAGCTTCTCTAACAATAACTTTGTATTTTTCATTTCCATTATAAATCTGTTTATATAGCGTAAACACATCTCGAAGTGATAAAAGTTTCTCTATTTTTCCTTGCTGATTAATTAGTTTAATCTTTTTTAGTTTCCAATATTCTTTTGCATGATCCTCCAATTCTTTTCTCTCCGGCAAAAACTCACTTGTCAAAATACGAGTGGATGAATTACAACTATATTTGAGCATTAATTTTATCAGAGTTGGAGCGTCCAGTTTTATTATATTCTTGCGAGCCACCAGATCATTAAGCACATCTGTTCCATATCCCGCTAGTTTTTTTCTGTTGATACTTACTGTTTTATCGGAGACCTTACTATTATGTAGTCTCCTGGCAACCTCCAGGCCAAAATATATCTTTATTACACTCGCCACATTTCTTAATACCTGTGGTTTGTGATCAAAAATCACCACATCTTTCTCCGGTCCTATTTCTATCATCAGAACCGAATCCGTCTCTTTAAGATTATTCCAGGACAAATTCATTACACTTATTACCTTATAACCACTGGTACAGAAATTCCAGTTCCTGCATTAATTTTCCTCTTAGAGCGGGAAAATTGTTTCTTTGTAGCCCCAAAACCCTCTACGCTAACTTGAACACCACCGTCTGCGTTATTCACCCAATAAACCCTGTAAAGGATTTTTAATTCCACTGGCTCTCCTGAAAAATTAAGAGTTTCGGTCGACGGGTCAATGTGTTCCTGTGCTATCCATCTAACTTCATCTTCAGATGATCTTTTAATAGCTTCTCCAACGGAAATAAGTTTCTGGGCATCTCCACTTGTTCTTTCTCCGATTAATTCATCAATCTTCTGCATATCTCCATTAATAATAACTAGGAGAGTGTCTTTTGCCCACTTTCTTAGCTTGCTATAGTTCACAACATATTCAAAACCGGGAGCTTCTAATTTCAACCAAGGATGTGACTTTAAATCTTCATCTATTACGCCCGCATGTATTATTTTCTGCTCAGGAAAGAACTTGGGTAACCCCTTAGCAGCTTGTTCTAGAAAACCCCTATAACCATAAAGGACAGAGGATAAGCTGTTGAACACGGGTATTTTTTCATTTAAAACAACTTTTTTTAAGAAACTAGAGGACTCGTGGTACAAAATGTGCCTTGCGCTGCAAAACGTTAGAATCATATCGGGCTCAAAACCAGATCTATATAAGCCCTCAAAGGATTGGGTATCCGAATATTCACAAGAAATCCCAAGAAGATTAAGAGTATTTGATACTCGCTCGTGGGCTCTCCAAAACGGATTATACTTGCTACCCAAGGCGAGTACTTTTTTAAATCCACGATCTCTGGTCCAATCGCTTAGATGTTTTATCATCAACGGTTGGTCAGCAATGCCTAAGCTTTGCAATCTATAGTCTTGCAGACCCATCGCCTGTGCCCGCGAATTGATTTCAAGAATTTTAAATTTTCCTGAAGAATTTTTGTAAATATCCAGACCACCATATAACATGCTTCCCCCAGCCTTACGATCAAATTCAAGAATTTCGTTTAAATAACCAGGATTTACACCTATATTTTTGGCATTTTCACTCAGAGGATAATCGTCTATAAATGATACTACAGCCTCAACTATTTCTATTAGCTCTTTAAATTCGCTCTCGGGAATAATTAATGGTTCATCCGTAATAAAAGTTTCTTGCGGATCTTTGTCTTCAGGCCCAAAAAACCGAGGACTAAGATTGGGGTTTTGAATATACAATGAATCTAAGGTAGACAGAAATGAAGATCTTTCTGAAATATCTCTTGGTCCTTTTTCGAGAGAGGTGCTCACGTTCCGATAATTTTATACTTTCTAATACAAATATTCAACCTATAATGCCTTTTCTTTACCGTGTTTGCTTTTCAAGCTTTTTACAGCTTGCTTAAACTGATTACCACGATCTTTGTAATTTTCAAACATGTCAAATGACGCGGTTGCAGGAGAAAGTAGAACTATTCCTCCTCTTGGTGTTTCTTTAATACAAATATTAACAATCTTCTTCATATCCCTTTTGCCTAAAAATATAATTTCTCTTCCATATTTTGCTTTTTTTAAAACATTTCTTATTTTTGGAGAAATTTGTCCTATTAAAACTACTCTTTCTACATTTTTCTTTTTCGCAATCTCTCTTGCCATTTCTGTATAATCAAGTCCTTTATCTGATCCTCCCAAAATTAATGTAATAGGCTCATCAAATGAATTTATAGCGGCGATTAGGGGCTGAGGATTGGTGGAAAATGAGTCGTTATAAAAAGATATACCCCTAGTCTTTCCAACAAGCTCTAATCTGTGCTCTAATCCTTTAAAGGAAAATACTGCTTTCTTGATAGCATTAATTTTTGCGCCAGCCAGCCTTGAAGCACATACAGCTGCCGTTATATTCTCCCAATTATGTTTCCCTCTAAGCAACAAGTCTTTCGTGCTTCCTATTTGATATTTCTCTTCTCCCATTAACAAATTAATTTTGTTATCTTCAACAAAAGATCCATTAATTTTCCTTCGTTTACTGAAATAAAACACTTTTCCTTTTGTATGTTTTGCAAAATTTTTTGAAATGTCATAATCTGAATTTAGAACCGCAAAACCATTCTTTTTTTGATATTTTAGTATATTGGTTTTCGCTTCAATATACTCTTTTCTGTTTTTATGCCAATCCAAATGATCAGAGGTAATATTTAAAACTACTGATATGTGTGGACTTTCATGTAAATCTATCAATTGAAAAGATGAAATCTCTAAGACTACCCAGCTGGATTTATTAAGTTTTGGTATAAGTTCGAGGTATGGTTCGCCAATGTTGCCTGCGAGATAAACGTTTTTGCCTGAGGATTTAAGAATCTTATATATTAGAGTAGACGTTGTCCCTTTTCCTTTCGTTCCTGTCACTCCGATTATTTTTCCTGAACATAGATCAAAGAAAAGCCTCATTGCACTTGAAACTTCTACTCCTCCTTTTTCTGCTTCAACTATTTCAGGTATAAAACGGTAAACGCCTGGCGACCGAAAGATATAATCAAAATCCAAAAGCCCTTGGGATAAATAAGCCTTGCCGCAAACAAACTGTATTTTTTCTTCATTAACACTCTCTAAATCTAATTCTTCTTTTTCTCTCTGATCAAAAACTGTTATTTCAGCACTCCGATTCATGAGAAGCCTCACGAGATCTTTCCCTTCAAGTCCAAAGCCTAATATTGCTAGCCTTTTATTTTTAAATATATTTTTCATATTTTTTATCAAAACCTACCAGTTGTACCTCTGGTTCAAGTTTTATCCCAAATTTCTTTTCCACTTTATCTCTATATAATTTTGCTAGATAGTAAAAATCAGAAGCCTTTCCTTTGCCTTTATTAAAAAACAAATTTCCATGGTAATCCGCTATTTCTATATCTCCTTTGCTTTTCCCTCTTGCTCTAACCCTAGATAGTAAATACCCTGCAGGAATTTTGTTAAAGACAATTTTTTCTTCAGGAATCTCTTTTAGTGACTCCTGAGAAACTTCTTTTACCGATACATTTCTGAAAAATGATCCTGGACATAACATTCTCTTTGGATATTTCTGCAAGCGAAGTTTTACAATTTCTCTTGCTGTTCTTTCTAGTTGGTTTGTTTTTGCTCTCTCGAATTTAAACTCTGCTTCAAGAATTATGAAATCGTTTTCCTTAAAAATGCTTTCTCTGTATCCAAACTTACAAGCTTGTTTTGAAAACCATTTAATTTCTCCCTTATCAAAGACTTTTGTTCTTATTAAATTATCACTTATTGTTTGTCCATATGCTCCAGCATTTCCATAAATAGCCCCGCCAACAGTACCCGGTATACCAGCCATTTTCTCCATTCCAGAAAAGCCGCTCTCAATCAAAAAATCTATTAAGTTTTGTAAAATCGTCCCTGATTTTACTCTAACAAAACCGTTAGCAGTTGTTATTCCTTGAATTTCGTTCTTTATTGCTAAACCGTTATATCCCTTATCATGAACAAGTAAATTGCTCCCTTTTCCTATTACCAGGAAATCAACCCCAAACTTCTTTGAAAGATTTATTACATCTAAAAGCTCTTTTTCTTCATTCACTACTATAAAGAGCTTTGCTTGTCCACCAATTTTGAGCGTAATATGCTTCGCCATTTGTTCGCCAATTTTTGCTTTTTTGCCCAAAACGTTTCTCAATTTTTCAAATTTATTCATTTAAACAGATCTAGTTATCATTAAAGATTTTTAATATTTCCTTCGACCATTTATAGCTTAACCCTGCACCCATAACTATGACCACGTCGTTGGGTTTCACTAACCTTTTCACTAACTTTGTGATTTCTTCTTGGCTTCCTGCAAATCTAATATTGGCATGTTCGGCAATGTCCACAATGGATTGACCAGAAACACCGAATGTCTTATCATCTCTCGCCTTAAAAACTGGGCCGATAACAACACCATCGGCATTATTAAAAACCCACCTGTATTTCCCCAAAAGAGCTTTTGTTCTAGAGTATGAATGCGGTTCAACAATTGCCCAAATTCTTTTTTTAGGAAATTGTTGACGAAGTGCTTCTAAGGTTGCCGATATTGCTGTAGGATGATGCGCATAATCATCATAAACTTTAATCTTCCTTTTAGTGCCAATTAGTTCCAATCTCCTTTCGATCCCTGAATATGAAAAAAGTGACTTTTTAATCTCTTTTGTTTCTATCTTATTAAGTTTGGCCAATATTATTGCCCCTAAAGCGTTTGTCACATTATATTCGCCTGGAATCCGTAACCGGAATTTATCGTTCAATTTTAATTCTTCCGAACTTGCTTGAAAAACAGTTAAATTTTTATCTTTTTTTATAATTTTTCCCCGTACTGATATTGGAACAGAAATGAGTGGTCTATTTTTCAAACTATAACCAATTACATTTATTGAAGATAGAAATGAATTTCCAAGAATTTTGAAAAGTTTTTTTATTCCTGGTGAATCTTGGTTTACAATTAATGTCTTTGAGACGACAAGATTATTAATAAACTTGGCAAAGCTTTCTATAACATGTTTTTCTGAAGTGAAATAATCAGGATGATCAAATTCAATGTTATTAAGAATGATTGTTTCTGGTTTATAATTTAAAAAGTTGTCAAAAAACTCATCTGCTTCTGTTAGGAAAATTTTACTTTCCCCAAACCGATAATTAGTTCTCCATTTCTTGATAGTTGCTCCGATCATTACATTCGGATCTTTCCCTGCTTCTTCGAAAAGTAAGGAAATCATGGCCGTAGTTGTAGATTTTCCATGAGTTCCAGCAATACAAATTACTTTTTTATTTTTGTGTAAATATTTTCCTAGAAATTCTTGCCATGTTATTAGTTTTCCCAACTTCTCACCAAGAACAAATTCGGGGTGTCGTTTACTTTGAAAAAATGCAGCAGGTGTCACCGCTAAAATATCGACATTATCTAGGTGCTTTGAATCATGTCCAAGGAAAATAGGAATTTTTAATTTCTTAACTTTGCCTAAGTAAGAAGTAGATTTTGCCAAATCACAACCGCTTATTTCAAAACCCTGCTTATGAGCAATCAAGGCTACGGCTGACATTCCACTTCCCCCTATTCCCATGAAATGGACATGTTTCGCTTTTTTAATCATTTTTTTCTCTTTATTATTTTAACTCTGCCCATTAGGGCCATCTTCACTGCTGCGTGATCTGACCAAGGATGTTCGATACCATTATATGCCATACTTTTTTCATGACCTTTGCCACATATAACCACTACGTCTCCCTTTTTGGCTAATTTCTGAATAGCAAAACTAATTCCTTCACCTCTTTCAGAAATACGGACAAAATAATGGTCCTTTTCAAATTTTTGTATTTTGTATTTTTCTTGAAGAAATTCTTTTGCGCCATTCTTTTTAGCACCTTTTACCATCTCTTGAATGATGTTGTTAACATTCTCATCGCGTGGATCCTCGGCAGTGAATATCGAAATATCAGCTATTTTTGTAGAAATATTACCCATCATTGCTCTTTTTCCAACATCTCTCTCTCCAGTACATCCAAAAACAACAATTAATTTATTTTCCTTCTTCTTGGAATTTATTAAAGTTTGTAAAACATTTTTAAGAGCATTTGGCGTATGAGCGAAATCAACAAAAATATTAATTCCCCTATTGTTCTTAATTCTATCCATTCTTCCTGGTACTCCAGGGAAGGTTTTAATGGCTTCGACAATGTTTGTATCTTTGATGCCCAATTCTCGCGCGACAACAGCAGCAGCAGTAGCGTTAAGCTTGTTATATGGCTCTGTGAACCTTTCATCAACAGCTTTCTTGATATCTCCTTTCAATGTCTTGCTGCCATAAGACAATTGTTTTATTTTTGGGCTTAATCTTTTTTTAATCTTTTTATAGGAAGAGTCATCTTTATTGAGTACGGCCACTTTTGCTTTTTTAAACAATTTTGATTTACTTCTAAGGTATCTTTCGTAAGTTTTATGATAATCAATGTGTTCGTGGGTAATATTTGTCAATACTGCTATATCAAAATCTATTCCAGCAATTCTCTCTTGATCTAAGCCATGGGATGTAACTTCCAAAACAGCATATTCACAGTTTTCTTTAACCATTTCTGATAGAAATTTCTGCAATTGAATAGATTCAGGATTAGTAATATGAAGCCCTGTATCCTTCTCTACTTTTCCAATTTTTGCACTAACAGTAGAAACAAGCCCTGCTTTCTTTTTTGATTTATTCAATATCCAATAAATAATATTTACTGTTGTCGTTTTTCCATCCGTTCCTGTAACTCCAACAACTTTTAGATTTTTTGAAGGGAAATCGTTCCAAGCGGAAGCAAGCAAGCCTAAAGCACGCCTTGAATTTGGAACTTTTATATAGGTAGTTTTATCTATCCAAGATTTATGAGGTTTTTTTTCTCCAACAATTACTATTGCACCTGAAGAAATTGCATTCGGAATAAATTTATGAGCATCAACCGTCATTCCACTGATTGCAACAAATAAGCTCTTCTTTTTTGCCCTGCGTGAATCATCCGCTATTTTGCTAATCTCAACATCTTTTGGTCCATAAATCCGGAAATTATTAAGAACTGATAGTAAAGTAGAAAGTTTTTTCATTAAAAAGTTAGAATGGGCTTGTTGAAAACTTTTCCTTTCGAGGCTAAATCGTGCATTGTAGACAAATATAAACCTTTTTGGGAACTCTTCTTTTCAGTTTCCATGTTGCTATTATAAGCCATTTTGTTAATTCTTCTAAAAATATCTGGCTTATTTAATTCTTTTTATATCCGCACCCAACATGTTAAATCTTTCTCTCACTTTTTCATAACCCCTTTCAATCATTTCAATATTCCGTATTTCGCTTTCCCCTTTCGCAACCAAAGCAGCAAGTATCATTGACATACCCGCCCTAATGTCCTTACTGAAAAATACGTCCGCTCTTAATTGTGTTGGGCCAGATATGATAACTCTATGGGGGTCGGCAATAAAAATATTTGCTCCCATTGTAATAAGATCGTCAACAAAAAACACTCTATATTCATACATCCAATCATGACAAAGAACTGTACCTTCCGTTTGTGTAGCAAGAACAATAAAGGGGCTCATAAGATCTGTTGGAAATCCGGGCCATGGCCGCGTCTGAAATTTTCTTTTTTTTGCAATTAATTTTGATGAAGAAATTTCAAGTTTATCTGTTCCAATATATCTATGTTTCACTCCCATATTGGATAAATAATTCAAAATCATGTGGTAGTGTTCCGGAACAATGTCTTCAAGAATCACTTTCCCTCCTGTAATAGCTCCCGCGATTGCAAAGGTCCCTCCTTCTATATGATCGGGTATAACTTTATGCTGTACCCCTTTCAATCTTTTTTTTCCTTCTATGCAAATGTTATTTGTTCCCGCACCTTGAATTCTAGCTCCCATCTTATTTATAAATTTTGCCAAATCTTCAACGTGAGGTTCTGCCGCAGTATCTTTAATTTGTATTTTTTTATTCAGTGATGACGAAAGCATCAGTCCCATTTCTGTTGCAGTAACAGACGCTTCTTCAAGAAATATATCCGTAGCTCCTTTTCTTTTTAAGGTCAAAAGATATTTTCCATTATCATTACTAATTTCCACTCCAAAATCTCTCAGCATTGAAAAATGAGTATTTAATAATCTTTCTCCAATTTGATCGCCACCAGGCGGAGTAATTATCGCTTTACCAAATTTAGCAAGAAGGGGGGCAGCAAGAACCACTGAAGCTCGAATTCTTTCTGTCAATTCTGGGTCAAGCTCGTAAGAAGAAAGTGTGGTTGGGTCTATTGTTAATGTGTTTTTTCCAAGCCCTTCTACTTTTGCTCCTAACTTTTTAATTAGCTCTCCCATTACTTGTACGTCTCTAATTATGGGAACATTCGTCAAGGTAGAAGAAGAATCTCCAAGGAGGGTTGCCGCCATGAGCTTCAAGGCTGAGTTTTTGTTGCCCGCAAGTTTTATCTTGCCATCAAGTTTTTTACCTCCTTTAATTAAAAATGTTGCCACAGCTTACAATTTTATCATAAATACTTTAATTTCCAGGCTGTATCCCAAAATAGATAAAAAGATCTTTCGCGACAGTGTACCAAAGGGGGGCAGCCGTTTCGGAGGCCCATGGAGAACTAGAGGGTTCTCTTAATGTCATTAGCATGACAAAGTCCGGATCATCTGCGGGCGCAAAACCGACAAAGCTGGCGATTGTTCTTTCTTCATCGTAATGTCCGGCAATAGGAATTTGGGCTGTACCAGTTTTTCCAGCAACATTAAACCCTCTAAGGTGAGTCCATTTTGCCTCTCCGTTTTTCGCTGCTTCAACCATCATCGCCGTAACTTCATTTGCCGTTTTAACAGATATTACTCTTTCGTCAATTTCAGGCTTAATATCTTCTCCCCAAGTTTCTCCCAATATCCTGTCAACAACTTGAGGAGTCATGAGAATGCCGTCATTTGCAATTGCTCCAACCGCACGAATCATTTGGATGGGAGTCGCTACTACTCCCTGTCCAAAAGAAGTTGTCGCTAAATCAACTATGTTCCATGTTCCTTTTTCTCTTAATTT
>SDBT01015722.1_pt1 | contig 12021 bp, 9 predicted proteins | sample 2277101 | NCBI WGS metagenome assembly SDBT01 (sample SAMN10404973, study PRJNA504765) | marine sediment metagenome | isolation source: marine sediment core GS10_PC15, 103 cmbsf | place: Arctic Ocean: Southern Knipovich Ridge | collected 2010
TGCACTCCCATCTTGCCAGCAGTCTTTAAGGACCCAGCGACAATAGCTCTACGCGACAGCCCAGCCATCTGCCGCTCAACCTCACGGTCAACCTCATCAGCCAGCCGCGGTGAGGTAGTTATCAGAATAGCTGATGCCAGCGGGTCGTGCTCCGCCTGGGCTAAAAGGTCAGCGGCACAGTAGCCAGGGTCAGCAGTCCCATCAGCGACAATTATCACCTCGCTCGGCCCCTGCAGCCCGTCAATATCAACCACCCCGTAGACCAATTTTTTTGCTAAAACAACGAAGATATTACCGGGACCACAGATTTTATCCACCTTGGGGATAGACGCCGTACCAAAAGCCAGGGCAGCGATTGCCTGAGCGCCGCCAACGCAAAAGACACGGTCAACCCCGGCGATATCAGCGGCTACCAAGGTAGGCGGGGGGACCACCCCACCTGCTTTTGGTGACGAGGCCAGGATAGTCTCCTTAACTCCGGCGACCTTAGCCGGTATAGCGGTCATCAAGACCGTTGACGGATAGGCAGCGGTGCCGCCGGGCGCATATAGACCGACCCGCTCCAGCGGACGCATCAGCTGGCCCAAGCCCCCTCCGGTGAACCCTTTGCCAATACTGTCATTCTGACTGATATGAAAGGAGCGTATCCGCTCAGCGGCCAGCTCAAGCGCTGCCACCAACCCGGAATCGACCTCTTTATAGGCACTGGCTATCTGCTGTCTATCTACCTCCAGCAAGTCAAGTGCCACCCCGTCAATCTTTAAGGTAAAATCAAGAAGGGCACCGTCCCCCCTGCTGCGTACCTCATCGATAATATGCCTGACCACCTGCTCCGGGTCCTCGCTGCCGAACATCTCCTTCAGACTCTGCTTAAGGGACGGTGAGATCTGATGAAAATCAGCCGGGACCTGCCGTGACAACGCTGACCTTGCCAGTGAAAATCCCTCAATTCGCTTCAATTCAGCTACCCTCCACGGCGACTTTCAAGGCTTCAATAATAGAATCCATCCTTACCCTCTTAGCAGAGCTCAAGACGCCACCGGTATGACCAATCAGACCGGCCGTCGACTGGAAGAGGGTATCAATAATCTTGAGGTTATTCTTGACCAGTGTCCGCCCGGTCTGTGTATTCTCAATCAACAGGTCGGCATCCTCCGGCAAGAAAGCCTCGGTAGCCCCCCAGGTAGGAACTATCCGGTACGCCCCCAGGTGATTATCCCGGGCATATTTATCGGCGATATTGACATACTCTGAAGCCACCCTGAACGACACCGCTCGCTCGATGCCAAGCTGCCGCAAGCCATCTATATCGGATATCGGCAGGTCCCTGATTACCACCGCCACTATCCTCACCCAGCCGAATCTAAGGTCGAGAAGCTCCGTTATCGGACTTGAGGGAAACTGGTAAAGGTGCTCCCTGACCCAGTCCTTACCGGTAATCGCCAGGTCGAAGTTCCCGTTGGCTACCTGCAGCGGCATGTCCTGTGGCCTGATTACCTTAGCCTCCACTCCATCCAGACCAATGGCCGGTCGGCGATTGCCAGTCAAGGACGGGTAATCATCAATCTGAATGCCGGCCTTGCCAAGCAGGTCAAGGGTAGGCTGTTGCTGGTGTCCGTCGGGTAAGGCTAACCGGACGGTATCTTGAGCCACCGCTGCGGAGAAAGGTCGACCGGCCGCGAGCGGCACTCTATTTACCGGCACTGAAGAGGAACGCCTCTTGCCAGGAGCAAGAGCCAGTTTATCTTCGAGGGAAGCCATCACCTCACTCATATCTTTGGTCTCCCAGCTATCCTTATTGGCAATGAGAAAAGCGCTATAACACAGGGCTTCACTTACCGGCAGGAGGCCGTAATCAAAAGACCTCTCCCCTACTCTTCCCGGAACCAATGCCAGGTCAGCACTCTCCGGAGGATAGACCTCAGCCCCACCCCACAGGGGAAAGATACTAAACCGTTTGAAACGGAGATTGAGCGCCAGGGACTCAGCCAGGTTAGGGTACTCACTGGCAATACGTACCGTGCCCGTCCTTGAGCCTATCTCGTCTACTGAAGACACCCCGCCGGAGCCACTGCCAACCAGATATAAAGCGCCGGCTCCGTAGCCCAGGTTCTTTACCTTGACCAGGGCGCTGCTGGGATATTTGACCAGGAGCTCTTCAATCCAGTCCAGACCGCAGACCCCTAAATCATAGTTCCCTATCGCCACCTGAATAGGGACATCCTTCTCATGGAACACCTTGGCAGAGAGGTCGGGGAACCTCTCCGAACCAAAGCGATAGAGGCGAGTCTTTTTGTGGTATCCGCCTAAGCCCCAGCCAGCACACTGGAGCAGGTCCGCTGTTTCGCCCAGAAGGCGTCCCTTAGGCAGGGCTATCTTTATCGGCATTACTCTCACCCAGCAGAGTCAGAACCTCACCGGCAGTCTCAAGCTCAAACTTTTTGCACTTAACCCTATCATGCAGAACAAACAAAGGGGCTTTATTCCGGACATCAAGCAGCCACCTGAGATTAGGTAGCTCCTGACCATCAAGCCAAAGTTCGACAACATAGCCCGCTTCACGGAGGGAAGCGGTAATATCAAAACCCTGTCTTACCACTTCCCGCTCAGCCTTAACCAGGACTCTCTGCTCTAGGGGTCCGGCCAGGACGGCTGGCTCAACCAGGTTCATCAGGCAGTCAAAGTAGAGGGCAAAGCCCGAAGCCGGAATATCCCCACCACCAATCAGAGGAATAAGGGCATCGTACCTCCCCCCACCACCTATCTTGTCTTCACCATTAAAGAGCTGAAAAATCATACCGGTATAGTACTCAAAGCCCTTGCCCGAGGTTATGTCAATCTGGTAGTTGCAACCAATAGCGTCAAGCAGTTCAACAATATTGATAAAGTCATCAACGAGGGGTACAAGCTCAGGCACACTCTGGCTGAATAAGGCCTTTAAGTTTTTCAGAAAACCGGGGGACCTTCCTTCCAGGTCAAGTAGCGAGACCATAGCCTTACCCAAATCAGGCCTCTCTGACCTTATTCGGGCAAGGGCTTCCCTATCCCCATCCAGGACCTGGTCAAATATCCTGGCCTGCTCCTTGGCACTCAGTCCCAGCTCCGAAAGCAGGCCCCTTATTAGGCCAGCATGGGACAGCTTTAGCTCCACGCCCTTAATCCCCATCTTAGCCAGTACCTCTAATGCCAGTGATATCAACTCGACATCAGCAAGGGAAGAGCTTACCCCTATCAGCTCAACCCCACCCTGCCACCTTTCCCTCGTCTCCTGTCCCGTCTCCTCAAACCTGAAGATATTGCCGGTATAGAAAAGCCTGGCCAGCTTCTTATCGGCAATATTGTCAATATAGAGCCTGGCCACCGGGATAGTGCCATCAGGCCGTAGTACCAGCCTCTGCCCACTCCAGCCATCCCAGTCAAGGAAGGAATATACCTTACTCAGCATACCGGGCGTCAGCGTCCCCGCCGAGGTAAACAGGTGCAGGTACTCAAGGACTGGTGTCTTGACCTCTTCGTAGCCCCACTTAAGACAGCACCTCCTGAAGGCTTTCTCAACAAAGCGAAAGCGCAACATCTGCTCCGGGGTTAGATCCCGACTGCCTTTGCACCTCTGGACTCTCACGGCATACCTTCCACAAGTAGTATGTAGATTTTATACCAAATTTGCCTGGCTATTCAAATATGAGCGGCAGGAGCAAGCTAATGTTTATCAGATTGGTCATAAATAGCAAAGCGCCGGTTTATTTACATTTGTACCCAATCAAGATATAATTCAATAATCTAGGGTATACTCTCCTGGTAGGTGTATTTGTGCCAAAAACTATCCGTCTTGCACTATTAATAGGGATATCAACCATCGCCGCTATCGCTATCGCCATCAGCGGCGGGACTCAGGCGGCCGATAATCGGATTGATGTGCTCCACGTCGACGGGACCATCACCCCGGTCACCGCCAACTACATTGACCGCGGCATCGACCAGGCCGAGCAAGACGGCGCCGTTGCCTGCATCATCGAGCTGGACACGCCCGGCGGTCTGGACACCGCCATGCGTGACATTATCCAGGATATCGTCAGCGCCGAGATTCCAATAGTGGTATTTGTCTCACCTTCGGGAGCAAGGGCAGCCTCAGCAGGGGTATTCATTACTATGTCCGGGCATGTCGCCGCCATGGCGCCAAATACAGCTATTGGCGCCGCCCATCCGGTGGCCATCGGCCCCGAGGGGGAAGCTGCCATGTCAGAGGAGATGGCAGAAAAGGTTATCAATGATGCTGCCGCCTATATCAGAAGTATTGCCGAAGGTCACGGACGTAATATGGAGTGGGCAGAAAAGGCGGTCAGGGAGAGTGTTTCCGCTACCGAGACGGAGGCCCTTGAGCTTAATGTTATCGACATCATTGCTACTAACCTGGGGGACCTGCTCTCCCAGTTGGACGGCAGGCAGATAACCATGCTCGACGGCAGTACGGTTACCCTCCACACGGAAGGGGCCAGGACTAACCACAGCCCAATGAGTAATATCGAAAGCTTTATGCTTGCCATCAGTGACCCCAATATCGCCGTTGTTCTGCTCAGCCTGGCCATACTCGGCATAACAGTGGAAATATACAGCCCAGGGCTCATCTTCCCTGGTGTCTTTGGCGGTATCTGTGCCTTTCTAGCCGCCTACTCCCTGGGCTTCTTACCGATAAACTACGCTGGCATTGCACTTCTCGCCCTGGCCGGCGGTCTGTTTGTCGCTGAGATATTCACCGCCAGCTTCGGCATATTTACAGCGGGAGGCATAGCCTCACTGGTTATTGGCCTCCTAGTCTTATTTAGCGGGAGGCCCACATTGTTTCAACCAGACCCATGGTTAGTACCAACCATAGCAGCCATCATCGGTGGCATCTCCGCCTTTATCGTGTACAAGGTGGTCCGGAGCCATCGACGACAGGCAGAAACAGGAAGAGAAGAGCTGATAGGTAAGACCGCTACGGTCAAGGTAGCACTCAAACCGGAAGGCACAATTCTCTACAAGGGCGAACTCTGGACAGCAATACTAGACCATGGCCAGGCGAAGCCTGGGGAGGAGGTGATCATAAATAAGTCTGACGGCCTGATTCTCCACGTAAGCAAGAAATAATGAAACTAAAATAAAGGGGGTTAATTAATGAGTGGTACAACAGTCGCTATAATCGTTGTGGTCGCTATACTCTGCGCCATATTCCTTCCGGCGGCAATCAAGATTCTCCGGGAATATGAGCGCGGCGTTATCTTCCGCCTGGGAAGGCTGACCGGCACTAAAGGTCCGGGCATTTTTGTTATCATTCCCTTCGTGGACCGGATGGTGAAGGTAGACCTGCGGGTGATAACGATGGACGTCCCATACCAGGAGGTAATTACCAAGGACAATGTTACGGTCAAGGTGAACGCCGTAGTCTACTTCAGAGTGCTTGATCCCGAATCCTCGGTAATCAAGGTGCTCGACTTCATCAGGGCCACCTCACAGATATCCCAGACAACGCTGCGGAGCGTACTTGGTCAATCCGAACTTGACGACCTGCTATCGCAACGGGAAAAACTGAATCAGATACTGCAGAAAACGATTGACGAACAGACTGACCCGTGGGGGGTTAAGGTTACCACGGTAGAGATTAAAGAGGTTGAACTTGCGGAAACGATGAAACGCTCAATGGCAGCTCAGGCTGAGGCAGAGAGAGACAGACGAGCGAAAATCATCCACGCCGAGGGTGAGCTCCAGGCCTCAGAAAAGCTGGCGCAAGCCGGTGCTATCATCGGCAGGGAACCGACTACCCTGCAGCTCCGCTATCTGGAAACACTGACCGGCATAGCCGCCGAGCACAACAGTACTATCATCTTCCCCATCCCGATAGACCTCTTCAAGGCATTTCAGGGCATAAAGAAAACCCTGGGCGCGGGAGACGAAGAGACCAAGTAGCCAGATAAGCTTAAGTTCCTTCATCAACAGCAAAGGTTCCCCCTCTCTCGACAGGGAGAGGGGGGGATTCTATCTTTGGTGACGCAAGGTAATATCACCAGCGACAATCTTACTCAGGCTGCCGTCTGAGTGGCGAAGCAACAGGCTGCCGTCTCTGTCCACTGATTCAGCGATGCCCTCACACACAGCTCCACCTGACTGCAGGTAGACCTCTTGCCCCAGGGTCACCAGACTATCCCGCCAGTCTTCGTAGATGGGCCCTCCCGCCAGCAGGGCTAGATATGAATTCTCTACTTCAATCAACAACCTTCTGGTTAGAGCCAGCAGTGAGACGTCTTGCGCCAGCTCCTCAGAGAGACTGGTAGCGGTAGTCACTATATCAGGGAAATCGGAGAGCCTCAGGTTCACATTCACCCCGATGCCGATAACAGCATAGTCCACCGTGCTGCCCCGCACTCTGCTTTCAATCAGAATGCCGGAGACCTTTTTGCCACCAACCAGCACATCATTAGGCCACTTAATCTGCACCTCAAGGCCGGTAACCACCCTGATACTGCGGACTACCGCCAGAGAGGCGAGCATAATAAGGGAAGGCAAATGGTCCAGGGCAGGATAGAGAATAATAGACAAGGAAATACTGCCCTCAGGCGATAACCAGACACGTTTCAGCCGGCCCCTGCCCGCTATTTGCTGCCGGGCAATGACAGTCGTCCCTTCAACTGCGCCCTGTTGAGCCTCCCGCTTCGCCACCTCGTTTGTTGAAGCCAGGCTGGGGTAATAGATTACCCTTTGCCCGACAAAACGGGTATCCAGGCTACCGGTAACGGAAGCCGGCGATAAATCATCTGCCATCTATCCTCACCCCCGGGAGACTGCCCATAACCAACCTTAATATTACCACACCGCCCGGAGGTCCCGCCTATCCTAAATTGACAATCGGTTTGGCATATCAGTAAACTAGCCTTAGCCCACAATTTTAACACTGCGGAGAAAATACCCATGACAAACATTGAAGAGGCCGCTCATCGGCTAGCTGAGATAATCAACCGCCACCGCGCCGACTACATTGAGGCCCACCTTGAGGAAAGCCAGAGCACCTATATTACCTACCGGGGGAAAGAACTTGAATCCATTGGTAAGACAAGCTCGGTCGGTGGAAATGTGCGAGCCCTGGTAAAAGGCGGCTGGGGCTTTGTCAGCTTCAACAACCTGGATGACCTGCCAGGCAGGGTTGCACTGGCTGTTAAGCAGGCTGAGCTTGCCGGTGGCAAGAAAAGTAAGCTGGCCCCGGTCGAACCTGCGGTCGATACAGTGCTCACTGAGGCGGATAGTAACCCGGCGGCTATACCTCTAGCGAAAAAGAAACTGCTGCTGGATGAATATAATGACATTATCTGGGCAGTCCCGAAAATCCAGACCTCGATTATCTCCTACAGCGACGGTCGCAAAAAGAGCGTCTTCTTAAGCTCGCCAGGCAGCTATATCGAGCAGGAGAGGGTGGACGTTACCCTGCGCCTGGCAGCGGTTGCCACAGAAGGTAATGAGATACAGCAGGTAGGACTGAGCCTGGGCAGCCGGGGGGATTTCGGGAAAGTTACGGGCCTCCAACAGCAGGTAGAGGAGATGTCCCGAAATGCGGTAGGGCTGCTATCCGCCCCACAGGTAAAGGGAGGAGAATATACGGTGGTCTTAGACCCGGTCCTGGCCGGGGTCTTCGTCCACGAGGCATTCGGCCACTTATCAGAGTCGGATTTCGTCTACGAAAACGAACGCCTCGGCGAGATTATGGCCCTGGGCAGAGAGTTTGGCAGCACCGAGCTTAATATCGTTGACACGGCAACGATACCCGGGCTGCGCGGCAGCTACAGGTATGACGATGAAGGAGTACCGGCGACGAAGACCTACCTCATTAGTGAGGGTAAACTGGTCGGCCGCCTTCATTCCCGGGAGACCGCCGCCAAGATGAAAGAGGAGCCTACCGGCAACGCCAGAGCGGTCAGCTATCGCTACCCACCGATAGTCCGGATGACCAATACCTACATCGAACCAGGAGTAGCCACGTTTGGTGACTTAATCGGTGACATCAAGGAAGGAATATACGCCAAAAACTGGTATGGCGGCACCACCAGTATGGAGATGTTCACCTTTTCCTCCGGTGAAGCCTACATGATACGTAACGGAAAAATCGCCGAACAGGTAAGACCGGTGACGCTCACCGGAAATGTGTTCAAGACACTGAAGAACATGGACGGCATTGGCAATGACCTTGATATGAACCAGGGTGGCGGCTGCGGCAAGGGGGGTCAAGTGCCCCTTCCCGTTTCCAACGGCAGTCCGCATATCAGAATCCGCCACTGCCTGGTAGGAGGCGGCTAAATGGAAAATATCCTGGCCCGGGCCAAACAAGCAGCCGAGGAAGCCGAAGTCTTTATGGTCACTGCGGAGGAAACCCCGGTCCAGTTTGAAGCCAACCGCCTGAAGCACATCCAGAGTAAGCAGAGCAGCTACGTGGCTTTACGCATTGTCAAAAACGGCAGGATAGGCTATGCTATCAGCAGCGGGACGAGCGGTAGCCGGGACCTGGTCAGTGCCGCAGTAGAAACAGCCGAATTCGGCATGAAGGCTGAGTTTGAGCTCCCCTCACTGACCCCATACCCGGAGATTAAGGTCTTTGACCCTGACGTAGAATCAGTATCACTGGATGAAATGGTCAAGCTCGGCGAAGAACTGATAGCCACAGTCAGGGGACACAGCCAGGATATTCTATGTCAGGCTGAGGTAAATAAGGACATAACATCGGTCCGTATCATAAACTCCCGCGGCGGCGAGGTAAACTACAAGCAGAGCACCTTTGCTCTCAGTATCGAAGGTCACCTGATCCGCAACACGGATATGCTCTTTGTCGGTGAAAGTGAAAGCTCGTGCCACCCCATAAGCGAGACCAGTGCCGTAACCGACGTTGTGCTCCGGCAGCTTGAATTAGCCAAAAATCAAGCCCGATTACCAAGCAAAAGGATGCCGGTAGTCTTTACCCCCAGCGGAGTAGCCAGCGCCCTAATCCCACCATTGATGGCAGCCTTCAATGGTAAGATAGTCTTGGAGGGGGCTTCACCGATAGGCAATAGAACTGGCGAACCGGTCTTTGACAGAAAGCTCTCGCTACGTGACGACCCCACAATAGACTACCGTCCGGAAAGCCGTCCTGCTGATGATGAAGGCGTACCCAGCAGGTGTACCCCCCTTGTTAAAGAGGGGGAAATAGCTAATTTCATCTACGACCTGCAAACAGCCGCCCTCGCCCGCACGCAGAGCACGGGCAACGGCACCAGAAACAGCGGCGGGCTGCTTGCTCCGGCCCCCACCGCCTTTATCCTCACCCCAGGTAACACTACCTTTGAAGAAATGGTAAACGACGTCAAGGAAGGACTGGTTATCGAGTACCTCATGGGAGCGGCACAGGGTAACATCTTGAGCGGTGATTTCAGCGGTAACGTCCTACTTGGTTATAAGATAGAAAGTGGTAGAATAGTAGGTAGGGTCAAGGATACTATGGTGTCTGGAAATGTCTACCAGCTGCTTAAGAAGATTACCGCTGTTGGCAGTGATGCCAAGTGGGAAGGCGACTCGATTAACACACCTTCCTTCTATTGCCCCAGTGTGTCAGTAGCAGTCAAAAATTAAAAAAAGAGGCATGATGGAATGAAAAAACTAGTCAAGATTTATGCCCGGCCTAAACTTAACTCGCCGGTTATGCTGGCTACCTGGCCCGGTATCGGCAACGTAGCCACTATTGCAGCTACCTATTTAGCCAGAAAGCTTACCTTTAAGAGACTGGGGGAGATTGAGTCTTCCTATTTCTTTGACCCCATCGGGATAGTGGTCCGGGACCATGTCGTTGAGGCACCACAGTTCCCTCAGAACAGGTTCTACTACTGGAAGAACAAAGAGGGGAGGAGCGACCTGATACTATTCATCGGCGAAGACCAGCCAGCCTCTAAAGGATATGAGCTGGCTAACTGCGTCCTTGATGTCGGGACAAGATTTCTGGCAAAGCGAGTTTATACCCTCGCCGCAGCCTTAACGCGCATTCATCATACCGAGCAGCCCAAGGTCTGGGGAGTAGGCACCAACCAGAAGCTAACCGAAGACCTGAGAAAATATGACCTGGTACAAAAGGGCAACCTGCAAATTGCCGGACTCAATGGACTGATGCTGGGAGTGGCAAAGGAGAGGGGTATTGACGGGATATGCCTGCTGGGTGAAGTCCCGATGTATGCTACAAGAATACAAAACCCGATGGCCTCCCTGGTGATACTTAAAGTCCTCAGCAGAATACTGAGCATTGAAATTGACCTGACCGAGCTAACACAGCTGGCGATAGAAACAAGAGAGGGTATGAAGCAGGCGGCAGCCGAGGCTATGGGAGAATACATAGACCACTTCACCGAGCCTATCTGGGAAAGCGGAGAGGATGACGAAGAAGAGGAAGAATGAGAAAAGCAGGTACCTACCATGTTATCGCCTATTGAGGAAATAATTACTGACCTGGCTGACAGTGACAAACCGCTGCTTAACTCAAGCCTGGCCGACCTATCAAACATAATCCCGGAAGAGCTGAGTTTTCTGAAAGAGGTATGGCCAACAATTAAGCCGGAACGACGGCGGCAGATTGTATCCCGACTGGTTGAGCTTGCCGAGGGCAACTTTGAGCTTGACTTTGACAGCACCTTCAAGAACTGCCTGAGCGACCAGGACGCTGAGGTACGGAGCAAGGCGATCGAAGGTCTCTGGGAAAACGAGGAGCCCTCGCTGATAAACACCCTGATTGCTCTAATGGAGCAGGACAACTCAAGGCTGGTCCAGGCAACGGCAGCAACAAGACTGGGTAAATTCACTGTGCTGGCTGAACAGCAAAAGCTGCGCCCTGCTTACACATCAAAGATGTATCGGGCTTTACTCGCTGCAATAAACGATAGAAGCAAGCCGATAGAAGTAAAACGCCGCGCTCTGGAAGCAATAGCCCCCCTGGACTCTCCTGAGGTAGAGAAAACCATCGGGGAAGCCTACCGGAGCAGCAACCACAGACTTAGAGTCAGCTCTATCTACGCAATGGGGAAGAACGGCAACCCTTCCTGGCTGTCCATATTACTGAATGAGACGGGTAGTCCTGACTCTGAGATACGCTATGAGGTGGCCAGGGCCTGCGGCGAACTGGGTGAGGAAGAGGCAGTTCCCTATTTAATCGAGCTTACCGCTGACCCTGACGTTGAAGTCCAGTTGACCGCCATCGAGGCACTGGGGCAGATAGGCAGCACCGAGGCAAAGAACTTCCTGGAACAATGCCTGGATGAGCCCAACGAGACAGTCCAGCAGGTAGCGGAGCAGGTCCTCCAACAGCTGCTGGCAGAAGGGGAGGGCTCACCCCCTTTCTAAGACTGGGGCCCTTTGGGAGTGGTATGATTACCAGCAAAAAGGTCGGGCTTCGTAAGAGAGGATTGGCTGACGCCTTAGATAGCTATGTCTGGCAGACGGACCCCGAGCTGGTTCAGCTTGATGCTATACCGGTACTAACAACGACCTTTGACCGATACCTATCAGACTACCTGAGCGAGATACGCTACCCATCCCCGAACAAATGCGTATTTGCCATAGAAACGCTGGCCGGCAAGCACATCGGCACCTGCTCTTACTATAACATCAATGATACTAAAGGTGAGGTCGAGCTGGGGATTATGATTGGTAACCGCGACTGCTGGGGCAAGGGGTACGGTACTGATGCCGTAACTACCCTGCTTGACAACATCTACCGAGCCACCAACCTCAACCGCATCTACCTAAAGACCATCGACTCAAACCACCGGGCGCAGCGCTGCTTTAAGAAATGCGGGTTCACTCCCTGCGGACACCTCACCGAGAACGGTTACAACTTTGTACTTATGGAGCTATACCGCAAGCAGTGGGAGGGACAGCAAATAGAGGGGGAGCACTCAGTAGAGACGAAACCTCCATTGCAAGCTAATTCCCTATCTCAAGGAGATTTTATTAAAGAGGCGTCTAAGAGGGGCGCAGCCCCTCTTT
>SDBT01015724.1_pt1 | contig 12021 bp, 9 predicted proteins | sample 2277101 | NCBI WGS metagenome assembly SDBT01 (sample SAMN10404973, study PRJNA504765) | marine sediment metagenome | isolation source: marine sediment core GS10_PC15, 103 cmbsf | place: Arctic Ocean: Southern Knipovich Ridge | collected 2010
ATGGACGATCAAACAAATTCCGGCTCCGACAGCGACAACGAGCACGACAATTGCATCGCCATGCTCCGGCTGAACGCCGAGGGTCTGTCCCCCTCGCTTTTCAAATGGCTCCCGGGACACGTCGCGGAGTCCATCCTCCACCAGACGGCGTTGTACACGCTCCTAGAGCACCACAACTGCTCCTTGTGCGAAAAAGAAGACGACAAAAAGGAAGAGACGTTCGAGACAGGCACGCCTCTGACTTACCAGAGAGTCAGGGAGGTGCAGAAACGAGCCCGCTACGTGGTGTTCAAGCTTTCTCCGACCGAAATTGCCAAATGCATCGTCCACGATGGTGGGGTGTGTACCACCCTATCTTGCGATTGGTGCCGAGAAGAGCACGAGCGTGCGACGGGGTGACGAGGAAGGATAGATAAATTTTACCAATTCATGCCAAAATCTACAAAGTTGGTCGTTCCAATCAGGACTTTGCCCGCCTTTGTTATTGCCAGTATGTTCATGACTGCCGCCACGTACGACATAAGGTCCTCACGGCACTTGGGTTCATCGTCGAGAGCCGCCTGCGCATCTTGCTGACAGAACAGCTCAAGTTCTGCGTTGAATTTGACGTCGTCGTCGCAGTCTGGTATGCGCAGGAAGGTCAGCTTCGGGGCGGAGTCGAGACTGATGTCGTAGGAAGCGTGATAGATAAGGTGGAAGTTCGTTCCGGGCCCCACACGGATGTTTGCCTTGAATTTGTATCGATGGCAGATGCGCAGCCAATGAATCACCTCGTACGGGCGAGACAGGGCACGGTTGCGATCCATCAGTATGCCGCGACGGCGCACGGCGGACCCCTTCCGCTGTTTTTTCTTTGATGGTTCCGTCATGTTTTTTTTGTTTTCCCACGCTTCTCCGGAATGAACGACCAAAAAAATTCCTGCTCCGAGAACCTGTTTTTTCCGGAGTAAATTGTGAGCGCATAACTATAACGTCCAGCAGATCCTTTTTGTTGCAAAGACAGAATTGATGACAGAAAAACAATAATAATGCAACTGGACAACGAGAACGTCGGAACATGCCCCCCCGCAACAATTACACTATGACCGGATCAGGTTGAGTCGAACGGGTTGGGGGCGAATAGGTTTGAACACATCACCATCATCAAGCCGCGAAAGTTCGTCGGAATCCCATACCAAAACCGACCGACGCGCGTCCACTTTTTGTCGGTAGTGGAATCCCAGTACCGTATGGTCCACTCGCCCCATGGCTTGCCGTTGAGGAACGTCTGCGTATAACGCCATGTACCATCTTTGGCTTCCCAACGAATTTGGCTCTTGGTTTCCCCACGGATTGGGTCCACGGCCGTCAGGTGGCGTTGGAAGTGATAATGATAGGGGCGGTCGCTGCATGGCACTTCATATCCATATCCACCCACTGGATCCGCATAGAGTGTAAACACACGGTAATTATCGCAGAGACGCTCCGCTGCCGTTGCACGCATCTCCGTTATTTCACCGTCCCTCCAAATCGTCACCTCCAACGGTATCCATCTCTTGTCAGATCCGTACAGCACGGTGAAACCGGAAGATTTGTCGAAACAGGAACCGACGTCTCTTGATTTTGTGCGCTTAATCATCTTCGAAATATAGGCTTCGCTTCTCCTGATTTCGTCTCCCATGAACTCGTTGACGGCGTCTTCCCTGATCTCGGCGGCGATGACGGTGGACAGTTCGCCGTCCTGACTGTCCAGAGTGATCGAGCCATGTATGTCCACAGCGGTCGTTGCGCGCTTTATCTCCCTGTCGTCTATCTCACTTGCGATCCTATAGATCGGGAATCGACAGTTGGAGCCCACTTCGCTGCGCTTGACCTGGCGTACGTATGTCGATATGAGGTGTTGACGGACGGGGATTCCCCTACAACGGATCTGCGTCATGTACAGAACGCGGGGATCGAACCATTTGACTAAAGTCTCAACGACATCACCACGTTCATCATTGGACATCCGCATGTTCAATGCCAACACCACCGTGGAATTCATCGTCGATATGCTGTCTTGATAGACCATGGGACTGACGACCTTCAGGCATAAATCCGTGAGAGTCGACGAGAGGTCGGTCCTGGTTTCGCCGAGTTGTCGCCTGTCTATCGCGCTGGCGTGCCCCTTGATAAAATCGCGTATATCGGCTTCCGTTGTCATCGGGGGGGGGGAGGCGTTTTTTTGTTTAATATTATTGTATTTCTCTAATTCTCTTTTCCCCTGGCCGTCGTCCTTCTCCAGCAAGCAGAACAATAACGGCTCTAATCTTCTATCCAAATGTGTTGAACACATTTTTCCACGGGAGAGGTCTCTCCCTCGCTCGCCTTCTTGGCGGCACGACATGACTTCTCTTTTTCTTCCTGCTTGCGCTTTTCTTCCCTACCCACCAACACCTCTCGCAGCTCCTCGACGTTCACTTCGGTGGGAAGACGCCCAGCCACGAATTTCCAGGCGTGGAGCAATACGCAGAAGCTCCATATGGTGCCACCGTACAGCTGCCAGCGCGGATCCATATATTGCTTGTCGGTCCACGTGATGGCACGCTGGATTGATGACAGAGAATCGCAGGGGGTTGTCGTCTTGTGGTTCAAGAAGAGGGTCATCTGGGTATCCGTCTGCACGATCAACCAGGCGTGAGGGAGGCGTGCCACCATGATGTTGGAGAGTTGGGTCATGTAGTCCTTCACCAGGACCGGATAAAGTCCGGTGATGGTGTTGGGCGCACGAGTTTGCTCGAGAGGTGCAGGGAGAAGTGCGGAAATGTCAAAGTGTGCACGCGGCCCTTGGTCCATGGCGTGCTTTTGATTTTTGACTTTTTTTTTGTTGGGGTATGTGATTCAGTGATGCCGCCGCTGCAACACAGGGAAAAGTTTTTCTTTTGGTGGTCATTTTTTTTCACCTGAGGCGCGCGCGCGCGAACCGATCGCGGTTCTAACCGCGACCACACAGAGAAAGAGCGGGGAAACAATCATTAAAAAAAAGTGCATGATGGACAATGCTTGCGGCGCCTGCAGGCGGATACACGTATGGAATTCGATCCCTCGCCTGGAACGTAAAAACCGCGACTACGTGATGCACGAACAAGGCTGGTCCACCTTTGATCCGCTCCGAGAGAGGCACTCGGAGTCTTGCCAACACTTTTGTGCGAGTGGGGACGGAGGAAAGCACCCCCTGCGTCCACAGCAAAACAACAACAACAAAATTTCACCCCTCCTAAATACGAACGACGGCACAGAGTGCGAATATACGCTGCCCATGGAACTGTGGATGTTGGTGGCAAACCAACTGCTCCGGGATCCTGGTCAGGGATGGCCTCCTTCGTTGTGGCGCGTGCGGCGACTCCTTTCCCCCGCAGCCTTTGTCTCCAAGGACAGTTTCCTATGCATCGCCTTTCGTCATGCGCTCCGAAAAGCCTGGGAACTTGCACCCCGACTGATGAAGAAACTGCTGGTCCGCCCCGGTCCTCACATTACGAAGACCCATGCTTTTGAAGACGCGTTAAAACTCGTCTTTTTGACTAAAAAAGACAGGTCGTGGGAAGGCTGGTGGTGGCAAGGCGTTCGTCAAGAGTGTAGAGGCGGCGACGGGGGAACACTGCGAGTCTACGCTATTACCCCATCAACACTTTGGTGCCATGATCCCGCAAGAGACTTTATTTGCGATATCAGAGGGCGTGCAAAGAACTCGGTTCCTGCACATTGCTGCGGCTTTGCGCGACTGCCCCCCTACGATTTGGGTGGTCACCCGTACGGCTTTGGTGGAGGGGTGTGGATAAAGAAGACGGGACACACACCCGAGTCACAATTCATGATCAAGGTGAAAATGGAAGCGTTAGCGTGCACAGATCCCTTCGGCAGGCCACATTTCCAGATAGGGTTCGATGTATGTCGAAGCTATGGAATATGTCGCCAATACGAGAAGGACAAAAATGAACCTCCCATGGATTTGGAAGATGTCGCTGGCATTCTGTGCAAGGTGGTGTGTCGCTTGGCCTTGCTATTCCAGGGAAACGTGGAATTCTCTGTCGCCCGTCGACCCCTAGGCTGCACCGCATTGCAAGCTGGGCATATATTAAATGCTGCGACAACGCCTCACCCTGTGAACGACGAATCTGCCGGGCGGATCTCACAGTCAATCGCATCGCTTGTGAACTGCTACACTAGACTCCGCGTACCACCACGAATCCCATGCGAATTTGGTGCTCGAATTTACTGCACCGACGAGCACGAATCTCCCACCGGATGCTGGGCCATAAACTACGGCCCTTCCGGGAAAACGTGGTGGAAGACGAGGGACATGTACATGTACCGTCGTCCACCACCACCACCGCTGTCATCGCAGCAGCAACAAAAAAGACAACGCCTGGGAAAGCGAAAAAATCCCAGGAAGAAAGCCAAACGGGGATAGGCGCCTTTGAGAACCTCCCCCCCCAAAATAAAAAAAACCGTCACCATCTTCTATATTGTCTACACTGACCTCCCAGCCTTTTCCCAGTCTTGCTTGGACCCCTCGATCCGCAACTGGTACCCCATGGCCGGATGATTCCAGCACTGGTAGTAGAGATCGTCTATGTAATACACAGTTCTGCCTCCGGTGGTGTGTTTTTTGAGTTCCAGCTGGCGAGTGCTCACGTCGGTCGCCATCGTGATGACCGCCTGCCCTCGATCCGGCATCTTCTGGCCTTTCAGCAGGCTGCGATTCCGCGACATAGTACGATTCGCCACCATCACATATTCTCGGGCGGTGAAGAAGAGGGGGTGCGATTCCACGCTCGGATCGAACTCGAACGTGTATACACAGCCCACCTGCAACACCAGAGGATCGGAAGACCAAAGCTTTCTCTTTCTCCCATTGGCTTCCACGACGTAGAAAACAAAGGCGCCGCTGGCTCCAATCGAAGACCGAGGATGCGTGGTCCCCTTTCGCTCCACGGCCACCACGATTTTAGGCCCTATCGGCCTGGCTTTGCGCCTGACGTCAGCCATTTGAGAAGGTGGATGTGTGTATTAACTTCTTGTACGCAAAGAAGGAAAAAAAATATACAACGTGTGGTTTTTTTGGGAACCTACTCACCACCACCACCAGTCTGCTGGAGTACCACGTCCAAGATGTCGTTGTTTTCACACCCCAGCGACTCTGCCGTGCTATCTCCGTCGATCCTCTCCCCGTCGAACAGAAAGCGAATCTGTTGAAGACTCACACCCATATTTTGACAGTATGCATTGATCAGTTTCTTCATCGGAGTGGTGGGCTTCACCCTGAAGCTCAGTTCCTCGCCATCCTGGGACACTGCCCGAAGAATGATGTGGGTCTCTTCGGGTTTGGGCTGTGGCGATGGCCTATCTCGTTTGTCGCCAACCGTCGCAGTGGGAGGGCCCTCCTGCGACGACGTCACAGGCACGCGACTGGTGATGTCCTGTTGCTCCCTCCTCTGCCTCCTGATCCTTTCGGCGTGTTGAAGGAAATCCGAGATGCGTGCGCTTTGTTCTTGTGATGGTGGTGGTGGTGACTCACTTCCGTCGCCCCCTTGATTCGTTGGCGTGGGCGCGTCCATTTTTTTTTGTTCGGTTCCTGTGCGTGTGTTTTTTTTTGTTGGTTCTGTGACTTGTGCGCTGGCCAACACGACGCCCCAAGACTGAGGGGGAAAAAGTACAACAAAAGAAAAATACACATGAAAAACAAACAATAATAAAAACACGCCCCGATGATGGATCCACCTCCCAGGAAGAAGCAGCATACCTGCGCTCCCCTGCCGGAGATTGAGGGCTGGAAGGACACGGACGTGTACAGACCGCTTGGGCGCAGGGGCCCGGACAAGCTGCAGCACGTCGCGGTCGCCCAGGTGATGAGCAGGGCCTGGGTCTACGTGATATGGAAATGGAACGCCAATACCTCCCACCAGTTCAGCGGTGTGTGCGCTACGGCCATGACGCGAGAGGACGCAAAAAAAGCCATGATCAATGCGTGCCTTGACCGCGAGGGCGACTTAGAAGTCGAATGGATCAGACAGTGTGTGAAGTTCGACCCCAACTCTCTGTACGCCAGAGACTTAGAAGAGCTCGAGCTGGGGGGATATTCCATGGAGCGGGAAGGCGACCTGGCCAAGATGAAGGACTGGGGCAAAAAGATCCATTTCATCCGAAAGTGGCTCAAGGGCGACTTTCGCACCGACGGCGTCCATGGCCGCCTCGTCATCGCACACCCCGAGCAGAAGTGGTTTTACATGATTTCTGAGGTCCAGATGTACAGCGATGTTTCTGACAGGGACTGAAATTGTCTGAGGTTGGGCACATAAAAAGAATTTTTTTTTATTTTCTTCTTGTCCAGACAGCACAGTAGAAAAAAAAATCCTGGAGCCTGCGCATCAGGAATAGCAGCAACAACAAAAAAAAAGAAAAAAATGAAGAGGAGCAGAGATTGGCCCCCGACGTCGAAGGAAAGGTCGGAGCTCGTGCCCTACGGCGTGCCCCGCAAGCTCCTCCGCCTGGACGAGGGCCCTTATGTAGACGTGTGGACGAACGTGGTGCGGCAGGCCGTGCGGGAGCACAGGATGCGCTGGAAGAGGATGGGATTCTTTGGAGATCTTCATCGAGAGCTGTATGCGGTCACTCGGTACGATTGTCCAGCACAATCATACAGTCCACCTCGTGTCAGCACGAGCCGTTTTGACGAGGAGGACGGACTGCTCATCGAGAGGATTGCTTACCCATTCGATGGAAAAACAAATAAGGGGACGGTGCTGAACGCGGACTTGGTATGGCGCAATAATGACCGACCTGCTGGTACAGAACGTCTGGTATGGGCACTGCGAACTCCCAGCGAGGGCACTACTAGATTCGAGGGCGCCACCAATAGCGCGTGCTTGCCTATCATGCGCTACACCACCGAACGCCACTGGACTGAATTTATGCGCGTTTGGATACAATGCGGAGACCACGACAGGGCCTGCCAAGCCTGTGCTCGAGGGAAGTGCCCAAAGGCGAAAATTTTTCGGCAAACGTTCCTGCGCGGGGCGCCGAAGCAATTTGACATCCCGACGGCGCTGGCCAAGATGGAAAAAGTCCGTTATAAATACTTTTAGACAGTGGGCGAGCGTGGTTTTTTTTTCAAAAAAAAAACAGTTACCTATGATGACGACCGTATATCTTAACCTGCCATCCTCTCGCTATTGTGCCGGTCTCTCTCGGGGCGTGGTTTTCCGCGATCTTGAAGACCCATTCTCCGCTCCCCCAACTTCTTACCGTTTTTGTGTCAACCCTTCTCGTAATATTTATGCTCGGGGATGCTCCGCGTGCCTGGGATCCCCGACCTCAGGTTTCTCAACAGGCATCGGGCTCGCACCGATTCGATCAGCGACACCACCTGGGTGTAGAGAAGGTAGGAGCGTCGGGGACGGGAGGCCCTGGTCCTTGTGGGGACTTTTTTCTTATTATTCTCGTGCTTCACGGCCGTGTTGCTCCCATCGATCGACTGAGGCGACCAGCTCAGAATCCTCTTGACGCGGTTGTAGTCCCGTCGACACAGAATGATTTCGGTTCGAGGATAGATGGGCCCTCCCTGACGGTCGTCCAGCACCGGAACCCGATGCATGTTCACCAGAGGGCTTCGCGTCACACAGCATGCGCACTTATATTCCTCTTCGTCCAGGTGCTTTTCCTCCAGACCGCGCTGCACCCTGGCGTGCCTGAGAGAACGCAGGTAGCCCGGCAGCTGAGGGTTGGAATCCTGGATTTCTAGGGGACGTCGTCTCTCTTCGGGATCGTCTCGGTCCAGAGGCGCCACGTTCACCGGATGCATGCCGCAGTTGGGTCCGCGGTAGTCTATTCTCTCGGTCTCGAAGACCGTCAGAGCTGCGCAGGTGGCACACAGGCAAAACCACTTGGGGGGTCTCTTCACGGCGCTCACCAGGACCGCTTTTCCCTTCATGTCCACCTCGATCAGCGGTTCCTCACATCCCGGCGTCATTTTCTTCTTGCAGCGCAGCACACCGGTCACGGCGTCGAAACTGGCCGCTCGCAGTCCGGTGGCGTAGACGCTCGAAGGTTTGGATTCGGGCGTGACCACCACGTCGGCCCAGGCTCCGCATCCCCCACAATATCGCTTGGTCGTGATGTCCGCGGGCGTGAGACACCAAGAAGGGATCTTGTAACGGTCCCTGGCGGCCTCCACCTGGTTGACCATGACGCGATTGTCCAGAGATCTCGTTTCGGTGCGTCCGATCGACACGATCTTGTCCAGGAACACGAATATCAGAGCCAGGTCTCGAAGATTGCGCTCGAACAGGATGGGGAATTCGTTCGATATGCGATTGTCGGGGATGTCCTCCATCTCGTAGCAGTAATAAAGCTTGCGGAAGTGCTCTACCCCCTCCGGACTCACGCCCAGCAGCAGCAGCCAATCCATCTCGAACCAGTTGCGTTTGTTCTTCGAGGCTCTGGACGCCACCTGGGTCAGGAGGGCCACGAAATCGTCCTCGTCTTCGGGTTGATGGACCGGCCAGCGCAGGACCCCTTTGTCTCTGTACACACCCATGGCTAGGTATCGAAACAGGAGGCGGCCTCTGGGCGAATTCAGAGCCGGCGGATCTTCTTCTGAGGCTCCTTTTTTCTCTTCGTTCTGCTGCTGCTGCTCCTCCCAACAGACGGCGGAGATTGCCTCCAAATTTTCCGTGATCTCAGCCATGATTCGTCTTCGTGCCTGTTGCACCCTCGGTTTTTCCTTGACTCGAGGATTCGCCGTCTTTAGCATCTTGAGCAGGCTTTCCCTCAGCTTTCTCACCGACTCGGTCGCGTCGCTCGCGTCGGTGTGTCGGTCTACGCAGGAAAGCATGATTTTCGTCGCCGCCCTGACCCCTTCCTTGCCCTCGAGCCAGGTCTTGATTTTGTTCATCACCACCGTGGCGAAGCTTCCCTTGCGCAACTTCGTCAGGGACCTGAGGGCGTTTTTGTGGGCGTGCTCGTGTTCCTTCTCTATGGATTCCATCAGGGTGGACAGGCGGCTTCCGTCATCGCCGCGGAAGACCCCGGGTCCCTGACTCTCCAACATGCGTCGGGCCACGTCCATGGAGTGGAACACAAAGCGTTCGTGTTCGGCGTGATTATGCGAGGCCATCAACACCGAGCGGGCTGCTGGCTGATATCGGGTTCCGTATAGATGGTACTCCTTCATGCAGGCACGGAGCAGGTAGGTGTTTTCATCGAACCACCAGATGCCCCACTGCCAGTTCTGTTTCATGGTCTCTCCTTGGCCTGCCGCCGCCCCCGAAGTCAGAGAAGGGGATCGGAAGAAGCGCAGGCACGACTGGCGGATGTGCATCCTGACAGCAAAGTTGGGTCGGTAGCGGCAGTGGGGAAAGTTCCCCATCAGAGACACGTGGATGATGTCCTTGACCAGGCCCATGACCCGAGGATCCCCATCGGCCTTCTTGTGATCCGAGTGTTCTGGATTCGTGTCGTCATACATGATCTTCACCATGTTACGAATCTGGCACCGGTGGTGCGCGATTTTGCACCCAAACAGGTGGATCAGCATGCTCACCAAATCTTTGGTGGTGGGGCGAATCTCGTGCCAGAGACTGGAAAACATCATGGAGGGGATCATCGAGGGTAGCTCTCCCCCATGCACGAATCTCCAACCGTGCGGATAGAAAAGGTAGAGAGCGCTGGGCTCCTCCTCTTCCAGCTCCCGGTCTGTGTAGCGACCCGTGACTTGGATGTAGTACGACAGGTCTAGCATGCAGTCGATGAACAGCTGCACACGAAGACATTCCACCGTGTCGGTCTTCAGCTGCCACATGCGGTCGTGTGCAGCGCACAGGCGGACCAGCAGCGCTTCCACCACGCTGTAGGTGTCGTTGTTGGCGCCCCCTGCGTTCATCGCCGCCCTACGATCGAGATACGGCCCAAAACCGAACTCACGTATTTCCGTGTCCTTCCTGGACACAACCCGGTCGACGCGCAAGCTCCCGTCTCTAATCGCTTGCAAGGTCTTTCTGAAGGAACAGAATATGAGCCGTCGTTCGTCGTCTCGGTCAATACCCATGTCAAGCCTCAGCAACTTCCCAATGGAAAAATCGAATCTGCGTGCCGACCAATCATTGTCGACGATTTTTCCCAGCTTGTTGTTGTTGTGTTTTTTTGCGGATGGTGTGGTGGTGGTGGTGGTGGTGGTGGCGTAGAAAAGTTTCACGTGGAAAGAGTCGATCTTGGGGGCTCCCATGTAGCTCACGCCCAGACTCGCTCCGGTGTCTCCCAGAGGAGGACCCACATCCCCTTCATCTTCCTGATAAAAAGGGGTTTGTATGGCCCACGCCCTCGGGTTGGCAACCGCAGCTCGGTATCGAGTCTCCTTCTTCTTCTTTGGCGCCTCCGCCACTGTATCCACCATAACAACATCCTCCTTTTCCTTGTTGTTGTTGTTCCGCTTTTTCTTTTTCACAAGCTTTGCTGCCCATAAGTTGCTGAGGCTGACCGAAAATCCTGACCCCTCTCCACGAAGCAGCCCACGATATATTTCTTAGGCGCATCTGCTTCCTTTGGCAGTGCCCCCCCTCCGTCGTCGTCGTCGTCGTAAAAGTGTTGAGCATGCAACGGGTGGTTCGCAGGCACAGACATCTCCATGCGTTCCTTCGTGCCTTCGATGGTCGCTATCATGCGTCCTTGGTGCGGCTGTATCTCCATGGTGGCAGCCCGCAGATTGCTCGGGTTCAGCATGACCACAGGGTAGGGAGACAGTTCCCAACTTCCAGTCTTGGGGTTGAGCACTGGCAGGGTCTCGTCTGGACTGTAACCCTCCCCTTCGCCCACGATGTTCCAGTGGTCCTGGACCTGCGCCATCTGGACCCAACAGTCTTTGGGGGGCACCCCCCTGGCGTGGTACGCAAAGAACGCCTTGGTGATTCTGAATCTCGAGCAGAGGATGCAACACCTCCGATGCTCTTCGTCGGGCCATCGCCCGGTCCGGTGATATTCGCTCATCTCGTCGGGCGTCAGGAACTCTCGAAGCACGATGCAGGCCTCGGTCTTTGTGGAAGACGTGATCTCGGGACACATCAGAGGCAGGGCCATGCCCATACAGAGTTCTCCGTTGACGCAAGGACGTTCGTCCCACAGAGGTCCTCTCATAAATCCCCAACAATAGCGGCGGGTGCAGCCCGCACCGAGGCATTGCAAATTCAGAGAATTGATGATTTCCAAGGGGGGCCGGTCGGCGTCTTCCTCCCCTTCCTCCCTCCGCCTCTCCAACAGCATCTCCATGGCGAGGTTGGCCATGGGGTTTCGATAGGTTAGATCTCGGAATTCTTGGTCCGCGATCAGATCTTTGGCGATGCTGGTACGCATGGCGTAGTTGGGATGATCTGCTTCGTCATCCCGCGCCGATCGCATGGCTTTGTTGATGCCGTCCAGGAGATTCCTCCCCAACAGGTAAAATTCCTCGTACTCGTCCAGAGACCTGTCCAAGACGGTCTTGGGCTTTTTCTTTTTCTTCTTCTTCGCCGTCATCGTGGTGGTGGTGGTGGTGGGAGGTGACGCAGCCGTTCCACTGGTGGTGGTGGTGGTGGTGGTGGAATCTCCGTCCCCCTGTCGCATGATCTCCGAGTCGATCTGGTCCGCCAAATCCTGAGCCACTCGTTGCCGGCTTTTTTCCAAGGAGACCCTGCGGTTCCTGACAAAATGCGCCAGTATAGCAGTGGCCGGCATGCGGATCGGCACTCCATCGATGGTGCCGGTGGTGCGCTCGAAATCAACATTCCGAACCACCTGGTCCGGGACCGCCGCGGTCCGCGAGACTTCCAGATCAGTGGTGGTGGTGGTAGCAGTAATCTCTGGATGTCCAAGCACTGTGAGCGCCTGATCCCTCTGCGAACGGTAGGCAATGGCCCCTTCCTCCTTGGTAGACACTAACTCGGATCCGAAGCCGGCATATCCGTCGTCTCGAGCCGGGAGGATCCCTGGCACGGCTCTGGGGCGCTTCTTTTTCGCTGCTGCTGCTGCTGCTGC
>SDBT01015725.1_pt1 | contig 12021 bp, 6 predicted proteins | sample 2277101 | NCBI WGS metagenome assembly SDBT01 (sample SAMN10404973, study PRJNA504765) | marine sediment metagenome | isolation source: marine sediment core GS10_PC15, 103 cmbsf | place: Arctic Ocean: Southern Knipovich Ridge | collected 2010
AAAAGCGGTGTCGTTCCCACAGAGGCGATTTGCGTCCAGGCCGTTCGCAAAGGAGCTAGCCAGGTCTGAATCTCTGTCCATTTCCACAGGATCATTCCCGCGAGCCCCAAGGGGGCACAGGCGAAGGCCGCTTTCTCCATAGTTCTTATCGGCCTTGTAGCCCGTTCGGCTGCAGCTCGTTTGGACAAGATCTGTGCCTTCCACCAAATCACTCCTGGACTGGGCAACGCCTGGTGACTGGCTTGCCGGCTCGACTTCGCCTCCTCATCCATGAACTGGCTGACGAGAACGAGGTCGCTGCATGCGGAGCACTCCGCAACGTGATCACGAAGACTCTCCTCCCACTGCGCGGCCCGCATCGCACCGAGAACTGCGGGTTCTTTTTCACAGGGTTTCATGGCATCTCCCCGAATTCGGCATCGAGTCCTCTCTCGCGCAGCATCCCGGCGACTTTGTGCCGGGCTCGAAAAAGAAGCAGCCGAATGCTTGCCGCCTTCAATCCCACTACTTCGGCGATTTCTTTGTGAGTCGAGCCCTCCACGTAAGCGAGCCAGAGCAGTTGGCGCTCACGCGGTTTGAGGGCACCGAATACCCGTGCCATGTCGGTCCGAAGGTGGATCTCGTCACCTGTTCGCTCTCTGGTGGGCATTTCGGGTATCGCCTGGTGAGCTCGTCTGGAGCTGCGAAAATGATCCTTCACCAAATTGGTTGCTATCCGGAACAGATAGTTCTTTTGCCCTGCTTCATCCATTTCCGGCGGCTTGGCTCGAAGAAAACGAAAATAAGCTTCCTGCAGAAAGTCGTCCGCCAAGGTAGAGTCGCCGGAGACACGGGAGAGATAGGCTCTCAGCGGACGGGCCGTCCGGCTGTATAGATCCCGGAAGCTTTCCTCATCCATGGCGAAGGGCACCTCGGTGGCTCGTTCGCAATCTGCCGAGACGGCTTCGATTGCGACTGCCAGCTCCCGTGTCATCCGAACCTAGGTCACCCTTGGCTATTCGCTTTGGGCATTTCACGGTCGAACAGACCCCAGGATTTCGATAGAGCGTACGAGATGCCCGACGATACCAGGAAACCGAGCCCGAGCGCCAAAGCTATGATGCCAAGGAAAACAGGTGCCTCGGGCTCGGGTGCATACATGCTGGTGATCAGCAATCCGATCCCCAAGAACGATAGGGTGACGCCCCAGCGGATCGAGCTCAAGATGCGGCCGAAGGGACTCTTGGTCTCGCTCAGCGGCGGCTGCAGAAAGCGTTGTCCCGCTTCCGATTGCAGGTAGGCGAACAGCTCCTGGCTGGACCCGAATTTATCGAGCAGTTTGGCATGTATTTCCGCTTGAGATGTTTCGCTCTTGCTTCGTCGCTTGGTGTTGGACACGACCCAGACGATCCAACCGACGAGCAAGCACATGGCTACCGAGACGAGAACCGGCGCTATTTCCTCCACGAGAACCTCCCACCCCGAAGGGCTGATATTTGAGTTTCATCTGCTTTCATTAGGTATAACGGCCAGAGTGAGGGTTTGGTTAACATCTAATAGCGGTCGCTCGCCTCCTCCCGCCTAAACCCTTCAGGCCATGGCGACGTCTAGCCCAACCCAACTCCGCCCGGACGCAGTTGAAGTGACCGTAGACAAGGTCGATCTCATCAAGAGGCTAGGGACACTTTCGCCGCAAAGAATGAAAGAAATTCTGAAGGGGATTCGGCTTTTGACCGAACCGCGCGATGCGAGCTAAAAAAGCTTCGGCTGGGACGCCGTGCCGGCCCCAGCTTGAGGCAGGCTTACCTTCAGAGGATCACGGCTCGGGTAAAAAACGAGACCCTGCAGCTTGTGTTCCGGGAACAATGCGCGAGCCGCTTCGAGGTATAGCTCCATTTGCATCCGGTGCTCTGGCCTTACCGTTCCGGTCTTATAGTCGATGACAACGACCTCGCCTGGAAAGGCCACCAGGGCGTCGATGGTGCCGCGAATCACCCGGGCGGCTCGAGCCAGGGAAAAAGGCACTTCGCGATAGACCCGGCCGTTTTTCATGAGGCGGACAAGCTCCGGTTGGTGGTGGAGCCTCCGGTAGAAGTCCGCCGCCTTGGCCGCGGCTGCCCGGCGCTCGGAAGGCGGGCGACCCGGAGTTTCGGGCAACAGGGCTTCAGCCACTTGCTCGACTCCTCCGTCCACCGGAACGGCGTATTCAAACATGCGATGGACGGCGCTGCCCACCGCCAGTTCCAGAGGATCGAGGGCCCAGGGATTGAAAGGCTCCCCTGTTTGTTCCTGCACGAAGGCCCCTACGGACAACCGGGATGGCGATTTGTCGGAAAGCGCTTCGAGCGCCAAGCGGAAATGGGCGGGTTTCGCGACTTCGTCGTAGCGGAGAGGCTCGCTGCCGGGCTTGATGATACGAAGCCGGTGCGTTTCGCCTTTTGGTTCCCAGGGCAGGTCTTCCTCGGTGGTGTTGAGCGCCGCGTCGATAACCTCACGGAGGCTCGCGGGCAGCAGTTGAAGTAGCGTCGCTTCTCCTTCGCTCTCCGAAGTTCGGCAGGCGGAAAGAACCAGATTCTTGCGAGCACGGGTGAGAGCTACATAGAGAAGACGTTTTTCTTCCTCCACCGTTCGATCGGGCCCTTCTCGCTCCGGGCGGTCCAGGGCATGCACCTCCGCCGTTTCTTCTTCGCCGCTCGTTTTTTCGGTGATTCTCGGCAAGGAGGTATCGCGTCGTGTTTTTTGATCCAGGTTTACGACGAAGACGGCATCGAACTCGAGCCCCTTGGCGGCGTGGATGGTCATGAGATTGACCGCGTCCACCGCTTCGAGTACCGCCAGAGATTCTTCACCGCTCGAGGCACGCTCCAGGTAGTCCGCCAAACGGGAAAGCGTCATGTAGCCGCGGTTTTGAGCCCGTCGGACCATCTCCAGGACTTTCTTCAGGTTCTCCCAGCCCTGACGTGCCTCCCGCGGGTCGGCGAACCAAGCGGGGTAGTCTGTTTCGTCCAGGATCTGTTGCAACAACTCGGTAGGTGGCAGGCGATCCGCTTTGTCGAGCCATCTCGGAACCGCTTCCGCGGCGCGGACGAGCGCGGCCCGATCCTCTGCCGACACCAGTGGGAGCAAAGGATCCACGCTCTTGACTCCGCGGAGGAGTTTCGCCAATGGCCCTTCTCGCGCTCTCTTGTTCCGCGTTTGCGCGATGAGAGCCAGCCCGGTGTCGGAGAGCATGATGAAGCGAGAACGAGCCAACTCCGCCGCTCTCAGATCCGAGCCCGGCTCGGCTAGATATCGCGCTAAGGCCTGAACATCCCGCACCTCCGCCGAGTCGAAAAAACCCAAACCACGGTACACGTAAGTCGGAACCCCTCGCTCCGCCAGGGCTTCTTCGTAGGCGCGGTAGTGGGTGCGACTTCGAAACAGTATGGCGATGTCCCGGGGACGATAGCTCCCCTCGTTGAGCAAACGAACGATTTCATCGGCTACCGCCGCCGCTGCTTGGGGATGATCGGGGGCTATCGCCAGGCCCACCGGACACTCGCCTTGCCGTTCATCGGGGACCGGGAAGTGATCGATTTCACGGTACCGGAATGTCCAGGGGAGCTTTTCTTTCGCCTCCGGCATGGTGGAGAAGACGTCGTTCAGAAACGCCAGGAGATCGCTGCGGGCACGAAAGCTCCGGCGGATGTGCAGACGCCTGCCGCCTCCCGGTCTCAACCGGGTGATCTTTCGAGCCGCGGTCTCCATCACCTCGACGCGGGCGTCCCGCCAACCGTATATGGATTGCTTGCGGTCGCCGACGATGAATATCGACGGTTCGCGAAGCAATCCTCTGCCTCGGCCGGCGGCCTGCTCGGCCAGAATGATCTCTTGAACCAGACCGGCACCTTCTCCCCAAGAGCGGATGAGCTCATGCACCAGACTCCACTGGGCGGCATTGGTATCCTGGAACTCATCGATCAGCAGATGGTGATAGCGCGACTCCAGCCGGTAGCGACTTTGAGAGAAATCCCCTTGCCGACGCAGCAACTCCACCGCATTGAGCAACACATCAGTGAAGTCGAGACCATGTCGGGATTCCTTGAGGTCGTTAAAGCGCCGCAAAACGCGCTGGAAGAGCTTCCACAGCTCGCGAACCGCGTGACGATCACGGGCGCCGGACCAGCGTCGGTAAACTTCGGCCACATCGGGGGCGCGCGCCAGCACCAGATCGCGGTGCTTCTCGTAGTCGGCGCGATTAGGGAAATCGCTTCTGGTGAACAAAGAAGCCAGTCGCTTTCGAGGCTTACCCTCTCGAGTCAGGAAGTAGTCAGCAGTTTGTTCGATGTCCTGGGCGGAGGCAAGGTGGGGGGAGACGGCGCGATCGAGCGCGAAACGGAGCCCATTCCACTCGGGTCGGGACGGCCCGGGCCCGCAGGATAAGAGCTCCTGCATGGCTTCCGTTCCGCCCAGAGCGTCTTCCAGGCCGGCGGCGGCATTTTTGAGTGCCTCGTCGAGACGAATATCTCGGGGAACAACTTGCTGCACGAATCGGGTCAGCACTTCGTCTTTGACCAGACGGCTGCGCAAGAAATCGCGGCTGCCTCTTCGAACCGCCCCTTCGCCGAAAACCGATATCAAAAAGGCAAGGTCCGGACCCTGCTTGGGAAGAGGCCCGGAGAGTGCTTTATCCACCGCCTCTTCCGCCAGTTGCTCGATGTCCACTTCGTCTAGGAGATCCACGTCCGGGTCGAGCCCCGCTTCCAGAGGAAACTCTCTGAGGAGCCCCAGACAGAAGGCATCGATGGTGGCGACATGAATCTCGAAGAGACGTTCCCGAATCTCCTTCCAGAGAGAGCCTCTGTCACGAAGCTCGGCGATAATACGGCTTTTCATTTCCCCGGCCGCCTTGCGGGTGAAGGTGATGGCCAGAATGTGGCGCGGATCGGCGCCTTCTTCCACCAACCGGATATAGCGGGTGACGAGAACCCGGGTTTTGCCGGTTCCGGCGGAAGCTTCGAGCGTCACATTGAAACGCGGATCGGCTGCTGCCGCCCGATCGGCTGCGTCGTCCGGAATCACCCGAGTCACGAAGCTTCACCCTCCTTGCCGGCTTGTGTCTCCTCGATCTCTTTTCGACACAGGCCCAAGTAACCGCAGGTGTTGCATAAACGATCCTGGTAGGGACGCGGGGGGAAGCGTCCTTCGGTGATCTCCCGATAGGTCTCCCGAACCAGCTGCTCAGCCTGGCTGGTGTCTTGTCGAGCCACCGATCGCTTGTCTCTGAGACTCAAGTAAGCGGCTTCTGCGGTGGAACAGCGAAAGTCCTGAGAGAGGCAAAGCGCGTAGAGAGGAACCTGGACCGTTATCTTCGATTCAGGAGCCCGGCCGCTCTTGTAATCGAAAAGGCGAAGATGCCCGTCAGAGTCGATGTCGACACGATCGGCTCTGCCCTTGATCCGCACCAGCCAAGGTGTTTCTCCTTTCGGACCCTTGGCGAGCCGGTACCGATTCTGGAAGGCGTGCTCCAGCAAACGTCGCCGAAGCCTGCCTCGGCTCATTTCCAAACGTAGCAGCCACTCGATGGATCCTCTTTCGCCGGCCCCGCCGAAAAGCCACTCCATTTCGAGAGCGCGCCTCTCCCGGGGCAGCTTTTCCGCCGCTACCGAACGGAACAACCGCATCGCCTCCGCGTAGTTATCGGCAACGATGGGCCGCGGTCCCGCCCCCCGAGCATCCCATTTCTCGAAACCCGATTGAAGGATGTCGTGCAGGATTCGACCTCGTTCCATGGGGCTGAGACCTTCGTCCAGATCTTCCTCTTCTTCCAGCCTCAGAACGTAACGGGCATAGTGCTTGAAGGGACAACGAAGGTACATCTCGAAGGCGGTGGCCGAGACCGGCTCGGGATCGTAAACAGGCCGGCTCAGCAATCCGGGACGGCGCCTTCGTTGGAAGTGTTTTGCTTTCGGTAGGGCAGCGGCGCGCAAGGCTTCGGAGCGGGAGACGAGGAGTCCCGCCATCTCTTCGGTCACCCCCTTTTCCTGCTCATCCCCGGTCGCGGCTTCGATTTCTTCGAGGAAAGGTGAAGCGACGGTGGGTATTTCATCTTCGAGTTGATGGCGAAAGGCAACGACCGAGCCGGAAGCGAGGAGGACCAGCTCGACGAAGGCGGCCCGCTCGTGAGCTAACGAGTCGACGTCCGTAGGCCAGCCGAAGTCTTTCAGCATCCACTGGGGGTAGAAAATATTGCGCTCGGAGCGGGACGGCCACTCGCCTTCGTTCAGGCCCACCAAGATCACCAGTTCGAAGCTGCCGTAGCCGGCCGAGCGGGCATCGACGACTTGAACGCCGCCGCTCCCGCTACGCATCGAGAAGGTGTGCGATTCGATGGCCCGATGTAGCTTTTCACGAAATGCGGAATAGTTGATTGCCGGATCTCCGACCAGACGGGCGGCGTCGGACAGTCGTTCCATGATCGACAGGAGCGCTCCCCGGGACCGCAGGTGGCGTTCCGAGTTTTCCATCGCCGGTAGAGCTTGTCCACAAGCTTCCAGAAAGGCAGCCAAGACCTCGATCTTGTCGGTCATGGAAGAGTCGGGATTCGCGAGCGGCGCCAGTCGATTGCCTATCGCTACCAGCGCGTCGAGAGCCGAAATCGGTGTTACCTGTCGCCCGAGATCTTCCATTCCCGGGAGGGCTCTCTGAAGAGGCCGGCGCCGCCAGCGCTCTCGCATCCGCCGCCAGGCCTCGAAGCCTCCCGGATCGTGGCGCCGGCGAAGCTCGTCATCGAGGTTGGCAACCACCGCGGAGTCCACTCCCGCGAAGCGATAGAAGGGACTGCGCAGCAAACCAAGCGCCGCCGGGCGACGGCCGCCTTGCTCGACAAACTCCAAGGCCAAATCCACCGCGGCTACGTAAGGCTCGGTGGCGAGGGGAAAATCGTCCTGGAGCTCGTAGGGTATCCCGGCTTGATCGAAAATCTTCTTCACTAAATAAAGGTAAGGAAGTGGGGTAGGCACCACCACGGCTACCTGTTCCAGCGGCGGGAGCTTGCCCGCCGAATCTTGCGCTTTCAGGAACCGGGCCACTTCCACCAGTACTTCTTCGCGATCGCGAAGGACAAAAACAGAGGATTCAGCGGCGGTCAGCAGGACGGGGTGAGCCAGGGGGGTCCGTTGTTCGAGGATTTCCATCGGGACGAGCTTTTGAAGCGATCGCACCCGATAGGTCGTGGACATGCTTTCCGGGATCACGATCTCCAGTGACTCGGGGCCCTGGGTCGATGCCAGAAAAGCGATATCCACGGGCTGCAGGGTCCCGGCTCCCCAAACGATGACCTTGCGATAGGGAAACTTCCCGCCGCGCTCGGCAAGCGCCGCACGTAGCGTCGGAGTGTCCTCGAGCGTCAATTCGCCCAGTGTTTCCCGATAACGACCAAGACCCTCGATCAGAAATCGAGTCTGTGCCGCCATGCGCTCGGCTCCAGTGTCGCCCGGAACATCGAACTCCTCGAAAGCACGGCTGGCAAAGGCCTCGAGACCATGGCCGGTGAGATGGAGATGATCGTAGAAGGCGAGGATCCGAGGCGCCAAGCTGCCCCGATAGGTAAATGGAGGTGAACAACCGGACTCCGCCGCTTCTTGGAGAGACTGGTCCAGAACGGCTTCCCGGGTAAGGGGGTCGGCAATGCGGACCGCTCCCAGAGATCGCTCCGCCAGATGGCCGAGCATTTGAGAAATGGTGGTAATGGCTGGCAGAACACGGGCCGATCCGTCTGCCAGGAGTGTTTGCTCCAACCCCGTCCGAACCAGGTGACCGGCTGCAGTGGTGGGAACCGCTATCAAGATGTCCGCGAGGGTGAGGGCTCCGCGAGAGGAGGCCTCTGTGAGGACGTCCAGAACATGAGCCTGGACTCCTCTCCAGCCGTTACAGAGGATCAATTCGGGTTTCACAACGATTCTCGCCGCTTTCGAGTTATCGGGCTCGCACCGCCAGAAGTGTAACTCATAATGTTAGAATATCCGCGGCATGCTTGACCGCCGGCGTCGCTTCCTCTTCGAGCTCACCTGCCTGATTGGCTTGTTCGGTTATCTTGCCTGCGCCAAGTCGCCCCCTCCACCGACCCCCGAAGCAAGAACCGCCTGGGCCCACCAGGTGCTTGCCGGCATGAGCCTCGAGGAGAAGGTCGGGCAGATGATCCTGGCTCGCTCGGATGGCACTTTTCTCAACGAGAACGATCCCGATTTCAAAGGCCTGCTGGAGGCGGTGCGGTCGGGGCGAATCGGAGGGGTGGTTTTTTTTCAGGGGGATCCCTATGCCACCGCGGCGATAGCCAATCGGCTTCAGGACGAGGCACGTTTACCACTCCTGATGGCATCGGACTACGAGTGGGGAGCGGCGTTTCGGGTCGAAGGCGCGACCCGTTTTCCCAGTGCCATGGCGGTAGCTGCGGGAGGTGGCGAAGAGGATGCCGCCTTTCAAGCGGAAGTGACCGCCCGCGAAGCCCGAGCTATGGGTATTCACTTGGTGCTGGCTCCGGTGGTGGACCTAAACACCAATCCTGCCAATTCGGTCATCAGTCGTCGTTCGTTTGGAGAAGATCCAGAGCGGGTGGGTCGTCTGGCCTCGGCGTTTATTCGCCGGGCGCAGGAAAAAGGAATTTTGACCACCCTTAAACACTTTCCCGGACATGGCGCCACTGCGGCCGACTCCCACCTCACACTGCCCCTTGTCCAGGCGGACCGCAAGCATCTGGACGAAGTGGAGCTGGCTCCGTTTCAGGCCGGCATCGAGGCAGGGGTGGCAGCGGTCATGGTGGCTCATATTGCGGTTCCCGCCATCGACGGAAGAAGCGATCGCCCCGCTACTTTTTCCCAGGAAATCATAGAGGGAGTCTTGAGAGACGAGATGGGTTTTGACGGCCTCGTCGCGAGCGACGCGCTGGATATGGGTGGGGCTCGCGAACGCTGGTGGGGAGGGGAAGTGGCCGTTGCGGCTGTCAAGGCGGGCTGCGACCTGCTCCTGGTCCCGCCCGATCCAAGGCTTGCCTGGGATGCGGTTTGCCGAGCGGTACGACGAGGCGAGATTGCTTCGGAGCGGATCGATCGGTCGGTGTTGAAGATCCTCGACGCCAAAGCTCGCCTCAATCTTCACCGTGAGCGCATCGTCGACCTCAGGGATATCCCTCGGAGAGTCGGGGACCCGCGCTTTCAGCAAAGAGTTCAGCAGATCGCCAATCGCTCCATCACTCTGGTGGACCATAGACCCGGAGTGCTCCCTCTTCGGGACGGAGGTCCGCCGCAACGCATTTTGCTGGTGAGCTATGTCCTCGACGGGGACCGACGCGTGGATCCTTCGGTGCTCGTCGAGGAGCTCGAGGCGCGCACCGAGCACCTGTCTTATCTGCCGCTCACTCCTGCCGCCGTGCAATCAAGAGCTCCAGAGCTCCTCCGGCTGGCTAATGCCTCCGACGTGGTGGTGCTCGCCAGCTTCCGCCGCTCGCGCTCGGCTTGGGGGCACAGGGGGTTGAGCTCCGATCTTGTTTCGCTGATGAGTGATTTGATCGGGGGCGGCAAATCGGTCATCGGGGTCGGCCTGGGAAACCCGCAGGGGCTCACCGATCTTCAGGAGGCGGGAGCGCTCCTTGCCGCCTATGACGACTCGCCGGCCTCGCAGCGTGCGGTGGCCAAGGCGCTCTTTGGTGAAATTGCGATCGCTGGGCGGCTTCCGGTGTCTCTATCCGAGCGGTATCCGGCGGGCCATGGTATCGATCTGCCGGGGCGCAGTCTGGAGCTTGTAGATGCCGACTCGCCGGTAGAGGGGGGCTTTTCCAGCGAAGGCCTGGACAATGTCCGGCGGGTCGTCCATGAAGCGGTCAAGTCGAAGGCTTTCCCGGGCGCCGTCGCTGTAGTGGGACGGCGTGGCAAGCTGGTCTTGGAGAAAGCATTTGGCCATGTCAGCTATGAAAAGGATGCTCCAGCGGTTCGTTCCAATACGCTCTATGACCTGGCTTCGATGACCAAGGTCGTTGCGACGACGACTTTGGCTATGATTCTCAGCGAACGTGGAGAGCTGGTTCTCGAGAGGCCGGTGCGGGACTATATCCCCGAGTTCGCCGGCGGAGACAAAGACCGGGTCTTGGTTGCCGACCTGCTCGCCCACTCGGGCGGCCTTCTCTGGTGGAAGACGTTTTTCAAAGATTACGGGGATTTGGCACCGCAAGAGGCCGCCGAGAAAACCATGGCCGAGATAGTCCGGATGCCCCTCGACTACGAGCCACGGTCAAAGACGGTGTACTCCGACCTCGGGATCCTTTTGCTCGGGGAGATTCTGGCACGGGTCTCGGGTCGACGCCTGGAGGATTTGACTCGAGAAGAAGTTCTTGAGCCGCTGGGAATGACGGAGACGATGTTCAATCCACCCCCGTCTCTTCGTTCCCGTATCGCTCCCACCGAGGTGGACCCTTGGCGGGCAAGGTTGATTCACGGCGAGGTTCACGACGAGAACGCCTTCGCATTGGGAGGGGTTGCGCCTCATGCGGGCCTTTTCTCCACCGGAGGCGACCTGGCCCGCTTCGCGCAAATGATGCTGAACGGTGGGATTTACGGGGACAGACGGATCTTGAAACACTCCACCATCGAGCGGTTCACCCGCCGGGCGGAGCGCGTTCCGGAAAGTAGCCGGGCCCTTGGGTGGGATACACCATCCGGGCAAAGCTCGTCGGGCCGCTACTTCTCCACAACTTCCTTCGGCCACACCGGGTTCACCGGAACGTCGATTTGGATCGATCCCGAACGAGAGATCTTCGCGATCTTGCTGACCAACCGGGTACACCCGACTCGCGACAACCAGCAGATCCGCGAGCTGCGCCCCGCCTTTTACGACGCGGTGATGGAAGCCATCGTGGACGTGGAAATCAAAGCGAGAGAGCCGTGAGCACCACGGTAAAGCCCCGTTCGGCTGGAATCTTTTTGGCACTACTGCTTCTCATCGACGGACTGCGATCCGGTATTTCCTCCGCGGACATCACCGGGCTTTCCTTTCTCTCCTTCGTGTACCCGAAACAAAACTGGTCGCTGGCTTTTTACCGGCATCAACTGGCGAATTTCAAATCCGCTTTCGAGACCCAAGGATTTTTCGGCACCCTTCCCGACACGGGCGAGGCGATTCGATTCAGCGACATTAGAACCGTCACCGACTTCTACATCGTGACCTACGCCGTCTCCGCTGCTTACAGGCCGATGGAGAGCTTCAGCTTGGGCTTCGGGATCTCTTATTTCGATGGAAACCTCAGTAGTCAAACCGATATATTCGCACCCCTCGCCGAAACGCTTCCCGAAGGCCCGTTGGGACCCAACATCTATGCCGCGGAGGCTTTGACGAGGGCCAGCACCCAATTCATTGACGACACCGCCTGGGGGTTGAACGCCGGTTTCCTCTGGCACATAACGCGCCAATGGAACCTGGGAGGATTCTATCGTCAAGGGCCCACGTTTACCGGCCGGGGTGTCGAGGTCTCCGGACCGGCTCTGGAGCCCGAGATTCCGGACGGCACGGTTCTCGAAGACAGAGAGACACCCGTGGGGTTCCCGGACATTGTCGGTTTGGGTTTCGCATTCAAATCCGGAAACGGCGCCGTCACGGCCAGTTTCGAATGGGATTGGGTTCAGTACTCGACCCTAATCGAGAGCGTTGATCCCGACGTGGTGGATGAAGATGTCCGTTTGGATGATGCCCACGAGCTTCACCTGGGACTCGAGTATGTTTTCGTCGGATTATCACCGGTCATCGCCCTGCGCGTTGGAACCTGGCTCGACCCCGATCACCGAATCCGTTTCGAAGGTGACGACCTCCTGGCGCGTGCCATTTTCCGAGGCCGCCCGGACCAGTGGCATTTTGCCGCCGGCTTTGGGCTGGCCTACGGTCGATTCCAGGCAGACTTGGGTTTCGACCTCGCCGAAACGGTCAACACCGTATCCCTCTCGGCCATCCTGAGCTTTTGAACCAATTATCGCGCCCGTTGTGGGCGCGATAACTCCTTTTCTAGTGCTCTTAACCCTA
>SDBT01015726.1_pt1 | contig 12020 bp, 10 predicted proteins | sample 2277101 | NCBI WGS metagenome assembly SDBT01 (sample SAMN10404973, study PRJNA504765) | marine sediment metagenome | isolation source: marine sediment core GS10_PC15, 103 cmbsf | place: Arctic Ocean: Southern Knipovich Ridge | collected 2010
GGCCTTCAGGTCCCAGACCTATACACCCATTCTCTCCACGTGTTATTATAACAGTCTGCAAGCCAGACGTCTGAAGCGAACTAAGCATTTGATGCATATTTGTTTTTTTTGTGTAGCTTTTGGCAAAATCCTCAGATATGATTAGATGCGAAGAAGAAGCCATTGTTTCTATTGCATACAGTCCATCACTTTCAACATCGGCAATAACAGGTATATTGTTAGCAGCTGCTATTTTTGCCATTTCTATACCTGCTCTACCGCATTCATTATCAATTAATAGAACGCCCAGTCCTTTGTACCATTGATTACCGGGAAGTTCATCGGGACCTGGGTATTGCACTCCCTTCCTGCTCCAGAATATATTTCGATTGCCAGTAAGTGAATTGGTAAAAACAAATGACAGTATAGGTTCTGCATTTGGTGTATTGACTATCAACTTGGTATCTATATTATCCTTTTCTAATGCCGATATTGCCTTTTTGGCCATTTCAGAAGAACCAAGCTTACCCGCAAAGGCTGCTCGGCCTCCAAGACGAGATACGGCAGTTAATGCAGTACTTATGAGTCCACCATCATGAATAGACAAAGCCTCTAATGGCTGCTTGACACCCTCCGATGGCCAGGAATCGATAGTTCCTACAAAATCTACACTTATCGAACCAAGTCCAAGAACATCAATACTATTAATCTGATTCATATACTCAACCTTACTGATCCTGTAAAACCTCTATTATGCTAACAACTTTTCCAACTCTCTACCACCAAGTAGACAATTCATAATCGAACCCATGGAACTTCTTACCAAATTTTAATTTCGTAAAGTCCTAATAATAGTTTAATAGTATTGGAATTTGTATTATTTTATGGACTCCAAATCCCTGCTTCACTTAATTATAAAACTGTTCCAATGCAACCATAAAAGACTTAAATCCTCGTTCTTTTGCAGCGGTTTTCAGATTGTCAATATTGCAATCTTCTATATCAGAAAACACATGTTCGTTATAGATAGAAACAGCCTGGCTCATAGCCTCGGCACCAATATTGGGATTATAATTTCCATCTTTCCCTTTTATGCTGTTTATCGCTGAGCCGGCAAGGAATAAATAGTTTTGAATGTTTCCGTTTTTATCTATATCAAGTAAATTCTGAATAATATTGCCCTGATCAAGTCCTCCGGCACGAGCAATCATCACAGCAGGCTTTCCCACTAAAGGTTTACTTAATATTTCTTCACACTTTTTCCATTCCAATCCAAATGGCCGAAGTAATCCCAAATCATTTGTCAACAAGGCTGTTTGTCTAAAATCAATTCCATCCAGCCTAGCAAACATATCTAATACTTCACGGTAAACATTGCGTGTTCGAGTGGTGATCCCACCATTGTGCCCATATATTGCAGGTGGTTGTTCCATATCTTTAGTCAACTCCCTGATGGTACGAACCGCTCCACCACAATAATACTCGCTAAACATTAAACCATTTACACCAATATCAAGAAGTCTTTTAACCTTTTCTACCAACAAATGAGGAGGTGAGGTAACATGAGGGGCAAATATAAGGCCATAACCTTCTCTTTTGCTTTTTGTAGATTCAATAGCTATTAAGGCCTGCTTGGAACGCACTTCTACAGGCGCAAATTCAACTCCCGGTAAAAAGTTTTCATCCTCTTTTATAAACATAAATATAGGATTGGCCGCAGCAATGGAAATGATGTCAGCTTCCTCTGCAGGTGTAATTCCAGTACAGGGTTTTAGTATTGTTCCAAAGGCAACTTTATCGCCAAAATTTGTAAGTTTACGTAAACCGGAAGCACCATAAGCCGGACCGGGAAATCTGGATATAACATCATCACTCATCGCAATATCAACAAGTTTTGCATCCCTGTTTTCTCTAAGTGCAAAAATTCCAGCACCAGCAGTAATGTGTAATATATCAGTAGAATAGAAGTTACCATTTTTATCAGCAAACATACTTAATGGGAATTTAATACGTACTAACCCGCAGCGTTCCTGTTTATCAAAAGCGATACTGTCAACAACCTTACCTGTACATTGATCAAGCAGCGAACCAGTTTCAGGATGCCGTACTCCGCTGGTCATATGATAGCATATTTCTTTGCCGATATCAGCCGGGGTAAGGCTGTTAGCCCATATAAAATAAGTTGCAACAATGTTATCAGATAAGTCAGGAGCAGGAAGCTCTGAAAGAATTCCATACACAATTTTTCGAATTATTTCTTCGCGCTCGTCAAGATCAACTTTAATTTTTTCTAATACTTCTGAATCTAATAAAGTTATTTTATGTTCCATTCTATCAAATTAGATGTTTTCAAGATAATTAACAAAAGCATCCAAGAATCTCGCTGCAACAGCACCATCTGCAATTCTATGATCAATGCATATTGAAACAGACATCGATTTGTAAATAACTACCTGTCCGTTTTTTACCAGAACTCTCTCGGTAATCCTACCAATACCAATAATAGCAGATTCTCCGGGATGGATTATCGGCATAAATATATCGACATTATACATTCCAATATTTGAGATGGTTAAACTGGCCCCCTCCATTTTAATATCTTTATTTCTTCCCTGACGAACAGCTTCGATGCTCATCTGCATCTTTTGTGATATTTCGGGGATATCCAGTTTGTCTATGTCATCTATAACGGCAACAATTACACCCTTAGGTGTTTCGATTGCCAAACCAATATTTATATTTTCTCCTGGTATATATCCTTTATCTGATATGGTGTAATTCAAACTTGGCTCACTTTCCAGACCTGCAACAACTGCTTTTGCCAATAGAACATTGTATGATATTTTTTCCCCTTTCTCAGAAAGTTTATCCCTATATGAAACTGCATTAGTCATATCAACCATTGTTTGCATATAGAAATGAGGTATTTGCTGTTTTGATTGTATTACCATGGTGTTTATTTTTTTTCTCGTAGTTGTTATTGGTATCAAACCAGAATTTTTTATATGGACAGCCGCTGTTTCAACATCAGAGGATTCAATCCTACCATCTGGCCCTGTACCTTGAATACAAGAAATATCAACACTAAGTTTGTCTGCTAATTTACGGGCCTTTGGAGAAATCTTTATTCCTTTATTTATTGAGGAAGTATTAACCGAAATAGGTTTTACCGAAATCTCTTTCTTTTGCTGAGTGGTATCAGAATTTTCGACTTTTTGAGTTCCTATCCATTTGGCGGGAATTTCTTCATCTTCATCACCTATAATGGCAATTATTTGATGAATCGGAACAGTCTCGCCCTCATTTACAAGTATTTTCCGAACTATCCCCTGATGAGGACTCTCAAATTCATAACTAGTTTTATCTGTTTCAAGTTCAAGAAGTACCTCTCCGGTCTGAACCGACTGACCTTCCTTAACTTTCCACGCTACAATGGTTCCTTCCTCCATTGTAGCCCCCATAGCTGGCATCTCTATCTTTTCAAGCATGAAACATCCTGCCTCTAAACATTTACAAACATCTTTTTTATTTCCGAAGTAATACTGTCGGTACTAGGTATGGTAACTTTTTCAAGAACTGGTGAAAACGGGAATGGTGTATCCAAAGAAGCAACACGAACAACAGGACATTCAAGCATATCAAAACCTTGCTCCATTATGCGTGAACTAATTTCTGCACCCACACCAAAGCTCATATGCCCCTCTTCAACAGTTAAAAGTCTTCCAGTTTTTTCCAAAGAGTTTAATATTGTATCCATATCCAAGGGACTAATGCTTCTAAGGTCAATAACTTCACAGCTTATCCCTTCATTTTCAAGATTCAAAGCAGCCTGTTTTGCGTAAAACAACTGTTTCGAATAAGCAACGATTGTAACATCAGTACCTTCACGTACTATCCCTGCCTTACCTATGGGAAGTATAAATTCTTTATCTTTGGAAACTTCGCCCTTATCACTGTAAAGTAATTTATGCTCAATAAATAAAACTGGATCGTCCGAACGTATTGCCGCTTTTAGCAAACCTTTAGCTTCTGCCGGTGTAGAAGGCATAATGACTTTAATGCCTGGTATATGTGCGAACCAAGCCTCAAGACTCTGAGAGTGTTGGGCAGCATAGCTTTTGCCTGCTCCTCCTTGTGTCCGGATTACTAATGGGACCTTTACCTGACCACCAAGCATATATCTCACTTTCGCTGCTTGGTTTATTATTTGATCCATACAACAGGTGGTAAAGTCCACAAACATTATTTCCACAATTGGCCTAAGACCTGTAATTGCAGCACCAACGCCTGTTCCAACAATAGCCATTTCACTGATAGGTGTATCTATAACACGTTCAGAACCAAATTTATCCCAAATACCCTTAGTTGCAGCCATTGCTCCACCAAATTTGCCAACATCTTCACCTAAGAGAATGATGTTAGGGTCCCGTTCCATTTCTTCTTTAATAGCTAAAGCTATTGCATCACGATAAGATATTTCACTCATATTTAAGCCTAATTCTCTGTAATCAATCACTATAAATATATTTCATTACATCTTCTTGCTTCGGCCATTCGGATTCCTCGGCAAATTTCATCGCCTTTTGGACTTCATTTTCGATTTCCATTTCAAACTCTTTTATTTCTTCTTTACTAACAACTGAATCATTGAGCAACTTTTTCTGGTACCTTATTATTGGGCATTTTTCTTTCCACTGTTCTTCCTCTTGCTTTGTACGATAAGACCTGTTATCTGAAGCACCATGGCCGTACCAGCGGTAGGTTATTGCTTCTATTAAAGAAGGACCTTCACCTTTCCTGGCTCTTTCAACTGCCTCCAAGGTAGCCTCGTAGACTGCTATTACATCATTACCGTCTACTGTACACCCTGGCATTGAATAAGATGCAGCCCTACTGCTAATTGAGCTACTGGCCATAGAGTCGTCTATGTGGGTACTCAGACCATAATGATTATTTTCACAAACCCATATTATCGGTAAATCCAATACACTTGCCATATTGAGAGATTCATGGAAAGAACCTATATTACTGGCAGCATCACCAAAGAAACATACTGTTACATCAGCGGTTTTCTTATATTTACTCGTAAGCCCGGAACCAAGTGCAATAGGCAATCCACCACCAACAATTCCATTTGCACCAATTATATTCAAATCAACATCGGCAATATGCATTGAGCCGCCTCTTCCATGACAATAACCTGTTTCCTTGCCAATAATTTCCGCCAGCATTCGGCCCATATCTGCCCCTTTAGCCAAAACATGCCCATGACCACGATGTGTGGTTAAAATATAATCTTTGGGCTTCAACGCATAGCCAACCCCTGCTGCTATCGCTTCCTGTCCTACTGAGAGGTGAGGACTCATACCGGGCACTTCCCTGCGAAGATACATCTGATAAAGGTTCTCTTCAAAATGCCTGATCCGAAGCATTTGTTTTAAAATCTCTACATAATCTTGTTTCTTAAGTTTCATAATAATTACCCATTAAGTTCAATTCTGTTTTGAATGATTTTTTTAAGTTCATCTGCAATTGCGTGACTGATAGCCATATGAACATCTTCGATTTGAACCATTTTATTAGATGGCACATCCACACATATATCCACCGCTTCTTTTGATTTACCTCCTCCTTTACCAGATAGGCAAATTGTTGTAGCTCCTATTCCCTTTGCAACATCAAAAGCCTTGAGAATATTTGCACTATTGCCGGATCCGCTTATACCAATTACCACATCACCTTCTTCACACCAGTTCTTTAACTGTTCACTAAAAATATGTTCAAGTCCCATATCATTAGCAATACCCGTCACAAATGAAACAGAGTCATTTAAACACATTGTTCGAAATCTTTTATCGGTAACCACACTTTCTTTGTTATCAGAGCTTATTGTATGTTTGGCCAGATCATTAATCATGTGTGCCGCAGTATTACCGTGTCCACCATTGCCCATTGTGAAAATGCGTTTACCCTTGCCTTGAGCCTTTTCTAAAATATGAATAATTTGTGATAACTGCTTTTTATTGAGATCTTTAAGAATCTCACATAAGTTGTTCATGTAATCAGAAATCCCCAAAATTGTGTTTTTATCTGCCACAATCAATATCCTTTCCATTTTATTTACTAAACATATACGAACATATTCGTACATTATATCCAAAAGAACTTATCTTCTTATAAATCTTATTTTTATATTTCAATGCATCTTCTTTATTAAAAGCATTTCTTCTAGTTGGTGCAAACCCTATAATTAAATCTTTTTTTATCATTATTGTCTCTCCTTATTCAAACATTTAAATTCATCATTTTTTAAAAAAAAGAACAAAAAATTATATTTTTTGATCACTTTTTCAAATATTTTAAAAGTCTTTTTCAGTATTTAAAATTTCTAAATATCTTTTTCTGTGATTTTTATTTTATTAGTTAACTTTGATATTAAAATTTTAGTATTGATTTTATAAAACCTTCACCTCTAATAAGACTTTCCTCCATAGCCCTTTTAATATCTTCAAATTTATATTTATTTGTTATCAACCTATCCTGACATATTTTCCCAATACTCATAAGCATATCTGCCCTTTCAAAATTTTTCTTGATCCTCTGGTCAATTACCATCCCAGGAGAAATGTTCAGCACTTTAAGTCCTTTTCTATGCCAACTATCTGTATCTACAGTGGAAAATCCATGTGTCCAACCAAAAAACCCCATACTTCCCCCAATCTTTGTAACCTTTGTACACCAATCCATACCTATATTTTTACTTGAGGTCTCATAAGATATATCAAAATAATCTTTATTTTTTTCTAATTTTTCTCTTCCATCCTTGTCATTGAAATTTATTACTCTTGTAGCCCCAAAAATTTTTGCAATCTCCAAGTTATTTTCTTTTATGTCAACTGCCACTAGCTCAGATAAGGGGTAGTAGCTTAAAAGTTGAATTAGCAATAAACCCATATAACCAGCACCAAAAACAAACGCCCTATCTCCTGGATAGCAATTAACATATGTGCCAGCATTTATAACACATGCCAAGGGCTCTACAAGATGACTATCAAAATTATTGGAATGAAGATTTACCTTAATTAATTTATCCTCTTTTTGATTTGTATGCCTACTCCAATGTGAAGTGGTAACGAAGTCACCTTCTTTTACTTTTTCTACTGAGCTTCCAACTTTTGTGACAATTCCAACACCTTCATGCCCAGGTAAAGCCAGGTCTTCCGATATACCCATATATTCTGATAGATCATCATGTTTTTCATCTTGAGGTCTTTCCAGTCCATATAACCATACTTCACCCATGCATATACCATTTATCAATGTTTTTGCCTGAATCTCATTATATTTTGGATCTCTTATTTCAATTTCTCTTATTTCTATTTTTTTATTACCTTTAAAAAATATAGCTTCTGTTTTCACTTTATCATCTCCATTATCAAGATATTTTTTTAATATTATAAAGATTCATATCTGTTTACCAAAATATCATATTTTCAAATTAATTATATCCTTGGCTTATTTGCTTCCTCAAAGAAAGCAGCAATATTTTCTATTGATGTTTTATCATCAAAAGATTTAGCTCCTGATAATATATAGCCCCCTCCCCGGCCCATCTCGGTTTTTAAACGCTTTACTTCCTTACGGATCTCACGAGGTTTTCCAAAAGGCATTAATTGTTGAGCACCAAGACCTCCCCAGAAACGGATGTTTTTACCATATTCTTTCTTAAGCTTATATATGTCCATAGATTCAGGTTGACAACTCTCTAAACAGTCTAAGCCTATTTCAATTAAATCCGGTACTACTATAGAAGTATTCCCACATATATGCATAATTGTATAAAGACCATAATGATGTATGCGCTCAATTATTCTTTTCCATCTTGGTTTAAAAAGCTTCCTCCATCTTTCTTCCCCCATTATCATACCTTTTTGATAGGAATGGTCATCACCAAAAAATATCCCGTCAACCGGTGCATCAGTCATTAGGTCAATGCAATGCAAAAACCATTCTGTAATATATTCAAGTAACTCTTCAGCAAAATTTTCATTAGTAATAATATCTATTAGAAAATTTTCAAAACTCCTGAGACTCCATGCTCTTTCAAATAAACCAGCTGAAAGCATTATTATACGAAATTGTTTTTGAGTCTTTTTGATATCTGATGGCCACTTTTGACGCAAAAGTTTAAAATAATCATCAAGATCAGGAAGTTTATAATTGCCAATTTTAGCTTCATGAAGTGGCCAATCAACCAAATGGAAAGCTCCACCCAGCTTCCACGTACATCCAAAACCGTCTTTTTGAATACTCATCTTATCAAGTGAAAGTAAATCATCAACACCAAACTTTAGCGAAAGGAAATAATCAACTCCTGTTATAGAACTAATGTTACTTATTAAACGATCCTTCCATTGACTATCACCATAATATTTTGTAAATTCTTTTTCCTGAATAGGAGTCAATTCTAAAACATAAGGTAAATATTCAGTTTCTTTATATTGAAAAGCTAATTTTACTCTATCTCGTGGATTTAAAAATTTACTATTTTTCATTTTAGTACCTACCTAATCTAAAGATCATTAACATTTATAATAAAAAATAATTTATAATTTAGTATATTTATTTATATATAGAATTTTCTCTATATATTTCAAAAATATTCTTACTCTTTTATCCCACCACGTGTGAGACCTTCAACAAAAGACCTCTGGAATATTAGAAAAAGAATTATAATGGGAAATGTCATAATGACGGCAGCAGAACTCGTTAGCCCCCAGTCCCTACCAAACCTGTTAGTAAACTGGTAATAGCTGATAACTACTGTGGATAATTCTTTTTTTTGTAGAAATACCAACGCAAAGATAAATTCATTCCAAACCCACATAGCAGTAACTAGACCTGTGGCTAGAAATCCAGGCCAAGAAAGTGGTATTACGATTCTCCAAATGACCTGCCACTCATTTGCACCATCTACTCGCGCGGCATCCTCGAAAGCTTTTGGCATTTGCAGCATGTATGAGCGTAAAAGAAAAATAGGGAAGGGTGATAGGACAGCCGTATAGATTAAAATCAATCCAAAAAAGTTATTAATAAGCCCTAGAGAGTGCCAAAGGGAGTAGAGAGGTACTAGAAAAAACTGGACAGGAAGAATTGACATAATTAATAAATATGCGATAACAATTATTGAGCCACGCATCTTTAAGCGTGAAAGACTATATGCAGCCATACCCCCAAATACTAGCACCATGACTACAGTGCCAGCCACTAGAATTAAAGTATTCAAAACTGTTGTCGAGAAGAAGCCCACCACCCAAGCCTCGCGGTAGTTTTCCCAATAAAACTCAGCTGGTGGACCCAATGGATTAGCCCCTATCTCTGCGCTCTTTTTAAAAGAATTAAATATGGGTACAAGTAGTGGACCAAAAGAAAAAATAGCCATTAGAGTTAAAATTATATAATTAGTTAAAAGAGTTTTTCTAAATCTATATCTTTTCTTGTTTTTAAACATATATTTTATATCTCAAATCCTTTTCTGCGAAAGTATAAAAAGACTAAAACAAATATAAAACCATAAAAAGTCATGGTTACACCAATAGCCGCAGCATAACCAGCATCAAAATATATAAATGCATTTATATACTGTTGTACACCTAATACCATAGAGCCACCAGCAGGACCACCTCGAGTAACTATCCAAACTGAATCAAAGACAAGGAAAGACCACATACTTGAAAATAGTAACATTAGGCTCAGTGTAGGTCTTATACCAGGAATAGTTACGTGCCTGATTAACTGCCATCGGTTAGCCCCCTCTAAACGAGCTGACTCATATAAACTTTTGGAGATGGCCTGCATAGCAGCCAAAAATAACACTGCCAGGAAGCCCCAATATCGCCAGTTATCCATAAAGGCAATTGCATATAGTACAGTCTTTGGATTACCAAGCAAAGCTATATCCAATCCATGAATACCAAGCTTAGCTAATTGAGCACCAATGCCCTGGGTTGGGCTATACAAATTTCGCCATATACTAGCAACAACTATACTTGATATCATGTATGGCAAGAAAAAAATTGTACGGAAAAACAATCCACTACGTCCTAATGGCTTCAAAAGGCTTCCTACTATGATTGCTGTAACCGTAGGGACGGTTAAAAAAAAGATTAACCACTTTAAGTTATTTACTAATGCTTCCATATAAGCCTTATCTTCAAGAAATATCTTTTTGAAATTTTCAAGGCCAATAAAGCTAGCTTCTCCCATCCCGTTCCAGTCGGTCAATGAATAATAAAAAGAACTAATTCCAGGTCCAATTGCGACAGTTATTCCAATAATCATTATTGGCAATACAAAAAGCCAGGGTATTATATTTTTTTGAAAGATACCTCTCCTGTATCTAGATTTCTTAATAATGGTCATTCTTCTCTCTTTTAAGTAACAATCTTAACATCTATGTTAACACCTATGGTATATTTTCTGTAAAACCTTCTCCTTTTATCGAGAAACGATAAAAGGAGAAGTTTTTTATTACATCTTTGGTTTCTGATTACCTAAACTCTATTCTAAAGATCTGCTGCTGGTTTATTTGGAATAGTTGGAATCATTCCTTCTGCAAGCTCCTCATCATATACCTTCTGAAATCCTTCGAGGAACTCTTCTGCCGTATACTCACCGCTCCAAACTCTATCTATCTCACCCCACAAATATGCTTCCATCTTGGGTCCGAAAAAGGTCCATAGTGTATAGCCATAATTGTCCATCATAGAGGCTTCTCCCAGCATTTCATTTACTTTAGCCGCTCGTGGGTCTAAATTTTCCGCTAAACGTGCAGCATCTAAAAAGACAGGTGCTGTTTGACCTCCTGTTTCAGAAATTTTATACTGTATTTCATCTGAGAAATAGAAATCAATAAACTCAGCACATGCTTCAGGGTTGGGGGTGGCCGCATTTACAGTCATGGTTTCTCCAATTCCAAGACAAAAGATATCTTCTCCAGAAGGAGATGGTACTGGAATCCAATCCCACTCATGGTGATCACCAAAGTAATCATCTATTGAACCGAAAAGCCAAGTTCCAGCAATATGCATGGCTGCGTCTCCATTACCAAATTTAGTATTCATTTCATCATATGAAGTAGACCAGTAACGATCCAATCCCCCCATGAAGTAACCCTTCTGCTGCATTTCATCGAGCGCTTCAATGGATTTAATAATTGCTGAGTCAGTCCAAGGAATCTGGTCGGTTAAAGCCTGATAAATCTTATCTGTACCGGCAATATTGTTCATCCATACAAGTACCCACCACTCACTAAACTGGGAGAGGTCGGCATTGCCAGCAGAAAAAGGTATAATACCGGCAGCATCAATCTCTTCACATAAATTAACTAGTTCGTCATAGTTCCCTGGTAATTCCCAACCATTCTCATCAAAGACAGTTTTATTGTAATAGAGAATTAATGTCTCGTAGGCATCTGCTAAGCTAATTAACTTTCCATTATATTTACCCGCTTCTAATGCCCACGGAAAAAACTTTTCAGTCCAGCCATACTTCTCAGCAAATTCATCTAACACAAGCAGATGACCTTCGCTGGCCATTAGCACAGCATCAGTAGGACCAGCAGCATTGATTAGATCAGGAGCCTCTCCACCCATAAGTGCCGTTTTAACTGTAATTCTCATATCAGCTAGAATTTCAACATCAAGCTCTGCTGTTTCACTTTGATCATTGAAATCTGTAACCATCCATTCAAACATGGTCTTTAACCCTTCATTTGCAACATCTATCCAATATGTGATTTTCTTCTTTTCTGGTGTAGCTTCTTCTTCTATAGCTTCTTCTTCTATACCTTCTTCTTCTGTAGCTTCTTCTTCTATAGCTTCTTCTACTACTTCTGCAGGTTTACAACTTATCCCTAAAAAGATTACAGGTATTATAAACAGAATTGCCAGCAACCATATAATTATTTTTTTACACATCTTTCCCCCTTGGTTATAATTTTTAGTTAACTTATTTGATCGTTTTAAATCATTTAATACATC
>SDBT01015727.1_pt1 | contig 12020 bp, 8 predicted proteins | sample 2277101 | NCBI WGS metagenome assembly SDBT01 (sample SAMN10404973, study PRJNA504765) | marine sediment metagenome | isolation source: marine sediment core GS10_PC15, 103 cmbsf | place: Arctic Ocean: Southern Knipovich Ridge | collected 2010
GAGGGCTACGACGGCAACGTGTTCGTCTGGGACATCGACAAGACCTACCTGTCCACCCGGTTCTCCTCCATGCGCGGCATGGCCCGGATCCCGATCGAGTTCGCCGTCGACAAGCACGCCATTCCCGGCATGCCCGAGGTTCTGCGGGGCCTGCGACGCGGCCCGGGTCCGGACTTCGCCTGCGCGCCGCTGTACTTCGTCTCGGCCAGCCCGCCGCTGCTCCGAAAGGTGGTCGAGAACAAGATGCTGCTCGACGGGGTGGAGCACGACGGCATCACCTTCAAGGACTGGCTCGGCACTCTCCGGCAGCTGCGCCCGGGAAGGCTGCGCGAGCAGGTGGGTTTCAAGGTAAACGCCCTGCTCGACGGCCGGCTGCGGAGGCCCCGGGCACGAGAATACCTGTTCGGCGACGACGTCGAGCGCGACGCGGAGGCGTTTTCGATCTACGCCCGGCTGGTGAACGACGACCCGCCTTCGCGGGCCATAGCCCGCTACGGCGGGCGACGGCCTGCCCCCGACGAGTTGGAGTCCTCCCTCCAGGCGGCCGGCGTCAAGCCGGACGACCGTCGCTTCGTCCACGACCTGGCCGGCAGGCTGCCCGCCGAGCGCGGCCGGGTCGAACGCTTCTTCATCCACCTGGAGCTGTGCTCCCCGCCCGACTCGTTCGACCGCTACGGCGAGTTGGCCGTTCCGGTCAAGGGCGGCTTCCAGCTCGCCCTGGCGCTTCACGACCTGGGCCTGCTGGACGAAGACGCCGTCACCGGCGCCGCCGAGGCCGTCGAGGCCTCGGCCAAGGCCCGCAGCAAGTACGGCGCCCCCCCGGAACAGGCCGCGGATGCCCTCCGGCGCGGGCTGATCAGCCAGGACAGGCTGGTTGCGCTGGGGTATTGAAGCCAGAGATCAGTCGGCGGCCGTGTTCTCCCGCAGGTGCTCCCGCTCCACCTTCTCGAAGTAATCCATGCAGCAGCGCACGTACTCGCGCTTGTCGGTGTAGCGGCCGGGGAAGAACGAGCGTTTGAAGCCGTAGACCAGCAGGTGCTTGAGCTGCCGGTGGTCCAGGCCGAAAGAGGTGACGGCCTTGTGCAGCTCGTCGGTCATGGTGGTGCGCGAGACGGTCCGGTTGTCGGTGCACAGGGTGACCGACAGCTTGAGCTCCATCATCTTGCCGAAGGGGTGATCGGCAAGGCGCCGGTAACCCGGGTTGGTCTGCTGGTTGGAGGTCAGACAGATCTCCAGGGTGACCCGCCGCGAGGCGATCACCTGGGCCAACCGGTCCACGTAGCGCTCGGCGTTCTTGATGGCCGGGTCGCGCACGGCGGCCGGGTTGAGCAGCGAGGTCGCGTGGCCGATCCGGTCGGCGTGCAGCTCGGTGATGGCCTGGAAGATGCTCTCCGGCCCATAGGCCTCGCCGGCGTGGACGGTTTTGCCCAGAAACAGGCGCTGGGCCTCCAGGTAGGCCTCGCGATGGTGGATGGGCGGGAAGCCCTCCTCTGGCCCGGCCAGGTCCACCCCGACCACCGGCACCCCCTTGTCGTCCCTGGCCCTGGCCGCGGCCTGGACCAGCTCGAACGACGCCAGCCCGTGCACCCGCTCGTGGTGCGAGAAGCCGTGCACCCGAATGAAATCTGCGTAGAAGTCCGAGGATTGCTCGTTGAAGTAGCGGATGGCGCAGGCGATGATGCCGTACTCGAACGGCGGCTCCACGCCCGCGCGGATCTCCGGCCTTCCGTTGAACTCCTTCTTGGCCCGCTCCAGCCCCTCGGCCACCGCCGTGAACACGGACAGCGTGTCCAGTCGTTCGTGCACGTGCAACTGCGGCGCGAAGCGCACCTCGATGTAGCGCACCCCCTCGGCCTGGTTGTCCAGCGCCAGCTCGTAGGCGATCCGCGCCAGCTGCTCCGGGGTCTGCATCACCCTGCACGCGTATCCGAACCCGGCCAGGTACTCCTCGAGGTTCTCGTAGTTCTCCTTGAAGACCAACTCCAGCAGGCCCTCCTCCGTGTAGGACGGCAGCTCGACGCCGGCCTCCCTGGACATCTCGATCAGGCTTCCCAGCCGCACCGACCCGTCCAGGTGCAGGTGCAGGTCGGTCTTGGGAAGTCTCTTCAGGTATTCGATGGTGATAGGCGCTTCCATGGACCATTAATAATGCGTTTGGCGCGCCGACGCAACCTCCTGGCCGTTTGATGGTTTCGGTCTTGACAAAGGTGCCGAAGGGGAATACATGCCGGCTTGCCCGTCCAGGGCACCAACTACGTCACGATGAGGAGCATCGCCATGAAGACCGAGACCTTCCGTAATAGGGACTTCCTGACCCTGCTGGACTATTCCAAGGAAGAGGTGGAGACCATTCTGGACGTGGCCTTCGAGCTGAAGCGCAAGCGGGCCTTGGGCGAGAAGCACCACCTGCTCGAGGACAAGACCCTGTTTTTGATCTTCTACAACCAGTCGCTGCGCACCCGCAACAGCTTCGAGGCCGGCATGACACAACTCGGCGGGCACGCGCACTTCCTGGAGCCTTCCCAGATATACACCCCGGCCATGGAGGGCCGCGAGGTCGCCTACTCCACCGAGCGCATCTCCGACGTGGCCCGCACCCTGGCCCGCATGGGCGAGGCAATCGCCATTCGCTGCTACGGCGACCCGGTCGACTGGGAGTACGGCGGCGCCCACGCCATGATGCGCGAGTTCGCCAAGTGGTCCCACATTCCGATCATCAACATGGAGTGCGATAAGTACCACCCCTGCCAGGCCATGGCCGATATCATGACCGTCCGCGAAAAGTTCGGAACCTTCAAGGGAATAAAGTTCACCATGTCCTGGGCCTACTCGCCTTCCGTGCACAAGCCCCGGGCGGTGCCCCAGAGCGCCGTGATCGCGGCCGCCAAGGTGGGCATGGAGGTCACCCTGGCCCACCCCGAGGGCATGGAGCTCGACCCCGAGGTGATCGGCGCCTGCGAGCAGATGTCGGCCGCGGCCGGCGGGTCGTTCAGGGTCACCGACTCCTTCGAAAAAGGCCTCGCCGGCGCCCACGTGGTCTACCCCAAGGCCTGGTGCAGCACCTCGATATTCAAGGCGCCCGTGGGCGAGTCTTCCGAGGAGAAGACCCTGGAAATATTCGACTCAAACAAGGACTGGATCTGCGACAAGGCCCACATGGAGATGGCCGACAAGAGCGCCATCTACATGCACTGCCTGCCGTGCGACCGCGGCTTCGAGGTGACAGACGAGGTCGTCGACGGCCCGCAGTCGGCCGCCTTTGACGAGGCCGAGAACCGGCTGCACGCCCAGAAGGCGGTCATGTCCCTGATCATGCGCTGATCTTCGTCGTTCGAGGAGGGAAACACGTGAAATCGACCACCGAGCACCTGACCTTCAACGTTCCCGCGCGCATGGACTTCGTCCACATCACCCCCGAGGTGGAGCGGATCGTCAAAAAGAGCGGGGTGTCCGAGGGGCTGTGCCTGGTCAACGCCATGCACATCACCGCCAGCGTGTTCATCAACGACGACGAGCCGGGCCTGCACCAGGACTACAAGAAGTGGCTCGAGGAGTTGGCGCCCCACGACCCTTCCCGCTACCGGCACAACCGCACCGGCGAGGACAACGGCGACGCCCATCACAAGCGTCAGATAATGGGCCGCGAGGTGGTGGTGGCCGTCACCGGCGGCAAGCTGGACCTGGGCACCTGGGAGCGGATCTTCTACGGCGAGTTCGACGGGCGGCGGCCCAAGCGGGTGCTGGTCAAGGTGATCGGCGAGTAGCGCGCAGGGACTACCATGATTCAGTTCCAGTCGAGCTGGATCTGAATACTTTGTGGTGGTACAGATCGTTCATGACCGTCCACGCTCTCCACATTCTCCACACTCAATCTGTCCTGGCCATGTGCCTGTTCGTCGCGCTGGTCGCCTGCGACCGGGAGAAGCCCGGACCGCCCAGGAAAAAACCCGCCGGGGTGGGGCTGAAGGTCGTACCCACGGGGGAGAGCCCGGCCAGGGCGCCCGGTCCCAAGGGCGTGATGATCGACATGGACAACGACGAGGTGCGCGTCATCCTGGTCCAGCCAAAGGGCCCGGCGGCCGAGGCGGGCTTCGTGCCCGGGGACCGGATCCTGGCGGGGGACGGCCAGGACCTGGCATCCGAGGACGATCTGAACAAGGTTCTTGCCCGTGCGGACAACAAGAAAATATTCTTCGAGATCCGCTCCGGCAAGCAGATCCTGATCCTGCCGCTGACCACCTCGAAGCCCGGCTGGTTGATCCTGTCCGGCGACACCTTCAAGGGATTCCTGCTCACCAGGATCCAGTCCGGTCGCAAGGCGGTAAGGCCGCTGGCCCGCGGGCCGGCGCCCGAACTGCGCCTGCCGACCTACGACGGGCCCGAGATGAGCCTGCGGGCGATGCGGGGAAAACCGGTGGCGATCCTTTTCTGGGGCACATTCTCCGAGCCCTCCTACGCGCATCTGCAGGCCTTCGGTCAGATCTGCCGGCAGTACGCCCCCCGTGGGCTGAAGTGCCTGGCGATCGACACCATGGAGCTGTTCACAGCGGTGGGCAAGACGAAGAAATACGCGGCCGAAATGGCCAAGGTGCGCCGCGAGATCTATCCCAGGGGCCCCATCCCGATCGACCTGTTCATGGAGTCCGAACGCCAGTACGGCGTGAGCAAGCTGCCCTCGCTGGTGCTGGTCGACGAGCAGGGCAATATCGCCGGTCGCCACGACGGCCCCCTGGCGGACCCGTTCGGCGATCTGCCCCGGGCCATCGAACCGATCCTGCCCGCCAGTCCGATCGAATAGCCGGTGGTCGGATTGTACTCGGGGGCGGGGGTTGCGCGTTGCAGCATCCGGCGGAGCCTGCTAGCGTGTGCGCATGTTCGGCCTGTTCAGATGGCTGCGGCGGCGGCGGTTCTGCAGGCGGCCCTTTCCAGAGCACTGGCTGCCGATCCTCGATCACGAGGTGCCCTTCTACGGCAATTTCCCCGAGGTCCATCGAAGACGATTCCGCGAGCTGCTGAAGGTATTCGCCTGGGAGAAGTACTTCATCGGCGCCAAGGGAATGGAGATCACCGACGAGGTGCGGGTGATCGTCTCGGCCTGCGCGGTGCGGCTGGTTCGCTTCCTGGACCTGTCCTGCTACGACCGCCTGACCGAGATCGTGGTCTACCCCTACGTCTACCGGCACCAGGACCGGGACGGGGCGGTGTTCGGCGAGGCACACCAGTGGGGAACGGTGGTGCTGAGCTGGCCGGCGGTGGTCCAGGGTCTGGCCGACCAGCGCGACGGTCTCGACACCGCGGCCCACGAGTTCGCCCACGTGCTCGACCGCACGGACGGCGCCTTCGACGGCACGCCCGAGCTGCGCGCCCGCGAGGACTACGGCCCCTGGGCCCGGGTGATGAGCCGTCACTACCTGCGCCTGCAGAAGCGCTCCAAGGCCGAGCGCAAGGTCATGCGCATGTACGGGGCCACCGACGAGGCCGAGTTCTTCGCCGTGGCCACCGAGGCCTTTTTCGAAAAGTCGCACAGGATGAAGGAGCTGACCCCCGAGCTTTACGAGGAGCTGCAGACCTTCTACGGCGGCGACCCGTCCGCGTTTGACGACCGCGACCTTCACGACCCGCCGCCGGCCAAGATCTACCGCAACGACCCCTGTCCCTGCGGGAGCGGGCGCAAGTACAAGAAGTGCTGCGGCCGTCGTCCCTGACGGTCAGCGTCAGGGGGCGTTGTCGGCCGGCGGGACGGGCGAGGACTGCTGGAAGCGCTGTTTCAATTTCTTGCCCCCGGAAAGGCCGGTTCCCTGTATGGCCTCCTCCATGCGCTCGACGCGCTGCGGGCAGGACGGGTAGTCCGCGCCGTGGCGTTCGAAGTCTTCCAGCCTTTCGAGCGCGCGGGACAGGCCGGTGGGGTCGTAGCCGGCGCAGGCGGCCAGGAGCGTTCCCAGCACGTCGGCCTCGAGCTCGGCCTTGCTGCCGTGGGAGCGGCGGACCATGCGATAGGCCTCGTGGACCAGGCGGTCGAGGTCTTCCTCCACGTCGCTGGTGTCGCGGTAGCCGGGGCGGCGCATGGCCTCGGCTTCCAGGTCGCCGAAGGAGTCGTCCGAGGCGACGTGGACCTGGGTGTCCTTGTCGCCCAGGGCCTTGGAGCCGTGGGCGAGCGCCACGTGGGCCACCTCGTGGGCCAGCACGCCGGCCAGCTCGGCCTCGTCGGTGAGTTTCCCCATGAGGCCGGTGGAGACGAAGACGAAGCCGCCCGGGAGCGACAGGGCCTCGATCGCGTCCTGGCGGAAGACCACGAAGCGCCAGGGCAGGTCGTAGCGACTGGATGACTCGGCCACGGCCGTGCCCACCATGTTGACGTAGGCGTCCAGCGCAGGATCGCGGACCGGCTTCAGCTCGGCCAGCAACCGGCCCGCAAGGGCCAGGCCCAGGCTGCGCTCCAGGTCGTCGAGGATCTCATCGCCCTCGACCTGTCGCCGGTAGAGCTCGATCCCGGCGGCCAGCCTCCTGCAGTCCGGATGTCGCTCGAAGACGGATGCAAACCCGGAATAATCGCCGGGATCGAACGGGACCTGCAGCAGGAACTCCCGGGCGGCCTCGTCCACCTTGGCCCGGCCGAGCGGCCGGACGCCGGACAGTCCGCGGGTGACCACGGTCGCGACCGTGGTGGACGAGCCCTTCAACGCGCGTTCCTGCAGCACCTTCTGAAATCCCTTGGGCTGCGGGCGCTCGAGAAAGACGCGGTAGCTCACCCAGCCCTGCTTTCCCGAACGGGTCTGCACCTGGTGCCAGCGCTCGCCCTGAACCAGGACGGTGACCTTCTCGCCCTTGGAAATACGTTCGACGACCCGGTGATAGACCCCCGGCCCGAACCGCACCCGGGCCGCACGCAGGGTCTCCCTCTGGACTTCCGCCCGGGCCGAGACGGCCATCAGAACCAGGGCTACCCCCAACCAGAAAGCTCGCGTCATGACGTTCCCTTTCGGAGTGGTTTCTGAGCACGTGTGCGTTCGATCCACACTACCACAACCGACCGGTACGATGAAACCGAGATCGGGCGCCCCCCCCCCGCAGTTGACCAGCGCTGGCGTCCGTGCTTCAATTCCGCCCGAAACACGCAGGGGAGGGAGCATGAAGCGTTTGACGAGTGTGCTCGGTCTGATTCTGTTGTCATCCGGCGCGCCGGCCGGCCCGGCGGTCGAGCCGGGGGCCAACCTGGTTGTGCGGAACATCCCCCGGATTCCGATCGGCCTGGCCGCACGGGTCGAACGCTACCAGAACATGCGCTCGGCCAGGCTCCTGGGCTGGCTGCCGGAAGACGGCGGTGTGCTGATCGCCACCCGGTTCGCCGAGACCGACCAGCTGCACCTTGTCAGATCCGCGGGCGGCAGGCGCGAACAGCTGACCTTCTTCGACGAACGGGTCTCCTGGGCCCGGCACAGCCCGGCCAAGAAGAGCTCTTTCGTGCTGTTCGGCATGGACACGGGCGGCAACGAGGCCTTTCAGATCTACCGCCTCGACCGCAAAAGCGGCGAGGCGGTCATGCTGACCGACGGCCACAGCCGCAACATGCAGGCGGTCTGGAACAGTACCGGCGACCGGGTGGCCTTCACCTCGACCCGGCGCAACGGCAAGGACTTCGACCTGTACATCATGGATCCGGACAGGCCGCAGGAACAGAAGCTGCTGCTCGAGGTCTCCGGCCTGCACCTGCCGATCGAGTTCTCGCCGGACGGCAAGCACCTGCTGGTGCAGCACTACGTATCCATCAACGAGGGCCACCTGTACCTGGTGGAAATTCAGAACGGCAAGACCGGCAAACGCATCGATCTGACCCCGGCCGACGAGAAGGAGGTCTCCTACCGCGACGCCCGCTTCTCGGCCGACGGCAAGCGGGTCTACCTGACCACCGACAAGGCCTGGGAGTTCATGCGGCTGGGATACGTGGATCTCGAGGATCCGGATAAGACCGTCAAGTTCGTCACCAAGAACCTCGACTGGGACGTGGAAGCCTTCGACGTCTCGCCCGACGGCAGGCAGATCGCCTACCTGCTCAACGAGGGCGGATTCTCGAAGCTCCACCTGCTGGACGCCCGCAGGCACAGGCCGCAGAAGAGCCCCGAAATTCCGCCCGGGGTGGTGCGCCGGTTAGAGTACAGCCCCTCGGGTCGCCAGCTGGCGCTGGAAGTGACGGGCGGCCGCCTGCCCGGCGACGTGTTCGTGGTCGACACCCGGCGCAGGAAGCTCGAACGCTGGACGATCTCCGAGACTGGCGGACTGAACGTCGACTCCTTCGCCGAGCCGCAGCTGATCGAGTACCCCACCTTCGACCAGGACGTCGAAGGCCCGCGCAAGATTCCTGCCCTGCTCTACCTGCCGCCGGCCGATCGTTTCAAGCCGCCCTACCCGGTGCTGATCTCGATCCACGGCGGACCCGAGAGCCAGGCCCGGCCGCGCTTCCTGTGGGCTCACAACTACCGCATCGGCGAGATGGGCATCGCCCTGATCCGGCCCAACGTGCGCGGCTCGGCCGGCTACGGCAAGAATTTCCTATTGTTGGACAACGGCAGGCTGCGCGAGAACCCGGTCAAGGACATCGGCGCCCTGCTTGACTGGATCGCCGCACGAGAGGACCTGGACGCATCGAGGGTGGCGGTCGACGGCGGTTCCTACGGCGGATACATGAGCCTGGCCAGCCTGATCTTCTTCGCCGATCGCCTGAGCTGCGGCGTCAACTACGTGGGGATCTCGCACTTCGTCACCTTCCTGAAAAATACAAAACCCTATCGCCAGGACCTGCGGCGGGTCGAGTACGGCGACGAGCGCGAGCAGGGCACGAGCATCTTCCTGGACATGATCTCGCCGTTGAGCAACGCCGACAAGATCAAGGCCCCGCTGCTGGTGCTCCAGGGAGCCAACGATCCCCGGGTGCCGGCCTCCGAGGCCGAACAGATCGTCGCCAAGGTCCAGGACAACGGCGGCGTGGTCTGGTACCTGCTGGCCGAGGACGAGGGCCACGGCTTCGTCAAGAAAAAGAACCGCGATTTCGCCACGCTGACGACCATCTTGTTTCTGGAACGATTCCTGTTGAGATAACAAGCGAGAGTGGAACGTAAGCCCACGAGGAGACACCGATGGCCGAGCACGATCCGGATGAGGAGCAAACAGCGGTCAACTCCATCCGCTTCCTGGCCGTGGACGGCGTGGAGAAGGCCAGGAGCGGCCACCCCGGGATGCCCATGGGAATGGCCGACTGCGCCTTTGTGCTCTACTACAACTTCTTGCGACACGATCCCACCCGGCCGGACTGGCCCGGCCGGGACCGCTTCGTGCTTTCGGCCGGCCACGGGTCCATGCTGCTGTATGCCATGCTGCACCTGAGCGGCTACGACCTCTCGCTCGAAGATCTGCAGAGCTTCCGCCAGTGGAAAAGCCGCACCCCGGGCCACCCGGAGCGGGGCGACACACCGGGCGTGGAGACGACCACCGGACCGCTGGGCCAGGGCTTCGCCAACGGGGTCGGCCTGGCGCTGGCGGCGAAGATGCTGGGCGCGCGGCTTTCGACCGACGACTTCTCGCCGGTCGACTGGCGGGTGTTCGGGATCGTATCGGACGGGGACCTGATGGAGGGGGTGGCCTCGGAAGCCGCCTCGCTGGCCGGCCACTTCGAGCTCGGCAACCTGATCTACCTCTACGACGACAACCGCATCTCCATCGAAGGATCGACCGGGCTGACCTTCACCGAGGATGTGGCGGTGCGTTTCGAGGCCTACGGCTGGCACGTCCAGCGCGTCGACGGCCACGACCGCGAGGCCGTGGCCCGGGCGATCGAGCAGGCGGTGGCCGCCTCCGACAGGCCTTCTGTCATCTGCGCCAGGACCCACATCGCCTACGGCAGCCCCAACAAGCAGGACTCCGCCAAGTCCCACGGCTCCCCGCTGGGTGCGGAAGCGGTCGAGGCCACCAAGAAGGCCCTGGGCTGGCCTGTGGAGCCTTCGTTCCACGTGCCCGATTCGGTGCGCGGGACGTGCGAAGCGCGAAAGAAGGAGCTCGTGGCCGAGCGCGAGGCCTGGGAGCTGAAGTTCTCCGAGTGGCGCGCATCCCACCCGGACAGGGCCGCCCTGTGGGACCGGCTGCACCACCCCGAGGCCCCGGACGGCCTGCTGGCCGACCTGGTCGCGGCCGCCGGCGACGGCCCGGCCGCCACCCGGGTGCAGTCGGGCAGAGTGCTGCAGAAGGCGGCCGAGCTGTACCCGGGACTCATCGGGGGCTCGGCCGACCTGGCCCCGTCCAACAATACCGAAATATCGGGCCAGGGCTCGGTCGCGGCCGGAGACTTCGGCGCCCGCAACATCCACTTCGGGGTGCGCGAGCACGCCATGGGCTCGATCATGAACGGCATGGCGGTATCCGGCGGGGTGATCCCCTTCGGCGGCACCTTCCTGGTCTTCGCCGACTACATGCGCCCGGCCATCCGCCTGGCCAGCCTGATCGGCCTGGGCGCCATCTATGTGTTCACCCACGACAGCATCTTCGTGGGCGAGGACGGGCCGACCCACCAGCCCATCGAGCAACTCGCCTCCTTGCGCTGCATTCCCGGGCTGGCGGTCTTCAGGCCGGCCGACGCCGTCGAGACGGCCGCCGGCTGGACCGCGGCGCTGCAGCGCCGCGACGCCCCGACCGCCCTGGTGCTGACCCGCCAGAAGCTGCCGGTCATCGAACGCCCGGCCGGGTTCAGGCCCGAGCACGTCCTGCGCGGTGCCTACACGCTGGTCGCGGAGCAAAACGAAAAAAAGGCCGTGGTGGTGGCCACCGGCTCGGAGGTCGCCCCGGCCGCCGCGGCCGCCCGCGAGCTGGGCATCCGCTGCGTGTCCATGCCGTCGGTCGAGCTTTTCCTGGCGCAGCCCGAGGACTTCCGCAAGAGCCTGCTGCCCGAGGGCTGGAAGAAGGCCACGGTCGAGGCCAGCCATGACCCGGGCTGGCACCGCTTCGCCGGGCCCGACGGCCTGGTGATCGGCATCGACCGCTTCGGCGCCTCGGCTCCAGCAGTCGACATGGCGAAGCACTACGGCTTCACCGACGAGGCCATCTGGAAGAAACTGTCCGCCTGGATCGAGGGTTAGCGCGCGGGAGTGATCTTCTTCTCAACCAACTCGAACTCACCCACCAGCTGCCAGGCCTTGAGCATCACGGCCAGGCGTTCGGCCTGCTGGCGGAGATCCTGCTCCGGGGCCAGGGGGCTGGGATCGATCCGGATCTCGCCGCGTTGCGATCGGCTGGCCACCACCGGCAGGGCGCGCACCTCGCCGTCCACCACGAAGGCCAGCGGCCGGTGCAGGTTTGAGCGCACCAGGTCGTCGAACGGATCGCGAAAGGGCCTGGCCAGCTCGGCGCCCACCGAGACCCGGCCGCCGGCCTCGTCGGCGATCACCCGCACGCGGGTCAACACCGGGTTCTGGATCGCAGGCGGATCCGGCAGCAGCAAGGCCATGGCGCCCCCGGAACCCGTCATGACGGCCAGCCGGCGGCCGGCAGGAGGCTCGAGTCCGTCCAGGAAGCGTTCCAGCCCTGTCCGATCGCTCGATGCCAGGTACCAGATCCGGACGGTCTTTGCATGCTTCAGGTCCCCGACCTGGTCCACGCCCACCCGCAGGCTTGCGTCCCGCGGCAGTCGGTCACGCAGGGACTCGAAGAAGGCCCTGCCCGGATCGACCGGGGTGATGGCGATGGAGACCGGCCGGGTGACGAGCTGCTCGATCCGCCGGGCCCCGTCCTCGCCAGCCCCGGCCACCAGCACCCGGACACCCCCGGGCAACACCACGTCCACCTCGGCCCCGCGGACCCCGAACGCCTCGAGGCGCTTGCGCACCATGGTGGCCAGGGCCGTCATGGCCTCGTGTCTACGGATTCCGCCCACCGAGAACAGCAATCCCGCCCCGCCCCCGGACACGGAAAGCTCGGAGGGCGTGGCATTCTCCGCCTTGGGGCAAGCGGCCAGCGCCGCGACCAGGAGGACGGTGCGT
>SDBT01015728.1_pt1 | contig 12018 bp, 12 predicted proteins | sample 2277101 | NCBI WGS metagenome assembly SDBT01 (sample SAMN10404973, study PRJNA504765) | marine sediment metagenome | isolation source: marine sediment core GS10_PC15, 103 cmbsf | place: Arctic Ocean: Southern Knipovich Ridge | collected 2010
ATTTCGACGAATGATTTTGTACTGGGAATAACGCGGATCTTGGGAGGAGGGGGTCGAAGAAAAATCGTAACCAGATGCTAATGTGGAACTCGTACTGTCTGTTGCAAGTTGCATAATTTGGCTCCTCCCCTATCGTTTTTACGTGGGAAAACTGTGGTTTCCCATCGGTTTAGCTAGATGTTGCATATAGCGCTTAACCACTACATATAGTGTTTAATAAAGTAACGCAGAACTAATTCTAGTGAGTTGAAAAAAAAATGCAAGTGTTTATTGCATTTCTTACAAAAAAATTGCTAGGTGCTACTTGTAAAAATATTTTGTAATCAAAATATCTAACAATGTAATTTGTTTCAGGGGAAAGAAAATCAGAAAAATAAGCTAGAAAAATATTTTGCTAATTGTTATTAATTATTTGGAATGTGCTTAATATGTACTGCGCATACAAGTAGACAACCAGTCTTGGGCATATTTATTCTAACTATTCGGTTGCAAAGATCAACCTAGGTTTCCTAGTGTGAATTAGAGTGAACCCACCGTGTTGGGTGGGGTGTAAGTTATTAGTACAAAAGTCGTATCTCATAATAATGGGGCACGGGAACTATCAATAGAAGCTTGGGTAATTACTTCTGTATTTCACCATGTGAGATTGAGTTGCTCGAACTTGTTTTAGGTTTGCTCTTGGTCACGTAACTATCTGCTTCATCTTTATCAACAGAACCATCCCGATTAGTATCTACCTTGTCAAATATAGCCTCGTGATATTTCAGAAATTCTTCCTTGCTGACCTTGCCATCTTTGTTTTTATCCATCAATGATATACCATACTCGCCGCCTCCTGTTTTCGCTCCTCCATATTTTTTGGGATCTGCCATATCGGCGTAGGCTAGCATGGGCCCCTTCATGTTTAGGGGCTGTGGGGCAAAAGTGCTATCAGCTGCAGATGAGATAGAGGTATTACCAAGTGTAACGGCAAAGATAGAGCCAACAGCGATATAGGCGATAATAATTTTGCGGAACATAAGATTCTCCTATAGATTTGCAGGAATGTTGCGTCGATATTTACCTGAACTTTGGTATTTGTTCATATGAAGAGCTGTACTTTAGTGTTTCTGATTAATTTCATTAGTAAGTTTCCCTTTAATTAATATGCGTTAGCTTGAAATATGGCCGGGATAACTAGATGCGATGACTTTTGGCCTTGAAGGGCACTGTAAATTAATTGGATCTGGATTCAACCTAATACAGATAAATAGAGATCAAGCGTATCGGGGCAGCACCTTTACGAAGACGAAGCTACTTTGGGAAATTTTGGTAACCAGATTCTTTGAAGAGCATTTATGTAGGTGTTGCTTCAGAGGGTTGACACGTAAGAGCTAGGTAACTGTGACCAATAAATATTGTATCGGATTGGTGTAAGTGGTGATGTTTGAGATACTATGGTTTCACAAAAAGATATATAGCTACTGCGTCAACACATCTCGTTACTTTTCAGTCTACAGTAAACAAAAGGCGGGTGTAAACTACCCGCCATTTTTTCTGCTAGCCCTTCAGCGCGGACATCGGAGCGCCAAAGTTGATGTGGAAAAGTGCTCCACCAATTACAATTCCAGGAACTGATTTAACGCCAGCTGCCTCAGCAGCTTCAATTCGTCCCTTTTGCTCACCTAAGTGTACGATTTCCACATCGTAGCGAGTAGGGTCCAAAGCTTCAGCTACTTGATGCTCAGCTTCCACACATACTGGACAACCAGCATGATAAAAAACAGCAGATGTTTTCATAGATAATCTCCAAACGGGGTTAAGAATCAAAGGATATACTCACATTCACAACAAGCAGTTCAGTTATGATCATGTGATGATGTAATTATAATCGATACTAGTGTCTTCACGCTAGTCCAGATGTCCTGAATTTTCTGAAATGAAGGTGGCTTCTTATGTTCAAGAGCCCGTAGTATATAAATCAATTTATTGCGTTACATCCTATCGTTTCCTTCCTTCTTTCAGCGATAGCGCCATCGCATATAATTGGTTCTTATTTTCACCAGTGATTTCCGAAGCAAGTTTTACTGCTTGTTTCAAGGGTAGCTCTTCCAACAATAATTTCAGCGTGTGCTGAGCTTGATCACTGATCCCAATTTTATCCAGGGTTTTGGCGCCAGATAAAAGCAGAACAAATTCGCCTTTCTGTTGTTTAGCATCGGTATTTAGCCATGTTAGAGCATCACCTAAGGCACATGTGTGAATGGTTTCAAACAATTTTGTCAGTTCTCTGGCTATGGTAAGCTGACGGTTAGCTTCCAGCACCTCGGATAAGTCCGCCACACACTTTAAAATGCGGTGGGGCGCTTCGTAAAATACTAGAGTGTAGGGTAACAGCCTTAATTCTTCCAGCTTACGTCTACGCATTCCTGTTCTAGTAGGAAGAAAACCATAGAATAAGAAATGTGTTGTTGCAATCCCAGCAGCTGACAGGGCGCACAGTGCTGCGTTAGCGCCAGGGATTGGCACTACACTGTAGTTTTTCTTCTTCACTAGATTAACTAGAATCGCACCAGGGTCAGAAATACCCGGCGTACCAGCATCGGTAACGAAGGCAACAGATTTTCCCGCCGCAAGCAAACCCACAATCTTTGCCGCTGCAGTACGTTCATTGTGCTGGTGCAGGGCCATCATTTTCTTGGAAATAGAGTAATGCGCCAGTAAGTGGCTAGTGTTCCGTGTATCCTCAGCAGCAACTACATCAACTGTCATGAGGACATCAAGTGCACGCAGACTAATGTCACGTAAGTTTCCAATCGGGGTGGCAACCACATATAATGTATTTTTTTGTATCATATTTTCTTTATACATGGGGTTCATGCTAATTTCTCTAGTATCTATCGCTACACTATACGGTAGCCCGCAGCCATTTCCCATTCAGTAAAGAAAAAATCTCAAGTAATGGTAAATATCTGATTTCCTGATAGATTGCAATATTGTATTGTGTTGCTCCTCTCAAATGCTAACGACTGATTTCCTCACCCAACTCCAGTCTCTATTGCCTTCCGAACGGCTATATACTGACCCGGTGGATTGTTATGCGTACGCTTACGATAATAGTCAAAAAATATATCCACCAGACGTGGTTGCATTTCCACTCACCTCTGAAGAGGTACAGGCAATCGTGGTGCTTTGTAATATACACAAAGTCCCACTTACGCCACGTGGACGTGGCACAGGTACCGTAGGAGGAAGTCTTCCAGAGCAAGGTGGCGTCGCATTGTCTCTGGAACGTATGTTGCAAATCATTGTGGTTGATCCTGCCAATCGTGTAATTGTAGCTGAGCCTGGTGTACTCAACCAGACTGTGCAGAATTCAGCGAAGCTCCATGGGTTTTTTTGGCCACCCGATCCTACCAGTGCGGCTTATTCCAGCATAGGCGGAAATCTTGCCACGTCTGCAGGCGGTCCTCACGCAGTGAAATACGGGACTACTCGTGATCATGTGCTGGGTATGAAGGCGGTGACAGGTAAGGGTGAGGCCATTAAGACAGGTTGCTATACCACCAAAGGTGTGGTGGGTTATGATCTTACACGACTTTTAATTGGTTCTGAAGGAACGTTAGCGGTTATTACCGAAGCAACGCTTAAGCTTACTCCATTACCTCAAGCTATTGGAGGGATCACTGCACATTTCCGGGATGCTGCAAGTTGTGCCGCAGCGGTAGTTTCAATTATGTCTCTTTCCCAGATTCCTAGTGCACTTGAATTTCTTGATAAGGGTTCACTCAACCTTATTCGTGGGCGATCCCCTGACATGCTGCCAGCTGATACCGGTGCCATGCTAATGATCGAAGTTGATGGGTCACCTCGTGAAATTATCGATTCAAGTACCGCTATTCTTTCCGCCTGCCGTAACGAGGGACTACTGCAAGCCGAGCAAGTCTCTGATGCCACCAATTTATGGAGAATGCGCAAAGCTCTATCACCATTATTACGCGATATTGCGCCGAACAAAATCAATGAAGATATAGTTGTACCAGTTGCTACATTGCCAGAACTTCTAAAAGGGCTATCACAACTGAGCTCCAAGTATAAAATAATCAACGTTAATTTCGGCCATGCTGGCAACGGCAATATTCACGTGAATCTATTGGTAAACCAGGATAATATTGATGAAATGGCTCGTGCAGAGAAATGTCTAAATGAGGTTTTTGAATTAGTAATCAGGCTCAACGGCACATTGTCAGGAGAGCATGGTATTGGTAGAGAAAAACGCGCATATGTCGACAAGGAAATTGATGCGACAACGCTGGCATTGATGAAGGATATAAAGCAGGTATTTGACCCCAACAATATTCTCAACCCAGGTAAATTATTTCTATAATTTGGGAAAAGATCTAAATGTGGTGTGGTTTAACAAATAGAAAGTAATGTGGGTAGTGATGGTGGAAGGCGTTACACTTTTCCACCGTTGAATTACCATCAAGATGTTCTCAGTAACTCTAAAATATCGTGGGAAAATGTATCCGCATTTTTACTAGCGTTTACATACAAACGAAGTCTTCCCGTAAAGTCAAAAATATAGGTCCCAGTAGAATGGTCCATTGTGTAGCTATCCTGGTCTTCTCCTGCTTGTTTTTGAATGATGACCTTAAATTCCTTAGCAATATCTCTTGTAGTTTGTATTTCACCGGATAAGCCAAGGAACGCAGGATTAAATGCGGTTACATATTGTTTAAGCAATGTAGAGGTATCGTGTTCCGGGTCAACTGATACAAATAGCACCTGCACGTGCTTGGCATCTTCACCCAATTTTTTTATGGCAGAGGCAAGCTTACCCATCGTACTAGGACACACATCCGGACAATTCGTGTAGCCGAAAAAAAGCACCACTACCTTACCTTTGAAATCATTCAGAGAACGAATTTTGCCATTGTGATCAGTGAGTTTAAAGTCTCTACCGAAATTGGCATTGGTGATATCTGTAGAAAGGAATGCAGGCTCGATCTTATTGCTACAGTTTGCTAATAGAATTACCGATGCCAGTCCAATGGCAAGTGCGAAAGAGCCAGGGTATTTCATAACTACTGCTTAGAAGCGCACGTAATGGTCTACTAGCAATACACTGAACAGAACTGTCAGATAAAAGATCGAAAAACGGAAAGTTTTACGAGCAAGCTGATCGCTATAGTCAAGATAAATTTTTACCGCGTAGTATAAAAATACCGCACCCAAGATTACCGCAGTGACAAGGTAAATCAATCCGCTCATTTTTGTGGCGTACGGCATCAGTGTAACGGCACAGAGTATCAATGTGTAAAGCAGTACGTGCAAACGCGTAAATTTGTCACCATGAGTTACCGGCAGCATGGGTATACCAACTTTCGCATATTCCAATTTACGGTAGAGTGCAAGGGCCCAGAAATGGGGTGGGGTCCATGCAAAGATTATGAGGAATAGAAGCAAGGCATCAGCAGAAATTTCTCCTGTTACCGCTGTCCATCCGAGTACTGGCGGCATTGCTCCTGAAGCACCACCAATGACAATATTCTGTGGTGTCAGAGGTTTAAGTATCACTGTGTAGATAATGGCATAACCAACAAATGTGACCAAAGTAAGCCACATGGTCAGGGGATTTACCCACTGGTGAAGCATGAATAGCCCGGCCCCGCCGATTACCGCCACGAAAAATATGGTTTCTGTAGAATTCACTTCTCCCCTTGGCAAGGGTCTACCACGCGTACGCGCCATAACAGAATCGATTTTCTGTTCCACCAAACAATTTACTGCGGCGGCTGCACCCGCGACCAAAGCAATCCCTAGGGTACCAAAAATCAGAGCGTTTAATGGAACAGCTCCAGGGACTGAAAGAAACATACCAATAATCGCAGTAAAAACAATAAGTGAGACAACCCTCGGCTTAGTTAGCCGATAGAATTGCTGCATGCGTGAAGCAGTATGTTGCCAAACCAAGCTAGTAGTCATAATCATTGATCTCCCAATCTGCTGCAGGTAGAGCTGTCCTTATCCAATTTGTGAAATCTTAAGTAATCGCTTAAGGTCTTTTGCCATCCGTGACGGATCAACATCTTTAGGAAAACGCATCATTAAGTTTCCTAATGGGTCAATCATGTAAATATGATCGTGTTGCGATATTTTTGCCGGGATTGCCTTCAGCATCTCACTACCTTTTGCGTTGATAAGCACGGTTCCCTTGAAATCTTTCAGAATGCCAGATTTTGGTATTTTATCATCATCAATCAACCATACCCTTTCTATGCGCCCCATTTCAGTTTTTTGCATCAGGCGTATCTGGCGCATAAAGTAAAGTTTTTTGCGGCACGATTCATCGCACATTCCAGAATCTACCACGAGCATTATCCATTTTCCACGTAGCTGGCTAATGTTAAACGTTACGCCATCGGTTTTGCGCAAAGCAATATCTGGCAGGACCTTGACCTCAATCAGCTCTCCATAGTTTACTCTACCTGACGGTGCTCCCCAGAAAAAGAGCAGATAGGAAAGCGCTATCGGCGCAATCATCAGCGTCATCAACAGAAGCAGCTTACGCTTGCGTGTTCTTGGGGTGATCTCTTTTGACACTCAACACCAAATATAATATCAATAACGCTAGCGCCATGGAAAACCACTGAAACGCATAACCTATGTTCCTGGCTGCCCCCGAATCAGGGCGACTCCACTTACGCGCTAACCCGTCTTTTACGTCGCTTTGTTGCAATATTAACAACGGCTGCAGCGTAAGTCCCGTAGCCTTGCGATAACGATCCAGATGAAGATTCTCCCAAACTCGCCCTGACACCGTTTTCGTAGAAAGTTCCAGGGTTCTCTGTGTCGGTGAGTGCGCTATTCCTGAAACGGTTATCTGGCCATCAGGCGTGGGCACATTCGGCAACTGGTTACGAGACCGGCCTGCAGCTATCCATCCGCGATTAATCAAAACATGCATAGAGCTCTTGCCTAATTTAATTGGCGTGACGATCTGATAGCCAGCTATACCCCGATTTATCTTGTTATCTAAATAGATTGTGTGTGATGGAACGTACGTCCCATGTACCTCAATCTGGCGAAACTGATAATCCTTAAGCTTGACTGGTGTTGTGGGCAACGATACTACGGGCTGCTGCGAGAGTTGATCTAGCCGCTCCTGTCGCGCTTCTTTTTCTTGAGCCCGGGAAAGCTGCCAGTTGCCTAGCATCAACAAAACAACCATGAAAAAAATAGCAGCAACTGTTGGCCATAACTTGATATTGAACTGCCAGCCCAAAATAGTCATTGGATAGTTGAGCTAATCTCGGCTAAACTCTCGCCCAGATTCTATACTTATAAAACAGGCAGAAAAAATATTGAAGATTATCGCCGCTCTATTTTTTCTATTCATATTTGCTAGTCTCGCATCCGCTCTGTACTACATGGTCAAGGACAAAGGACAAAGCACGCGCATGCTTAAGTCCCTCACGCTACGAATTAGCTTATCAGTCGTTCTATTCATTATCCTGATGTTGGGGTACTATTTTGGTATTTTTCCTGGCAAGCAATAGACCTTTTCAATGCACGAAGTTAGTTTATTGCTATAGCAAGTAAACAAACACAAACAGACCCAGCCAGACCACGTCCACAAAGTGCCAATACCAGGATACGCCCTCGAAACCAAAATGATGTTCAGGTTTGAAGTGACCAGCCAATACTCGAAAGTAAATCACTGTCAACATGATCGCGCCCAGTGTCACATGGAACCCGTGAAAGCCAGTCAGCATGTAGAAACTACCCCCATAGGCACCGGTTGTAAATTTTAGGTTAAGTTCAGAATAGGCATGTACATATTCATAAGCCTGGCATCCAATGAAGAGAGTGCCTAACAGAATTGTAAGAAACAATCCCCATTTGAGTTGACTGCGCTTGTTGAGCTTAAGCGCCCAATGTGCCCAAGTAACTGTCACACCAGACGATAACAGTAATGCGGTGTTAAAAGCTGGCAGGCCCCACGCTCCCATGGGCGTAAACTTATCGGTAATACCCGGTCCAGATGTAGGCCATCCGCCAGCAAAATCAGGCCATAATAGTTTATGTTCCAGATCACCAAGCCAGGGAACCGATAAAATCCGCATGTAATACAGCGCACCGAAGAATCCAGCGAAAAACATTACTTCCGTGAAAATAAACCAACTCATACCCCAGCGGAAGGAGCTATCTACCTGTTTGTTAAATTTACCCTCCTCGCTCTCACGCGAGACTGTACCGAACCAACCGAAAAGCATGTAGACGAGAATGGCAAAGCCGATTGCCAGTAATCCGTAACCAACTGGGATCTTGTTGACAGTAAATGCGGCACCAAACGTCATAAATAAAAGGGCAATTGACCCAGTAATAGGCCAGATTGACGGCGCCGGAATATAGTATTTATTCCCTTCTTGGCTCATGCGTATTCTCCCACGTATATTTTAATCAATTCTCAACTTGTCATAAAATTGACCAACAGCAGCAACGATCCAACAAATAGGGCCGCACCAATAACTCCCCCAATAACTACTTGCCCTAGTGTTAGTGATTCTACATCAGCAGCATGGTCACTTTTTTTCCGTACTCCAAAGAAAGCCCAGAACACAGCAGTAGCTATTTGTATGGGCGTAGCCTTGACAGGTTTTTCAGCTTTTTCCTTCAAATTTCACCAGTCTCACCAGAGACATCAGTAGAAGCAAGATCACTACTAAGCTCAAAAAATGTGTACGAGATTGTTACTGTTTTTATATCAGCCGGAAATCCGGATTCAATTAGGAATTGAACGGGCATTTGCCGAACCTCATACGGTTTTAACACTTGCTTACTGAAACAAAAACACTCGAGCTTCTTTAAATATTGTGAGACCAATTGCGGTGCATAGCTGGGAATCGCTTGTCCAGTAATCTCGCGGTTTGAGTTATTCTTAATTTCATACATCACCTCTACCAGCTCACCTGGATGCATCCGTACACTTGATTGTAGCGGTTTAAATTGCCATGGCAATCCACGAGTATTCGCATCCAGTTCGACCGTCAGTAAACGGCTAGTATCTACCTGCTGAGTTTCCTCCACTAGTGTGTCTGGCTGCAGCAGGTTGTTTAACCCAGCAACCTCACAAATCTTTTTATAAAACGGGATCATCGCGTAGCCAAAGGCAAACATCACCATTGCCACAATCAGCAGCTTCTTTAACATCACAAGATTCGGCTGAGCTGCGTTCATCCCCAATGCTTAACAAAAAACGTAACAATAATCAAAGCCACGATTGTCCAAAGGATTAGCGCGGTTTTTATATTTTTGCTGCGTTGTAAATTCGGGTCTTGTGCCATTTAATACCGATTCCTTTCCTATTTACTATGTACATTTTGTACATTTTGTACATGGTATTCGTCGAAACTAACTTGCGGCGGCGTCTCAAAGCTGTGATACGGGGGTGGTGACGGCAAAGTCCACTCCAGTGTATCTGCACTGTCCCACACCTGATCAGTTGCTTTTGCTCCCCCACGTATGCACTTCAATATCACATAGAGAAAGAGCAATTGACTGAAACCGAAACCGAATGCGCCAATACTAGAAATCATGTTGAAATCAGCAAATTGCAAGGCGTAGTCGGGAACACGGCGCGGCATACCGGCTAATCCTAAGAAATGCTGTACAAAGAAAGTGACATTAAAGAAAATCATGGATAACCAGAAATGTGTTTTAGCCAAGGTTTCGTCATACATGTTGCCGGTCCATTTTGGCAGCCAGTAGTACGTACCGGCGAATATGGCGAACAATGAGCCTGATACCAGCACATAGTGAAAGTGCGCAACTACATAGTAGGTATCTTGCAACACGATATCTACTGGCACGACCGCAAGTACTATGCCACTGAATCCACCGATGGTGAACAGGAAGATAAACCCAATAGCAAACAACATGGGAGCTTCAAAAGTCATTGAACCACGCCACATGGTGGCCGTCCAATTAAATACCTTTACCGCAGTTGGCACCGCGATCAGCATAGTCGCGTACATGAAGAACAGCTGTGCGGTTACCGGCATACCCACAGTAAACATGTGATGCGCCCAAACGATGAACGAAAGGATCGCGATTGAAGCGGTGGCATAAACCATTGAGGAATACCCAAATAACGGCTTGCGCGCAAAGGTTGGAATGACTTGAGAGACAATCCCGAATGCCGGCAAGATCATGATATAGACTTCAGGGTGCCCGAAGAACCAGAAAATGTGCTGAAACATGACTGGATCACCGCCACCTGCTGCATTAAAGAAATTAGTACCAAATTGACGATCAGTAAGCAACATGGTTACCGCACCCGCTAACACTGGCATTACCGCAAGCAGTAAATAGGCAGTAATCAACCAGGTCCATACAAATAACGGCATTTTCATCATTGTCATGCCCGGAGCGCGCATGTTAAGAATGGTAGTAACGATGTTGATGGAACCCATAATAGAAGAAGCGCCCAGTATGTGAATCGCGAAAATGGTCATATCCATTCCCATTCCCATCTGGGTTGAAAGTGGTGGATAAAGCGTCCAACCAGCTGCAGCTGCCCCACCCGGCACTAAGAATGAAGTAATCAACAGCAGAGCTGCCGGTGGCAACAACCAAAAACTCCAGTTATTCATGCGGGCAAAAGCCATATCCGGAGCCCCGATCATCATTGGTATCTGCCAGTTAGCAAAACCGACGAAAGCCGGCATAATGGCACCAAACACCATTATCAAACCATGTAGTGTAGTGAGCTGATTGAAAAATTCTGGCTCGACTATCTGTAAACCGGGTTGGAACAATTCAGAACGAATGGTCAACGCCATCACTCCACCCGTTAGGAACATTATGAAGCTAAACCAAAGGTAGAGGGTGCCAATATCCTTGTGATTGGTAGTGGTCAGCCAGCGCATGATTCCGCTGGGGGGACCATGGTGCTCATGTTCGTGGCCAGGATGGTGTATTGCTGCCATAATTTTCTCCTCGTTACTTAATTTCTGAATTCTTTGATTTCGGAAGGCTGTACCACGTCGCCCATAGTATTACCCCAGGCATTGCGCTCATAGGTCACTACCGCCGCAATGTCCACGTCCGACAAATGCTTGAATGCAGCCATCGCAGTTCCTGCCTTGCCGTTTACTACCATCTTGATATGTTCAGCCTTGGGACCATTAGTAATTTTTGATCCGTCCAGTCCGGGGAATGTCCCGGGGATACCCTTGCCAGTTACTTGGTGACAAGCTGCGCAGGTGCCAGCGTATACCTTTTCACCCTGGGCTTTCAGCTCATCCATCGTAAATTCTTTATTGACATCAACAGCCGTTTCTTCAGACTTCTTATTTTGGGCGACTACCCATTGGGAATATTCTTCTGGTTCCACCACTTCCACCACTATAGGCATAAAGGCATGTTCCTTCCCGCATAATTCAGAACATGCGCCACGATAAATACCAGTTTTTTCAGCTTTGAACCAGGCATCGCGTATGAAACCTGGAACGGCATCTTGCTTGACCCCTAGTGCTTGTACCGACCAGGCATGAATAACATCATTCGCTGTCATGAGGATGCGAATTTTCTTGCCAACTGGAACGACTACATTATTATCAACTTCTAGTAGATAGTTCTCCCCCTTGGGAGCTTCATTTCTGATTTGTTCCCTAGGAGTGGACATTGTACTGTAGAAGCTGATCCCCTCTCCCTCTCCAGTAAGATAGTCATACCCCCACAGCCACTGATAGCCGGTAGCCTTGATGGTAATATCTGGTGTGCTGGTGTCTTTCATGGCAATGATTGTTTGGGTGGCGGGATAGCCCAGAGCAATGAGGATAATGAACGGAATGGTAGTCCAGATGATCTCGACGGTTGTGCTATGGTGAAAGTTTGCTGCCTTGTAACCTGCAGATTTGCGGTGTTTGAGTACGGAGTAGAGCATGACGCCAAACACGCCAAAAAAAATCACTACACAAACGTACATGACAAACATATGTAGGTCATACATTTCGGTGGCGATCACTGCAC
>SDBT01015729.1_pt1 | contig 12018 bp, 8 predicted proteins | sample 2277101 | NCBI WGS metagenome assembly SDBT01 (sample SAMN10404973, study PRJNA504765) | marine sediment metagenome | isolation source: marine sediment core GS10_PC15, 103 cmbsf | place: Arctic Ocean: Southern Knipovich Ridge | collected 2010
CAGAGAAAGACCAGGAGCATATACCCGTTATAATCTACAGCAAACCCGAGGTTCCGCCAAGGACAGATGCCATACTCGAAAAAGGAGAGAGCCCCTTGCCGCATCTTCTCGAGGGCACCAGGTTTCTGCGGCAGGCGGGTGCAGATTTTATCGTGATGCCCTGTGTTACGGCTCACTTTTTTTTAGATGAAATATTGGCGAGAGAAAAAGTATTATTCTTAAGCCTCCTGGATGAGACCCTCCTCTATGCGCTGAGGAAAATGCCGGAATTGAAAAAGGTTGGTCTTATCTCCAGCACCGCCACTCTAAAATCAAGGCTCTTTCATGATCCTTTTGCCAAAGAAGAAATAGAAGTCTTCGGCCCGGAAGATAAGGAACAGGAGCAGGTGACGGAGGCTATTTTCGGGAAGCAGGGTGTAAAAGCCGGGTTTAGTTCGGGGCACTCCAAAGAAATTATTCAGGGTGTAGCCAAGACACTCATCAAGAAAGGAGCGGAGGCGGTTATTGCCGGCTGCACAGAGGTGCCTCTTGTTCTTAAACAGGAAGATATCAAGGTTCCGCTCATCGAGCCTTTGCAAATTCTGGCCGAGGTCAGTATTGTGTGGGCGGGATACGAGCTGAAGAGTTAGCAACAAAACTTCATCTATTCATCACATTCGTGGTGTTAGCCCATATATTATTTTTTCCTGAATCCGAATCCTGACGCAGACCTCGACATTTACGTGGAATACATGCAGAACGAGCTCCGTGAACCTCTCACCAATTACGGTCAGATTAAAATCCTGGGGTTTGATGACGGCAGTGCCTTTGGCGGGGACAAAGAGATCTTGAAAAACAGGATGAAAATCAAAAAGCAAACCATCCGGGAAAAAAGATCAATAAGATGATTATGGTTGAGTCCTTGCCAAGTGGAATCAGTGCGGTGTAGAATAAATCGCGGTAACTAGAGCTTAAGAAATCAGTAAGAGTGTCCGAAACCTTTTGACTACACACAACGTTCATTTAAAAAGGACGGTATTACATGGCTTTGGATGACCACCAATTACCTCCTGGATATATGGGAAAGATCCTCGAGATCGATTTAACAAATGAAAAATATGAAACCAGGCCGTTAAACCCTAAACTTGCGAGACTCTTTTTTGGTGGCAGAGGATTGGGCATTGCGCTTCTTTGTCAACACTTTTTACAACTACAAGAAAATAAGAAATATATAAATGCCTTTGCAGAAGTACCTCCGCTTTCAGAGGATAATGTAGTTATTGTTTCTACTTCGCCGACAAGCGGCACAAAAATGCCTACTTCAGGTAGAATTCACATGAACTATAAATCACCGCTCACCGATGCTTATGGAAGCACAAATGCTGGTGGAAAATGGAGTGTTGACCTAAAAAAGACTGGACATGATGTTTTAATAATTAAGGGTAAGGCTAAAAAACCTGTTTATTTAATTGTTTCCAGTCGTGGTGCTGAATTTATCAATGCTGAAACAACGGCACATCTTGATGCAATTGAAACTCGAGCATTGTTAAAACAGAAATTTTCCAACAAGACACAGGTGCTGACTATTGGAGATGGTGGTCGGAATATGGTCTATTTTGCATCAGTCATGAGTGATACCGGAAAAGCGTTTGGAAGAGGTGGTGGTGGCGCTGTATGGGGTTCAAAGAATCTTTATGCTATTGCCGTTATTGCTGACGAGAATATAAAGATCGAAGTTGCTGATATGAACGCCTTTGATCCGAAAAATGAAGGTAGCAGCATGTACCATGTCAAGTTGAAACTTGATATGGGAAAATTTACAAAGAAGGAAAATATGTTTGGGGTTTTAGCCTCCATGGGTTCACTGGGTATACTTGGAATGGTGAATAACTATAATCAATTGATTCACAATAATATGAAAGATACTATTCATTCAATTGAAGATATTAATAAAATCAATGGAGAGGCATTGAGATATCATGCCCAACGTGCTAAATCGGGGGAGAAGAAAATCAAAGTCAAAAAAAGTGCCTGTTTCAACTGTCCAATTATCTGCAAAAGAGAGACGACAATTATTGATGAGAATGACAATGTCATTGAAAAAGGAGAAGGTCCGGAGTTTGAATCGACCACACTCATGGGCGCAAATCTATCCATTTACAATCTGATAATAATTGCGCAAGCAAACTATTTAGCAAACCGCTATGGACTCGACACCATCTCATTAGGAGCGACTATTGCTTCATTTTTTGAGCTTTATAGCGTATTAAGCACGAAGAAAAATGATCTTAACCCTCAAGAAAAGCTTTTTATGGAAGACATGAAAGATTTTGTCCTGGAATATGGTGAGCCAAATTTTGGGAGAGAAGAGTTGTTAATCCCTCTCATCCATTTGATCGGCAAAAGAAGTGGAATTGGAAAATATCTGGCTGATGGTTCATATAGATTCTGTGAACGATATGGACATCCAGAATTCTCTATGACTATTAAGAAGTTTGAAATGCCGGCGTATGATCCGCGAACCTCCTATAGCCAGGCTCTTTGTTACGAAATGAACAACCGCGGCGGCGGTCATCTACAAGGTGGATATACGGCGCCCCATGCATATTGTGCTGGTTATGGGGAATGGCCAGCCCATCGAGTCGAAGGGACACCCCTCATTTCCAAGAATGCAACTTTAATAAATACAGCACTCGATATTATTGGTGCTTGTGCCTATAGCTCCTTTTCTCTGGGTTTAGATGAATATGCTTCTCTTGTCAATGGTGTAACCGGTGAAAATCATACGTCAGGGATGCTACAAATACTTGCCTTAAGAACAATTACATTGGAAAGAGTTTTTAATTATTTATGCGGGCTTACACAAGAGGATGATTGGCTGCCTGATCGCTTTTTTACTGAAGAGATTCGAATCCATAGTGGACCTGCGATATGTGACCGTGAAGCATTTAAAGGTATGCATAAAGAATATTACAATTTGGTTGGTTGGGATGATAACGGCAAGCCGACATTCGCAACATTAAAACAATTAGAATTATTGGAGTTTATTCCTGAAAGTTTTGCTTCAAGTATTTAGTCCAAATTGTTTTTGTATTTTTTAGGTGAACGGCAACTCAGAACCTAAGACATCAGATAAATAATATAGTGAATGAATCAAAAAATATAAGAAATGATATTGAAATAATTTATGAAAAGATAAGAAAAGTAGGAGCTGCAATTGGGCGGATAAATGCCAACAATACCCATAGCGGAAATCTTTCCATAAGAGACCCAGACGATGATGACACGTTATATATTACATCAAGTGGTGCTCAATGCGGACATTTAGTGCCACAAGACCTGGTACCAATAAAGTTCTCTGGTGTGAGCTGGGGTGATGCACGCGTTTCTACGGAATCGACCATTCACAGGAAAATATTAATCTTGCCTGGTGTTAAGGCAGTCATACATGCTCATTATCAAAATAGTACATTTATATCTTATGATACAAAAGAAAAGCAGTTGTTTCTTCAATTCATAGGAACCGATAGCAAAGGAAGAGAAGAGTTTCTTTTCCATCCCGTAGATTTATATGGTGCCTATGCCATTGGTGGTGTAAAGGTCGGCAGTTATTTCCAACCCGTTGGTTCGGCAGAAATGGAGGAACGGATTCCTCAATATTTAAAAGATAATAAGTTAACAATTGTTCGGGGGCATGGGCCATTTGTTCGAGGTTCTTCTCTGGAAGATGCACTCTATAATCTGAGCGTTCTGGACATGAGCACAAAACTGAGTATGTTCTTACGACGAAGAGGAGTGGATGTTGTCGAAATTCATAAAGAAATTATTAATAAGGGCAAGGATAATTTTTTTCCTGCTAAGCCTCATTTATTAGGTGATATTAAAAATTTCATTCATGAGGTAGAGGATGAAACTGTTATAGAAGATTTTCGCACCAGATTGAATTATAACTACAATAATTCAATCGGCGCTTATGGTACTGGTTCAATGAGTCAAAAAATCTCAGTTAAAGAAATGATCTTTTGCCCCATGTCTTCAGTTCCAGAAGAATTTGAGTTTCCACTATTTCGAGTAACACTAACCTTTCAAAACAATGACACCTTAGATATGAAGATGCATAAATTAATTTATCAACATCTACATCAAAATACCTGTATGATTACCACAAACCCGCTGGCGACAGCCGAAGGTATGGCAGTACTGGCTTCAAAATTTGGCAAAGAAGTGTTATTGGGCAAAAGAGTCAATATTCCTTATTCAGCGAAAAATCATCCCGTTGTTCTACCAATCGATGCCGAGGCAATCTATCTCAACCCCAAACTCGGTCTCGTTGATATATTTCAACTGGTAAATTATACACAAGAAAATCCAATCTTAAATATGCTGAGATGGTATAAAGGCTGTTGTATTGTTACTGGATATGGAGTAATCTCCACGGGAGAAACCACTCTGGAACAAGCAGCGCACAACGCTACTTCGGCTGAGAGAATCGCACAATTTCGATTGGAAGTCTTTATAAATGAAAAAATATTAGATGGCCCTGGTGTTAAATATTTTGAACCAAATTAAAAATATAAGGTATTAGAATAATGGCAGATTCAAAAAACATTAAGATGATTCGTCCTCAAAAAAGATTAAGAGGAACCCTACCCAAGATAGGGATTAGACCTGTTATTGATGGCCGGCGCAAAGGTGTACGTGAATCGCTCGAAGAACAAACCATGAACATGGCAAAAAATGCGGCTCGATTCTTAAGTGAGAAATTACGTCTTCCAAACGGAATGCCAGTTGATTGCGTGATTGCCGATTCATGCATTGGTGGTGTCGCGGAAGCCGCCGAATGTGCGGAAAAATTCAACCGTGAAGGTGTCCTCGTATCATTGACTGTGACACCTTGTTGGTGTTATGGAACCGAAGTGATGGAGGTAGATCCTCACATCCCAAATGCTGTGTGGGGATTTAATGGAACGGAACGTCCCGGGGCTGTATATTTAGCTGCCGCATTAGCAGGTTACGCGCAAAAAGGATTGCCAACTTTTGGTATCTATGGCCGCAATGTTCAAGATAAAGATGACACCTCCATTCCGGAGGATGTACAGGAAAAATTGTTAAAGTTTACAAAAGCGGGACTTGCGGTTGCTGAAATGCGGGGAAAATCCTATCTGTCTATGGGTTCAGTCTCGATGGGAATTGCTGGGTCTATAGTCGACGATCACTTTTTCAGTGATTATCTCGGTATGCGAAATGAATATGTAGACATGTCTGAATTTTTGCGTCGTATGGACCAGAAAATTTATGATAACGAAGAGTATGCACGTGCACTCGCATGGGTGAAAAAGAATTGTCCTGAAGGGGAAGACTTTAATTCTCAAGCACAGCAAAGCTCTCGGAAACGGAAGGATGAAGAATGGTCAATCGTGGTTAAAATGGCGATGATCGCTCGAGATTTGATGATTGGTAATCCCAGGTTAGCTGAAATTGGCTGGGCCGAAGAAGCGCTAGGACATAACGCTATTGCGGCTGGTTTCCAGGGGCAGCGCCAGTGGACCGATTGCTATCCCAGCGGTGATTTCCTGGAAGCAATTCTAAATTCCTCTTTTGATTGGAATGGCACACGTGAACCATTTATTGTTGCCACAGAAAATGATAGTTTAAACGCCGTTGCCATGCTATTTGGACATTTGCTTACGGATACGGCGCAAATTTTTTCTGATGTTCGAACCTATTGGAGTCCCGAAGCGGTCGAGCGTGTGACAAGCAAAAAGCTCACCGGTAAAGCTGCTGCCGGTATTATCCATCTGATTAATTCTGGACCTACAGCCCTGGATGGTACAGGACAACAAAGTATCAATGGCCAGCCTGCCATAAAACCATTTTGGGACATTACGCAGGAAGAAGTTGACAGATGTTTGGCTGCAACGAAATGGTGCCCGGCTGAATTGGAATATTTCCGTGGTGGCGGCTTTTCAACACAATTTCTAACCAGAGGTGATATGCCTATTACTATGTCTCGTGTTAATTTAGTTAAAGGCCTTGGACCTGTGTTACAGATTGCGGAAGGTTATTCTGTTGATATTCCACAAGATGTCCATGATATATTGAACCGCCGCACCAATCCCAACTGGCCCACTACCTGGTTCGCACCAATTATTACCGGAGAAGGTCCTTTTAAAGATGTATATTCTGTTATGGCCAATTGGGGTGCAAATCATGGCTCCATTAGCTATGGACATATTGGAGATAAATTAATCACCTTAGCCGCCTTGCTAAGAATTCCTGTAAATATGCACAATGTATCTGCCGAGCGAATTTTTAAACCAGCTGCCTGGAGTATGTTCGGCACCAAAGACCTCGAAGGCGCGGCTTACAGGGCTTGTGCTAATTTTGGGCCCCTGTACGGGAAAAAATAGCACGATTAATAATTATTTGTACATTAAAGATTCAATTCCAATATCCGAGAAAGAGAATACATGTCAGTTGCAAAATATTTAGCTTTTGATCTTGGAGCGGAAAGTGGCCGGACAATTTTAGGTATGTTAGATGGAACCAAAATTAGTTTAAAAGAAATTCATCGATTTCCTAATCGTCAAATAAAAGTGTTAGGGCATATTTATTGGGATCTTCTCTACCTTTTTGATGAATTAAAACACGGACTAATGAAAGCCGGTTCTGAACATAATGACCTTTCAGGAATTGGTGTCGATACATGGGGTGTTGATTTCGGACTTGTGGGTAAGGGAAAGCAACTTTTGGGCAATCCATTTTGTTATCGAGACTTAAGAACGAATGGTATGATCGAGAGAGCATTCCAATTGATGCCAAAAGAGGAGCTGTATGACTACACAGGCATTCAATTTATGCAATTGAATTCAATCTTCCAGCTTTTAAGTATGGTAGAAACAAAAAGTGTTTTATTAGACGTTAGCGAAAAGCTATTATTCATGCCAGATTTGTTTAATTTTTTAATGACTGGTGAAATGTTATCAGAATACTCTAGTGCATCCACATCACAACTATTAAATGCAAAAAACAAAACATGGGAGCCCGCCATATTCGAGAAGTTGAATTTGCCACTCAATATTATGGCTCCAATAATTAAGCCAGGTACAGTGATTGGGAAAATATTACCAGAGATTATAGAGGGAACAGGAATTCATTCTGTTGATGTAATTGCTCCGGCGTGTCACGATACTGCCAGTGCTGTAGCTGCTGTACCAGCTCAATCATAAAATTGGGCATATTTGAGTTCTGGAACCTGGTCATTAATCGGAGTAGAAGTCAATGCTCCTATTATTAATGAAGATTCATTAAACAATAATTTTACAAATGAAGGTGGTGTAAACGACACGATATGTTTCCTGCACAATATAATGGGATTATGGTTATTGCAAAAATGCTTATCCAGTTGGAAACAAGAAGGAACTGAGCTTACTTATGCTGAAATAACAAATATGGCCGAAAAAGCCTCCCCTTTTAAGTGTATTGTGAATGTTGATGATCTGACATTTTTAGATCCACCGGATATGCCAGCAGCAATTATAGAATTCTGTAAAAAAACAAATCAAGCATATCCTCAAAGCAAAGGAGAGTTTGCCCGCTGTATATTTGAGAGCTTGGCCCTAAAATATCGTCATGTTTTAGAAAGAATTAATTCAATGCGTGGTGAAACAATAGAAGTATTGCATATTGTTGGTGGTGGTTCACAGAATGAATTGTTAAATCAATTTACAGCGAATTCGACAGGACTGGAAGTCATCGCCGGACCTGTAGAAGCTGCTGCCTTGGGGAATATTATCATCCAGGCAATTGCTAAAAAAGAATTGGATTCGTTACAACAAGGTCGTGATCTTGTTGCAAGTTCTTTTCCATTGAAAAGATATGAACCTGAAAATCAGGGAACTTGGAATGATTTAGATCAAAAATCAAAGTCGTTATTTTTTGATTAATAATCCCAATTGGAATGATAAATTATACGAAAGCTATTGCCAAATCTACGATAAAATAACAATTGATCCAAGGTATGAATATCTTCCGAACAGAGCGATAATTTCGGACGGTACAATCTAAATACTAACCTAGTAATGTTTATTAGGTGAGAGGATTTGCCCATGACAGAAGATACATCTTTTACTACTAATGGAACAAAGAAACCAGTGCGTGTGATTCCACATCACATCTTATGGCCTTTCATTCTTTTGACCAGTTGTTTTGCTTGGTGGGGTTTGGCAAATAATATGACTGACACCCTATTGGCAGCTTTTAAGAAGATTTTGAGTATGTCTGATTTTCAGACATCCTGGATTCAGATTGCTTTTTACGGCTCTTATTTTTGTCTGGCCCTTCCTGCAGCTATTTTTATAAAGAAATTTACATATAAAGCAGGTGTACTATTAGGGCTTGGTTTGTTTATATCGGGTGCTTTGCTATTTTTTCCGGCCAGTAAAACCATGACTTATTTCCATTTTTTAGCAGCCCTTTACATTTTAGCCGGAGGACTTTCCATTTTGGAAACCAGTGCTAACCCTTATATAATTACTATGGGCTCAGATGAGACCGGAACTCAGCGGTTGAATTTCGCCCAGTCCTTCAATCCTATCGGCTCAATCCTTGGTATCTTTTTGAGCAAATATTTTATCCTTTCTAATCTCAATTCGGCCGGTGCTGAAGAACGTGCAGCAATGAGTCCTGGGTTATTAAAGCAAATTCAATCTCAAGAATTGACTGCTGTGATGGGGCCATATGTGGCTGTAGCTCTTTTCCTGATAGTGCTGTGGATTCTGATTGCCACAAACAAGAAGATGCCAAGAGCATCTGATGTGGGAGGCAAACTCAAGCTAGGCTCCACCTTTAAACGGCTTTCCCGCAACCGGCATTATGTTTGGGGAGTGGTCGCACAGTTCTTCTATGTGGGGGCGCAGATTGGTGTTTGGTCTTTCACCATTCGTTACGTCATGAAAGAACTCAATCTTAACGAAGCTGATGCATCAAGTTATTATTTAGCGGCACTTATTTTGTTTACTGCTTCGCGATTTATTTGCACCGGTCTGATGCGGTTCATGGCACCAGGTAATCTGTTAGCATTGCTGGCATTTGTAGCGATTGGTTGTACTCTAACGGTCATTTTCGCCGGCGGCTATGTAGGTGTCTATGCTCTGGTGGGTATCTCGGGTTGTATGTCGCTGATGTTCCCCACGATCTTTGGACTGGCGGTGCGCGGCCTAGGTGAGGACACCAAAATTGGCGGCTCCGGTTTAATCATGGCGATTCTTGGTGGAGCCGTTCTAACAGCAATTCAGGGACAGGTTTCCGATTTATCCGGAAGTATCCATTTAGCTTACTTTGTGCCGCTGGTTTGCTTTATTGTAATCGCATACTACGGTGCAGTTGCCTGTCGCAAAGATTTAGCGACATCAATCTCTAAGTAATATTAACAAGCTTTAGCTTTGCTGGTATGGCAAACCAATCCTGGCAAACTGCAACCGTAGCCTGGATCTATTACAGGTTTTTTCTCTATATACTACGTGCCGGAATTCACTGCCAAAGCAGTGAGAAAGAGGTTGATGAGTCCCGGAGTAAAAACCCTGCATATCGAACCTGGAAACCCTGGGGAGAATGGTTACGTGGAGTCATTCATCGGGAAGCTCAGGGACAAGTTGCTGAATGGGGAGATCTTTGATACGCTATTAAAAGCCAGGGGTGCTCACAGAGCGCTGGCGCAGAAAATATAACAGGTACCGGCCTCATAATTCACCTGGAGGCTTGACGCCACGGCAGTTTATTGAAAGAGTAAAAGACCAGAAAACTATATTTTTAACTGGACCAGTTTTTGGATAGGCCTCAGAGGTTGCAAATTTAACTTTACAGGTAGGACATTGATGGGGAGCAGATCAAAGGTGCACGAGAGGATGATTATGAATTTAGAGAGAGACGTCACCCAACCAGATTGGAACTTGATGATGTAGCTCCAGGCAATCCACTCATCATATATTAATACTCAATAAGGAGAATCAAGGATGACAACAGAAAAACTACAAAATTTTATCAATGGAGAGTGGGTTAACTCCAAGACACAGGATTTTGTAGAGATAAGAAATCCGGCTCGGGATACACTTCTCTGTATGGCACCCATGTCTACCCCAAGTGAGGTGAGTGCCGCTGTCACGGCTGCTCAAGATGCCTATCCGAATTGGAGAAATACGCCTCCCGTTGCCAGGGCGAGATATCTCCACAGGCTAATCCCTCTTCTGGAGGAAAATTTTGATGAGATCAGCGTAACCCAGACGACAGAACACGGCAAGACCATCGATGAATCCAGGGGTGAAACAAGACGTGGAATCGAGATGGTGGAAGTCGCTACAGGCATTCCTTCTTTAATGCAAGGTTCGAGCCTGGAAGATGTTGCTCTGGATATGGATGAATACCTCATCAACCAGCCCATGGGAGTGTTTAGCTGTATTGCCCCTTTTAACTTCCCCTTTATGGTTCCGTTGTGGTTTATTCCCTTTGCCATAGCCTGCGGCAACACCTTTGTGCTGAAACCATCTCCCCGGACGCCTCGGAGTCAAGTGGCGCTGTTTAAATTAATGGATGAATCCGGGTTTCCACCCGGTGTTGTCAACCTGGTCCACGGTGGGACGGAGGTAGCCAACAACCTCATCGAACACCCTCTGATTCAAGGAGTCACTTTCGTGGGTTCGACCCCAGTAGCCAAGCAGATTTACCGCAAATGTGGTGAAGCAGGAAAACGGGTTATTGCCCAAGCCGGAGCGAAAAATTTTGTCGTTATCATGCCTGATGTAGAAGCAAACAAAACCTTGGTAAGCCTTATCTCGTCCTTTTTCGGAAACACGGGCCAGAGATGCCTGTCCGGTGCCAATCTGCTGATAGTTGGCGATGATAAATTTTACAGGACATTTGTGGATAAATTCGTGGAAACGGCGGCCAGCATCAGGGTTGGTGATGGCCTGGATGAATCTGTTCAAATGGGGCCATTGCAGAATGCGGACTCAAAAAAGAGGGTCTTGGACTTTATAGAAAAAGGTATAAGCGAAGGAGCCAAATTGACTTTGGATGGCCGGAAGTTAAACATCGTCGGCGACGTTCTCGAAACCTGTTTCCTCAATCCGAGTGTATTTGAGAATGTCACTCCAGATATGACCTTGGCCAAGGAAGAAATATTCGGCCCAGTGGCCAGTATTCTTAGGGCTAAGGACCTTGGTGAGTGTATCACCATGATAAACTCCTGTCCTTTCGGAAATGCGGCCTCGATTTTTACTAACAATGGCAAGTGGGCCCGGCAGTTCCAACACGACGTCGTGGCTGGGAATGTTGGGATCAATGTTGGGATTGTTGCCCCGATGGCCTTTTTCCCTTTTGGCGGGAGAAAAGATTCCTTCTTCGGTGTTCTTCATGGTCAGGGTCGGGATGCCATTCGATTTTTCACAGAACCAAAAATAGTGATCTCAAGGTGGTTCTGATGAAGTTGAACACTATGGCTGCCGTGATGAGTTTCGTCTCCAAGTTGGAGAACGATTCCTCATCGTTTTACCAGGACTGGGCTGGGAAATATCAAGAGTTGGAGGATGTCTTCCTAATGTGGTCAAAGGAGAACAAGAAATTTGAAAAACAGGTGAAGCAGACTTATTTCGGAGTGATCACTGATGCCATTGAGTCAACTTTTTCATTTGCCCAACTGGAAGCCGACGATTATGAAATCGATATGACATTGCCTGAAGATACAAGCTTACAGAATGTAAAAAAAAGGGCCGGAGAGATCGAAGAGACTATCAAAGGTTTCTATGCGCAAGCTGCCCGGCTATCAGAAGGTCTCATGGCCGACATACCAAGGCTATTCAGAAAAATCGCAAAAGAAAGAGAAGAGCGGTTGCCGATGTTAGATATTTGAAGCGTACACAGGAAAAGATTGAATCATGGAGACAAGATTACAATGAGAAGCGACCGCACAGCTCACTTGGAGACTTGACGCCACGGCAGTTTGCTGAGAGAGTACAAGACCAGAAAACTATATTTTTAACTGGG
>SDBT01015730.1_pt1 | contig 12017 bp, 10 predicted proteins | sample 2277101 | NCBI WGS metagenome assembly SDBT01 (sample SAMN10404973, study PRJNA504765) | marine sediment metagenome | isolation source: marine sediment core GS10_PC15, 103 cmbsf | place: Arctic Ocean: Southern Knipovich Ridge | collected 2010
TTTTTCTGCCAATTTTATCTGATACTTCACCTAAAAATGCAGTGCCAAAAAAGTTACCGAGCGGCCATGCGGCCAAGGCTAACGCATAATAAAAATAATGAGTAAATTGAGTGGCTCCTGTTGAAACCAACAAACTATTATTAGCGAGAAATAATGCTGGAAACAATGGAAAGACCAGTAAAAATCCCATCGTATCTAAGCCGATGGTAAACATTAATGCCCACAGCGTTTTTTTATAGCAGTTACGTTTCATCATATACTCTCATTTACATTAGCCAACTTTACACCCATTTTCTACCGGCAGATCAGGCACTACCAAGACGACACCATCTTCACGATAGAATCCAGTCAGTAAAAATTCAGAGCGCATTGGGCCGATTTGTTTCACGGAAAAATTTACGACACCAATAATTTGCTTCCCTATTAACTCTTCTGGCTTATAAAGTTTTGTGACTTGAGCGCTTGTTTTTTTTATACCAATTGCTTCACCAAAATCAACTTTGATTTTATATGCGGGCGTGCGAGCTTCTTTGAAAGGCTCGGCGGAAATAATAGTTCCGACTCGTAATTCAATTTTTGTAAACTCATCCCATGTTATTTCTTGCATTGTTGCTTATCTCCATTCGAAAATAGTAGTTGGATTTTTAAGCTGGATTCCGAAGGAAAATTGTAGCAGCTTAATTTGAATTAATCATGATAAAAATGTGAACAGCAATGATATGCCGTAACCAACTGAAATATATGGAAAATCTTGGCCTGCCGAGGCGTAGCTATGTGAGTAAAGCTCACATAGCGAAGACTGGTAGGCCGTGCAGGGGTCGAACCTGCGACCAACTGATTAAGAGTTTCGTTTTTTTTATCATGTAACTCTTTGATTTATATAGAAAACATACAAAGCACCCAATGACCAACTGTGACCATTCATGACCTGTAGAAACAAGGACTTAGCGAGTAGTTTATCAGAATGACTATTGGATACCTTTTATAACGTTTGATGGTTACTAATACGATCAATATCAACCTCAAGATCTTAATGATGAAATAGAAATTATATCAATCAGCCTCAACTTGTAAAAAAATTTAATCTATTTACCTGTTGCTTTATTTCTTTTTCTAGGTACACTCTTTCTTGAAGTATTCCCTTCAACCAAAAGAAAATATCCAAATCCTTTGATTTTATCCCACCAAAAAAGCATAAATAGATTAGTCTAATATTTTGTGAATCTCTAATTATCATAATCGTTCATCAATATCTCTCAACATTTTATACACGATTTTTAACGAAAAATGTCTTATGTCAGCTTCTCCTTTATTCAACGAGCCTGAAAGCAATAATTGCTTGGAACCTTTTGAACGCGAATCAGTAATACATAAAGATTACCAATGGCGATTCTGGTGTAAAAAACTGGAACAAATAGAAACCATATTGAAACAACATATATAGCCATTCTTATAATCAATAACAAAATGAGGAAATAAATTTTATGATAAAAACAAAGCATAAGAAAGACGAAACTCAACCACTACTCAAACCAGAAGCTTTGCCGCTGTACATTAAGAAATATGTGATAGGTTCTGAACAATATAGTCGCAATAAGGCGGTTAAGATTGCAAAAATTATTGCTGGAATTGTGGGCGCGCTTTGGGGAATTCCATGGATAAACTCCAGCAAAAGTGCTGCCATAATATTTCCACAGGGGCCAACTCGTGATGCATTCGGACTGATCTTTGCAACAGGGATTGTTGTAACAATTGGCACTGATGGAAGCTGGATTATGTCTGCTTGCGCCGATGAATTAGCATCGACTCCACAAGAAGAACGAATTTTAATTGAAGGAAACAGACAGCATTGTTGTTTAACAAAAACTTCTAAAATTTTACCTCCTGCAATTTGTTCTTTTCTTTCGTGTATAGCACCAGTCTATTCTGCCTTTAAATACAATGAAGGATGGGAGAAATATCTTTCGCTAATAATATTGGTAATAAACTATGGTTACGGTTTTTTTGGATATTCAAAATTTATAGGTACAATCTCTCAAAAAATACGTGAGCAATTTACGAGCTCCGAATTAATGGCCATAAAAAATGAATTGGTAGAAAAAACTCAATATCTATCTTCCTGCACTAACGCCTCGCTTGAAGATATAACGGATGATGGTCAACTGATAGAAACAATACGTGCTGTTGATTTATTAATAAAACCAGTGACATTTTGGAGCAAATCAAAAAATGCGCTTCAAGGTTCCGCTGCAATCATTATTCCCATGGGCTCCTCAGTTGTCAGTATTTTGCTTACGAAAGAATTTTTGCAGAGCACAATATATGATAACGCAATATTTGGTTATGGAGCAGCTATTTTTTCTGAAGTACCTGGATATACTGTTGGCGTTCTTGCAACTTACACAATTTTTGGGAAGTTGCTTGACTTTCTTACATGCAATAATAGTCAAGCATGCAACAAATACGCTTTGCTTACGAATGCCATCTTACCAGGCGCCATATTACTTCTATCACTGACAGCGCCCACTGCAGCTAGTTATATAGCATATACCACTGTTGAATCTGAAATATCAGGAACATTTTGGCCAACCATAGCCGCTGTTTTGATTGGCCTGCATCGTTTAATATTTTCAAATTTCACGCTAAATAGTATCGCCAATTCAGTTATTAACTTTTTTTGCAAAAAAGAGTCTCGTTCAGAAAATAGATTACATACATTTAACAAAGTGCTATCTAAAACTCGTCCTGAGCACTTTCAGTATCTTGCTGACTCACAGCAATCTTCTGGTGCTTTCTTTTCTGAGAAAAATCATTTTGTCCCAAATTTGCAAGATGATAGTAAAGCACTTTCTATCACTGTCGCAAATAAAGTTTAAAAGGAGTAGAAAATTATGCAAACACTACAAGATGTTATCTCAGAAAATGTTTCGACACTCCCTCCAAAAGAGCTCATTATCAATATTGCTAATGACAATTCGATATCTCCTAGGTCCAAAAAAGCAAAACTTAAAATCATAGCATTCGCAATCATTGGTTTAGAAAATGGCGTGCTATATGCAATGACAATTCCCGATGTGGGCGGTGAAAGTTTAGAAAAACTATTTAATATAAACGGACATTTTGCTGATGTCACGGTTTACGCATTGAGTGCCGGCGCAGGCTTATGTTATACGATGTTTTGTTATAAAACATTAGAAGCATTAAAAATTAAACCCTCTTCTGCATTTGGATTAGCGTTGGCACTTCTGGCTCCTTTACCCGCAACCTGTTACTTAACTGGAGGCGTTGAAGGAGCAGCACTATTACCGTTTTTGCCAAATACTGGGGTCATTATTTTTGGATCAGCCTTATACCTATTCAGAATAATTAGTTGTATTGATGCTTCTAATAAATTTCCAGACCGTCTCAATGAAGTGATGAACTCATGGAATGAAGCAATAAAAACTAAAGACTATAAAGAACTTGCAAGGCTGGTTGTGACATGTTTGTCTAGTATTGGTTATGCAATTGCCGTCACAGATTCAATTTATCTAGCTGTTCAAACTGTGCTTGAGTGGTGTACTGTTGAACCTGCCTACGCTTCAATAGCAAGTTATGTTTGTGCAACGGTGGGCGCATTAGGAATATTGCCTTTATCTTTATATTGGATACATCGAGGATTAAAACAATTAACGTTTGGTGGATCTGTAAATCCAGACGGAACAAACCCAGATCCAACAGACCGTTACACTTATATTGGCCTTCTCCTTGGCCTGCCTAATGTACTTGGAACATTAGGCGCAGCAACCAGCGTATCAGCCAATATGTTTGCGAGACTTGGAATGCCTGCAACCATTACAAGAGTTGTTACAGCAACAATTTATGCGGCAACTGCGGGAACGCCAGGCCTAGCAACATTATTACGGTCAATTCATCAGAGCTGCGCTTCATCAAACACACACAACACTGACCACATCACTCCAATGCTAGTAAATGAACGATTACCACTTTTGGCCAACGAAACTTCACAAGTGACTTTCTTTAAAAGCCATGCTGAAGATAATGCCAAGAATTCACAACAAGCGCAAAAACGCATGAGGTGCAGCATTATGTGAACACAAGTGGCAGTAGTGATTTTAGACAAACGCATCAAAAGAGAGAAACAATATGGCACAAAAAACAAACATGACAACTAATAATATTAAAACCAAACGAGATGAACTTTTAGATAACATGCTGAAATATTTTACCAAAGAAGAACAAAATAACTTAAAAGAATGTACTCATGAGTTTGAAAAGAAACTGAATTTTGAAAAAAGAGCAAACACGCCTTGTGTTTTGGTGGCTTATAGCGGCGGCAAAGATAGCTCTTATGTTGTGGCATATATAAGACTCATTCAGTTATTTCTGCATAATCAAACAGAACATACTTTTAAATTAAGAGTAGTGACTTATCGACATACGGGTGTCCCAAAAGCGACAATGGAAAACATTCATCGCGTTTATTCTTCTTTGAATTTTTATGATGATCCAGATGTCGAAATGTTATTGTATGATGAAGACGAGGTGTCTTTATTTGATAAAGATAAACCGACCTCTGTTTTTGTAAAGAATAAAAATAAAAAAGACATTCTAATGATGGGACATCTGACAAAAGGAGATGGACGACCCACTTTTTGCAATGCTTGTAATCTTTCTTATATTCATTCTGTCGTGTTGGCGGCAGGATTGAATGGTTGTTATGCTGATATTTTTATCACTGGTGACTCCGCACATGAAATGAAAGATTATTGCTTATGGGTACGAAAATTAGCTAAACAACTTGTTCCTAAAAATCAAAAAATTAACACGGATTTTTGTGGTTTTCGTGGGTACAAGTCAATCAGAAAAATAGCAAAGCAATATTATAAAAACATTTATAAGGATCAGCATGAAGAAGACGTTGTGCAAAACAATAATGCTTATAATGATCCTGACTGCAATCCTGAGCTTTTTTCAATTTATGATTACACCAATTATGAATCAGGAGATCATTGGGACTTTTTAACAAAATTTTTAGGATTTCAGTTTGATGATTTAGCCTTTAGTTTTACTGAAAGCGATTGTGCAAACCCTGCTTTAATGGCACATATTCGCGCGCTTAAAGCCGAACATGTACATCAGCGCAATTATGAAGACGGCATCCTTGATTATTTTCAATTGGTTATTAAAATTATGAAAGCAAAGAACATCCCTGATCATCTTATTTTAAAATCAATTACAGCATATTTGGTTGATTCTGGCATGCAAAAGATGCGTCAAAGAATACAATCATTTGCAGAAGAAACCTGTGGGTTACTTGAGCAACATTTCATTTGCATGGTGTTTTCACCTTTCACCCAACAAGGATTGCACTTGGAATTATTTCTCAAACAAGAATACCCGGCTCTCTGTTCTAATTTACCAGAATTTCACTGTTTACTTATTGGGAAAAAGCGATCTTCAAAGGACAGTAAATTTGAAAAATTACTGATAGAAATAAGCGGACTATCCTTGACTGATTTGCGAGTACTTTATAAAAGTCAAACATCATTACCCGCGGAAGGCAAAACGATTATCAATCAAATTTTACAACATGATCCAAATAAAATGATTATAGATACTCGCCATAGTACTCATGGACCTATTGTTCAAGAATTAATTTCCGGAAGATGACATTTAAACTTCAGCCTCTGCAGCAACCACTGAAAATTCTTTTTTAACAAAACGAGGAACAAATAAATTAACACAAAGTCCAGCAATCACCAATGATGCCGCTAGTATCTTCCATACTTGAAATGGCTCACCTAAGACCAAAGCAGAGCTAAGCATACCGAACACCGGCACTAAAAGCGCAAATGGCGTAATAGTGGCTGCCTGGTATCGAGCTAACAACCAGACCCATACAGCAAAACCAAAAATAGTTGTAGGATACGCAAGATAAATAATGACAGCACCTGATCTCCAGGAAAGATGAGATAAACTATAAAAAACACCCGAACCCTCAAATAATAAAGCAATCAATAAAACAAATGGCCAGGCAAAAAGACACCCCCAAACAACCAAAGATATCATGTTAACATTTTTACACTGCTTAGAAATTAAATTGCCTGCTCCCCAAGAGGCTGCCGCCGCAATAATAAGAACAAACCCTTCGAATGAAATATTTCCGCCAAGATTCAACCCAACAACTACAATACCAAAAAAAGAAACTAGCGCACCAACAACCTGCCATTTAGTTATTTTTTCATTGAAAAAAAGAATTGCCAAAAATATTGTGAAAAATACCTGCATTTGTATCAACAATGAAGCCAATCCAGCTGTCACGCCTAAATGCATCCCAATAAAAAGCAATGAAAATTGAAGAGCGAACATAACAAATCCAAATAACATCATTACAGAAAGTGAAATAGCGGGTCGTTTAACAAAGAATACAGCTGGAATACTTGCTAAAAAAAAGCGAGCAAAACAAAGCGTTAAAGGGGGAACCTCTCTAAGCCCAACATCAATAACAACAAAATTGAAGCCCCAAATTGCCGTTACAAGAATAGCCAGGATCACATGATTTAACTTCATAATGTTTGCTTTAATAAAAAACCGAGGGAAGACATCTGAGCTAAAATAGCTTCATACAACGTGTTTACATGTTGTATGAATTATACCTACTCACACAGAACGAAACAAGCACTATTCTTTATATCTAAAGCAGTTTTATTGTTTAGTTATAAGATGTTTATTGATTGGCAATATGGACAGTCTGTGTAATAATCCGCCAATAGTTTTTAAGTTATTGCCTTGCCTGGCAGAACAATTGTTTTGACAAAGATTGCAGATCTGAACTTTGATTCCTTTAAAGAAAATATTGTTTACTTAATGTTGGAATATGATTTGATGAAGATAAAAAAGATAACATTACTAACCAGCATTGGCGCAGGACTAGAATATTATGATTTTGTGATCTATGCCATGCTTGCTGGTTATATAGCCAAGCAATTTTTCCCAGAAGAAAATTATTATGCTGGAATCATGGGAACGTTTTGTATTTTTGCTGTTGGTTATCTTGTTAGACCAATTGGTGGCGTTGTATTTGGCATATTTGGCGATCGGTTTGGCCGGAAGAAAGTTTTTTTGGTGTCAATACTCTTGATGGCTTTTTCGACGATTTCTATCGGATTATTGCCAACTTATAATAGTATCGGTATATTAGCTACAATTATATTTGCATTTTCTAGAGTGCTACAGGGCATCTCTTTTGGAGCGGAACTGCCTGGATCTTTAACTTTTCTTACTGAACATGTCGGAAATAACAATAGAGGAATACATTGTGCCTTTATGATTTCGAGTATAGGGATTGGTGTTACTATTGGCTCATTTGTTACTTATATGATAACAAAAATACTAACGTCGCAACAAATGTTTGCTTGGGGCTGGAGGATTCCATTTTTAGCTGGAGGCATTTTAGCAATAGCAGGTTATTTTATCCGCAAACAAACCGTGGAAACGCCTTATTTTATCAACATGCAAAAGAAAAACGAGCTTGTATTGATAGAGCTTTTTAAAAATAATTTCTGGCAAGTTATTAATGGGATAGGAATAATAATTTTCCCTGCTTGTTTTATTGTTTTTGTATTAGTCATGCCTGTATATTTACATCAACTGTTTAATTATTCAATGCCCGACATATATCTTGTTATTACTGTTGGTTATATTTGGTCGTCTCTTTTAATACCAATATTCGGATGGCTATCAGATAGAGTAGATCGGAGAAAATTATTATTTTTTCCCGCTATTTCGGTGGCGTTATTTGGATATTTTTTATTTAAAATACTAAGCATTAAGAGCTTTTATGCACTATTTGTCTTTATGCTATTATATCAACTGATTATTGCTGCTATGGCCGCAAGTTATTTCGTTATGTTAGCCGAAAGTTTTCCGACGAGGGTACGCTTTACAGGAGTGGCACTTTGTTATAATATCTCATATGCTTTAGCTGCTTTTCTTCCTTTGGTCGTTGAGTATTTATATAAAACGAGCCAATATAAAATTTCCGCTATTGTAAGCATATTTGTGGTGTTGGCCTTAATCACGTCTTTTAGTGCAATAAAAGTGAAGAACCACATAAAAACTGAAAACTTTTGTCCTCAAGAATAGTCATATTTATTCCTTACATAGGTCAACATGGCTAAAAAACTCTTTGATGAAACTTTGTTGTAAGAATGTTTTTTTTGTGTCGATTTTATCGGCATTAATCCATAATTAGCCCATTGTAGATAACCCCTATCATCAATAAAACATCGTGTGGAGTTCTGATTCTCCCGATGCAGACAATATGGAACATCCAAAATACCGCGATGAAACGCTTTAATTAATGCCCAACCAATATCTTTATCTAAATTAAGCACATGCTGGATTAAATTTTGAGATTCTTCAAAAATAATTTCATACTCGACCTGATCAAAGCAAATATTAAATCCATCCAATTCTTTTGATGCCAAATATGCTATCTCCAGCGAAGCCACATTTTCCTGAATAGTTGGAATGCGGTGAGCTTCTGCTGGCGTCTTAACAACCAATCGTTCACAGTTAGTAAAAGCAGCAACACGCGCACTCTCTAAAATAATTTTATTGCTACCCTGTACTGTCGTTGGAAACATACCCATATAAGTATACATCACAACGTGCCAATCAATATCAGATAAATACAGATCTGCTAGTTTTCTTAAAACTGATAGTGCAGCAATATCCTGCAATGAGCTTGTTCCCTGCGCATAACTTAAAGAGACACTGTTAATCCCATGCTTTTTAAAAAACAAACATTCTAAAACACCTAATGCAATTAGCAAACTCGGAGGACACAGCTGTCCTAACATGCAGCCTGCAAAACTTTCAATGTGACATGAAGGCAGCCAACAAGCATTGGCGAAAATCTCACAACATTTACGCCAATCTTCAACCGCTTTTTTTAATGGCACACGGCTATATGGCAAACAATATGAAATTGGCCCACCTTCGGTTGCATCAATATGGCTATCAACAATTATTTGGAATACTTTGCTAGGCAGTGCCGTACCATGCCTTACCTGCACGACAAAATCAACATCAACAAAATTCGACAGCATTTCGTATGTTGCTCTGGCGCCATGGGTGACAATTGGATAGCCATTTAAGTTATAACCTTGATCGAGCGCCCGCTTAGCTTGTTGATATTGATTAACGCGAGTATAACTATCTAATGTAATGGACCCAATAGTCGGCGCATGGGCTTCTTTTACTGAAAGGAGACCTTGCGACATTTGCTCAACCGTCCCAAACCCCATTCGAGGTTGAACTATCAACCGCCCCAACTCTTTGTTTTTATCGATTAAAGCAGAAAAAGAAGTCTTCATCATCCAACCTCATGCTACTGCGCTGACACAGGTTACTAACACCTCACTCAGCTTTTGCATAAATAACAGGAAATTATTAATGGCATTTTCTCCGCTGAAAACGTCATCAAATCCTGCATGAATTAGTTTTTCTGAATATGACGAACAATCGTTACCTTGCGTTTCAAGTTTTCCACCAATCACCAAACCTGTATTGCAAAAAACTTCATTTGAACGAATTGCTTTTGCTATATCAACCCCTTCAATGTTACCATGACCATTAATGGAACTGATCACAATCAAATCTGGTTGGTTCCTACAAACAGATTCTTGGAGAAGTTCAATAGGCACACACGCACCAAGATTAATAACTTGGTGTCCTTGTTCTTCTAGTAAAAGCTGCATATATACCAAATTCCACGTATGCGCATCAGACGGGGTAGTTGCTAATAAAACCTTCATAAATCACCTCAATTATTAAAATTATTATTAAAAAACAAATTCACTTTCGATACTTCGATCAAACAAGCAGACATCATTAATTAACGGACGACCACAAATGAAGCGCAACAATCGTTGAATACCAACACCACAGCCAGCCGTTCGTGGAATAAGCCCTTGTTTTGCTACCTCCAAATAATTGGCATAAGGTGTCAAATTCATATTTAGTTCATTCATACGACGAATAATTTCATCATATTGGTATTCTCTTTCTGCTCCTGAAAGCCCTTCACCATAACCTTCTGGATAAACAATATCAAAATTATGATAAGTTCCTGGTTTGCTAGGATTTTCTTTATCATAAAATTCACGTTTAAAATTAATAATAAAGGTAGGGAGCTCTGCTTCTTCGGAAACTCGGTGACAAAACGAATCGACTTCTTCGAGCAGTATCCCTTCAGTACTTAATTTAGGGAAAGGTGATTTTAATACTGGCAGTTTGCGATCAAGCATATTTAAATCATTAGCACACTTCTCAGAAATCGTATTAAAAATATAAATATATAATTTCTCAAGAAAGTTCATAACATCTTCTATCGTCGCGTTTTTCATCTCAATGTCAAACTGAGAAAACTCAAGTAAGTGATTTGAAGAAGACTTTTTACTCGCTAGCTCTAAACGAATGTTAGGCGCCATAATTAAAATCTTATCGACCTTTTTGGGCACCATCGCAAGCTGTTTATGGAAAATCATACTAGCCGTTAATTTCAATCGTTTTTCTTCATAATTTATCTCAGCCGGATACACCTGATGATTAAGCGGATCCGTGATTGGGGACATCAAAATTGGCATAATTTGCTTAAATCCTGAAGCAAAAGCAAATTTTTGCAATTCAAGCAATAAAACGTTTTGTATATTCAAAATTGCCTGCATTTTATCCCGATTGATATGTGTTAAAAATTTATTAATATGACTAATTGGTAGAGTCATGATTCTTTCTCCTCTGTTGCGTTTGTGTTATGACGAATACCGTCTTGCACTTGATTGGCATTTACTTCTGATTAACTTCAGATATAATTTTTATGCTAAAATAATATTCGAGGCCAAAAAATATTGTGCCATTGTGCAACAACACGGACATTCACTTGTTTTAATCTATTTGCCTTAATTTAAAGTGCGCTTTCACTTTTCTTTGCTGAGTTGCTCGACGATGAAAAATCAAAGCTATACAACCAAGCAATTAATTCGCGGACTCAAAAATAACGAAGAAATCGGCGTAAACCTTTCTTCATTTAAAAACGTTTCATAAAAAAGTTATTGGGTGATGATGAATGAATAAAACAATGAGACAGCCATTCAAATGTACACTAATCTGCTCATTCTTCCATGATGAGATAAAACGAAAACCAAAAATCAATTTGCATTATTATTAGCCTTCGGTTGAATCTTGGTTGAAATGAATATTTTTGGTAGGTAATAGAAATTCTACCGTAAAAATAAGAAAATGCAATACCAAGATGTCAAATCTTAACACTTGGTTATATTTTTTCTCTAATAAAGTCCGGCTCGTTATATGCCTTCGGCATAAACGACGCCGTGACAATCTTCGTTTTCGCTTACCTTCAAATGAAGATTGACTTGCCGAAGCGTAGCTATGTGAGTGAAGCTTACATAGCGAAGACTGGTAGGCCGTATAGGGCAAGTTACGCCTTGGCGTAACGAGCGCGACCGCACATGTATGTGCGGGCCGGATGCTCCGCCATAGATGGCTCCAAGCAATAAAGCAAAGTTCAAATAAAAATTTGGTAGGCCGTGCAGGGGTCGAACCTGCGACCAACTGATTAAGAGTTTCATTTTTTTCACCATGCAACCTGTTGATTTATATAGAAAATCCAAAAAACGCCAACGACCAAATGTGACCATTCGTGACCTGTAGAAACAAGGGCTTAGCGAGTAGTTTATCTTGGTGACCTTTGGATACCTTTTGTGACTTTTGTGGTTTATTAGGGTTTAGTATTATCTAAGCTTGCTCTAAGATGATTTAGTTATACATTTGCCTTATTCTGGCGAAATGTTCAGGTTAAGGTTTCTAGTCTATACTTTCGTCAAGGATCAAATAAATTCAAACGGCTTTGAAATAATTAGAATAATTTTTATTATAAAGGAAGCTGTCATGCCTAGAGAATACCAGCATGCTGTTCTTTTTTGTGTCGT
>SDBT01015731.1_pt1 | contig 12017 bp, 10 predicted proteins | sample 2277101 | NCBI WGS metagenome assembly SDBT01 (sample SAMN10404973, study PRJNA504765) | marine sediment metagenome | isolation source: marine sediment core GS10_PC15, 103 cmbsf | place: Arctic Ocean: Southern Knipovich Ridge | collected 2010
ATATATGATTACACGTTGATGAAATCCTTCCTATCCTTGTGTTTGGCATAAACTTTGCTAGGCTTTTTTCTTATTAATCATTTCACTAAAAAATTATGTTTTCAATCTGCTAGAAGTGCCCTTGTCAACGTGCTTTTGATAGGGTAAACTGAATTTATTAGGGACACATTTCAATTGAGGATCAATAATGACAAATACACATAAAACAATTCTAAAGTATTGTGCGTTTCTGTTACTTGCATGCCAGGTTGGTGGCCTTTTGGCCAACATGCAACCCATTAAAAAAGATGATGGGCGCTATTACTACTGCCCAGAAGATACCCATAAACATATCGATTTAAAGCGTGCTCTTTTATTTCTGGGGAAAAAAATACTATCGCCTGCACAATGGGCTAAGGCGGTGACTTCCTTGTTTTATGCTACCAATGAAAAAACAAGTGATGTCATCACAATTTTGAAGCCAACACAAATGGATGAGCCATCTCGAGAATCGATCGAGCCAAAGATTGTTTGGATTGGCCATGCGACCTTTTTGGTTCAAATAAATGGATTTAATATACTAACTGATCCTATCTTTGGTCACATTAAAGCTGGCCCATTAACCTTATTAAAACGAGCCATGCCACCGGGTATTAATATTGAAGATTTGCCACCAATTGACGCGATTGTAATTTCGCACAATCACAGTGATCATACTGATACAGATACATTAATGGCGCTAAGCAAGAAACATAATCCGGTAGTTTATGTGCCAGAAGGTAACAAGAAATTATTTAAAAGCATGGGATTTTCTCGTGTGATTGAAAATACCTGGTGGGATAAGCGTGAACTTACTAAAAACGATCGTACCATAACAATAAGCTGCTTGCCTGCGTATCATTGGTCTATACGTTTTTCATTGAGCAGTTATCGTAAATCATTATGGTCAAGCTGGATGATAAGCGCCAATGATACCAATATTTATTTTGCCGGCGATACTGCATATGGAAAGCATTTTAAAGAAATTGCCCAAAATTTTCCGTCTATTGATGTTGCATTAATGCCTATCGGGCCAACATGTGGCAAGGAAACTAACTGCGAAAATAAACATAAACTGTACCATGTTGATGCAAAGGAGGCGGTTGACGCCTTTATTGATCTTAATGCTCGTTGTTTTGTTCCAATGCATTATGGAACCTTTTTCAGTGGTAAAGAGACACTCGAGTATCCTCTTGCGCAGCTAAAAGCATACTGGGAAGAAAAACAATCAGAATTACACAATAAGGAATTACTACGTGCTCGATGTGGGCAAGAGTATACAACTGCATAATGTGCAGGAGAACCTAAATCACAGAGTAAAGTGGACCACCTGGCAAGCATGCCCTCTTGACCATATAACCATTTTTTGGTAGAATAAATATACAATTAGAGTAATTGTTGTTTAATGTTAACCTTTAAGGAGTCCTTTGTATGAGTATTGTAACGAGTTTTGATACTCAAAATCATATCCAGATAACCTATTCTGGACAAGCTGTTTTGCATTCTTACTCGATCCCTTTTTCTTCTAAACGCAAGCCTTCCTCTATTCTTTCTAAACGAAAGTAAACCTTGCTTTCTCTATTTTTACCTTACTTTAATTTTCTATTTTTATAAAAAATAAACGATCCACTCGGATTATTCTGAGTTGTTCAATGTGCTTTATTTTGTTAACCCTGCTTAATTATTTAAGAAGAAATAGGTAAAATCATGATCAATAACAATAATATAACCGGTTGGCTTGCCCAAGGAAATAATAATACATTTATACTATTCGATTTAATTGAAAAACCAGAACAATATACGCAACATTTTTTACAACAAGCTCATAGATTTTTAGTTGATACCCTAATAAGGGATGATGTACTTATATTAATGCCTCATCACATTGATAAAGCAAATCAACATCTCTATATAAAAATGATTGTTCTTGAACCAGATGGATCAATTGCTGCCTTTTGTGGCAATGGAGCACGTGTAGTTGCTGCTTATTTGAAAAAACATTACGGGCACATCTGGCAATCATTTTCTCTTGTTTCACAGGACGGGCTACATGCACTCTCATATCTGCAAGAAGGCTTGTATGGTGTCAAGATGGGCATTACACAATACAATCCTTTCGAAAGTCAATTTGTTTCAATGCCCTCACGCTTTCGTGCAGCACAAGATGATATTTGGTTCCTACCTTATGTGCATGAGAATAAAATATATACATTTTATTTCACCAAGACTGTAGAGCCCCATTTAATTTGTTTTGATCCTATGGATAATAAAACGTTAATACGCATAGGCAAAGAATTGAATGAAACAGGGCGAGATCAGTTTCCTCTGGGCATAAATCTCAACGAAGTAAAAATAGTATCTGATCAGTCTATTGAAGTCACTACTTATGAACGAGGAGTAAATCGTATCACCCAATCTTGTGGGACCGGATCAACCAGCAGTGTTGCTCTATCATTTCTCCTAAAGAAAATCACACAAGAAAAATGTGTTGTACTCAGTAAGGGTGGAAGGCTTGATATTTACTATGACCCTATAACAAAACAATCATTAATGGTTGGACCTGCAAAAATCACAGAAAACGTCTCATTTGATTTTAAAAACAATAACCAATAATTGGAGACTTACTATGAACTATAGACTCGTTTTACTCATCATTATCTGTACTAATTTTATTTGTCAGGCTATGGAGAATCAGATAACTAATGCATCATTTGAATTCAACAAAAAAGCTAAAGCTCTCAAGCACACCTTAGAGGTTGCTTTTTGTGGTGAACATGAAAGCAAGCAACCAGTTTCCACTGTTACTTTTGAATTTCTTCCGCTTGAAGGCATTCCTGATCATCCAGCATATACTTCCTATTTATCTGATTGTATAAGGTATAAAGCGCAAGGTGTTGTTGATCTTTGTCCTGTTAATGGGAGTAGCAAGAAACGTATCACAAAAATATTTGATAATAGATGCGCACGTGAAATGGAAAAGGAACTTTTGTATTTACATCAACAGGAAAATGTTAGAGAATTCAGTTCTTATCCAAAACTATTTGTGCTTGATATAAAAGATAAAAACAAAAAATATGATGATATAGATGACATTGGCGAAACTGAAAATAATATTGCACATTTCCTACAAAACCCCAAAGAAATGCGACCAATGCATCAACAAATCGAGAATGGTGACATTAGGTATTTCATAAAAGAAGGATCACTCAAAGCAATGCTGATTCAACGGGTGCTTGGCAAAAAACAAAACGAGTTCTTTCAGGGAGTACCTAAAGGAAGAATGCTTTTATGTCAATTGTGTGAATTCATTATGAACGGATTTAAAAGAGGGTATCAGGTTATAGGTTACGCAGAAGATAAAAGCTATTGTTTTCATCCAGCTATTTTTTTTGATTTTGCACAAAGATTAGAATCTTTACCAACATCTAAAGCACAACCTAGGTTATCCGAACAAATTCTCAAACAGCCGCTTTGCACATTATATTCAGGTACCTATGAAGGAGTTTATAATGAAGACGGAGAATATACTACCGCACTTAAATCATTGTGGAATGTGGAAACTAATTGTGACAAACCAAATAAAATTATAGGCATAATTCAAAGACCCAAAGAAGAACTTTAATTTAGCAATTTTGTATATAAATCATCTTTTTAGTTTAAATGCAGCATACTTCTTGAGCTTGTCGAAGAATAAAAATAAGCATAAAAAATAGTAGTTTGCATAAAAGATAAGCATTTGATATTCTCCTAAAGTTTAAAGAAAATGTCTTACAACACCAAATCTTATGCAGGAGACATCATGGCAAAGAAATGCTTATACATTTTGCCATTAGCCATAGCACTTATTGGCACACATGTGCACAGCATGGAATCAGATACAAAAAAATCCCAAGAGAGTTCTGGAAAAAAAGTTTATCGAATACCTAAATCGCTTATTTCACAAGAAAATAAGAAGGAGAAATTAGTAGAAGTAAGCGCAAAAGAAGTTGAAGTAAGCGCAAAAGAAGCTCAAGTAATTTTGTATGCATCACAAATCAAGTGCAAGCAAGGAAAAGGGTGCATAGACTTTAAAAAATTAGAAAGTATTCTGTGCCGAGATAGCAAAAAAGGTGTTACTCATAGGTTTATGCAAATGAGTCAAGTGCCATGGGTGACAAAGTATCAAGATGGGCCATGCAAAGGTATTGAAGTTGATGAATAAAGATAATGAAAACTGTTTGTTGCTATTTTTTATCTTTCCAAAGGAGATAGCATGAAAAAAATGTATGTATACATTTTGCCATTAGCCGTAGCTTTTATTGGAGCAAATCTATATTGCATGCAAGCAGAAGATGATTCGTCTAGTCCGGTAGCGCGTTTGAAAGAAGCTAAAGCGAGTAATGGGCCCGAATCCAACAGCCAAGAAAAATTCAAACTAATCATAAGCCTTTACAATGAAAAAGATGATGCACGTGCACAGGAATATATAACGTGTTTGGATCGCAACAGAATACATGAAGCTATTGATGCAATTCATGTTGTTTACGATACATCCGATGATGATGATCAAAATAGAATATTAAATTATTTAAAAGAAGCAGGCATACCAGTTACCTATGTGCAAGGCAGACCGAGCTATGGTTTTTGTTTTGATTTAGCCGCATCATTATACCCAAACAGTCGAGTGATAGTAAGCAATGGTGATATTTTCTTTAATGCAACACTCAAGAAACTCCAAGACTTTGATTTGACTGGTAGGTTTTTAGCTATAACACGCTATGATATTGGCAGCAATGGCGATATGGAACTGCACCAACGCTATCGTGACACCTCACAAGACGTCTGGATATTCAAAACGCCGCTGCAACCAATTGATCAAAGTCACGAGCTTTATCTAGGTGAGAATCATCACAATGTTATTTTGTCTTATGAAGCGTTACGATCTGGCTTGGAAGTATTAAATCCATCCAAATCAATTCAATGCTGCCATTTGCATGCATCATATATTAGGCACTACGATCTCACCATTCCCTTCCCGAAGCATGGACATACTATGGGCCTTCATTGTATACGCCTTGAAGAGATCCAATAGTCACCAGAATCAAGCAATCATGCCTTAAATTAGCCAAAAGGCTTCCTAAACTGGACCATTTCTTGTTCATCCTGAGCTAGCCGAAGGATATGAATAAAGAAAAGGCCTAAAAAACTTCTTATTTTCACCCTAAAAAATGATTGATAAGCTCTGCAGCAGGGCTATTTGGGTCTATTAGCTAGCTTGAATGCATATTTGACAAAAAGAAAATATTATCTATACTTGTAATTAAGCTATTTTCAAAAAGGCAAAAATCGAGTTGTATAATAATGTAACGTTTTTATCAAAACGGAGGATATCATGAAAAGAACAAATAAACTGTTTCAATCTATACTTGCTGGTGCATTGCTAGCAACAATAAGTATACCGATGAGGGGTATGGGGCCAAAATCACTCAAAGAGTTCGATGCGATTGTTCAAGATGAGTTAAAAGATTGTGCTGGTTGGCAAGTAGATGAAAAAAAAGAAGAAGTTTTAGCTAATGCGTTTAGCAAACTCAAAGAGGAAATTAAACAAGGCTCTTGGGTACATCTGAAAACGCTTGCAATTGAAACGCAGTCTGGCAGAGTACCACAATGCACACAAGATAGTTTTATACAATGTAGTCCAGATGGCCGATATTTGTTGATTGGAACAAGTAACGTTGATGATGAGGGTAATAATCAATTTCCAGTCATTATGTTACAGAATTGTATTACATGGGATGATAATCAAGTTAAATTACCAATAGATGAATATTATCATGCAAGTGTTTCTGCTAATTTTGCTGATAATGGACGCTTATTATCAGTAGTAGATCACGATAATACATTATATACTTGGGATACCCATTCATGGACACAAATTAAAGGGTTTCTCGATTCTGCTCACTTATCAAAACTATCACCTAATGGAAGGTGTCTAGCCTTTATTTTTCATGATGAGGCAGACCCGGATTGGCACCATAGTATCTGCATATTCAGTAATTGGCGAAATAGTCCCGATCGATATGATCTTGATGCGATAGTCAAAACTGAAACAGGTAATGAGATTATTGATCGTGAGCATGTTCTTTATCCAATGACTTTCTCATCAGATAGCCGTTATCTTGCATACATAACAACTGATAATACTGTTGCTTTGCATAATCTAGAAACACCAGAAGATGCAGATATTACTATAGATTACCAGGATTTTGTTCCGCATCATGTTGAATTTTCACCTGATGGCACATGTCTGCTTATTGGTTCTGTGCAGCCAAAGAATTATGAGGAGATGGAAACAAAACTAGTTTTTAATGTATGGAATATAGAAAATCAGCAAACTGTAGCAACTCTTGGGTCTGATGGCTGTGCAATGAAGCCAACATTTTCACCAGATGGTAAATATTTTTGTGTATCCAACCCGTATAAGCATGCCCTTGAGATCTATGATACACAAACTTGGCAGGTACACAAAACAATAGAAACATCAGTTGCAGCTATGACGTTTGTTGGCAATGATTGTGTGGCAGTAGCTATAAAAGATAAAATCAATATATATAATATACATTCTGGCCAAATTAATGCTCAGATAGATCTTGATGTTGATGTTGATGTTGACCATGCATTCCTTGTTGCATCGCCTGATGGGTCTTGGTTAGCACATCGATACAGAAATGATAAAGACGTATACATTTGGACAAAAGCAAATTTTGATGCCAAAGTCTGCTCGACTATAGTTAAAAATATCATAAGTAAACTCGAGCAAAAAGCTGGGGTGGCTTTGCAACACGGACAAGAAACAATAAGCCAAGACGTTGAAAACGCAAAGCAAGAATTAGCAGCCCTAATGGATTCAAATACATGGAAGCAGGCTTCGGCAGCTGTGCAACATAGTCTCAAACGAGGGCTAAAAGAATTAGACAGCGAGGAGCTTTGGTCAAATAAAAAACAAAAAACAGATAATAATTAGTAAGTAAGTAATTTTAATAAATGAGGTTTTTGGAGGATATCATGAAAAGAACAAATAAACTGTTTCAATCTATACTTGCTAGCGCATTGCTGGCAACAATAAGCATACCGATGAGGGGTATGGGGCCACGATCACTCAAGGAGCTGTGTAAAGATGCAGTAAATGTAATTGTTCAATCTACAGTGCAAGATTACAAAGATGCCAACGTAGGTGAAATAAGAAACCAAATTGATACTAAAATTGCCAGCTTGCCAGATGATCTTAAAGAAGAAATTAAGCAGGATGAATGGGTAAATTTCAAAACGCTGCGAGCATCACACTATATACAATTTTCACCCGATGGTAAGTATTTACTCATTTCATCGGGTTTACCTGCGAACACTAATTCGCACACAGCTACTATTTTAGATTGTCATACGTGGGCTCAGGTTTTTGCTCCATCGCAGTTTTTCAATCCCTTGAATTCTCATTCATCTAGTTTTTCTAGTATGGGGAATCGCTTTGCGGTAGCCTGTTGCACCTGGATTGGGATATACGATACCGATACATGGAACCTGTTGCCGCCACAAATACCACCTCAAGCAAAACTTGTGAGATTTTCACCTAATGCTGATTGGCTGGCCTATGCAATGAGACTTGATAATAATGAAGAAGGAACAGTTGTAATTGAGCAGCGGAATAATGGGCAGACTTATTATTCACTGGATCTACCAATGAAAATAGCAACAGGAAATGATATTGTTGATGATTGGCATATTTTATCTCCAGCTGCTTGGTCTCCAGATAGTAATAACTTTGCATACATAACAACTGATAATACCATTCTCGTACGTAATCTAGCAACACAGCAAGATCGTGTTATATCTATAGAAAATAAAAACTTAATATTTCATCATGTTGAATTTTCTCCTGACGGCAGAAACTTGCTCATTGGTTCAGTACAGCCGAAGTATGATAATACGGTTGATACAAAGCTAGTTTTGCATGTATGGAATATAGAAAATCGACAAATTGTAAAAACCCTTGAGTCTGATAGCTGTGTAAAGATGCCACTATTTTCACCAGATGGTAAATATTTTTGTGTATCAGCTCCATATGAAGAGGCCCTCATAATCTACAAGACGCAAACGTGGAAGATAGACAAAAAAATAAAAACTGCTGCTTCAGTTATGACATTTGTTGGTAATAATCAAGTTGCTGTCGCGATAAAAGACAAAATCAAAATTTATAACATAGATTCTGGAACAATCGATACTCAGATTGATGTTGAGGACCGGGGCCATGCATTCCTAGTTGCATCACCTGATGGGTCCTTGTTAGCACACCGATACAGCTATGATCAAGATGTGTATATTTGGACAAGACAAAATCTTGATGCAAACATATGCGTAAGTGCCGCACAAAACATTATTGATAAAGCTAAAAAAGAATTGAGCCAATTATTGGAGACTGATCTTTGGAATAATAATGTATCTTTGTGCCTAAAACAGGATTTAAAACGAAAGATAGAAAGTTTTGAGTCTTACTGGCCGACCAAAAAACAGAAAACAGACAATAATTAGAAAAAAGCAACCGAGTTTTGAAAAAGTAGAGGCGCCAACAAAGGCGCCTCTATACATTTTATAGAATTAAAATAGTGCAATTTATGTAACAACTGTTTGCAACCACTTCACATATCGATCGCGTTTTGCAGCATCGGCAAACCACCAATCACAGCGGCCTTCGTCAAGTTTAAAGGTTCGCTTAAATCGTCCGAGTGTGCGTTCTTCTGTTTGCATATGATAATTAGCAAATCGACTGTTTGATCGTTTTTCAGCTTCTATAGCTGGTCTAACAAAGTGACTTGCCATTATACAAACACTTTCAGTTACCATCTCGACTTTTTCCATAAACTTGGTCACTAGTTTTGAAGCCTCAGCTTCCATTGTGCCCTTGAATAATTCATCAACAACGGTAAAGCCAAATTTACCTTCTTGTAAGCCAAGTAGTTTATGCTTGATGAACTCAATGCGATCACGTTCGGCCATAAATGTTGATTTGCCTGCTTCCATATTATCTTTGATGTCTAGATATGAATTAATAGATTGAAATAGAGTCATGGCGCATTGGTCGCATGGTGAGATACCAAATACTTGCGATAGAATTACTGAGTAGGCAACTTGGCGCATAATTGTTGATTTGCCGCCGCCATGTGGGCCGGTAAGCAGCATATTTGGTACCAGATCAGGACCACCGCCAAGGCTAATATCCTCAGTGACAATGTCTTCTATTTTTATGACTGGATTCCATGATTTTTGAAGTTTAATTACCGGGTCTTGTGCAGGAACAAATTCGGTGAAACAATAATGGACTGGTTGCTCTTCATATTCGTGCATTAATTTTGCAGGAGAAATCAATGCATCGACCTCGCCTATTGCTTTTAGTACTGGCAGTAATGATTCTTTGAGTTTGACTACAAGTTGATAGGTAGTGCGTACACGGCCCATGTGTGAAGAGAATGCTGGCTCTCCTTTAAAGGTTGGAGCATTTAATTCATTGATAAGTGTTTGCAGATCATGAGCTAATTGATCTGATTGCGAGATACTTGACCGTAAGTTATGAGCGTAGGCAAGTGCCTTATAGCCATGAGCTTCTTTTTGCAAACAATAGCTTAAAGCTTGTGCAGCGCGAATGGTTGTGCCCACGCTGATCATCATTTCTTGCATATCTTTGTTTATTTTTTCCATATGTTTGACTGATGGGAAGAATTTGTACCACCATAGTGCAGAAAGACCTGCGCCAATGAATGGCCAAAGATAGCTTGTTAAACTAGCTTGATCTTCAAAATGGTTTTTTCCCGCATCATAAGTATAATAAGCTGTTCCTCCCAAAAGTCCTGCGGTTATAGTACCGCTTGCCAGCAATGTGATCCAGCGCAGAACTTCCAGGCCATGTTTTGTTGATTTAAGCCCAGTAAGTTGACCTATATTTGCTAAAAAATCCTTTGATTGGTCATTCAGTGGATTTGAAAGTGACCAGAGCATGAGTACATTTTCTTGATGGTATGCAATAGGATATAAAATATTATCGAATTCAGTAACAAGGTCAGGATTATTAACAAGTTGCTTGATAAATGACTGACGATCAATTATTTGTTGTTGGTTACCCAATGGATTTTCTAAAAGAATGCGATGTGCTGCATCTCCATAGGCAGTTACCGTGCGTTTTGTACTGTTGTGCAGATGCATATCAGGAGATTCAGATTTTCCAGTCGTCAGATTGAATTCTTCAATTGCTTGCTCCATGATAATGCGTTTTTTAGGTATTAGTTCTTGAAAATCAAGCAGTTTTTGTGAAAGTTCTTGTAATTCAGTTGCGGGTATGGAGGGCAGGCGTTTTGCTGACGTTCCAAAATAGGCGGTGAATAAAAGTAAGGTAATTACCAACTTTGTTGATGAAAACCGAAATGCACGCATAAGGAGCCTTTCTTTAAAAATGTTTTAGATGACAAGTAACTTTTTAAAACGAGTATTAGTGTAGCACAAGATACCTATTGCGATAATTAAATTTTTTGTCTTTATCAAATTTTGGCTACCTCAATGATTGATAGTATACAATCAGTATCTATTCTTTTGTTTGCGATGATTTGTATTTGTTTGGCAAATATTTATTATGATATGTATGAATAATATATTTAGGGTATTATGTCAAAGCTATTCTTACTTTGCTAAGCACTAAAGACAAAAATAATTAGGCAAGAAGGTATCGTATGTATTATACAGGTCGATCATCATCAAGAGGCTTTATCTATATTGCGTTAGGCGTACTGTTGTTTTTGTTTGCAGCAAGTGAATTGGTATTTCGTATGCTATTGCTGCTTGGTGCACTGACGCTTATTAATAATGGCTTGCGATTATGTGGGTTACAATCACTTCATTTTATTGTCTTGCGGTGGCTTGATATGATCAGATTTTAACCTAGTGAGATTTAAAAAAAGGGAGTCGGTATGGAAGTGGAAGGCGAGAAAGGCTATATCTTTGACGTGTTGATGTTTAGTGCGCGAACGCTGCTCGCTCAAGTGCGTCTGGTGATTCTCACGTTATTGATTATACTTGGCGTGGGCGCAGGTATTGTTGTTTTTGCTGAAGCAGTAAATATACCACTTTTAAAAGTATTGCATGCAATTGGATCATTGCATACAATGGCACAACAACCAGCCTCGTTTTTTCAAGATTTGTTTCTTACCCATTGGTTTAGCTTGCTTATTGCAAGCGTTCTTTTTTTTCTTTGGTTTGTTTGGGTGGAATTTGGCAGAGCAAAACTTGAACTCGAATTGTGCGATAAGGGCTGCAGCTCAGTACGCGCAATGTTTACCGATTTGCATCTATTGCCAAAGGCGATGTTGGCATATGCTCTTTATTTTTTACTGTGCATACTCGGGGGTCTTTTTTTTCTGCTTCCTGGCATTATTTTATATGTTCGACTTGCTCTTTTTATGTACTTCATTATAGATAAAAACGCTGGCGTTATTGAATCATTCAAAGGAAGCTATCGACTAATCCAGGGATATACGTGGGAACTCTTTGGTCTTTTGGTGATCTCTCAATTTTTTGGGCGATTTTATGGTGTTGGCAACGGAGAACGAGGAGCTGGTGCTTTTGCGCCACTTATGTTTGTGTCAAATTTCTTGGCTCTGGCAGTTTTGGCAGCATTTTTTATGTGGGAGACTGGCTTAGTTTATGCAAAGTTATATCGAAGTTTGGGGGTGCTTGAATCCGATCGGCCTATGTCTTCCGTCTAAACTTTTTTTCAATTTCATCATTACTCAACAACCAGCCAGTTGGTCGCCCATGCGGACATGCAAAACGATGTGCAGTTTTGTGCAAATCATTAAGTAGTTGTTGCATCTGCTCGTTAGTTAATACATCACCGGCCTTGACTGCGGCTTTGCACGCCATTTGCGCGCGAAGTTTTTCATGCAGGGTTTTAGCAAAATCTTTTTCATCCAGATGTTGAT
>SDBT01015732.1_pt1 | contig 12016 bp, 19 predicted proteins | sample 2277101 | NCBI WGS metagenome assembly SDBT01 (sample SAMN10404973, study PRJNA504765) | marine sediment metagenome | isolation source: marine sediment core GS10_PC15, 103 cmbsf | place: Arctic Ocean: Southern Knipovich Ridge | collected 2010
GCTTCCGGGTCGCCGGCGCTGATCTGGAACATTTGGATATACAGGTATTTCTCGGCCTGTTGCGCCGCCATGATCGCGGACTTGTCGCCGCCGTCACGCGACGACGCCTCGAACCCGACCATCTGCTCATCGCCAGTCGGGCCGTGGACCAACAGCCACCGGCCGCTGTACTGCGCCGTGGTCTGGACCTTCCCGTCAGCCTTCACATGCTCCGTGTAGACGACGGTCGGGGTCTGCGGGAACACCGCGATGTGGAGTGCCGCCAACCGCGGCCGCACCGCGTCGAACACGTCATCAACGCTGAACGCCTTGTACGTGTAGTTGCCCTTCCCCATCGTCCGTTTCTCGATGGCATCGAGCGTCCCGGCGATGTCCGCAATCGCCATAGCAATCGGCGCCACCGGCGCCACGGGGTTGTCGGCCGGTACGCCGGTCCCTGAATTTTCAGTCATCGGTTTTGCCTCCTACGGTCGTGGTCGTGGACCACACTTCGCCCACCAGGGCGGCGGGGTCGCCGTCCTCGATTTCGTGGCGCACGATGGTCATGGGAATGTCGAACGTGACGGCGGCCGCTTGCAGTTCGGTCCACCGCCAGGTGAGCCGGACGGCGTCGGCGTCCATCAACGCCCGCAGCGCATCAGACAGGGACGTCACGGGCTCGTCATCAAACCCGGCCGCGTCGTCAATCGCCTTGGCGGTGGCGGCCAACAGGCCCTGCGTGTTGTACGACCGGTCCGCCTTCCGGGCCTCGGTCGCCTTGTATGACCGGCCCGCCGAGGGGCCCGCCGGCAGTTCGGCTTTCAACGACTTCACCAGCGCCTGCAAGTCGCGGATGATGGCGGCCACTTCACCGATGACGTCGACGGCATCCTCGTCGGGTATCGGTGACCGGACCAGGTGTCCGACAGCGCGGCGTAGCTCGTAAGTCAGGACATTGGATTCAGGCATAAGGCACCTCCTACGGTTCGCCTGGACACCACAGCATAGCGGCCCGAAACGATGAGGCGGGGTCACTCCGTGAAGGTGTCAGCCGGCCCAATCGCCAGTGGATTCGTCCAGTTGCCGCAGGCCGGCAGCCTTCCGTTTCCGGGCCCGGTCGTACTTGTAATGGACCGCGAGGGACCGCTGGCCGTCGCCGTCCTGGCGGGTCGGCGGCGTGTGATCGCTGTACCAATCGCTGCCGGGAAAGAACACCACGTCGTCCTTCCATGCCGGCGTCAAGGCGCCGCCGCCCGGACGGATACCGCCACCGGAGTAGAGAACCAGCGGGATGTCCAACGGGTCGGGTTCGGTGATAGGGGTCGTGACGTTGACGGCGTGGCACACCCGGCAACAACGACCCGCGGCGTGCGGTGGGTGCTTCACCGGTGGACGTCGAAGTGCCGCTCGAAGGCGGCGACGGCGGCCTTGGACGGCCCGGTCGGGTTGCGGCGTGGCCCGGTGAACCGGTCGACCTCGCCGCTGGTCCAATCGTCGCAATGCCGGCACACGATCCGCCACCACCGCGGCACCCGGATCTTGCGCCGCGGGTCGTCCCACCACCGGTACGTGTAGGTGAAGCGGCCAGTCATTCGGACCGGTCCCATTCAGCGAGGACCCGCTGATGTGCCGCCAGGGCGATGACCGCGTGTTTGGCGCAATACTTCCCAAGGCGCGCGTTGGCACCGTTGAACAGTTCCTGCGTCGGGTACCGCTCGCATCCGGTCGTGGTGCAGCGGGCCAACAGGCGAAGGTGTGCCGCCATCACTTCACCGCCTTCCCGTTGTCCGCGGCCCATTCCATGATCTGGCTACGGTGCCACACGGGTCGGTCGCCTTGGAGGACTGCAACAGGATCGGGCAGCATCCCAAGGCGCCGCCACCGCGTGACCTGTTGGCGATGGACGGGCGGGTCGAGCATCGCGGCGATTTCGGACGGGCCCACCAGGTCAAGTTCGGCGGTCATGCTCTAGATCTCCCCACGGGCCCACGCCGCCAAGCCGGCGACGATGTGCCAACAGACGACGTGCGCCGGGCAGGTGCATCGGTGCTTGCCGACCTGCGGCCCGTCGTCCTCATCGAACACCAGGTGGACCAGGTACACGTCGGTGTCGCCGGCGACGGTGACGTACAGGTCGCCGTCTAGCTCGAACCCGCCGTGGACCCGGCCCTCTTCGTGGCGGGCGATGCCCTTGTCGAACGTGTCGGACCCGACTTGCGCCGGCGTCACGATGCGTCCCAAGGGTCGTTGTGCTTCACGTCCACGATGCCGGCGAACGGGTCGACGTCGGCCGCTTCGTGAGCGTCCACGCGGGCCAGGTCGTGCGCCTCGCTGTCCTCGGTGCGCTGGTGTTCATCGCACCACACGCCGGCGGGCTCGTCGGCCCACTCATCGCGGGCGACGGGCTCGCGGATCGTGATGTAGCGGTGGTCGCCGGCAAGGCCGGAGCCGACCTTGATCATCGGGTGGCGGGCACGATTTTCCCATCCGATGGCCTTGGCGACGCGGGCGCCCAGGAGGTCGAAATCAGCCTGGTAGTGGCGGTTGCCGTCCCAATCGTTGGTGAGGCTGCGGGGAAGGTCGAAGCGGGTGATGCGGGTGCGGGTCATGTGGGGCCTCCTACGGCCTGGCTGGTGTGCCCTTTCATTGTCTCATGGATCGTTTCGGATGTAAACCCCTATTCCTGGTCAGTCGCGCATGGCTTCCAGGTCGTCAATCAGGCCCTGGCGTTCGACTCCCTCTTCCGCCAACAGTTCCAGGTGGGCATCCTCGTCCCACCCTTCCAGCACCGCGGCCCGGACGATGTCCGCCAACTGCGGCGGCGACAACGCCTCGGCCTGGACGGTCAGATCATCGAACCCGGCCCGCTGGTCCGTCCGCTTCGCCGGCGCACCGGGAAGGCCCAACGCGTCGATCTGATCGGGCGTCACCGCGACCCGGACGAACCGGGCGACGTCCCGGCTGTACCCCATATCCTCCACGAACGCCCAAAGGTCGTCGGCTAGCGAGTCGATGATGGCGACCCCGGACGGGTCGTAATCCCCGACGTGCAACACGCGGGTGGGCAGATCCTCGTCGTCGTATCGGGCCACGATCCGCCTGGCGGTCTGATGCTTCGCCGTCGTGCTGTTGAACCCACCCGACGAGTAGACCACGATGGACAGGTCGGACAGGGACCTGGACACCTGCGGCATCATGCCGGCGGCTTCGACCCACACTTCCGTGTGGACCGGCTGGCCGTCCTGGCGGTCGCGTTCATAGTTGCGGGCGGCGTACAGGTAGGAGTCGATGACCTGCGCCGGCGAATCCCAACCGCCGCCACCGGACGAATCGAACCCGTCGTCCCGGATGGCTGCCCACGGGATCAGGCCGGCCCGGCGAGCCCGGTTCAAATACTCAAGTAGCCGGCTGTACGACTTTTCGGTTTTGTCGAATGCGTAGGCGCCGACCAGCCGGTAGAACACCTGGCGGGCGGTCATCGGCAGGTAGTCGCGGTATTCCCGCAGCACTTCCTTGACGTCGGCCACGACGGCCAGGGTGGCCGCCTTCGGTGCCCAAGGTGCCAGGCCGCGGACGCGGGTGCTGGTGTATTGGTGTCCCGTGACGCTCATAGTGCCGCGGCTTCGATGGATTCGCCCACGTAGCGCAGGGCGGCCGACAGGTTCTCGCCGTGATCGGACGCAGCAATCGCCAGGTTGTCGGCCAGGTAGATGATGGCGAAGGCAACGGCCACCATCGGATCACCGCCCCGGTTCAGTCTTTTCGTTTGATCCACCGCCGCCTCGCGGGCGGTCAGGGCGTCGATTGGTGTTGGCATCAGGTGGCCTTTCTGTTGTAGGTGGTTTCGACGTGGTCGTGGTGTTCGTCGCAAAGGGCGACCGGCATCCGCTTCGCACCGCGGCTGATCCGGTCGGCGGTCCAGGTGGCGGGCTCGCTGCAATGCGCGCACCGCCGCGGCCGCCACTTCGACCCGGTGCCCTTGCCGACACCGCCGCGTGGGTGGCGCCAGTTGACGTACCGGACGATCATCGCAGCACCTTCCAGTTGATGGCCCAACGGGCGACCGGCTTGCCGGACTTCGGATCAGTGACGGTGCGCTTGACCAGGACCCGATCACGTTCCAGGTCGTATCCGTAGGCGTGCCATCCGTGGGCGATGGGCCGGCCGTTGGCCGTGTAGATCCATCCGCCGACGCGGCCGGCGTGGCCGAGATGCTTGGCGACGATCTTGGCGGCGTGGTTCCGGGTGGGCTCGTACAGGGCCTTCACGATTCCGCCCTTTCCAGGGCACCGTCGCGCTGGTCCTTGTAGGCGTCGAATAGATCCCGGCCGGTGGGCCGGTCGTTGTCGCATCCGTACCCGTAGCTGCACACCTGCTCGGTCAGGTGGTCATCGAACCGGAACAGGAATTCCTCCCGGCTCGAGAATCCGCAAAGGTGGCAGGTGGCGAAGTCGCCGGCGCTGGTCAGTTCGTCGGTGCTGAAATCCCTGGTGGTCATCGGGGCCTCCTACGGTCCTTCTGGCTGGACCCCATTATAGGCACGGATCGTTTCGGATGTAAACCCCCAATGTCGACGGTGTCGTGACTAGTCCGCTAGGGTCCGCGACCTGTCTTGGACCAACACCTTACGCGGCGTGGCGTCCACCCTCCCCCTTGTCATCATCCTCACGATGGCCCCGGCTGACGCGCACCCGGCCGCCGACCTGGAAACGTGGATGGACGATTGGCAGGCCACCGCGGTGGACGTCGGGGAGTCGATCCCGTGGGTGGATGAGTGGACCGATATGGCCCGCCGGCATCCCTGCTGGTTCCGGCATTGCCACCCGGCTGCGCGGAGTACCGCGCAGCCGAGGACGTACAGCGCCGGCGTCGAGCAATGGCGGGGCCTGGTGTCGCGATACTTCGCGGCGGACCAGGTCAACCGGGCCCTGCGGGTGATGTCCTGCGAATCCGGCGGGGACCCAAATATCGGGAACCCGTCAGCGTCTGCCTACCCGGCATACGGCGCTCATGGCCTAATGCAGCATTTGGCCCGGTACTGGCCGTCGCGATCTTCCGCGGCGGGATGGGCCGGTGCGTCACCCTTCGATCCCGAGGCGAACATCGCGGTGGCGGCCTGGCTACAACGCACCGGCGGGTGGGGCCATTGGGTGTGCCGGTGATCTGAGGCTCTCGTTATCCCCGCCCCGGATCACCGGCGGGTGAATCCTAGTTGCCGGGCGGCGGGTGGTTCCAAGTGTCGTCCCGCCACCGGTCGTCGTCCTTGCCCCACGGAAGGTTCCGGCGCAGCCACCGCAGGAACCGTTCCCAACTGGATCGGATCAGCTAGCCGGACGACTGGCGGGCGTTGATGCCGAGGACAACACCGAAGGCAGCGAGCGAGGTAGCGAGGGCGGCCAGCCACGCGAACAATTCAATGTCGCTGAATGCGGCGCCTTCCCCGATCTGGCCCAACACCGCGATGATCGAACCAAGGCCAGCGGTGAACCCGGCGAAGAGGGCGGACAGGCCCTTGCCGATGTACGTAAGAACGGTCGTTTTCCATCCGGCCATGTGTGTCTCCTAGTCGTCGTCGTATCCGAAGGTGGCGGAAGTCGGATCGCGGCCGGTCGGGCCCTCGGGGCCCTCATCGCCGGGGAACCCACGCGGGCCGGGGTCGCCCTGTTCGCCCTCATCGCCCTGGTCGCCCTTCGGGCCGGCGGTCGCTGATGCGGTGACGTGGGCGGTCCACAGTTCGTCGTACGCGTCGATCCATTCCTGATCGGTGGGCCACACGCCGAAGGCGCCGCCGTCGTAATCGACGCCCCAATACGCGGCGTTGCCGCCAGGGTGGCCGGTGATGGCTTTCAGGTTCACGAACCACGCCGACGTTTGTGCTTTCAGGGCGGCCAGGTTCGATTCCATTTCGTCCTCCCCATCGTCCGGTGGCGGCGGTGGCGGTGCCAGGGCCCCGAACGTCGACGCCGTGGACCCGTCAGGGTACACCACCACCAGGTCGCCGCCCTTACACGGCGGCACATAGTCCGGGTCGGGGTTCATCATCGGCCAGCAGTCGTAATGCACATGGTTGGAGTGGTTGCGGTTGCCGGGGCCAAGCACCAGCCGGGTGGTGTCGGGGAAGTTGGCCTTCACGAACGCCTTGACCCGCAGCAGCCATATTTGGTGCAACGGGTGGCTGGACAGGCCGTAGTCGCGGTGGGTGACGTCGGACCCGTTGCCGTAGTAATCCTTGGCGGGTTCGCTGCCGGCATGCTGGCTCCACACCTTGGACGGGTCGGACGATACGTGCCGGCAGTTGAAATGACCGAATTGCGCCGCGGGGAATTTCTCGAGGACGGCGTGGTCGATTTCGTGGACGTGGGGCGTGGCGGTCACCGGGCAAGGGTAACGCGCCGGCGCCACCGGCGGAAGGACGCTGAGTCCCCTTCCGCGGTGGCGCGTGACGCCAGGGCCTTCACTCCGGGGATCGCACCAGCTTCGATGCGAGGGCCCCAATCGTCGCCAGTAGGGCAGCGAAGATCAGCACAAGGCCAAGGATGACCGGGTCAGTCCACCACTGATAGTCGCACGCCCCATCGGCGCAGCTTCCGAAACCAGTTTCGACCGGGCCCAATGGCGGCGGGCTCAATGTGGACGTCGTAACAGGGTTCGGGGTCGACGTCGGTGGTGTAGAACCGGCCGTCGTCGTGGTCGTATCGGGCGGTGTAGTGGTAGTGCTTGATTCCTGGCATGACACCTCCAAGGTGAATCCGCCGCTGGTGACGCCGTCGCCGCCGAGGCGGGTGGATACGTCGGTGGGTCCGGTGCCGGTGAACGTCAACGCGGCGTCCACGAAATCGCCCCGTTCGACGTTGGTGAATGTGACCGGCCCGACGATGATGTCGGTGTCCGGGTGTTCGGACGGTTCGGGTACGTTGTTGTCCCACCGGAGGGTGGCGGCGCAGGCGCCCACCGCGTCGATGGTGGCCTCGGGGAACACCTGGCCGGGGACACCGCGGTGGACCGTGTCGATAGGCACCGTCACGGTGCTGTCTGCCAAGGCCGCCGTGGCGTACAACACCACCCCTGCGACGAGGGCGACGGCAACAAGGGCGTTCCAACGCAACGTGGTCCTGGTAGGCATCCGGCGGCGTTTCGGCGATTCTGAGCGATTCTCCACGATGTGACCTCCTACGGTCGATTGGGACGATTGTACCTCATCGGCCGATCCGGCCGGGGCCTTTAGTCATCTTCCAGCAGGTGACGGGTGATGAGGCGCAGCGCCTTGTCGACGGCGTCCAGGCGGTCGGAGACGCCGTTGTCGATCTTGACGGCCAGCCGGCCGATGGCGGCGCCGTTCTCGCCCTGCGTGTGCCGGATGGCATCCAGCGCCGGCGTGATCTGTGTCCGTATCCGGTGGTCAACCCACATGGTCAGCGCCCACAATCCGATTCCCCCGAAAACTGTGACCAGGAACGTAGCAGCCGCGGCGATGGCGACGATGGTTTCCGCGTTCAAAACACGCCGACCAGGATCGGCGTGCCGGTGAGGGCGTCGACGGATGTGTCCACGACGCCGACCGCCTCGGTGATTTCGACCGTGATGGCCTTCACCGCCGCGGTGGTGTCGGTTACGTCGGCGTCGTCGGTGACGGTTTCTTCGAGCGCGGCCATCAGGTCGCCGGCACTTCCACGTACCGGACGATGGCGACCAGATCCTCGGCGGCGGTGGTGCCGGTGATCGCGTCAAGATCGACAGTGAGGTAGTCGTCCAGGGCGATGTCTCTCACGTCGGGGCCCTGCGGCCCTGAGTTGTTCTCGGCGGCGGCGAGGGTGGGCCGGTTGGCCTGGGTGGTGAACACCGTGACGCCGTTCTTGTGGACGTCCAAGGTGTTGAACCCGGAGCCGGTGCCAGCGGTGTCGGCGGTGATCGCAGCGGAGAGGATGAAGGCCCGCTCTAGGAAGTACAACCGCTGGACCCCGGCCGCTACCACGCCGACACCGGGAAGGGCCCACACCGCGGTGCGGACGTCGGTGAACCGGGTCGTGACCACGTCGGTGTCGGCGTCCTCGAACGGCGTGGTGACGCTCTTGTACACGTTGGGTCCGATCATCACATCGGCGAAATCACTGGTCATTTTGATGGCGAGTGTCACGCTGTCGAAGATGTTGTCGTAGATGTAGCAGTCGCCGTTGTTGACCTGGATGCCGGTGTCGAAGTCTGGTAGGTGGTTGCCCGAAACCGTCCACGGCCCGTTGAGTGTCATCCCGATATTTGAGAAGCCTCCGACGCCAACCTCGACGAAGTTGTCCCAGATCCGGCCGCCGCCGCTGCCGCCGCTGAAATCAATGAAGTGGGACGTTAGGGATAGCATCTGGAACACGTAGAGATCGTGGACCGCGACGCTGCCGGTGGTGCTGGCGAATATGAGGGCGGCGGCGCTGGACCGGGCTACCGACTCGGTGATCCCCATATTCCCCAATTCGGTTTCGCTGTTCATCACGAACCGGAGTCCGGCGGTGCCGTTGCCGTCTACGAGCGTCCCGAGACCCCGGCCGATCAGACCGGCGCCGCCCGGAATGTTGATGTCGCCATTGCAATGGAACCCGCCTTCTGACAGTTGGACCGTCCCCCGGATGCTGTCGCCCTTGCCGCCGACCGGGGTCCCGAAGGGGAGGGCCGCCAGGGCGGCGTTGATTTCGACCTGGTCATTGGTGCCGTTGCAAATGTAGTGGGCGGCGGCCTTGGTGACGTCGGCGGCGTCGGCGGCGGCGACCAGGAACGCTGGTTCCGCGGCCGCTTCGACCGGGGCGACCGTCGCCGGCGTTGACACGTCGGCCGGGGCGTCCAGCGTGGTGGCCTGTTCCATCAGGAGACGCACCGCTTCCACGGTGGCTTTCAACGGGTCCGACGTGAACGTGAGCCGGTCGAATTCCACGGTGTAGATCCCGAAGCCGGGCGTGAAATTGACGGTGATCTGCATGACCCGTTTCGGGCCGGTGAAGTCACCGATCAGGTTCACCGGGTACGTGTCACCGAGGGTGAAATCCCGGAACGGGATCGGCACGTTGTCGCCCATGTGCGGCGCCAGGTTCACTTTCAGCGCGGTGGTCGGGACGATCCGCTCATCCAAAGTCTGATCCGCGATCTGACCCAACGTGACGCCATCCAGGAAGTCGGTCGACCCCTCGTACAGTTCCCGAGTGTCGTAAGCGGCGATGCTGGCCGCGTCGCGGCGGACTTCGAATAGGCCGCCTTCGCCTTCGATGTGGACCCGGTTGGCGGTGGAGGGTTGCCGCACAATCGGGCCGCTGGTGACGCCGGCGCCGTACACGATTTCGGGGACGCCGGTGCCGGACAGGTCGGTGCCCATCCCGCCGGTGCGGGTCGTCCAGTCGTGCGGGTTGAACACGTCCAGTTCGATGCCAGTGGCGGTGTCGCGGACCCGCCATTCGTACCCCATCTGTTCGCCGTCCGTGCCGATCTGTTTGTATTTCTTGCCCCGCTTCGCCCGGTATTCGACGGTCGTCGGCGTCCACGCGTTCCCTGCGGAATCCAACAGCGCGGTGAAGCTGGTGTAGTCCACGAACCCCAACGTGTCACGGGCGAAGTTGCCGGCCTCGCCGGTGTGGTCCACGGCGGCGTCGTCCATCAACTGCTGCTGAATGTCGCCCCACGCCGCGGCGGCCTGCCCGTCGAAACTGCGGGTGGCGTCCACCCACCAGGTGGCGGCAACGCCTTCCAACAGGATCTGGACGAACACGTCCTCGACGTCCACTTCGCCGGTGACGACCACCTCAGTCCAGGTGCCGCCGGTCGCTATCGACAGGCTGGTGGTGGCGATGACGGTGCCGCCATCGGTGCGGACGATGCGGACGGTGAATGTCTGATTGACGCCGATGTCGTGGTGGATGTTGCCGATGAACGTGTACGTACGGCCGGGCGTGAGCCCCTCCACCGGCTGGCCGATGCCGTGGCCGGCGGCGCCGGTGATGATCTGGGCGACCGCGGTGCCGTCCAACGCCGCTGTCGGTGGCGAAGTGTCACGGGCGAAGGTAGTCACGAAAGCGAACGACGTGGGCTCCCACGGGAACAATCCAAGGTTGAAACCGGCGCCTGAGTAATCATCAATGCGGGCGTTGGGGCCGCTGCCGGTGTCGTCGTAAAGGATATACAGGTTGACGTTGGCGTAGTTGGTGAAGGAATCGAATGTGATGTCCAAGTCGATCTGCTGCCAAGTGGCATCCGTGGACCCGGTGCCTTCCGCGACGTTGTCGAGTTCGGCCCACCCGATGCCGTTGCTGATGAACCCGTTGGCGTGGTGGACGATGGCGACGTTCTCGACGCCGAAGATGAACCGCGACCCGGCAAACGCTTTCAGATAGATCGTGAATTGGTACCGGTGGCCGGCTGCCGGCGCTGGCCCTTGCCCTGCGATGCGGACCGCCTTTTCGATACCCGACACCGCGTCGCCGGCGGTCCAATGCAACGAGAACGATCCGGTACGGGCGTCGACGTTGTCCACGGTCGGGTCGACGTCGTTGGGTTCGCCGTCCTCAAACCGGGACGATGGTATCGACTTCCACCCGGCGGTGTTCTCATCCTCGAACCCGGTGCCGATGTCGTACTTGCCGCCGGTCAGGGTCGGGGCGGCATGCACCGACTCCTCAAACGACGGATTTTTGAAACCGTTGAGGGCGGCGCCGGCGCCCCACGACCAATCAGGGTCGATGGTCGGTGACACGGGGTAATCGAAATTCTCGACCCGCCCGTAATTCATCACGTCCCCGATGCCGGGCCCCGAAATCGTCACCATCCCGGCGGCTTCGTCCTCTAGGTTGCGGGCATCCCGCCGGCCGAAAAACGACAGTTCCGGCACCAGCACATTGTCCCGGAAAACACGGAACAGGCTGCCGATGGAATTGTCCGGGTCGGTGACGTCATCGAGCCGGTCCCAATCTTTCCGCACCGTGACGGAACCGCGGCCGTGGCCGCCCTTCACGGCGGCGCCGGCGGCCCCCTTGACGAACGGCACCCGCGCCACCGTCCGCGTCGACGTGGCGAGCGGGAGGGACCACGCTTCCACATGCCATTGGTCCGCCATTTACAGCCACTTGTCCCGCGCCGTCAACGTGCATGATCCGCTGCTGAGGGTGAACGTGTTGGCCTGGTCGGGCAGGAGTCGCAGCAGCCACGGTTTGTCGGCGGTCATCACGCCATCGGCGGGCGACCCGGATTGGATGACGCTGCCGTCTGCGACGTCGACCGTCACGGCGTTGACGGTCGTGTTCGCGGTGATCGTGATTTCGTCGCTGTCCGGCGACGACGTGTGGGCCAGGACCGCCGAGGCGGCGGCGCCGCTGAACACCAGCACCGCGTCCGAGATGGGCGCCGACCCGCCGGTGGTGACGCCGGCCACCGGGTTCACCGCGGCGAACGTGACGGCCCGGTCGCGCCAAAACGGATCAAGGGCCCGGCACGGGACAAGGATGCGGTGCCGCGGGTTCGATGTCTTTGGTTCCCGCAGCACGACAATGGGGATTTCTATGTCGCCATAGTCCGGGGCGGTGCGGGTCAGCCACACCCGTTCGCCGTAGTGGTTGATCCGTTGCAGCAGCGTCGACAGGTTGGAGTACACCGTGTCCGGGTCCTCCGGTGTGCCGTAATCCAAATCGACTTGCAGGACGAAATTGAAGCTGTCATAGAACGTCGGTGATGCCAACACCGACCCGTCCCGGTTGGCGACGACGGACGGCCGGGCCCGTTGCTTGGCGGACACTTCCGGCAAGATCCGCACGTTCGTTGAGATGGCGGACAGCAGCGTCGGGGACCCTTCCGAATCGAGCCGGATGCCGTAGGCGTAATCGTGGGCCATCGGTCATCCCCTCAATGTCGAATCGCCGCCGACTTCGATGGCTTCGGTCAGGCCGGCCATCGCCAATCCCAACTGGACGTCCTCGAACCCGTCGCCGCTGCCCTCCAACACCACCGTGATGTTGGTGTCGCCGCCGGTGTTGCCGGCGGGCCCGGATTCGATGCGGCCGGGTAGCAACGGGAT
>SDBT01015733.1_pt1 | contig 12016 bp, 13 predicted proteins | sample 2277101 | NCBI WGS metagenome assembly SDBT01 (sample SAMN10404973, study PRJNA504765) | marine sediment metagenome | isolation source: marine sediment core GS10_PC15, 103 cmbsf | place: Arctic Ocean: Southern Knipovich Ridge | collected 2010
GTATCCGGCAAGTGGGACTACACCACAGCCCACGTTAAGATCTGCTGATGGCATTATAGAAGCGTATGGTACTGTGGTGCCTGTAGATGGAACCGCAGGGTATATTACCGGGGCCATCTTCAAGCAAACAGACGGTGGTGCGAACACCTCGGCGTATGTGAATGAAGGCAGTACGACGAGTTGTGATTTCAACGCAGTTATAGCTGATGTGCCCGTAGCTTACGGTACAGCCGCGGGTCGTGGTCCTAGTCCTGAGATATGGGATGACTGTCCAGTGTTGGATTATATGGTGAATCCGCAGTTGGGCATGCACTTCTTTGATGACATCATGGACGGTATAGACGTGGTCACTGCTAAGAGTGCTGCTGTTGCGGCTGCATTAGGCACTACTGGCATGTTTGGTGCTTACACTGGAACTACAGCAAACTCGATTGCAACCCTGGCAACTAATTCCCAGGGTGCGGCTGTCCTTTCGACTGATACAGACAATGAGAGTGCTATGATATACTGGCCTAAAGGTGGCACAGTAGCAGGGAAAGTAAAATTTACAACTGGTAAGAAACTTTGGTTTGAATGTAGGATTCAAGTTAGCACTGTCGCTGATTCTATTAGTCAGCTATTTATCGGTTTCGCAGAGGAAGCATTAAACTCAGCGGGGGCATTACTCCTTATCAATGAAGCTGGATTGATAACCACCAAGAACTACATTGGTTTTCTTCGCACGTATGCGGATGGCAATGCGATGGACACTGAGTTCAATACTAATGGTGGCACACCTGTGACCGGCACTGGTGAGGTAGTTCTAGAAGCGACTACATGGACTAAACTTGGTATCTATTGTGATGGCTTAAATGTTACATTCTATCAAGATGGAGTTGCCCTAGCAACTGCTACGACAACCGCAACAACAGACTTCCCTGACGGAGATGAGTTGGTATTCTATCTTGAGAACATGTGCGGTGGTGCTGGTACCGTTGGAACTGTAACGCTTGATTGGATTCGTATTGCCCAGGAGTACTAAAATGCAAGGTGAATTTTATATTGATAATAAAGATGGTGCGAAAATTGATCCTGCGACTGAAGATAAACAGCGAGAGATAGTGAATCATTTGGCTCAGTCGATAGTAAAGAACAGTCTCAACTGGGGAACCAAGCGAGTTACCATTCAGGGTGACGGGACTATCGTTGGGCCAGACCAACCGTGCAGAACATGTGTGGTTTCTCACGGCAACACTACTACTTACGTCGGGGCCACTGCGGAAGGTACGCCAGATGCTACGAGTTTTCTGTTACCAACCAAAACTTATCTGGAGATACCTGTGAGAAACGTGAATAAGTTAAGTTTCTTCGGTACTGCTGGTGAGTTTATTCACATTCTTTGGAGAGACTAATTGAAGTGACATTAATGACAAACGAACAGATAGAGTCCGAGATTGAAGATCTTATTGAACTGTTTGACAATCCTCTGCCCAAAGGTAAGAAGTACAAGAGTAAAGAAGAAATGTTTCACTATCTTAGGGTGAAGATCAAATATACATTGTTCGACCTAGAGGCTACCAGACGTGAGTTAATAGTTGCGAGGAAGAAATGAGTAAGCACGGTAGAAAAACCAGAGCAGGGAAGTTACTTACTAGATTCCTGGAACAGATCGCTGAAGAAAAAACAGAACTAGTCAAGGATCCGACAACTGGTGAAGATAAATTGGTTACTAAGGCCGAGGCACTAGCCAGAGTAATATGGAATTTGGCACTAGGTTCCAAAGAAGTAGATCCAAAAACAGGTGTGGAGACAATCTTTGCACCACAGCAGAGCAAAATTGGGTTGATCTTTGATAGGATAGAAGGTAGAGCAATGCCAGCGGGTGAGGACACTAAAGATAAACTCACTGTTGCCGAGCGTGTGAGTGAGGTTGGAAAGAAACGTATAGCTGAAGCTGGAGGACTAAGTGCTAACAGCGACAGTTGATAGTTTGAAACCCACACTCATAACTCCGTTTCCTTCGGAACGACAGTATTGGAAATGTCCCAAAACAGGGATTGTTGTTCCAAAGTATGTAAATGAAAATATAGAATGGCGTAAGAATCTTCTCACGCGTGCCGAGAGTGATCCAATTTTACAACGTGATCTGATGGCTGCGTGTGCGGAATCTCAGTTATTTTGGATAAATGCTTTCGCGTGGACGTCGCACCAGTGGGACACTAATCCTGAAACTGGTATGAGGATGGAAGCTCCCATGCCACACTCTCCATTTATTACTTGGGAGGTTCAGGATGATCTTTGCGATACATTTGAGGAACACCTTAAAAAAGCCCTGGACATACTCATTGACAAGTCTCGTGAAATGGGTGCTAGTTGGGCTTGCGTAAACTTCATGCATTGGCTTTGGTTATTCCGTCCGAATAGTCAGCTTCTTGAAATGTCACGTACTGAAGGTTATGTAGACCAGACTGGGAATATGAAAGCGTTGTTTCAGAAACACGATTATGTAAATGCGTGGTTGCCTGAATGGATGCTTCCACCTGATATATTTGCTGGGCAGAAGAATAGAACGAAGATGCACATGGGTAATGTTATAAACGGTAGTTGTATTGATGGTGAATCGACTACTGAACATGCCGGGTCTGGTGACAGGCGTTTGGTAGTTTTGCTGGATGAGTTTGCTAAGGTTGAAAAAGGTAGTCTGATGCGGTCTGCTACCAGAGATGTTGCCCTGATGAGAATTATACACTCCACTCCTGCCGGTGCTGGTACAGAATACAGTCGCTGGAAACAGGGTGGACAGATAAAAGTTTTTGTGTTACCGTTTTACGAGCACCCAGATAAAGGTAAAGGTAGGTATATTCGTAAGAAAGAAACTGGTGGATATGAGATAAGATCTCCTTATTTGGATTACGAGCAAACTGTTCGTACAATGAAGGAAATAGCTAGAGAAATTTTACGTCAGGATGTTGAGTCTGGTGATATGTTCTTCACCGTTGAGAACGTTGATAAACATAAACATCTTTTTGCCAGGCCGTGTCGGGAACGTTATCACATTCACTTTAAGCCAAAGACTTCAAATGATGTAGTTTCAACTTTTATACGCAACAGGGATGTTGGTAAAGTTATAACCAAACGTGGTAAAAAAGGACCGCTTAGAGTTTGGACAACCCTGATGATGGATAGGCCAGATCAGTCTGAGCAATATATTTTTGGGATTGATATTGGGAAGGGGCAGGGAGCATCTAATTCTGTTATCTCGATAAAATGTAAAAGAACCGGGGAGAAAATTGCAGAGTGGCGAGATGCAAATACACCACCCTATGATATGGCACGCATTTGTATTGCGTTGGCTATTTGGTGTGGCGGTAAAAAGCCAAGGAATTTACCGTTTCTAAAATGGGAGAAGAACGGCCCAGGATTGGATTTTGGTAAGATAGTGGTACGAGATTTTAAATATCCTTATATTTACACGGATGTTAAGCCAGGTAATGTTGCAGACAAGAAAAGTAAAAAATACGGTTGGCACTCTAGTCGTGAAAGTAAACAGCAATTATTGGCAGCGTATGACCGAGCTTTAGCTCATGGTGGTTATATAAATCATTCTGAGTTTGGCCTTGATGAAATGAAGATGTATGTTTACTACAAAGACGGTGGTGTCGGCCCGGCATATTTAATAGAAGAAAACGCATCGGCTAGAAAAACACACGGTGACATAGTTATTGCTGATGCTTTGACAATAGATGACAAAGAAACTGGGAGAATCAAACACGAAGGTCCAAAAGCACCACCAGGTTCATGTGGTGAGCGTCGTGAGAAAGTTTTGAAAAAGAAAAAATATATGAAGGGTTCATCCAAGCGTTGGAGACGACCCTATGATTTCGGGAGCAAGCATGCCTGAGAATGTAACACCGGCAAAAGTGCAGACAATAGTAAAGCGTGGGTTTGAGCGTATATATCAGTATCGTAAAGCCCGTGCCATGTTCATTAAAGAATATGTTGGCACTTACTACCGGACTACCATGGGTATGACTGGTGACGAACCCATTAATCTGATTTTTCAAACAATCAGAAGTTGGGTTCCGAATCTCGTTATGAAAAATCCGGTAAATAGGATCATAACACCGTATACTGATCATCGACCTTACGCTGAATTGTTGAGTTTAGGCTTAGACCAGGTTGACGAAAACATAAAACTAAAACAGGTTCTGCGTGGCTGGGTTGTAGGGGCATTGTTTGGCCTTGGGATTATAAAAATTGGCATGGCAGCTAGTGGTGAGATGCTACAGTTTGGGGACAAGAAAATTGATCCGGGACAACTTTATGCAGAACTTGTAGACCTTGATGATTTTGTATTTGATCCGGCGTGTACTAGCTTAGATAAATCTACTTTTCTTGGTAGCCGTATTCGTGTACCAAGACAACTTCTTTTAGACACTGATGGGTATAATCATGATTTAGTTAAAAAACTCCCAAGGTCTAAAATAACTACCAATGAAAAAATTGAAGACATAAGCAAACGTAATACGGCAGTTACTGAAATGCAGACGTTGCAGGATTCTGTTGATGTGGTAGAATTATTTGTGCCAGAAGCAAACGCCCTTGTAACTATCTCCGATCCCGCACAGATTGTATTCCCAGAATATATTCGGGTGGCTGATTATAATGGTCCGAAAGAAGGACCATATCATTTCTTATCATTTACGCCACCAGTTCCAAATAATCCACTACCCATCGCACCTGTTAGCTTGTGGTATGATCTGCATAAGATGGCTAATAGAATGTTTCAGAAGACTATGGATCAGGCTGACAGGCAAAAAGATGTTATGGTTTACAATCCGCTTAATGCGGATGAAGCCGAAGATATTGTAGAAGCTAAAGATGGGGATGCTATTGCGTCAACAGATCCGAAATCGGCAGTAGTTCTATCTTACGGTGGCCAGAATCGTAGCAATGAAGTTATGCTGGCATCATTGCAAGTGTGGTATAATTACATTGCTGGTAATCCCGATCAGATGGCTGGTAACATGACACAGGGGACGAAAGGATCCAAAGAAACCGCAACACGATCGTCTATTCTACAGGCCAATGCGAATATATCCATTGAGGACGCACGGGATATTTTATATGACGGCACAGCAGGAATTAATAAAGGGTTGGCATGGTATCTACACACTGATCCGCTGATTAATCTGCCCCTTACAAGACGTGAAACTGGTGGGAAACAGGTACAGCTTTATTTAACACCGGAACAAAGAAATGGTGATTTCTTTAAGTTTGTGTTTAAAATTGTATCACGGTCCATGTCGCGGTTGGATCCAACTGTTAGATCCAAACGTATAATGGAATTTGCAGTCAACATGGTACCGGCTTTGATAAACGCTGCTATGGTAGCTATGAACATGGGTGTACCTTTTAATGTCCAGCAAGCGATAACAGATATTGCTTATGAACTCGATCTTACAGAGTACGTACAGGATTGGTTTGCCGATCCTAATTTTGAACAGAAAATGAAAGTTATGCTGGCACTTGGACCGCAAAATGCTGGGAAGGCAACTGCTGGTCCAGGTTCTACTGAGCAGAATGGCGGGTCGCCAGTAACCCGTAATATCCCCAGTCCGACGCAGGAATTTAATCAAAACGCTCAAGCAGGTGCTGCTGAGAGCCAGAGTGCTAACCAAGGAGTTTATTAATGTCTAGCCCGGAGACTTGTAGTATGAGTGATAAGAAAATAAATGGTTTTGATAGTTGGGATATAGAAAGTGATGCTACGGCACTTATCAAGGCTGAAAAAATCAAAAAAGACAAACGCAAAAATTATCTAGAAACAGTTCTAGCAGAGGTTGATAAACAGGTGGTGGCTGCTGAAGAAGCTCTTTTAGCTGCTAAGACTGCTACAAGATTGAAATCTACTTTTGGAAAGAAAAAATAATGCCAAAGAACAAACATAAAATGACCAAAGAGAAACTGAAAAAAGTCCTGACACGATATGAAGAACACCCCAAACCAGCACCCAAGAAGAAGAAGAAGAAAGAAGACTGGGTTGCTAAGTTGAAACGCAAGGTCATGGATTACTTTGGCAAGAAAAAAGATCTTACAACAGACAGGACAAGAGCAGTTGAAAAATATTATAAAACTACAAAGGCTTTGTCTAAAGCAGAAGTTAAACGTATGCGAGGGAAATAATGCCAGTACATAATTTTGTTTGTGAAGCATGCAATATCCGTATTCATTTTTCCACCACTAAAGGTGTGCACAAGTGTCCCGAATGTGGTGAGGATATGTGGTGTCAGTTTAGTGGTAGTATATGCGGTAATTATGATCATCCAATTCATTCTGATGCTATGGCAGTGCACCCAAGTCAGCGTGCTGAACATGAACGTGAGTTTCCCAATATTCGATTGGATGGACAATGCAGACCTATACTTAACAACTATAAAGACCATGAAGCTTATTTGAAGAAAACTGGTTTTGTAAAAGCAAAACAGAAAATACGAAACAGCTTAAAAAGCAACAATTAATTTATTAATTCTTACCCTTTTTAGGAGACTTAAAAAATGGCGTTTATTCCAGCAAAGAAAGATGGCAGTGAAGCTGCTGTTGAAACAGCAAACAAAAGTGAAGTTGTTGACAACATTGAGGCTGCTGCTGTTGACAAAGCAAAAGAAGTAGAAGAAAAATTAGAAGAAAATACAGAGGAAAGGTTAAATAAAACCTTTGAAACTGGTGAACCGCTTGATGATCCAGCAGAATCAACTTCAAAACCAGAAGATTCTACCCCGGAAGAAAAAGAAGAACCGGCAGAAGACACTGGTGATGAAGATGATCCTACCCCGGAAGAAAAAGTGGCAGAGGCCAAGTTAGAAAGCGAAGAAAAAGAGTCAAAGGATGGCGATATAGAAGCCAAGGATGAGGATGCTGAAAAAGGCGACGTACAGAAAGATACTCCGCGACTTTCTGATGCCTATTTTCGTGCGGCTATCCACAGGGGTTTTTCAGAACAGGAAATAAAAGATTTCTATGAGACTAACCCCAAATTAGCAGAAAGAACTTTTGCTAATATTTATGAGGCAGTGAATAGATCATCCAGAGAGTTTGCAGATATTGGACGAGCACGTAAACAGATGGTCAGTGACACTACCCCAGCACCAAAAGCAAAAGACACTGCAACTGAAGCACAGCAGGACGAAGGATTTAAGGGTCTTGATATAGAACAACTTCGTAAAGACAATCCTGATGATCCTTTGATTGATATGATCGCAGCACAACAGACCCAGAATGAGATGTTGTATGATGAAGTTAAAACACTGAAATCTACCGAACCTGCCCCCGTAAGTGGCCAACCGTCTGGTAGAACAACAGAACAGCAAAGAGCATTTAATCAGGAAGTAGCAGCAATAGATCAGCAGATTGGAGCGTTTTTCCAAGCTGATGATTTGAAAAGCTATAATGAATTTTATGGCAGTCTGTCTAAAGATGCTGTTAATTGGGATGCTCTTACACCTGGTGAGAAAGCAAATCGTTGGGCTGTAATTGAGATGGCAGATGAAATGATTATTGGTGCCGAACATTTCGGACGAGAAATGAAGATAGATGAGGCAATGCGTTTGGCACATTTGAATGTGTCCGAGCCTCTAAGAGAAAGAATAATCCGTGAAGACATTAAGAGCAAAGTTGTGAAACGTAGTGAAGGTATTTCATTGAAGCCTTCTAGCACTGCGAAACCGGCAACTTCTGCACCCACGAACGTACAGGAACTTGAAGAAGTTACCAAGACTAGACTTGATAAAGTCTTCCATTGAAATAAGGAAGGAAATTTAAAATGTCAGTAAAAAATGCTGCATTAGCTGACCTCATTGCCATTACTTTGAATGATCTACCGGATCAGGAATTTGAAGTGGCGTGGGATAATCAGGACTATGAGTTCTGTCGTATTTATCAGAACGAGCGTATGGAAATTGACGGTGGTACGAACATTGAGCGTAAAGTTATGCTTGATCCTACCGGCAACGCCCGGTATCGTAGGTTGTTTGATACCGATGAACCGGCTGTTGGTGATGTGATGCATACTATCACTGTACCTTGGACCCAGATTGGCACTAATTATTCTTGGGACCGTCTCGAAATCATGCGGAATAAGAACTCTGCTAAAGGTTTCGTAAATCTTATGAAGGTACGTAGGGTAGATGGTCTTTGGTCCCTGGCTGATCTTATTGAGGAAAAAGCCTGGAAAACTCCTGAGAGTTCATCAGATGATCTGAACCCTTACGGTGTTCCATATTACCTCAGTATGTTTTCTGGTGCTGTTGGTAGTGAAGTGATTAATACTACTTCTGGTTTTGTTGGCATCCATGCGAAGTTCCAGGATGGCACGTATTCCAGTACTGTAGCTGGTATTAATGCTGCTAGTGAAGCCAAATGGCGTAACTATGCAGCGGTCTACACATCAGTGAACAATGCCATGTTGAAGACTTTCCGCAAGGCATTTGTTGCCACAAGATTTAAAGCCCCGCTGTTCATCAATGATCCAAAGTCACAACGTACTGCTCAAAAGCGTGTATATACCGATCTTGATACAGTAACGGAGTTGATGGATCTTGCAGATCAGAAGGATGATCGCCATAGTGGTAAGGATGTTTTGAGTAATCTTAGAGTAGATGATGGTGGCTTGTGTTATGTAAACAGACTGCCAGTAATTTATATTCCGCAGTTGGACGGTGTTACTTACACTCCGGTGTATTGCATTGACTTTGCGAAATTCATCCCCTACGTCCAGGATGGTTATTGGATGGAAGAAGGCGAACCTATTACTGATAGAACCCAACATACGACCTTTACCGTGTTTCTGGATGGTTCGCATAATAATCTGTGTTTGAATAGGCGTACTTGTGGTTTTGTATTGCACAAGGTTGCGTAAGTTTTATTAACCTCTTGAAACCTCTATATGTAGAGATAAGGAGAAAAGAAGATGAGTGTTATTCAGTACAAAACTCCGGCGGCTGTAGTTAGTAGCCGCCCCAGTCCGATTATCTGGGCAGATTGTCCGGTAATTACATTTTTAAAAGATCCTGCTAAAGGCTTTCACGTGTTTGATGACTTCTTTGAAGCACCAGGAGCGACTACTGTGGCAGGTTTTAGGTGGTACAGTTATGTAGACTCTACTGGGTCGTTTACACTATCAGATAATGAAAAGGGTGTTCTAAACTTTATTACTGACTATGATGATGATGACATCACAACCATCATATCTGGTAACAACACTACTGGTTGCATAACCCCGGCTAGTAATTCCGGTAAAAAGTGGTGGTTCGAGACGCGTTTCTCTATTGATAACATTGATGACGATGGGACTTCTATCTTTTTGGGTCTTACAGAAGAAGGACAAGCCGCCAACAGCAAGCCAGCAACAGACGACACCGGTGTTATCAATGACATTGATCACATAGGTTTCAGAACCGCTGCCGATGACGGTAACGGTCTTGATTTTGTTTGGAATTTAGCTGGCCAAACTGCACAAGAAACTGCTAGCGTGCAAACTCTAGTGGCAGGAACGTACTACAGAGTTGGCATGAAATTTGAACCTGGTGACAATAAGGTTCACGTATATGTCGATGGTGTAGAGAACGCAGGGGCAGCTTTTTTAATGTCCCATGCTAGTGCACCTGCTGACTCCTTAGCAGTATGCCTTAGTAATAAAATTATGGCCGGTGCAACTGGTACATTAAGTGTTGACTGGGTGCGTTACGCATCTGAGTATTAAAAGTAATTGAACCCGATTCCGGCTCTCCGGTTTAAGACATGGGGAGCCGGATAGGGTTTTTAACCCCATGTCTTAGAAAAGGAGACAATTATGATAGTTAATTTTAATCATGTTTTTAAAGACCTCGATGGAAACGTAATACCGAGGCCGGTAAAGAAAAAAGTAATTGAAGGCGGTAAGGAAGTGGTTGTAACAATAAACGAAGACCTTACCTTGAGATCAATTTCTACTGACGTTTTACTAGGACAGCAGCCGAAAGAAGAAATCTCTGGTGACGAGAAAGTAGAACGCTACGAACTTGCCAAGGTTATTCATGCTGGTGGTCAGATTGACCTGGAGTCGGAGCAAGTTTCCTTACTTAAAAAGCTAATAAGTAAGCTGTATGTTCCACTAGTGGTCGGCCCAGCCTTAAAACTCTTGGAGGGAAAAGAAGATGAGTGAACCGACAGGAGTTCTCACGTTTGAAGATCTAGTAAAACGCGTAGCACGTGAGGCTGGTATAGCTTATTATGGCTCAACTGGTCAAGAGAGGAACATGATTCCGATTGACGTGCACGACTTAGATAAATGTAAAGAAGTCGTAAATGATGGAATCAGGATGTTTATCTCTGATGCACCTCCTACTGGTTGGCGTTGGATGCGAAGAATTGCTTCGGTAACAATGACTGTTACACGTGTTACTGGTACTGCTGATGCTGCTGATGCTGATGATAGTAATCCAGCAACCGCTACCACTTTAACAGACGCCACTTTAGAAGACACTTATGACACCGATGATGATTTAGTTGGATGGTGGATCTATATTCTGACTGGTACCGGTGCTAGTAGTTATGCACAAATAACAGATTATACTGCTAGTGGTGGTGTAGTTGAAGTCGCTGACTGGCTAGATGAAAATGGGAACCTGAGTGGAACTTATCCTGTTGCTACTGATACGTTTGCTATTACACCAATTGAAACTGTAGGTGGCGACATATCCAGGTATCCATTGCCGGAGAATTTCGGTGGGGATCCTGCCGGAAGAATTGAATATGCTGGTAGCACCAATCATGCCAGTGTTATAAATTGGTGTGATGAAGCATTAATCAGAGCCAAACGTGCAGTTACTATAATTACCGGCTATCCGAGATACGCAGCGATCAGATCACTTGAGCCGACATCTAATACTCTAAGTCCGAAACGGAGATTTGAAATTATCTTCGATCCGCAACCTGTTGCTGCTGATACTGTAGAATTTCCATACTCGCTGTATTTTGATAACCTTAGCATAGAGGCTGGGACTGCAACTGGTGGAGCACCTTTAGCTACTACACTAACTGACACAGCTTTGATTGGGTTTTTCCCAAATGACTATTTTAACGGCTGGAAGATGGAGATAATTAGTGGAACAGGTAGAACCAGTTATGCTCTTGTAACTGATTACGTTTCAGCTACTGGTGTATTAACCATAGCTGATTGGTTGTTTGCAGACGGTACGGCTGGAGGAACAGACGGAGCCGCTAGTAGCATTTATGTACTTACACCAGCGAATAATCTTCACCCGGCAGGTTACAGGTTTGATGAGTTTATCTTGGCAGCATGTATGGCGAAAGCTGAGATGGAATTTGAAGATATTTCTGCTAATTATGTAGAACAATATCATAAAAAGTCTCTACGTGAGGCTTATAAAATTGATGCAAGAAGTGCTCCCAGGCAACTGGGTAGCATGAATCCTGGACGACGTTACGTCCGGGAACGAACGTGGAGTGATATAACTTATAGTTAATTTTAATCAGCCCTGATGGATTCGGGCAGTGCGGTTACGGATGACGGAAAGGTGAAGCAAGATGGGACGTGATAGATTTACAAAGGGGTACGACCATGAGAACATGGTCCCGGCATTAGCTGGTATAACTACTCCGAAAACAATTTGGAGAACCGAAGACGGTGTTATGATTTCTTACGGAACTACTGTTCCTGCTGATGGTACATCAGGCTATGCCCCTGGATGTACGTTTCATCACACCGATGCCGACGTGTTATTTTCCGGTGCCGTAGACAGTGGTGACGCTACCAGTTTGATTGATGCAACGCTAACTGCTACATTTGACACTAATGATGAACTCGTAGGTTTGTATGTCATTAATGAACGTAACGTAACAATGGGTTTGATTACTGATTATGCCCAGTCAACTGGTGATATTACAGTGGCTGACTGGACAGATTATGCTGGTACTGCTGTGTCTAATGCAGCTCCGAATCTTCCATTGGCAAGTGATGCGTTTAAGGTACTTAGAG
>SDBT01015735.1_pt1 | contig 12016 bp, 12 predicted proteins | sample 2277101 | NCBI WGS metagenome assembly SDBT01 (sample SAMN10404973, study PRJNA504765) | marine sediment metagenome | isolation source: marine sediment core GS10_PC15, 103 cmbsf | place: Arctic Ocean: Southern Knipovich Ridge | collected 2010
GAACCGCAACAGCAAGTCAGCTACCTCGACGACCTTCGGTGGGATGCTCGTCTCGTCAAGCCCGTACTTGCGCCAATCCAACCCGGCGCGCTTGAGATCTTCAAGGATGCGGTACGTTCGCAGGCTGAAGTCAGGCATGGCTTCATGAAACTGCTCCAAGAACACAACGATCTCGGCGTCATCGGCAAACGCCTTGATCTTGGCCAGAATCTCCGCCGCCGGTGGCGTGAAGTGAACGACCATCGCCCGCGTCTCAAGGGCCGCGACATTGGCGTTGAGGGCCTTGAACGAGTTGCAGAGCATGAGGACGTGGCTGGCGGTGTAGAAGTACCCCACGCCGCCATCGATCTCTGCGGCGCGACGGTCGCCGGAGGCCCACATGATCTTCTTGGTCTTACGCGTCTCGCACAGCTGCTTCAGCAGGCCGACATGCTTGGGATCTGTCAACAGGCCGTCAATCTCATCGAAGACGATCTGCCGGTCTCGACCCTTGTACAGCAGCTCGTAGAGCTTGAGCGGCGTGACGTGGCCTCCGATGGCCACGATGTCGTCGCCGTCGAGCGTGCGGCGCACCTCCTCGCTCTTGCCCAGGCCGCCCCGCGAGCAGATCACCACCATATTCAGATGGCTCTGCCCGAAGGCGACCACAAAATCAGTCAGTTCCTTGTACGTGTTGATTTGGATCATTTTGCTTCTCCTTGCACTTTTGCACTAATCGTTGCACTGAGGTCCGGTTACGCGGCGGACGACTGAGGGGCCGTTGCCGGGGCGGGGCCGCCGCCGATCGCGGCGGCCCCTTCACACCCACCCGTGGGCGGATCGTAGTTCATGATTACCAGTTCGTTGCGGCATCGGTTGGCGCGATGCTCCGACTCATAACGCACTTCGATGGTTTCGATACGCCATCCGAACTCCTCCCTATAGAGGGACCGTATGAACCCATCAGGATCGTCGTCGTAGCTGAGCATGACTTTGACGTTGCGCTTGTCGCCGTCGTTCAGTTCATTGATCTGGGCGAGGGCCTGAGCGAGCATGATGTGTTGTACGGCGTCGAAGTTGAAGCGGTAGTGCTTCTCGGTGTCCGCTGTGACGTAGGGTGGGTCCAAATAGGTAAAGAGCGTGACCTCTTTGGGTTTGAAGATGAAACGGTCGAGAAACTCCCTCCAGTGAAGAGCCTCGAACATGACGCGATCAAACTTCGCCGTATAAGGCCGCAGATCGAAATGGGGATTGAACGAGCTGTGGCACTTCCCTGAGACAGAGTACGACCGCATACTGCCGTTGATGCTACACTTTACGATGTAGATGAACGCGGCTGCGCGGGCCGTCTCTAACATCGCATGCCACTCGCTAGTTCCGCGCAGATCCCGCAGACGCTCAAACGGCTTGCGACAGGGGCGGAGTTTCTCCAGCTCCGCCATGACCCCCTCGGGATCGGCGGCCACCGCCATGTGAGTCTCAATGACACCGCTGTCAAGGTCGTTGAGAATGTTGATGCGCGCTTTAGGCTTTCCGAGATAAAGTCCCAGTCCGCCAGCGAACACCTCGCAATAGGCGACAAGCGCCTCCTCGGGCATGAGTGGAACCAGCTTCGAGCAGAATCCGCTCTTGGATCCGATGTACCCGTAGTAGGCCGGTAGCAGTAGGTCATTGTCTTGCATTGTTTTCTCCTTGAAAATTGGCATTATGCCGCAATTTGCTTGATGACGTTCTGAACACAATGTAGGTTGGATTTCTCCAGGCGCGACGTGATGGCCTGCCGAGTTTCGTCGTTGGCTGATTCGAGGAAGAAGTTGATGGCATCGACAACCTCTTCGTTCTCGCCATGCGCCAGAGCGATACGCCGGTTGGCGCTCTCAGCAATCTCGGGGACCAGTTCCGATCCGACATAGGAACACCCACGCCGAACGGCGGCGATACCGGCAGCGCCGGACCCGGCGAACGGATCGACCACGAGCCCGTTCACCGTTGAGATCCTGATCAGCAAATCCATTATCGAGATGGGTTTCTGATGAATGTGAACCGCCTCAAGCTGCTTGCCAGAAACGGCGCTCGTCGGCGATGCCCACTTCGGCGTCACGGAGTTCGCGCCGCCGTTTACTGGCTTCGGCGAATGGTCGGCGTGACAGAGAATATGAACCTCTTCGTGCGCGACTCGAAGCAGGGTGTCGGCGTCCTGGAGCCCACCCGAAGTCTTCTGCCAAATGATCTTGCCAGCGTGCTTCAGACCGACCCGTTTGCAGGTCTGCGCGATGCGTGGATCGAGGAACCCCACGGGGGTGTAGAATACGAAGATCGACCCGTCCCGCGAGAGCTTTTCCTTCAAGACCGCCAGACATTCACACAGGTTGCCTGCCGGATCGGGTGGCGTGTAGACCTCGGGGTAATCGAGGTTACGACCCCAGGTGCTGTTAGACCATTGCCAATCCAAGATTGCACACTCAATCGAACCATCCTCCTGTTCACGAAGGAGACTGATCGCATCCACCACCTTCACCTTGGCGTCCGTTGTGACGACATCAACCAGTCGCCGGGCCTGAAGACGCTCGGCATGTAGGCGTTGCGCCATGGGGCGAATCTGCCGAACAGTAGCCTTCTTGGCATCTGCCCGCCGGGCAAGCTCTATCCGTTCTTCGTCGGACTCACAGCGAGCGTCGGCAACGTGAGTCAGATGGCTCACGTTCAGATTTGGGCAAGCCACCCCCGCCGTTTGGAGCATCTCTTGGACCCGGTGCGCGTTCATGTAGTTGCGGACGAGCCGCGCCGAAAGATCCTTTCCCGTCCTGATCTTGAGCTGCTCTGCGAAGACGCTCGCATTCAGAATGCGGTGGTATTGATGATCGCCGATCCAGTGCCGCGCGATGCGTCCGATTTCAAGGCCATAGCCCTTTTCCTTGCTCAAGAGATCTGCAACGCGTTGCAGGTCATTTGTGAACTCCGTGGAGGAGGTTAGATTGGCAAACTGGGCATCCTTGCTGATGCGCTTGCCGTTGCCTGCTGCTTCATTTGCTTTGTCTTGGTCGTTGTCTTTACACATTTCATTCTCCTTCCGCCCGAACCTCGGGCGCTGGATTCTGTTTGGACGAATCCGTGGGGGATACCAATTAGTTATGGATGGACAATCGATTGTCGGTCACTACGTCCCGAGTCGGCAACGCGCCTCTCGGAACCACCAACGAGATGAAATGTATAGTCGTCTAACTGCTTGTTTCGAAAATTCGTCTCGGTACTTCTTTATACCCGTTTGCAATCGAGTTTGATCTGAATCCCGAGTTTTTCTTCGGTCTTCTTTGATCTGCTCGATGTCACCCTAATTATACCAGGTCGCTATTCATCTGATGAGAAAAACACGGTGTTGCACAATAAAACTTTCTGTGTGCGCTCCGTCGCACAAAGTTCCTCATGCGGAGCGAGCACTGTCTTCGTGTTCGGCCAAGGCCAGCGCTACGGAGCGATTCGCCATGCGAACATAGTCTCGCTGCAACTCGGCACCGAGGTACGGACACCCCATTCGCACGGCCGCCACACCGGCAGCGCCGGAACCGGCGAAGGCATCGAAGACCTGCCCGTGCGGCGTGCCCATCTGAACCAGTTGCTCGAACAACTCAACGGGCTTCTGGTAAGGATGCCGTTCCGTACCGACACCGAGCTGGGAGATGTGATTGGGTGACGTGGTTGGAGTTCCCATCGATGTGGCAAACTCGACCGGACTGTAATCGAAACCCTCTTTGACGAAGGGATGCAAGGGAAGATGCTTGATCGCCAAAAATGTGTTCTTGCTGCGATACCCGGCCACGTTGTGCGGGGAAACAAACTCAGAGCAATACCGCAAGTTCTGGCGGTAGGCGGCATGCTGGACCGCGTGTGGTAGACCGATCTCGCCATTTGGAAAGGCCGTCGTCTTGCTGAAGATCCACACAATCCCCTGCGGGTTGAGGTACGGGGCGACGGCCTCCAAGAACTGGCAGAGATGCTCGATGGGGTCTTCCGGCCGGTGGACGGGCGTGGCTTTGAACGACTCCCGCCAGATCCCAGTGTTCTCCCACTGCCAATCTGCGAAGAGATGGTGGATGCTCTCCGGCTTGAGGCGTTTGACGACTTCGATGCAATCGCCATGAACGACACGCGGATCGGTTGACCGGAGTCGGACGGCACGCCGGGAACGATTGTGCTCCATCTCCTTCTTGCGGGCTTGGCCGGTTGTCTCCTTGACCGTGAGGCCGTCACGCTCCACCACGTCAAGCAGGTCAAATTTCTTTGATTCGGGGAGCTTCGCCCCGGCAACGACCCGGAGGTGGCTGGGGCCGACGTGGCGAATGTCGAAACACTTTCTAGATTCGGCCCGCCGCTTGACCGGGCTCGCCCGCCAGGATTCATCCAGTTCGTAGATGTCGCGGTAATTCATGATCGTTCGGCCCGTCACCCGCAGGCCCGTGACCTCGTGGAGAGCGTCGGCGAGCCTCTCGGCGTTGCGGGTTCGGGAATAGTGCTCAAGCCAGCTGGAGGCGATCTTGCCGATCTCGAACGCCGCTTTCCGCTCCAAACCGTACCACTTTGCGAAGGCGCGGGCCTCTTTCCTGAACTCAGGGCTTCTTGTCAGTTCGTGCATGGGATTCATCTCTTGATCCTCCACCTCAGACCGAGTGGCTTCGCCCGGCAAGGGCGGCCTGCCTCACGCCGTGACAGCGTCACAAGGATATCACCTGTGCCCGCGCCGAACCACACGATTCGCAAAGTCCTGCGCGCCCGGTGGTCAGCACGCCCGGCCTTACCAGCTCATTCGTTCTCCGGCCCAGGCATGGGAGGTTCATGTGGGCAATCCAAACTCAGTCGCCGCCGATTGATTTCGTCGCCCGCCTGTCGCGCATGCTGAGGGTAGCCCAGTACCAAGGCTTGTCAACTATTTCTTTACGCAATGAAAACTGGCCATGACGCGGTTGCCTTGAGGATTTCGGCGCGTACTAAAGTTCGCCATATCCAACTTGGAGTCTTCTCACTTTGCCCCGACCAAAATCGAGGGACACGTTGTATAAAGTAATGTCGAGACGCTGAAGACCATTCCGGGGCGCTGCGAGCCCAGACGACTCCTAAGTTCGACACGTTGATTGGAGAGCAGACCATGCGACCGACGACCGGCGTCGGTTCCGAGGTGCGGAATGCGCTACGAGCCCGAACAGCTGGATCGTCTCATCGCCTCCGTCGAGCGGCACGTGGCGGCGACGGAAAGGCAGGCGCAGGCAATCGAGCAGCTCGTCCGCGTTATCTCCGCAGATTTGAAGAAATCCGGCCTTGGCGGGGCGACCGAGACGCTGTACACCCGCCCGCCCGAGTCATCAGACCTCGTGGATGAGAAGACCATGGCCGCAGCCCTCAACATCTCGCCTCGCACCCTCGGCCGACATCGGCGTGCCGGGAGACTCCCCGGCTGCTGGATCCGCAACGGTGGTCGAATCTTGTGGAAGGTGGCCGAAACACGCGAAGCATGGGAACGGGGGATTGCCTGATGCCCGCGCCACGCGAGACGTACAAACTGGCTCGCGGAGTCGGACGGCTGATCCGCACGTCACCGCGCTCGCCATGGACCTGGCAACGATGGGACCAGCGACAGAAAAAATGGGTGACGACACCCACGAACGAACGCAATCGATCCCGCGCCGAGCAGTTTGCGTATCAGCAGGTCGCTCTCAGAAACGGCTCACCCGTCCACGCCGCCGAAGTCCGTGTGCTCTTTTCCACGGTCGCCAGTGATTACATCACCGCCCGCCAAGAAGGCCGTGACTGCAAGCGGCTACGGAAGTCGAGCATGCTGAAACTCGTCGGTGCGATCAGGGCGTTCAAGCTGTTCGCAGGCCGGGGCTACGAGACGCTTGGTGTGGATCAGGTGGATGCCGCCATGCTCAGAGGTTTCGCGGAGCAGGAATCAAGCCGCATCAAGCCTGAATCCGCCAATCTCAAGTTCAACTTCATTCTCAGCGTCTTGCAGTACGCCCACGGGCGAACGCTGATCGCCGAAGTGCCCAAGGTGAATGGCGTCCATGTTCCAACACCCGACGACGGCAACGAGAACGGCGTCACGGGCAGCGCTGTGCCGACCGCCGAAGAGGTCCGCCTGATCATCAAGCATACCAAGGTGAAGAAAGTCGCGACGGGCAGGACCAAGGGCGATGGCCGTCCGATCTACGACGGCATAAACGCCAACGACTACACAGATCTGTTCATGGCGTTGTGCCTGACAGGCATGCGTATCGGTGAGGCTGTCCATCTGACGTGGGACGACGTGGACTTCGAGAACAAGGTGATCCTGATTCGTGCGGGGATGAAGAATGGAGAATTCTGGCAGCCGAAGACGAAACACGGCAACCGCCGCATCGCGCTCGTGCCGGAATTGGCAACGATCCTGAACCGCTGTCGCCAGGCCAATCGGAAGAACAAGTGGGTCTTTGAAACGCGGCGTGGCACAAAGTTGCGGGCTACGACGGTGCAGGATCGGTTTCGTCACATCTGCGGAGACTTGGGCTTCGAGAAACGGTTCACGCCCCATTCGCTGCGTAAGTACTGGGCATCAACGGTGGCTCAGCAGGGGATGCCCTGGCAGGTGATGATCAAGATGTTTGGTCATGGGGATTTCAAGCTGATCATGGAGACGTACTACGCCCAGAACGATGATGCTCGCTTGGTGAAGGAAGCAGGCAAGATCGACTTCGGGCTTGCGGACACAGCGTCGGACGACGGTGGATCGGAGGGCGCGTCCAATGAGTAAGCGCAAGCCTGCCAAGCACCGCCGTCCGATCCCTCCTCGGAAGCAGGAGGTCGATCCGGACTACTGGCTCGACGAGTTGGAGAAACGACTGAACAAGTTTGGCGCTTCAACTTGCGACTTGCCCGAGATCGATCCCGACTCATGCATGACGGAGAGGCAGCATCAGCATGCTGTGCGGGTCCGGGCCAAGTTTCTGGCACGACGGATTCGGGAGATCGAGCAGCGGGCGGAGGGAGAGGCAGGCCCTCGTAGAGCTGGAACACCTGGTAATCAGCGAAATCGGCGATTGGAAGGAGTTGGAGGCTGCGCTCTGCGGGTGGCTGCCTGACATCCGTGAGCAGTTCGAGATCGCCAACAGGCAGGCCGCCTTCAAGGGCATGAGCAACATCAGAGGCATCACGGCCGAGACGGAGCTACGGACCGACGAATGAAAGCACCTTGTGGCAAATTCACCGTGACCGCACCAGGGAATACCGGCATCCCACGCAGAAGCCCCTGACGCTGGCCGAGCGGGCCATACGCAACAGCAGCCAACGGGACGACTTGCTGCTCGACCTGTTCCTGGGCAGTGGCAGCACGCTGGTTGCCGCCGAACGACTCCAACTGGTAATCGGCGTGAGAAATGGGCCCACATCGGCGCGTAAAAGGGACCCACCTGGGTCAGTAGGGTATCCTCTTGCAGCGAAGCTGCAAGTCTGTCTGCCTTGGCGTGAGCGAGAGAATACAGCAGTCGCAGCAGCCTGTGATTTCTTTTTTGGTTCTTTTTTCTTTGTGAATTTGTGTGTTTTTGTGAAATCCACTGCTGCATTCGCCGCCAACAGACACCTGGCGATCATCGCTTTTCTTGTGTGATGCATCATCATCATGCCCGCCTCGCGGCTGCCCGCGGCACGCTGTAACGGTTGTAGTCGAAGCGGACGGTCTGGTACTTGTCCACGATCGCGGGCTGATGGATACAGGGATCGAACCGTCGCCCCGATAATGGCGCCGCCGCCGCCCGGTCCTGCTCGAATCGCTGGCCGATGGTCTCGGCGAGTTGCCCGACCGTCCGCTCGCGGTCCTTCAGGCAACAGTGCCGCAAGTAGGCATTGAGTTCGGCGAGGTCTTGCACCTTCGGCACCGGCGTGGCCCAGCGTCGTTGCAAGTCATAGACCCGGTTCTCGACGTGCGGCTTCTCGTTGCCCCTGGCGGGCATGCAGAACAGCGGCTCGAAGGCATAGTGACTGGCCAAAGCGGCGTAGCGCTCGTTCGGCTTTCGACTGCGACCCTTGAAGATCGCGGTGACCACCGTCTTTGGATTATCCCACCATACTTCGTGCGGCACGCAGTCGAAGAACTCGAAGGCATCGACCATCCCGCTCAGGATGGCTTCGGTCCGTTCCGTGGGCATGGCGACAGCGAACGGGCAGTATGAGTGGCAGGTGGCCAGGAACACGGGGACTTGGCGACGACCGTCGGGGAAGTCCACGTATACGTGCCCGAAGTCGCACTCCAGCCGCTGGCCAGGATCATGGTCCAACGGGATGAACGTCTCCCGCTGGCGTCGGTGTCGTTTGCCGACGTACCGCCGGACGGCGTCGTAGCCACCGCGGTACTCATGTTCGTCCCACAACCGCCGGAAGATCTGTGCCCGCGTGTGGCGTTGCTTCCGTGGCGCCTTCTCGTCCGCCGCCAGGATCTCATCGATGATGGCATGGAACGGCCCCAGCTTGGGTGCTGGCGGGTCTGTGGTCCTCGTGTAGGGCCTGGGCTCCGGCTGAGCCAGGACTTCCCGTATTTTACGCCTGGAGTGATGAAACGTCCGAGCGATCGCCCGAACGCTCATCCCATCCCGATAGGCTCTTCGAATCCGACCGTAGTCATCCACCGTAAGCATCCTTCGCCTCCCATTCTGTTCCCCACAAAAGGGAGGAACAGCATGAGGAGACGCCTACGGTGGGTCCAATTTGGACGCCGATTTCAATTCACAGGTGGGCCCATTTTGGGCGCCGATTACCATCCAACGCCGCTGCTTCGGCATCGAGATCGATCCAAGGTACTGTGACGCGATTGTCCGGCGCTACGTGGCTCACGTTGGCGAAGAACGAGTCCCTTCGGAGTTGGTCGAGCGCTTCGGCCTGCCTTCACCGGAGGTGGTGGCATGAACGCCGCCGAAGAAGCTGTCCACGACGACGAGCCGGTGTTGGCCCTGATCAATCGAATCAAGGAGGGCAAGCTCCAGCCCAAAACGCTCTCGGCCGAGGATCGCCGCCGTTGCGTCGAAGTGCTGCGTGGCGAGGGATACACCCATGCCGAGATTGCCCATGTTCTGCAGGTCAGCGAGCGGACCATCCACCGTGACGTCCAGCAGATTCACGAGACACGCGCCCTCGCCCCCTAGGCATCGTCAGGAGCGGCCGGACCTGATGATCCTCGATGACGTCGAGAGCCAGGACAACACGGCCACGTCTGATTCACGGGCCAAGCTGCATGATTGGTTCGGCAAGGCGGTGCTGAAGGCCGGCACACCACGCACCAACGTCGTGGTGATCGGCACGATCCAGCACTATGACGCGCTGGATGGACCGGCTACGACATGTCATGGAGGACGACAAATGCGGATATACAAGTTGACGGTGATAGCCCAGCGAATCGTCCAGTCGTTGGACGCTGGTCGGGCCAACAGCATCAGCGTGGAGGAGTTGGCTTCGTCCCTGGGCTCGGGCCGCATATTCAAATTGCTGTGCGAACGGCTGGAGATCGCGGTACCACTGAGCATTCTAACACCGGCCGATCGGCTGGAGCTGCTGATGGAGTGGACCGACCTGGAGGGTACCTATGCTCCGCACGAACTGGGCATCGAGCGGAGCGGTCTGCGCTTGCTGCTGTACTGGCTGCTGGAGGGCATCCAGCGTCGCGCCTCGAACCCCGATTACCGCCTGACCAGCGAACTCGCGGCAAAAGACCGCTAAGGCGATTCATGCCTGAGTGCGCCTGCGTGCATAGCTGGTAATGGAGTCTCCGCAATTGCCGGTTGGGTTCCCGGCGGCGGCGCCAAGTTCAACGCCTGGCTTTGGCAGCTTGGTCAACCGCGCCGAGGCCAATCTGGCGAACCACGGGCTGTTGCGGGGAGGCATTGACGCGATCGTCACCACCGAGGGCACGGTCTACATCGCCCATGTCATCGCAGCCTGTCCCCTCTTCGACTCCCTGGTCGTTGTTCGAGCGAAGGTCACTAGGAAAACATCCTAGGAATAACTCCTACTCAGGTCGCTGGGTGTGGCTCGGGGGGATTTCTGCGTTTGGAGTTGACCCGGATACGGACATCCGATAGACTGCTGGCGGTCGGTCTGGGTTCTGGGGTGGGTGAGCGGGAAGGAACTCGCCATCGGGAATCTCACGGATGAACAAGTTGTTGTTCGGGAATCCCCACTCGGGGTGTTCTCGATCCTGGCAATCAGACGGCTCCGGCGTGGTGGATTCGCATCGGCGGTTGCGGAAGGAATCACCAATGTCTTTCGATCGATGGAGCTACCAGTTCATGACAGCAATCGCGTCAGCCAAATGGCAGCAACATCACTTCGCGCAAGACGGGCGAAGGACGGGGCGTAACACCCGCTCCTTGGAGACTATGTCGATCAAGACGTCCCATCGGCTGGTGAGCAAGGATATGCTCACGTCCTCGACGCGAGCGTCAAGGATGAGCATGGGAGGAAATAGGTGTTGTGTGTCCCGATTAATGCAAACTCACAGCGGCCCCTACACAACTTATGACTCTCGATGCTCTTTTTCTATGTTTGTTGGGAAGGGTGATCACACGCTCCTTTCCATCTGCGACTTTTTGAAACTGAGAGGCTTCCTGAAGTGGACAGCCGAAGAGTCGTGTGTGTTTTATCTTGGGTAGTGCGCCTGTAGTTCAACTGGTAAAGGCCCGATCAAATAGGAGGGTATTTGAGCGTTGATCTGGTAGATAGCAGGCTCTAAGGTGCCGCCCTGCAAACCTTCCAGAGGTCCGGATCTGGCAGATCGGTTGAGGGACCGGACATCTCTCAATTTGCGGCTTTTGAGCTCAGCCGCAAGGTGTCGGTTCTTAGGACCTGTTGTCTCTCGCCAAGGGCGGACCGCGAGGAGGATTCCATATTGGTCCTTCTCAAGTGAAACTCTAATGTCAACGCAAAGGTATCAGCCAAAAGAGAGTGCCGAAGATCGCCAGTCTAACACACTGGAGGTACGGGTTCGAGTCCCGTCAGGCGCATTGGATAGATCGCAAGGCTGTTCGTGATAATGAATGTTGACACTGTGTTGATGTGTATTAGTCAGCATGTTTTGGAAAAACAAGAATGTGATCTAAGGAGTCGCGCAGGAATAACGTAAACGGTTGATCCGCCAAACGGCAAGCCATCAGGCCTGCCAAGCGGCACAATCGGTCATGTTATTCCTGCGCGATGCCTAAGCACAAGAAGTAGTGGTTTTTCTGTTAGACGGAGAACTCTAGAGAATGTTGGAGAAAAGACCGCGAAGAGTTGCCCTCGCAAACCCGAGGGATAGTGAAGTACCTAAGGAGGTCTACGCGGTGTATGAGCACCTTGGATTCGGCCTTCTCGCTACGGTATTGAGAGAAAAAGGGCATGAGGTGGAGATTTTCGATGCTTGCGCGAAGGATTGGTCCACAGGTGAAACCGTCACGAGAATCCTTGCTTTCTCCCCCGACTTTCTTGGCCTTACCTGCACTTACCAGACCTACGCTGACGCCCTGGAATTGGCCAAACAGATAAAGGCACATGTGGACTCGGTTCATGTTGCTTTCGGTGGAGAGCATGCCACCTTCTCCTCGGAGGATATTCTGTCGGCAGAGACGGTTGTCGACACGGTGGTTAGGGGTGAAGGTGAGCAAACGATCGTAGAGCTTCTTCGGTGTCTCGGAAAGGGTGGCGATCTGGCGCAAGTAAAGGGAATTCATTTCAGAGATGGAAACGGGATCCATAAAAACCCGGATCGTAGAGCTATCGAGGACCTCGATTCGATTCCCTTCGCCGCACGCGATACCTTGGATTACTGCCTGAAAGAAGGCAAGACGGCCGCCATCTCCTCAGCGAATTGTCTAGCCCACTGCTTGCTGGGTTTTGTATTCTCGACAAACACCGCATCGTAGAAGTACATTATCCCGAAACGACCCCTCGCAAAGTACTTATGGTAAAGCAACTCGATCTCATCCACCACATTTTCACGAGAGCGTCGCCTCTGGGACTTTCCGACTCCCCTGCGAAGGAACCAATT
>SDBT01015736.1_pt1 | contig 12016 bp, 9 predicted proteins | sample 2277101 | NCBI WGS metagenome assembly SDBT01 (sample SAMN10404973, study PRJNA504765) | marine sediment metagenome | isolation source: marine sediment core GS10_PC15, 103 cmbsf | place: Arctic Ocean: Southern Knipovich Ridge | collected 2010
TAAAAACTGGGCAGGAAAACCTCTTGTCAGTTACGAAACAATTTTAAAATATATAAGCACAACAACGACTTCTTCCGGATTGACTGTAAAAGCTTGTATTGATCAAACAATTTATGAAAAGGGAATTAAGATTTCAGATGAAGAAATGAAAAGAATTAACATGAAAAAACATGACGTTTTACCAGAATGGAACTATACAATATTTCCATCATAGAATCGGAAATTATTTTTGAGCAAGCACTTAGCAGTGACATAACGTCCGCCTAATGCCACAGAGATCATATCGTTGATGGCATAGGAAATATTTGCCTGGTAACCAAAAAACACAGAAGTACCTTCAAAAAAGGCATTCATCCTGTAAGCCGTAACATTCTGACCCTGGCTTGACAAGGCAGGCGGAAGATCAGATATAGGCATTTCAAAGGAGGGGAGTCCCCTGCTATAGGTTTCACTACCACCGCCACCAATGGGATTAAAACCGGCTGAGAAGGCCCATTTACCAGTTTTGTAAACAGCATAGACACCAGGAAAAATCGGTGCGGATGCCTCACCAGGATATACCCCGTCATTCAGGTACTGGTAATCGCTCGTTATGGTCCTGGTCTGGCCTATGGTCTGGTTATTGATCGAAAAGTGAAAACCATCTGCCAGCTTGGTCAGTCCGGCCGGATTATAATACACAGCATCTATACCGAGGGTAGCATCACGGCAGCCCATCCTGGTATACATGGCACTTTGATTGGTATTGGTAAGAATACCTCCTGCAAAAATGGTGCCTGACAAAAGAAAGGCTGCCACCGCGGCTGAAAGTGATCTTCTCATGATTTGTTCAGGTTTAGTTCAAGCATTCGAATTTAGAAGAATTATTGAAAATAGTACAGCTAACCGTACGAGTACAAAAACAGATGAATGATCCATTTATTGTGAAAGCCGCATCTGGCAGGCCATACAGCTGTTTCTAAGGACCTGTTGTCTCAGACTGATTAGAATTAATTTAAATAAGGGGGATTATTTGGTGAATTGTCCATTAACAAGCTCAACCTCATAGTTTTTGTTGACGATAAGGTCTGCCATGGACTTAAGGGAGATGACATTCTGATGTTCCCTTTCAAGTACCTGTGCCCGGTACTCATTTAATGGCTCCTTCCCCCGGATGATCTGGGTCATCTTGGTCTCATGGTAAGTCAGGTCTATGAAAACCCGCATATCAATATGGTCTGTTTTAATGGCATACAAACCATCCACGACAAGCAGGTCAACCTTTTTAAAATCCGTGATGAGTTTATCGATCTGTTCGGGAATGATATCAATGCAGGGCATCATTGCCTCACGGCTTTCCTTGAATTCACGAATATTCTGATGGATCAGGTTCCAATCATATTCATCGATACCTATGCTTTCAATTCCATGTGTTTTTCGCCATTCGTTGCGAAGGAGAGGGGGCACAATGTAATAATTATCTGTGTGCAATACTTTCACCCGGATGTCGTCCTCCTTAAGCAACTTCGCAAGGGAATGGGATAATTCGGATTTGCCTGCTCCCGATTCACCTGAAATAGCCACGATGTATTTATAGCCTTTGGGTTTGGACTCAAGATCCTTCACCATGTACTCCTTGATATCCGCAGCTGCCTTTTTATGCGTCTCCTGAATTAGCAGAACATCACCCAGCATAACACTCATTTTTCATGCATCTAATAATTGACTTCAAATACCTTACCCGGGACAATCCCATGGGTCATTCCTGCAATCTCAACTTCAACCAGCTGATCATCAAGGGCATCTATACTGATTGTTATCTTCTCATGAAAGATTTCAAAGGTGTAATAATTTTTCCGAAATGCAAAATTGAATTTGATTTTTTTCCATCCAGCAGGTAAAGCCGGATTAACAGATAATACCTCATCCCTGAAATGTATCCCGGCAATGGACTGAATAACGAACAGGAGGGTGGATCCCATTACCCCGGCATGAATTCCTTCAGCCGTCGTACCTCCCTGTATATCAAGGTAATCACTCGACAATGCCTCCATGTACATCTCCCAGGCCAGGTCACTTTTCCCAAGCTCATTGGCCAGGAATGCATGTACTATCCTGCTCAATGTTGATCCATGGGATGTCCGCTGAATATAATAATCAAAATTCGGTTGCAGGGCTGCCCTGTCCGCCTGGTATCCCATCTCTGAGAGTAAAGATGAAACCTCATCTGTACCGAGGTTGTACCAGGCCATAAGGGTATCTGCCTGTTTGGCTACTTTATAGTCGTCAGGGGATTTCCCCTCGGCTTTCAGTATCCTGTCCATCCGGTGGATATTGTCGTACTCCTGACGGTAATGTTCCCAGTCCAGTTCCTGCAAGCCAAAATATCCTTCAAACTGAGCAATTATACCCTCATCTGAAACATGGAGGGTTAATTTGCTTTTAATGTCCTTCCATCTTTCAATTTCTTCACCGGCCAGGTTGATCTTCTTAAGCAGGGGACTCATTTTCTCTTTTGGTTCAGATTCCAGGTAAGCGGTCACTTTCCCAAAAAGCCAGGCCACCATGAGGTTGGTGTAGGCATTGTTTTTCAATCCTCCTTCTTCAGTCCCGGGAAGATGTTCATGGAACTCATCAGGCCCCATAACCTTTTGGATGAAATACTTCCCCGACTCTTCATCCCACCTGGTTTTGCTGGCCCAGAACCGGCATATTTCAAAAAGCATCTCCCCTCCCTCTGCCGTCATGAACACATCATCCATGGTAATCCAGTAATAATTCCAGATATTATAAGCAATGGCCAGGGAAACATGGCGCTGCAGGGAACTGAAATCTTCTCCCCATTCCCCGGAAACCGGGTTCATGTGGACGATCTGTGTCTCTTCTCTCCCGTCACTGCCGCTCTGCCAGGGATACATGGCTCCTTTATAACCATTTCCTTTTGCATATTTACGTGCCTCGTCTATCCTCCGGTATCTGTACATCAGTACTGATTTAACTATGTCCGGGAAATGAAGGGCATAAAAATTCAGGATGTACAATTCATCCCAGAAAATATGCCCGCGGTATGCCTCACCATGCAGACCCCTTGCCGGGATACCTGCATCAAGCTTTATGTTGTGTTCAGAGGCTGTAACCATCAGGTGGTATGCGTGCAACCTAAGCAATTTCTGTGCGAAGCGGTCCCCTTCCACCTGAATATCCACCTTTTTCCATATTTCATTCCAAACCCCGGCACTGCCGGCATGCACCTGCCCGAAACTATCCAGTTGATCCAGTTTTTCCCGGGCCTGCTGAAGTGCCATTCCTGTACCTGATTCCCTGGATGTATATATACTAACCAGCTTCTCAACGGTCAGTGCCTGTCCCTCATTTAGCTCCACTATTGTTTCAGATTCCACTTTTCCCGGTGAGGTTAAGTGGTTCATCTCTGGTTCCTGGTCAACCTGGTCAAGGAGTACCCTCATCTTGCTGGCCAGTCCGATCTCAACACCGGACTGATTGGTTTTAACCAACAGGTATTGTGTCTGTCCATCTCCTCCCTCCTCTACAGGTTCCAGGTGATGCTGGTCAAGTTGACGGTACCGGGCCACACCGTCATTAATAATGTCTCCATCCAGTCCCACGCGAATACTGATCCTGCCTGCATAATCCAGAGGCTGGATAGTATATTGCAGGACTGCTACATGCTGATCTTCCATGCTGGCAACCCTGCGGGATGTGATCTTTGTCCGTCTCAACTCCTTATCCTCAACGATCATCTCCCGGGATAATAGTCCATCCCGGAAAGATAAGCGCCGCTTGACCTGAACCACCCTGAACTTGTTGGGTTCCATCCAGTCCTCCTCCCCGAAGCGGAAACTAATTGGGAGCCAGTTGGGGCAATTCACAAAATCTTCATTTTCAATATCCCTGCCGGCTACTTTTGAGATCCTGCGATTGAATATACCGGCCATGTAGGTGCCGGGATAATTAATCTCCCCGGCGCTGGTTTCTTCCATTGCTCCCCTGGTACCGAAATAACCATTCCCTACGGCCAGTAATGCTTCCCTGGACTTTTCCTTCCCGGGATCATAATCATGGTAGACTACAGACCAGTTGTCTTCTTCGAGTCCCGCGTCAAACCAGCTGTCTATGCCTTCAATCCCGCCAATCTCCGCAATATCTTCCACAGCGATATCTGCACCATTGACCAGCAATTCATGGCTGTTCTCTTCCCTGGCTACGCCCAGGACCAGTCCGAAATTACCTTTCCGTCCAGCCTGAACCCCGCTGACCGCATCCTCGACTACCACTGATTCTGCATACTCCACTCCCAGATTATCACATGCAGTGGTGAAAATATCCGGCTCCGGCTTGCCCTGGAGTCCCAATTCAGTCGACACCACCCCGTCAACCCTTGTTTCAAACATCTCCAGGAGCCCTGCAGTTTCAAGTACAGGCTTGCAATTCTTGCTTGAAGATGCTACGCCGATACGGATACCTGCCTTTTTCAGATCATGGATCAGTTCCACGGTCGAATCATATAGCTTCACACCGTCCCTGTCGAGTATTTCATTGAATGTCAAATTTTTCCTGTTGCCCAGTCCACATACAGTCTCAGCCTCCGGCAGATCTGAAGGATCACCGAAAGGTATGTCGATGCCACGTGATTCCAGGAAAGAGGCCACCCCTTTGTACCGCGGTTTTCCATCCACATAAGGCAGGTAATCATCCGTGTGGCTGAACTCCTTGAACGGTTCACCATATTTTTCATCACGATATTTCAGGTAGGTGTCAAACATTTCCTTCCAGGCGGAAGAATGGACAAGGGCGGTCTGTGTGATAACACCATCCAGGTCAAATATTACTGCAGAGAATCGGTGTTTGCTCATTTTATATTATAGTGATAGTTTGATTTTGATTATCGGATGAATAGGATTAACTTGAACATATCTCAAAAGTAGGAAAATTAATGACTGGTCAAATCAGGTAATCTATAGCCTTTCAAAAATATTATGAGTAAACTTATTATTGTAGCGCACGAGCTCCCCTATATTCTTGAACGATCGGAAGATTTGCAATATAAAGTGCATCTTAAATCACATATTTTCGCGAGCGGTTTGGATGATTTTTATAAAAAACAGAAGAGCATCTGGTTTGGCAGGCCAAGGAAAAACAAAGGGGACCTGTCTAAAAATGAACGCGAACGGCTGGAAAAAGAATTCCATAAAAATAAATGCTACCCTGTTTACACCTCAAAAAAGGAGCATGACAAGTTCCTGAATGGGTTCAGCATACTGACCATCTGGCCGCTGTTTCACTATTTTACAGAAAATACGGTTTATAAGGAAGAGTTCTGGGAAGCATATGTAAATATCAATCAAAAATATGCCGATGAGTTAATGCCCCTGCTTGAGATTGGCGATAAAGTCTGGATCCATGATTATCACCTGATGCTTCTTCCCCAGATGATCAGGGCAAAATTCCCCTGGGTATCCATCGGTTTTTTCCTTCACATCCCATTTCCATCTTATGAAATCTTCCGTCTGCTGCCCTGGCGCAGGGAAATCCTGGAAGGCCTCCTGGGGTCTGACCTTGTAGGGTTTCATACCTATGATTATGAACGGCATTTCATGAGTTGCGTAAGGCGCCTGCTGGGGTATGATTCCGTATTCAACCGGATACATCTTGAACAAAGGATTGTAAAGATAGACTTTTTCCCACTGGGTATTGATTATGACAGGTTTGTAGCCACGGCTAAGGAACTGTGCCAGGCAAAAAAATCATCAGGATTCACCAGGCACCTCGTAAACCAACAACTGCTCGGCGGTGAAAAAAAGCTCATCCTTTCCATAGACAGACTGGACTATACCAAAGGGATCAAGGTGAGGCTGCGGGCTTTCGAACATTTCCTCAAATCACATCCCGCTTACCATGAAAAAGTAAGCTTTTTGTTTTTTGTGATGCCATCAAGAGAATCTGCAGAACTGTACAAAAGCCTGAAAAAGGACATGGATGAACTGGTGGGACGCATCAATTCCACCTATGGTTCCCTGAACTGGATGCCTGTCTGGTATTTTTACCGTCCACTGGAATTTGAGGAAAGAATTGAATTGTATTGCCAGTCAGATATCGCCCTCATCACACCGGTCAGGGATGGAATGAATCTGATCGCCAAAGAATACCTTGCAGCACGGTCAGGCAGGAGCGGTGTGTTGATCATTAGCGAGACGGCCGGCGCATCCAAGGAACTGGTCGATGCCATCATTGTCAATCCGAATAACCAGATAGAGATCAGTGAAGCCATCCGGTATGCACTGGAAATGCCTGAAGAAACACAGCTCGATAAAAACAAAGCACTCACAGCTCGATTAAACAGTTATAATATCGGTAAATGGGCTGACCATTTTATCACAAGCCTGGATGAGGTCAAGAAGATCCAGGAAATTAAACTTGCCAAAAGGATCACCCACCAGCTTGTTCAAGAGATCAGTGATGCTTATGGAAAAGGGGCCAGGCGCATCCTCTTCCTGGATTATGACGGGACCCTGATGGGATTTGATAAAGATCCCCAAAAAGTCTATCCCGACAAGGAATTGTATGACATTTTAAAGAAAATATCCCAAAAGAAAGAGACCAAACTGGTGATTATTTCGGGCCGGGACAAGGAAACCCTGGGGAGATGGTTCCCGCCGGACTGGAACATGGACATTGTCGCGGAACATGGTGTCTGGACACGGGAACCCAAAGGTGAATTTACCATGATCGAACAAATAGACAGCGACTGGATGGAAATTATACGTCCGATACTTGAGTTTAACGTTATTCGAACACCCAGATCATTTATTGAGACCAAGAATTATTCCCTCGTCTGGCATTACCGCAATGCAGACCCCGACCTGGGCGAACAACGTTCCTGGGAGCTTAAGGATGAGCTGAAGGCACTAGTCACCAACCTGAACCTGGAGATCATGGACGGGGACAAAGTGATAGAGATCAAAAATTCGGGCATCAATAAGGGCAGGGCAGCCAATATCAAGCTCGGTGAAACGAATTATGATTTTATCCTGGCCATAGGGGATGACTGGACCGATGAATATACCTTTGATGCTTTGCCTGATGATGCATACACCATTAAAGTGGGCACCAAAACCACCAAGGCCAGCTATTATGTGGAAGGGGTCCCGGATGTAAGAAACATCCTGAAAGAACTCACAGTCAAGCAGATATCAGGATAATCGAGGTTCATATGAGAAATGATTGGCTTCAGGAAAGATATTCAGTACTTTAAATTCTGTGCATACGGATTCCTGAAAAACCTCCGCTTCTTCGAACCTTTTCTTATCCTTTTCTTTCTGGAAGGAAATCTGTCTTACCTGCAAATCGGGGTGATATACACCATCCGGGAGGTCGTCAGGAATATTTTTGAGATTCCCACAGGACTCGCAGCAGATGTGCTTGGCAGGCGCAGGACCATGATCACATCATTCAGCCTGTACATTATTTCTTTTCTTATTTATTCAATGAGCTACCGTTACGGAATGCTCATCACAGCGACCATTGTATTTGCACTTGGTGATGCATTCCGGACCGGTACCCATAAGGCCATGATCTTTGATTACCTGGACCGGCGGGACTGGACCTCTCACAAGGTGAGTTATTATGGCCACACCCGCTCCTGGTCCCAGGCCGGCTCTGCAGTATCTGCCCTGATGGCGGCGGCGCTGATCTTCTATACGGGCCGGATCAACCAGGTTTTTATCTACTCGGTCATTCCTTATGCCCTCGGGTTGCTTTTGATCTTATCCTACCCGGCTTACCTGGATGGAGACGCGCCCGGATTCAGAAAGTCCAGCCTGAAAACAGCGATGAGAGCCACGCTTGAGAACTTCTGGTATTCCCTCAAACAGGCAAGGGTCTTTCGCGGGATACTGAATGTGTCAGTATATGGTGGCTACTACCGTGCAGTCAAAGACTATATCCAGCCGCTGATCCAGGCTGCCGCCTTAAGCCTTCCTGTTTTGGTCTCCCTACAATCAGAACAAAAAACCGCCGTCCTGGTAGGTATTATCTATTTCCTGATATATATGCTGTCTTCAGCGGTTACCAGGCAGTCGGGCAGATTCAGCAAAAAGTTCCAGGGTCTTACCGGTCTTTTGAATCTGACCCTGATCGCGGGACTGATACTCGGGACGATGACAGGATTCATTTACCTGGCTGGATTTACCCTTCTGTCCATTATCCTTTTCACTGGCATTTACCTGGTACAGAACCTGAGGATCCCTGCCGGCATTGCATATTTCACGGAGAACCTTGACAAGGATATCCTGGCTACCACCCTGTCGGCTGAATCACAGAGCAAATCAATGTTCACTGCAGTGATTGCATTAATGCTTGGATTCCTGGCCGATCGATTTGATATAGGTACAGCCATCCTGGCATGTTCAGCCTTCATGTTGCTGACCACACCCCTCTACCTGTTAAAAAAACAGCGTTAGGTTAGTAAATCGTAAACCTGTTCCAAAAAGAAAAAACAGGCTGATAGCCGGCTATTCTTTTTCAGCATCCAGATATTCCACGGTGCTCATGATGGTGGCATAGGCCTTCAGGGTGGAAAGGGTGGAAAGATGTACATCCTGAGCGGCAATTATCTCGTCCTCAAACTTAAGGTCTCTTGTGGCACAGGCATCATGGATGAGGATGGTCTCAAATCCAAGGTCATCTGCTGCACGGGTTGCAGCCTCCACGCACATATGGGTCATCATTCCGACAATGACCAGGCGTTCTGCACCCTCAGCTTGTAAATGCTCGAGCAAGGGCGTTTCACGAAAACAGCTGACATGCTCCTTGACAAAAACCGTTTCTTCAGGCAGAGGTTTTACATACTCATGGATCTCACCCCCACCCTTGTGTTTAATATGTACGACTTCCTGTCCGGTTTCCCGGAAATGTTCCAGGATTTTTCCTGCCTGAAGGCTTGCTTCCTCTCTCCCAACCAGGGGAGCCCTTGTGGTATCAAAATAAAATGCCTGTATGTCAATCAGGATAAGCGTGGTTTTGGGTTCATCTTCCTGTCCACGGACCAGGCTCGTCCCCACAAAACAGCATAAAAAAAGCAGGATAGTTTGTTTCATATAAGGTTTTGACAGGTTCAGAATTAATTATTATTCCTCTACCAGTTCTAATGGTTTGTGCAATAGCTGACCAAGTACTTCCCCTTCTGCAATCCGGATGTTGGATTGAATATTGGTCAGCACATTCACAGCACCTATCATGGGTGCCTGTAAAAAACAGTATTGTACCCATGGTAAATTTTCGCGTGGACTGGTGTCCAGTAGTTTGTTTATCATGCCTGCAAGCTCAGGATCTGTAATTTCAGACATGAATTCCCTGTAATCATCTATCCTTCTTTTCAATTCATCGCCCTTTCCCGGAATACCCTCATCTCCGAATATCACAACCCTTACACTATACAGTTCATCCATGTTGTCAAGCTTATCAATTGTAATGCTCCCTTCCTGATCCACGGCGGCCTGGTTATCAGGATGGGATCCAAGTACGATATCGACCGTTAATTCCTGAATAAAATCATTCAGTTCATCTGTCCTGCTACTGATTGATTTTGCCTGTTCCAGTATGGCTTCTGAACCAGGAACAGACCGCTGCAACCGGTCCAGATATGCAATGTTCCTGGTCTTAACTATCTCGGCAGATGCAACATGGCCTTCCGCCGCCACACTGAAAGCCGTTAACACATTTTTACTGACCCTCAAAGCATAAATCATGAAGGTAATCGCAACAAAGCATAGCACGAAAATGAGAATGGTAAAATTCTGGACCTGGTTTTCCTTGTCTTTAAGGGCCTGGATAACCAGGATGGGGATGAAAACGAATACGGTTACAAACCCGCTGAGGGTGATCATGATACCGGCACCTGGCCAGTGCTGGATCTTAAACATGGCCCCGGCGATGAATATAATCCCGGCAATAAGTCCAACAATATACATTGGCATATTGACTCTTTTGCCCTCTTTCCTGGTATCCCGGATCTTGACCATGACAAAAACCGGCAAGTAGATGGCTCCCAGTATAAACAGGCTGAGCACAAGCAATACACCGGCCCCCGGCCAGTGCTGGATCTTGAAAATGGTGCCCGTAATGAGCATCGCGGGGGCAAGCATCCCCAGGATATACATAAACTTTTTCATGACTCTGTATTTTTGGTTAATAAGCAGCAATGTTTCTTCCTGTATCTGTTGGATCCTGTCCTTCCCCATCCCCTTCCTGACCTTTTCAAGCGCCTTGACAAATTCCAGTCCCTCTTCCATCTCCGCCTCCACATCACAGCAGAGGTGGTCAAGGAGTTCCTGTTGCAGTTCCGTATAGGTAAGGCCCTGCTTCTCGATCTCCCGGTTGAGTCGCCGGATTTCCCTTTCAGTCAGTTCAGCCATGGATCTTTAATCAACCCAAATTCAAACTGGGCTTGGGATTCAGGATCTGTCCCATGAGTCAGGACCAGCCAAACGAAACTGTAGAAAATATCAGGTGTGGGATTTAAGCCCCCCTCTCCAGGTAGAGGACGTGGAGGTATTCGACAAAACCGTGCTTTTCCCAGAAGGAATAACCGATCATGTTTTTAGCGGCCACCCTGAGTTCGATACGCCTGGCATCATGCGCATCGAACCATTCAAAGATGATCTTCAGCATTTCTTCACCTATTCCTTTGCGCCTGAAATCATCATGTATGGCAAGGTCAATGATCTCCCCGTATTTTGTCTCTGTGAATACCGGGGGATGGTTTTTGATGGCGGAGATGGAAAATCCAACGACTTTCTCTTTATTAACCAGTGCTACAAGGGCATGCGTATCATCAGCTGAAATGACCTCCCGGAAGTAATTTGAAAATTCTTTGTCGGCTCCCTTTCTCATGGTAAAAAAGGGGTCTTTAGCCTGGTGGTAATCCATAAAATCCTTCCAGACTTCCATCACACCGGGAATATGCTCTTCCCCGGCCAGTTTAATCCTTACTTTCATGTGTTTTCAAATCCAATCTTTATACGTCTGTAAGACAAAATGGTTATCTGGCATCAGAACCCTATCTGCTGGTCCTGGTTCTTCAGGGAAGTTGTACTGTACCAGTCGACATTCCTGGAAGTGTACATGATCAGTCCCATGGCAACGAACAGGCCGATGCTGCCCAGCAATAATGCATAATCCTGGAGTTGGATCAGTATAAAGAGGAATACATACAGAAGGACAAGGCATATGCCAAGGATCATGGTAAGTTTAAGATGCCTGAATATGCTTGCCGCATAAGCTGTGATCAAACCGACAATGCCCACACCGGAAATCAGGTAGGACAGGTTGAACCCGATCTGTTCACCGAGGGAAAGCAAAAGCACTTGACGATCCTCCCCTCCCTAAAGGAAAGGGATTCCTCTGGCTTCTACGAAGCCTGGGACAGTACTCCCTCGCGGTTTCTTGTAGGTTTCTGCTGACGATCACTTATGCGATTCGCTACACAGACCATCCCCGTCTGTCCGACGGTTAAAATATTCCTTGCCGCATTTACATCAGCGTTCTCCTCATGTCCACAGGCCAAACACTTGAAAACAGCCTGCGATTGCCTGTTCTCTTTTGCCGTGTGACCACAACATGAGCACTTCTGTGATGTAAGCCGGTAATCAACTTCAACCAGGCTTCCTCCTTGCCAAAAGAGCTTGTACCCAAGCTGTCGTTTGAATTCATACCACCCCTGATCCAGGATGGACTTGTTCAATCCGGACTTTGCCTTTACGCTTCTGCCCGGCTCATCGACGGTCCCCCTGGCTGATGAACTCATATTCTTAATGTTCAACCCTTCCACATATACCTTTGCTTGGTTTTTGCTTATTTCTGTACTCAATTTATGAAGGAAGTCTGAACGCACATCTGCAATTGTATGATGAAGCCGTGATATTTTTCTCTTTTGTTTTTTCCAGTTATTTGAACCTTTCCTTTTTCTCGAAAGTTTCCGCTGTTCACCGGCAAGCCGGTCTTCATGCTTTCTGAAACT
>SDBT01015737.1_pt1 | contig 12015 bp, 9 predicted proteins | sample 2277101 | NCBI WGS metagenome assembly SDBT01 (sample SAMN10404973, study PRJNA504765) | marine sediment metagenome | isolation source: marine sediment core GS10_PC15, 103 cmbsf | place: Arctic Ocean: Southern Knipovich Ridge | collected 2010
TGTATAGTGCTAAGTACGAGTGCGAAGACAGTCACATCCAGCTTCCGGAGTTAGGGTACAAGTGGGTTGGTCGTAATAAAGTCTTCCGCTTCTGGACCTCACGCCTTTTCTTTCGCTTTTGTGCTATTTTGGCCGGCGACACCATTCTCCGTTCCCGATTATTGTGCTGGTACGCAAGTTCCTCAGACATTATGTCCGCTCTTTAGGCGATGTTTGTCGCTAAAACCCAAATACAGCTCCAGAAGGAGATGGCTCAAGGGAGAATACTCGTCCCAAACTTCAATGCGGCAGGCATCGTTCCCCGGCCGCAGTCCATACCAGTTCCAAGCCGCGCTATAGATCCGGGGAAGACACCATTCTCACCCAGAAAGAGAATATCAACAAGAATATCAACAAGTACTCGTCTAAGTGCTCGTCTAAGTGCCGTTTTGGTAAGCCAAGGTCGCATATCATCCGGAATCAAGGCACCCCCACGGCTTTCAACACCAGAAGAAAACACCAACAAGAAAGTGGAGAACAAGGCTACAAAAAAGTATCCCGCTCCACGAAGGGCCGCAATAAAGAGGGAAGCTCGCGCCGTGACCCATTTCGAGTCCGATGAAGAAGAATCATTCCTGATGAGGAGCGAGTCTGACAGCGACAGGCTCTCAGATGAGAAGCCAGAAAAGAAAGAGGTATTAAACAGTCAAAAAGTCACAAAGGCTCTTATAAGTTCCAGGGACGTTCCCGAGAGGGACGTCCATCTGGACTTTTTCTCTACAAAGTCCAAGGGTGAGAGAGAGGCCAATAAACACGCCCGGGAAGAAGCTAAAGCAGACAGAGATGCTAAGACGTCACCAGATAGAGAAGCAAAGGCAGAAGCCGAGAGAGAAGAGAAGACAGGAGCCGAGAGAGAAGAGAAGACAGGAGCCGAGAGAGAAGAGAAGACAGAGGCCGAGAGAGAAGCGAAGGCATCTGCAGATAGAGAAGCAAAGGCAGAAGCCGAGAGAGAAGCGAAGGCATCTGCAGACAGAAAAGTGAAGGCAGAAGCCGAGAGAGAAGCGAAGGCATCTGCAGATAGAGAAGCCGAGGCATCTGCAGACAGAGAAGCCGAGGCAGAAGCCGATAGAGTAAGGGGGAAGGCAGAGAGAGAAGCGAAGGCGTCTGCAGATAAGAAAGGTGATGAAGAAGTTGCAAGAGCTGAGAGTGCAAGTTCCAGCACCCGAGTCCCTGTTCCTTACCCTAGTATGGCAAGAGGGAAGAGAAGAGAGCAAAAAGCGGAGAGAAAAGGCACACCCGACCACAAGAGGAGAAGAAGGCCCGAAAGGATACAGAACACAGCGAATCTTGAGGACGGGCTCTTTGACACGAGGAGAGGTGTCGTAGCCACCCGCCCCAAGGAGGACGCGAAGCCGGGAGAGATCGTTGTGATTGATGGGAAGAGGTACAAGTGCGTCACCTACATGAGGCCGAAGAAAAGAGGGAAGACGAACACCAGAAAGGACTACTCACAGTACAGTGAGATCCAAAAGAGAATAGAGGAGGCAAAGTTCGCGAGCGACTTTGAGAAGCTCCAAAAGTACAACCGGCACCTCGTCATCCCAAAGATATACCCCGGTGTGGATCTTGGGAAGCTCGGCGAGATATACCAAGAGTATAGGAAAGCCCCAAGGATCCTAGAAGCTGGCAACTTCTACAAGAAGACATATGGTGGAATGTGGTCGTTCTTCTCGACTGTGTCGAGTCTGTTCGGAACTAGCAAGCCTCTCACGAGATACTTCGAGTCAATGAAACAAAAAGCAGGGGCCTATGACTATATTTTCGAGGCTATAGGCGAGCAGTATGTCGAGGGCCACAAGGAGGCGAACCCATGGGACGCGCTGATCAAAATCTCACTGACAGGGCTTGCTGGTGGTGTCCTTCTTCTGGGCGCCGACAAGATGTTCAGTCAGCCGCTCATTGTTGGCACAGTCAAGAGAGGAATTGACTTCTTCCTAGACTCTTATGTAGACATAGAGCCTCTTCGAAGGGGTGAAGCACAAACGGGGACAACCAATGCAGTTGCTGGCCCTGTCCCTGCAAAGAGAGAGGATGAAGCGAAAAAGCCGGGCGGTCAGAGAGAAGAGAGAAGCAGAAGAAAAAAGAAGCCGCCGAAAGACTGATGGTTGGATTCACACATACATTAGATGTATGTCTCATTTTTCCACCTAACTGGCAAAGTTCAGGTTAGTCCTGACTGCCATGCGGGTTACTTAGTCTTCTTGGTGAGTATCTTTTTCGGCTGGAGCGTCACCACCGAATACAACTCTCTCACTGTTTTCGGCATCAATCTCGCCACCAGACGCAATACACTCACCGTTTTGGTCATCGAACTCGCTGCTGGTGACACCCTCACTGCTAGCTTCCTCATTTCCGGTGGAAACAATATCGTCACTAGGTGTATGACCCTTACTAGGCGCGACGCTATCGCTTCTAACACCATCACTGCTAACTTCCTCGTTGCCGGTTGCAACAATCTCACCCTTAGGTGCATGTCCCTTAGTAGGCGCAATACTGTCACCACTGGTTGCATCAACCCCGCTGGTGGGTGGAACTTCCTCGCCGACCAGAACAACCTGCATCTGACTGCTGGGTGCGCCGAGCTCATTGTTCGTTGCGTCTCTCTTGTCGCTGTTCGAAGAATCAACACCCCTCGGGACTTTGTCGTCGGTTCCCTTGCCGCTGGGAGCATTTCCCACACCAGCCAGGAACTCCGATGCTGTCTTCCCTGTCTTTTTCTCAATGTAGCTCGCTATGCCATCGCCTCCGGCCTTCAGGGTCTTTTCGATCTTCCTGAGGTTCGACTTTGTCGTTGTGCTGGTGAGTGCGGCGTCCCGAGCGTCGTAGATGTGGTTCATGGAATCCTGAAATGCCTGATCCATATCAGCCGTGTCGTAGACATCAACAACAACAGTGATTCGCTCGTAGGACCCAGGCTTGAGCATCATTTTGTCGTTGGCTTTCTTCCTTACACAGGTTTCCAGTGTGGGAATGGCGTAGAGCTTCCCCATGGGAGAACAGACTCTTGGGTTCGACTTTATGTTTGCGACGTTTCCGAGGAACATGAACGTGTCCTTCGGGAACTGCACTCTGAGAACGTGCACCGAATAGTCCATGTGGAGGGTCACAGGCTTGGAAAGATTCACGACATACCTGGACAGTGTTCCGGGCTGCGCATGGTCAACACTGGTCGGCGCGCATCGCATGCAAAGCTGCACACTGAACTCAATCTTCTTTGCGGAGTCCGGGATGGGACAGTAGTCTTGATCTATCGCGCCGACCAGATCCTTGAGTGCTTTTGGCATTCCAAAGGACTCGCCGGTCTTGGTATAGGAAACACCCTTTCCGAAAGACCGCTTATCCCTGTTCCCGTTCGATTTTTGGCTGAAGAAGCCTCGGAAATAGCTGTATGCGCTGCTTGCGACTTTATCGTCAATATCTCTGGGGGTAAGGAATTTGGTTGGTATTTTCCCGACATCCGGGGTACTTGGTCTTTCCATTTTACGCAGACAGTCCCTCTAAAGAGGCACGCAGACCGAGGGCCGCGGAGAAAGGCTGCAAGAAGAGAGAAAGGCTGCAAGAAGAGAGAAAAGCACGCTTGTCTTTTCGGCTCCATGTAGCGATCCTCTCCCGGGCTATGCTGCACCAACTCACGACCCACAAGCCTTCTCGAGTGGAGCGTTGCCCCAAAAGAAGCCGCTGGTTGTAAAATGAAGGTGCTAGTGGAAGAAATATTGGGCAAAGAGCCAGCAACCTACGAATTCGCCCCAAAGGAGGTCACGCTTCTTCGTGGTGACAACGGGGCAGGGAAAACGACTCTCCTCGACGCGTTATCCTGGGCGCTCTACGGAAAGAGAAGGAAAAACCTGTGCCCGAAGGGCTCGCACGTCAAGATAGAGATGTCTGGACTGGTGGTGGAGCGCTGGTCCCATCCGAAGAGGCTGAAGGTCACCGACGGCATCGGAGAGCTCGAGGGCGACGAGGCACAGGCCCACATCACGTCGGTGTTCCAGTCTTACGAACTGTGGCTTGTGTCCTCGTATCTGAAACAGAGGTCCAGGTCGGCGCTGGTGTCCGGGAAGGACTCTGCGAGGGTGGAGATCCTCTCGCAGATGACGTTTGGGAGCGCTTCGCCAGAGGAGACTCTCTCGGTGATACAAGAGGAGCACAAGGAAGCCAGGTCTTTGCTCCAACACGGCAGTGCCCTTCTGGAGGACAGAAGAGGAATGACGAGAGATGCTCGCAACACCGAAGAGACTGCCAGAAGAGCACTGGACGGAACCTCTACAGTGGGAGATTCTCGCTTTCAGATGGACTCGGAGACCCTTACATCCGCCCTCGAAGAAAAGCAGGCATCCCTCGCCGTCGAGATCCATCTTGCGACCGAGTGGGAGTCGTATGCCAAGGAGCGGAAAAGGCTGAGCGGGGAGATCGAGATAGTCGGAGTCGTACGGGAGGTAGAAGACATCACGGCGGAGATAAGGCATAGACAGGAGAAGAAAGCAAGCGTCGACAGCGCGCTTCGTGTGGAGCGTGCGAGATTGATGACCCTCACTTCCGGCCTGTCACATGCAAAGGATACAAGGGTGAGGCTCTCAGTCATCAACGGCCACCTGCAGAGCCTCACCGATGCTGAGACGGCATTCAACGATGCCCTGAGAGAGATTGAGTCCCTGAACGCGAAGAAGACAAGAGTGTTTGGCGCGAAGATCAAAGAGGAGGACATATGGGAGTCGTCCCGTGGTGAGGAGGCGCACAGAACCCTCCTTGCCAAGTGCAAAGAGCTGCTAGTGACCCCCACACAAGAGGGGATCAACAGAAGTCTCGAAGACACGAAGGCAAGAGTGGTGGAGATAGAGGGAATTCGCACGTGGGCTATGCCTCACGGAGAGCTTGCCTCGGCAAGAGCCGCACTTGCCCGAGCGAGAGAAGGCCTCGGTAAGATGACCGAGCAGGGTGTGAGGGCTGAGCGCGCAACATACGAGCAACTTCTCCTGCAAAAGAAGGCGCTCCCGTGTCCAAACTGCGGAGTTGGGCTCCTCCTCCGCACAGGTAAGCTTATTCCGATGGCCCATGGTCATAACCACAGCGAAGAGATGCTCGCGAAGAGAAAGAAGCTTGTGGAAGACGCTGAAGCTGCTCTCTCGCATGTGCGCTCTCTCATGGCAAAGGTCGAACAGCTGGGGAAGCTACTCACCGGGAAGCCGTCTGGATATGTGACCAAGGAAGACGAAAAGGTGACGAAGAAAAGGCTTGCGTCTCTTATGGAGCTCAAGTACGCTGAGCCCCCACAGGAAAGTTCGGCAAAGCTCACTGCGGTGCTGAAGGCCCAGAAGGCAATGGGGACTGTGGTGGAGTTGTCATCCTACCACAACATGCCCCCCGACGAGCCGATCGAGAAGGTCAGGGACACGCTGAAGATGTTTGTGAAGAGGATAGAGGACAGGATGGGCGCGGACCCGCAGACTTTGTGGGAGGAGTCAAGGGGAAAGGTCGAGAAGATGGAGAATAAGATGGTGAAGCTCAGCAAGGGGCTGTCGGAGCTTAAAGAGGAGCAGAAGTGTGCCAAGGAGTCATTTGTGCTGTGTGAGCAACTTAAAGCAATCAGTTTCCCCAACCCGGAGGAATCGGTCCGTTCGCTGAGGGACACTACGGCCCTGCTTCGTAAGTTTGTGAGCCTCGCAAGAAGCAGAGAGGAGAGGGTCCGATCGGCCGAAAACGAGGCCGAACATCAGGGAGATGTTGAAGAGCTGGCTGCGAAGGCATCAGCATGTCAGGTTCTTCTCGAGCTTGCCGAACAGACAAGACAGTCGATGATGCAAGAGACCGTAGACAGACTGAACGTGACGATCGCCGCCATCTCAAGGGAGATACTGCCCGATTGGTTATCTATCTCGCTCTCGCTGTTCCGGGAGCTGAAGACGGGAGGCGGCTTCCGGGACGAGGTGGGTGTGCGCGTCTCTGATGAGGGATCGCCGGATACAAGGTCGGGCAACGAGACCTCAATCGGTGAGTCCGACCAGATATCGTTTGTGCTTGCACTTGCCATGGCCTCTCTCTCTCCTTCACCTCTGTTGTTGCTCGACGAGCCCTTGAGTGGTGTGAATGTTGGGAAGAGGATACGTGGCGTGGATGCCCTTCGCCGTGCGATCTCTGGAACAGGGAAGACCGTTGTTTTTGTCACCCACGCAGAGATAGAGGGTTGTTTTGACAGAGTGGTGGATATGAAGGCGCAGGACTCCTTTGACGAACACTAGGATGAGCTACGACTAGAGGAGTCGCACACCGGACTTGCCTTTGGGCCTCATACTTGTAGCACACCGGTGGTGCTGGTGAGGTGCTATGGGGCCCAAAGGCATCTAGGTGAGTGCTAATATGAGATACAACAGAGGGATTTGGAGTTGTCACATGATACTGAATGTAATTCAGTCAATAAGTGCAGGACTTAACAAGAATTTGGACCCGGAACTTCTGTAGCAAAGTTTCAAGTACAAGATAGAAATCAGTGAATACATTCGCAGTCAGCTGAGCTAAAATACCCCGTAGTAAATGAATCCCACTAGACGTGAACTGCAAGCCCTCTGCATGGCCCATAAGGGCAATTACAGTGACGCCCCGCGTTGTAACGCAAAGAGTGACATTCTTAAGTCTTGGCTGGCTGGGAAAGGTCTGTTAAAGACAGTTGGGTCGAAGAAGGACCCGAAAGCACTTGGGGCTGTAAAGGTACCACTGAAGAAGGACAAGGCAAGTGGTGCTAAGAAGAAGGTGGTTAACTTTTTCTCTCTCTTTGACGAAGAGAGAAGCACTTCTTTTGTGATAGAGAATGACGCGGCCTATCCTGGTCTGCAATTGGAGTACTACCCTGATTACTTTGACGAAGAAGAAGCTGCAAGTATAGTAAGCCACCTTGCTGGACTAGAGTTTGTCCCGAAGCGCCAGTTCAACCGATATGCTAAACCCCCGCGAGTCACATCGAGCAGTGTGTACTACGCATGGTTCTCAGACCTGGAGAACGCTGTTCACAACTTTAGCAAGGCCCATCTGAACGGGTTCAACCCCCAGAGGTTCACGGAGAAGCTTGAATGGATACGTGCTCAAATTGAGGAAACTACGGGCGTATACTACAACTCTGTGCTGATTAACTTCTATAAAGACGGGAAAACAGCTCTCTCGGCACATAGCGACGACTCCCCGTGGCTTGGTGATGACTTCGATGTCCCCTCGTTGAGTTTTGGTTCGTCAAGGGATATTCTGTTCCGTGGGAAGAAGGGAACAGAAGCGGAGAACAGTTCCTCTGTCAAGCTTGCGATGGAGGGGGGAAGTCTCACCATCATGAAAACGAGCTCGACACAGACTATGTGGACACATGAGATACCTGTAAGAGCCAAAAAGGGCTGGCGTCTTAACATGACGTTCAGGGATGTGAAAGAAGAGCTTATTGGATTGAATGCGCATGTGCAGAGCACGAAACAGATGAAGATTGCACAAGAGGAGAGTTTGAGACCCGAAACACTCATAGACAAGAGTAGTACGTGAGAGCTGTCGAGACATGAGCTCGACAGCTGGCTGAGAAGCAAGGGCATGATGTCAAACGCGAGTTGTGATCTCAAGGTAGAAAGTGTTGAGCACTGCCTGGTGAGTTGTAGTCTTGGGGCAGAAAGTCTTGAGCACTTCCTGTTGAGTTGAGAGTGACCTTTGACCTGCAAGTGAAATGTGTAACTGCGTACTCCCCTTCGGGCACGTAGTAGCTATACTGTAAGATGAAGGTTTGAGCCTGATCTGAGACATGACTGCGCAGCCATCAATTAAGTCACAAGCCAAGGTCGGAAGTCTCGAGTTCGGGTGCGTACTGCGCAGTACGCACCTTCCTGGATTTCCTCCCCAGTCCGCTGTCCTGAGTGTTGGCTTCGAACTCCTCTGGCAAAGTCGTCACTCAAGTGAAAATTTACTCAAGGTGCCCCACAAAAACGATTCGGTTGATGGAAGGATCCAAAACATCTGACACTCCCCATACTTACCAGATGAGCTCGCCAGAATACAAAAGACTATGTGTGCTAAACCCAGAGTGCCCGGAGCTGAAGGCCTATTTTGCGACGAAGACGACAGTGATGCTGCAGAAGGTTGTTGATAGCTACAAACTGCGCTATTCGTTCGTAGGAGCTTTCGATGTATACCACAACGGGACTAAGCTGTCTACTGGGAGGTCCATCGCGGATTGTGGAATTGGAGATGGATATATGGATGATGAGCAGCTGGACTTGGTTCTGGTGAGAAACCACACGACTTGATTCATTTATCTGTACCGTCTTATGTTCTACATAAGAGTTGATGCCTCGTAGGGTCGAGACAACGTATATGTGTCTCTCATTTTCTCAGCCCGAATTGCCACGCAAGTGGTCCAACCAATGTTTGGTTGGACCATGGTAAGCAGGTTCCTGAAAAGCGGGTATGATGCCGTGTGGACAGCCATTTTCTCTTGCCCATTTTAGAGTAGCTAATTGGTTGTTCTCTGCCGCGTATAAGCAAGTTTTCTCATCCCAGGGGCAGCTGTTCTTTCTTGCCCACTTAAGAACAGTTAGATGGCCTTTTTTGGCGGCAAAAGAGCACGTATTAGTGTCCCATTGATATCCAACACTTCTTGCCCACTTCAATACTCCTAAATGGCCCCCTAAAGCTGCTAAAGCACACACACGCTTATCCCAAAGAAAGTCCTTCCTTTCGAACCACTTTAAGACTGAAAGCTGACCAGCCATGGCAGCAGAACGGACACTTAGGACTGTGAATCGGCAACCCTTCTCTTTCAACCACTCCAATACTCCCAAGTGGCCACCCCTAGCTGCACCAGCAGAAACATCGGAGTCCAGAGGGCACCCGTTCTCCACCGCCCACTTGAGAACCACCAAATGGCCACTACCTGCAGAACATTCGGGAACACGGTTGCCTAAAGGGCATCCATTCGCCACCGCCCACTCGATAATTTCTAGGTGCCCGTATGCTGCAGCACGAGAACAAGTAGTGTCATCCCAAGGACAGCCGTTCTCTCTAGCCCACTTGAGAACGCCAAAATGACCACCCCTAGCTGCTGAGCCGCAGGTGTTGACATCCCAAGGACAGGGTGTATGACCTTGGGCATCTCCGAACCGTAGCCACCTCAGGACACGCAGCTGTCCTCTCCTCGCCGCTTTCTCGCAGGTTTGCTCATCCCAGGCGCACCCATCAGCTCTCAACCACATCAAGGTCTCCAGATGACCATTTCTTGCGGCGTAAGAGCATGCATAACCATCCCGAGGGCATCCATTCTCACTTAGCCACATCAAGACTTCCAGATGGCCTCCTTCGGCCGCAAGAGTGTTGGTCAATTCACTCCAAGGGCAGGGGGTATGATCTTCGCTGTCACCTTCCCTTGCCCAGACAAGGATGTCCAAATGCCCATAATATGCAGCAACACAGCAAGTCTCCTCATCCCAGGGGCACCCGTTCTCTCTTGCCCACTTGAGGGTTAGTAGATGACCCCCTTTGGCTGCAGCTGCGCAGACATGCTTATCCCATGGAAAGGGCGTGTGTCCTTGGTTGCTTCTTGCCCACCGAAGAGTTGGTATATGACCACCTTCAGCCGCCCATCTACAGATGGATCCTTCCAAGGGGACTCCATACTCGCCTAGTGCGCAGCTACTGCGTAGCCATGTCAAGACACCAAGAGATCCGTGGAATGTAGCATGCTCCACAAGGACGCTCCTGTCGGCCTCAAGGAGCGCACTCAATGGTTTGCATGTCTTGCTCAGGCAGTAGAGCGCATCCTGTCTGTCTTCGAGAAACGAAGCTATAACGTTTAGCCATATCTCACTTGGCAAGATTAGAAAGTCAACAAAGACTTCTGTTTCTTGTTGACTAGTTTGGGGCTTCATTGAATTTCAGTGGCAGGAGCAAACATAACCATTTTCAGATTCTTCTCTCCACAATTTCCACGTAGAGAAACGATAGGTCTTTGGTAACCCCCAAGAGTGTCACTTTTGTTTCAATGACTGAAACAATAACTTCTCCTGCCTCTCCCAGACACCTAAGACTTACTACGCAAGGCTCCACACCCTTCACTGTTTTGTGCGTCTCTCAGAACATCGAGGACGCCTGCAAAGATGTGAGCGGCGTCATCTTTCCTACAGCTAGCCCTAACCTCACCAACGAAAGGTTCACCCTTCTGATTGCCAATATCACACTTATTTCGCACGATCACTGAAGGAATCGGCCCACAGACTCTGCGAACATTATTCATCCAGGAAGAGAGATTACGTTGCGATAACTTGTTGGTGCCGTCGTAAACGAAGATTACAGCATCGGCCCCAGGGTAGTACCCATCGCGCAAGGCACCAAACTTCTCTTGCCCGGCGGTATCCCAGATCATCATAACGTCTGACTTACGATCATCTAGCTTTAGTGGGATAGCATCAACGCCCATGGTTGGATGATACCTCTTCTCGAACGGCGAACCGAGAGCATTCGCGAGAAGCGAAGTCTTTCCAACACCGCCGTCGCCAATAAGAAGCACTTTGTATTCGGTGGTAGAGTTCATAGTATTCTTTCCACTGTGCTACGTCCCCGGAACCGTTTTTGGTATGCCATGAAGGACTTACTTGTGTGACTTCCCGAAGGGTGCGGAGCTTACACACTACTTGAGTGCGCTTGAGGATCCCCTTAGTCTTTAGAAACCAACCAGAAAGAGTTCGGTAACCGAGTACTTGCGGCATGTCAGGAATGCCCTGATGAACATAGGTCATGAAAGCCGTTAGCTGCTATGCTAGTACTCCACTGCAAGGAGACAATGACTACATTTTCGATGACTGATAAGCCATAGTTAGTGCGTACACCCCTTCATCTGGGGAATCCGGCGCCCACCTGCCTTTGGCAGGTTATAGTGGTCAGACAAGATAGTTAGTCACACTAACTGCCGTTCACTTTCGTGACTATAAGTCACCACACCGGGAGAAATCATCTATCGGCCGACCGAGAGCGGCTGATGTGACAGATTAACGGGTGCACCCAGGGCGTACCCATCTGGAATTCGCTCAAACCTTTCCTCTATTCTCTGGAATGTCCCGGCGGATCTCATGGGGGCCAACCTCCACCCGGAAAAGCCCGCACACCGAATCAGCCTGTACTTCCTCGCGTTAGAGGGTGTAGAACCACACACCCACCACTTATCCATGGCAAGGTTCGATCCGGGAGCAAGATGATGATTCGTGATGTTCTCGACCTTCAGATCGGAGACAACAACCGCGTAACTTTCCAGTATCCGCAGGTAGCCGATCTGTTGATCTGGTAGAGATTTGCCAATAGTTTCAACACGTAAAGCAATGAATGTGCCCCTCATGCTATCTATCCACATCGAACCGATATATTCTGAAGTCATGGCGCTGTTTCTGGGCCCTGCTTCCAGTGAACCGATTTTGTGACAGAATGTAGTTATCTAATGGTGTTTGATAAGGGTTACGGTTGTAATCTTACTGTAACCCTAGCGTAGATGCGTCAGAGTTATTTGAAAGGTTCACCAGCCAGGGTGGGTGTGTGACGGTGATGGGTGTGTTTAGAGCAATAAAATACACTGGCTGTCTATGGTATAGACATGGTTAGGTCGCGATGTCCTTCGGTGGCCATCAGACACTATACACCTATTAATGAGCCCTTCTCCACCAAGAGACCAAGGGCGGTCGCGAAAATACGCGCTGTAGCTTGTTTGCAGCAACTAGTGCTTAACTCTCCCTGAATGGGCTGCCCTCCTGAGGAAAAAGATCGATCTTGTTGCGTACAACGACCGAGGGAACGTCACCGCAAACGCGAAACACGTCCTGCATCCAGCAGAGAAGATTTCGCTGGGTCGTGTGGCTTGTGCCGTCGTAGACAAAGATGGCAGCGTCTGCTTTGGCGTAGTGGTCGTCTCGTGACCCAGCATGCTTCTCCTTCCCAGAAATGTCCCATATCCTCAAAATGACCGCGCTGGAACCG
>SDBT01015738.1_pt1 | contig 12013 bp, 5 predicted proteins | sample 2277101 | NCBI WGS metagenome assembly SDBT01 (sample SAMN10404973, study PRJNA504765) | marine sediment metagenome | isolation source: marine sediment core GS10_PC15, 103 cmbsf | place: Arctic Ocean: Southern Knipovich Ridge | collected 2010
AAATATTTTGGAGGTTGAGATGCTAAATGCGTTTGAAAGCAGATTAAGGCATGTTCGTCTTCGCTGCGCAGTGAATCTGTTGCTTGAATACATGGCGTGGAGCCTGTGTTTGGCTGCAATCGTAGCAACTCTGGCGGTCCTGATTGACCGTTTATTTGCCGTAAACCTCATAAATCCAACAATTTGCTGGGCACTTCTGATAGCTGTCGGCGCCGCGGTTCTGGTTTTCTGGCTGACGAACCTTCCCAGCAAAATGCAGGCCTCGCTATTACTCGATGACCGCTTGGGGCTCCAGGAGCGGTTCAGCACATCACTGGCACTATCGGCTTGCGACGATCCCTTCGCCCAGGCCGCCTGCATTGAAGCCCACCAGGCCGCAAAAGATATCCGGCTCGATAGGCATTTCCCTATTCGCCCCTCGAAGCGATGGACTTATGCCGGTGGAATATGGGCTCTGGCGATTGCTCTGGCCCTGATAATGCCGCAAAAAGACATCCTCGGCTTCCTCGCGAAAAGTAAACAACAACAAAAACAGCAGGAGCAAATACAACAAGCAAAAGACAATATCAAAAAGAACACCGACCTCGTAAAATCAATCGTTCAGCGACTCGATAGACCCGAGTTGGCAAACGCTCTGAGTAATATTGCACTGACACCGCCAGACGCAAAACCTCAGGAGATAAAACGCCAGGCAATAAGAAAATTAGGTGAACTCTCCGACCAGCTTAAAAAAATGCAGACAGGCACACGCCTCGACGCTGCCAGCATAATGAATCGTATGTTAAAACAATTGCGCTCTCCCGCGAATGCACTTTCGCATGAGTTCTCTACCGCACTGGCACGGGGAAACTTCAAGCAGGCATCTGATCTGCTAAAACAAATGCAGCAGAAATTAAAACTCGGCAAGCTCTCGGAAGAACAAAAGGCTGCGCTATCAAAGCAAATGCAGCAGCTTGCAAAACAGTTGGAGCAATTGGCAAAAAAGAACGAGGAACTCGAAAAGGAATTGCAAAAACTCGGTCTCAACAAAAAAATGGCAAAGCTAAATCAGCAGCAATTGAAAAAAGAACTCCAAAAACAGGGTTTGAGTCAAAAGCAAATCGAACAATTGTTAAACAAAGCCGCTGCCTGTAGAAAGGCCTCCGGAAATTGCTCCGGACTGGGTATGGCCATGGGCGCATGTGGTATGGGCTCAGGTGGGCTCTCGGGTGATGAACTCGGCGCCGTCTCCGAGCAGCTCGATCAGATGGAAGCCATCCAGCAACAGCTAATGCTAACTCAGGCCGCACTCGACGAGATTGCGGGCGCCTGCAAGGGGCTTGGACAGGGTATGTGCAAGGGACAGGGACCTTTCAAACCGGGAACCGGACAGGGTTTCAGTGCCGGTTCAGGAGGACCCGGACAGGGCTATGGCCCACGCTCATATGATGATACCGGTAAGACCGCAACAACACGCAAAAAAGTTGAAAGTCCAACGAAAAAGGGACCGGTTATAGCAAGCTGGTATTTTAAATCAGGCCAGGTAAAAGGACAAGCGAGCCGAGAGTTAAAACAGGTCGTCGGATCCGCTCGCGACGCGGCAGCCGAAGCAATCAATGAAAACCAGATTCCGAGAAAATATGAAGATGCTGTAAAAGACTATTTTGGCCGCCTTGAAAAATCGACCGAATAATACGGTCGATAACATTTTCTAATGCAGGGAGCATATGGAAGCCATGACAAAAAGGATTTTTCTAAAACACCTCGCAATTACACATCTGGTGTTATTCTTTATCATTGCACTGTGCTCATGCAGTAAAAAGCCGCAACCCACCGTCGTACTCTACTGTTCTGTTGATCAGCAGCTTGCGGAACCGATAATCGCAGAATTCCAATCTCGCACCGGTATCGAGGTCCGCGCACGCTACGACACCGAAGCAACAAAAACCGTCGGACTTGTGCAGAAAATAAGAGCCGAATCAGCCGCTCCAATTGCCGATGTCTTCTGGTCGAGCGAAGTTTTCAACACAATTCGACTCGCGAAAGAATCTCTTCTGGCACCGCACACAAGCAGATACACAGAAAACTGGCCTAAAGAATTCAAAGGTCCAAAAGGACTATGGCATGGATTTGCACTAAGAGCGCGAGTTATCGCATATAACACCGAAAATGTCTCTGCCGAGCAGGCCCCTAAAACTCTCGAAGAAGCGCTCGATCCAAAATTCAAAGACCGCCTGGTAATGGCCGCACCGGAATTCGGCACAACAGGAGGTGACGTGGCAAGCTGGTTCGTACACTACGGGCCAATGCGAGCGGCCGAACTGTTAATGATGCTAAAAGCAAATGGCGTTATCCTCGTCGATGGAAACAGCACGGCTGTAAAAATGGTTGCAACAGGCCAGGCCGACATCTGCTTTACCGATACCGACGACGTCTATGCCGCCATGAGAAATAACTGGCCTGTCGCTATGAATTACCTGGACCAGGGTGGTGACGGAGCACTGGCGATTCCAAATACTGCGGCAATGATAAAAAACGCTCCACATCCGGAGCAAGCAAAAGAACTGTTGGATTTTCTCTTTAGCGAAGAACTCGAAAAAAAACTGGCCCAAAGCTATTCACATAACGCGCCGGTACATCCTTCTTTAGCCGCACAGTTCGAGCAGTATTCCATACCAAAACCATTGGCTGTGAATTACGAGCGAGTTGCAGAGAATCTCAATTATGCCATAGAAACTGCAGGCCTGATACTCAGATGAATGTTATCGACACTGATATGGAGCAAATGAGTAAAAATAACAACTGCATATTGATAAGAGCACTTCAATCCGGCTCTGTCATGCTTTGGATAATGCTGATAATGGTTCCCCTTTTTGTACTTTTTATCCAGGCAGTTAATCCAGCCGACCATATAGGTTTCACCGTTGGAGTCAATGCCTCGTTAATTCGCTCTCTTGCCCTTGCCGCACTTATATCATCCGTGGCTGTAATACTCGGCTACCTCCCTGGACAGCTACTCGGAACTTCCCGGCACCGTGACATCCTGCTTTTGCTGCTATTGATGCCGCTTCTGTTGCCACGTTTTTTACTCTACTACACCTGGTCATTATTGTTGAGCCCGACTACCGATCTCGGCAGGTTCTTCATGAGCCATCAGCAATTAGCGCGATTTGCAGGCGGTTTCACTTCCGCGCTCGTACTTATTCTCTGGTATTGGCCACTGGCAGCGCTGCTCATGGCTCAGGCATGGCGTAACATCGACAGACAAATATGGGATTGCGCCAGGCTCGAAGCGCCTCGGCACCGAATCTTCACGAAATTAACAATACCACTGCTCGCACCGACAATCCTCTTCGCGTTCGCCGTATGTTTCGTACTTGTACTGTCTGAATTTGCGACCTTCCACCTTGCCGGGATACAAACAATAGGTGCTAAGCTTGCAATTATGTATCAGCAAACAGCTTCGGTCGCACTCGTCGTAAGGGCGGCATGGCCCGTAATAATAATCGCTATTATTGTAGCTTTCATTCTCGCAAAATACGCGCACTCATGGCAGACTACCACTGCGTCACTTTCCACAGAGCAAATAAAATCACGACGTTGGCGATGGGTCTTCTTAATATCACTACTGACAATTTCGCTGCTAATACCGTTGCTGCTTTTGATAATAAATGCTCCGGGATACAAAACTTTTACTGAATTCAAAATTTTACACCTCGACAAGCTTCTCTGGTCACTTCTGGTTTCGGTCTTTGCCGCTCTATTTGCCCATCTCATAGCCTACGGAGCCTTGTCACTGCAGGGTAATAATAATCCTGCGTATCGAAGAATCGCTCGCATAATCGCTCTAATCCTGCATGTCACCATATTCCTTGCAATGTTATTACCGGCCTCACTTATTGCCGTCGCTATCTTACAAATTTTAGCATACTTGAACTTACCGGCTACAATTCGCCAGGGCTGGTACATTGTCTCTGCTGGACAGGCTGCAAGATTCGCCGGGCTCGCACTGATAGTCCTGCTGCTGGCAAGGTCATCGCACCACAAGCAGCTAACAGAAGCGGCAATGATAGACGGTGCGACGCCCTTTAGAACCTGGTTCCACATCCACCTGCCTCGAACATGGCCGCTTCTTGCCGGCTCATTCATCCTTGTCATAATGCTTTCTGTCACCGAATTATCAGCCACCATGGTCCTGTTACCTGCCGGGCTGCCTAATTTCGCGCAGAGCCTGCTAAACCAGATGCACTATGGCTGGGACCAGCACGTCATAGTTTCATCATTGCTCCTGACATTCACCTTCCTGGTTCTTGCTGTTATCATGGTAGTGCTTCTGAGGTTAAGCCGGATTCGACAAAGCTCAGTACTTGCTTCTCTGGTTCTGGCCGTAATCATTCTCGGCGGATGTGATGAACAATCCGGTTCCATACTCTCAACCGATTCACCGCGTGTCCTCAATCACTTTGGAACAACCGGTCGCGGTCGGACAGAATTCTTATACCCTCGTGCTATTGAAATAATATCCGAAGGATGCCTCTTGGTAATTGACAAAACAGGAAGAATACAGGCCCTGACTTTCGATGGCGCGTTCACCGATTCTTTTAACATGCCCAAAATCGAAGCCGGCAAACCAACCGGCCTGAGTGTCGGTCCCGACGGAAATATATATATTGCAGACACACACTATCATCGCGTCGCGGTCTTTTCTGCCGACGGTAAACTAATCAATCAATTCGGGAAATTCGGCGAACAGGACGGATGCTTTATCTATCCAACCGATGTCGCATTTTCCGATGACGGCAGAATCTACGTTAGTGAATACGGCGGCAATGATCGGATAAGCGTTTTTGACCAAAATAGTGTTTTTCAGTTTTGCTTCGGCACTCCCGGCAGCGGGCAAGACGAGTTAGGCCGTCCTTCAGCATTACAAGTGGACAACTCGAGAAACTGTCTCTACATCGCCGACGCCTGCAATCATCGTATCGCCGTATATAGCCTCGACGGAAAACTAATAAAATACATCGGTTCTATCGGCACCGATGCCGGACAGTTGCGTTATCCCTACGATTTGGATTTACTCGACGATGGAACAATCGTTGTCTGCGAATACGGAAACAACAGAATTCAGTTATTCGATCCCGATGGCAGAAGCCTCGCAGTTTATGGAAAAGCGGGGAGAAGCCTTGGTGAACTGGCTTATCCATGGGGCGTTGTGGTTGATAAAAACAGAAGGGCGTTCATCGTTGACGCCGGAAATGACAGAATTCAGGTATGGCAGCTATGACCACTGCATATAGTTTATATTTCGCTCAGCCCTGGTGGCTCTTGCTTTGCCTATTGCTGGTCCCGACAATATGGCTGGCAAAACGAAGCCTGACATCACTGGGTGCAACGCGACGCATTACCGCTGTCACCCTGAGGGTACTGGTCATCCTCATACTGATTTTCCTGCTCGCACGCCCAATGCTCACCAGGAAAAGTAAACAGCTAACACTAATCGCCGTAGTTGATCGAAGCCAGTCAATCCCCACCGTATTTCAGGATATGAGCCTCGATTATCTGTCACTGGCCCTTAAGAACAAGATCGGCACTGACCGACTTGCGGTAATTGATGTTGCGGAATTTGCAGGCATCTCAATGCTGCCTTCGACCGACGCAACCATACGCCGGCGAAGCCTCACACTCACCGGCGACCAGACAGATCTGGCCAAAGGAATCCAGATGGCAATGGCAATCGCTCCACCGGATAGCGCAATAAGAATATTGCTCGTTACCGAGGGCAACGAAACTATCGGCGATCTTAAAGAAGCCGCCCGGCTCGCAGCCGCCAACAAGATACCCATCGATGTCCTGCCCATTCGTTATCGATATAATCGCGAGGTAATGTTCAAGCGCCTTGCTGCGCCGCCGAGAGCAAGAAGCAACCAGACCATTGCTCTTCGATTCATCCTCAGCAGTACTGCTCCGGCTCGTGGAAAACTGATGCTCAACTTAAACAATGTCCCCGTCGATCTCGATCCCACTTCGGCGGATGTTTCAGTATCCGTTGACTTAAAACCTGGAACCAATGTAAAAACCGTTTCCGTACCCGTTGGTTCACGTGGCATCCACGAATTCCAGGCACTCTTCGTCCCGGACGATCCGGACCAGGACGTAATAAGTAAGAACAACAGAGCGAGCGCTCTGACTTACGTCGCCGGCCCCGGCCATATCCTCGTTGTAGATGCCGGTGACTCTGCGGGACTGCCGTTGGTCAAGGCACTTCAAAACTCAAATATCGATGTCCAATACCTCAATATGAAGCAGGAGTTGTTTCCTGACAATCTCATCGGTCTGATGAACTCCGATGCCGTCGTACTGGTCAACACCGATATCAGCAACTTCACCTTCCAGCAGCAGGAAATGATCTGTCGCTATGTCACCGATCTCGGCGGCGGCCTTGTTATGGTAGGCGGTCCGCAATCCTTCGGTGCCGGCGGCTGGATCGGCTCACCCATTGCCGACATCCTGCCTGTGGATCTCGATCCGCCACAGAAAAAGCAACTGCCCAAAGGCGCACTCGTACTGATCATGCACGCTTGTGAAATGCCGCAGGGAAACTTCTGGGGGAAGAAAATAGCCATCGCAGGTATCCAGACTCTAAGCAGACTCGACGAAGTCGGAGTCCTCGCGTACAACTGGCAGGGATCAGGTAACGACTGGGTATATCCACTTGGTCCGGTCGGCGACAAAAAAGCTGTCACCGATAATATAAACAAAATGGTAATGGGTGACATGCCAAGTCTCGATGCCCATCTGCGTGCCGCATACTCCAGCCTCATTAAATCCGATGCCGCCCAGAAGCACGTCATAGTTATAAGTGACGGCGATCCTCAACCACCGGCAAATCAACTACTAAACCTGTGCCGACAGGAAAACATCACTGTCACCGGAGTCGGAATCTTCCCGCATTCACCCGCCGACGTCCAGAGCCTACTGCGAGTCGCCCAGGCAACCGGAGGCCGATTCTACAACGTCAAGGATCCGAGACAACTACCCCAGATTTTTATAAAAGAAGCTCAGGTCATCAGGCGGGCACTAATTGTCGAAGAGACATTCTCGCCGCAACTGACTTTTTCTCTTAGCGAAACTGTCCGGGGACTCAGCTTCCCGCTGCCAAACCTCGACGGCTATGTCCTGACCGGTCCAAAGGGCGGACTCTCACAGATAGTTCTTAGCACAAACGAATCTGATCCTCTTCTGGCAACCTCTCAAGCCGGACTCGGTCGATGTGTTGCTTTCATGTCTTCTGCTGACAGCAGGTGGGCTCCAAGCTGGCTAAGCTGGCCCGGTTTCGAGAGGTTCTGGGAACAGACCATCAGATGGGCGGCAAGACCCTCGCAATCGGCTGACTGCGAAATCTTCGCCGACGTACAGGGAAGAAACGTTACAATTAACATCGAAGCTGTCGATGCCGAAGGACAATTCATTCAATTCGCCCACATCGAAGGCCAGGCCATTGCTCCGGACGCTTCACAAATAGAAATGCCGCTGACCCAGACAGGACCGGGACAGTATCGAGGCAGCTTTCTTGCCTCGGCATCGGGCAGCTACGTCATCAACCTTCGCTACAGAAAGCTCGGCGAAAACGCCTCAACTCAACTTGCCCAAAGTACTATTACCATTCCTTTTGCTCCTGAGTTTAGAGACCTCTCGGACAATTCACCTCTACTGACCCAGGTAGCTGAAATCACGAATGGACAGATATGGGAATTGGACTCCGATCCGAACGAGGCATACCTCTTTGATACCGCATCGGTAAAGTTCCCCGAAACCCATTTGCCTTTGACTCGCTATCTCATGTTCGCCTGGCTCTTTTTCTTCTTGCTCGATGTAGCCGTCCGAAGAATAGCGATCGACTTCAAAGCAATCGCGGTAAAAGTTATCGCATTCGTTCGCCCAAAACAAGCCGAAAGAAAAACCGATACAACCCTCGACCGGTTAAAAGCAACACGCAAAAAGCTACGTGAGAAGCTTTCGGCACGCGCCGCCGATACTCTCGCCGCAAAACGTTACCACGCCGATCCCGAAAGAACTACAGATCTGCCAATAGCAAAAATAGAGCAAGCCAAACCGGTAGTAAAAGAAGCAGAAGAACAAAAAACAAAACCAAAACAACCGGCCGCCGAAACCGGACCGGCACATATTCAGCAGTTACTAAAAGCAAAACAAAAAGCCGCCGATAAACGAAAGCACGGGCAAAACGATTAGGAGATAATAAAATGTCGCCAAAAGAAAAAGATGTCGAAAAGCTATGCCGCGAGTTTCGAAAAACATTCGAATCTCTAAGAACCGAAGTCGCAAAAGTAATAGTAGGCCACGATGAAATCGTTGATAGCGTACTCATCTGCCTTTTCTGCGGTGGACACGTCTTACTCGAAGGTGTACCGGGCCTGGGTAAAACCCTTCTTGTACGAACACTAAGTTCCGCACTGTCGCTTGAGTTTCGTCGCATCCAGTTCACACCCGATCTGATGCCGGCTGATATCGTCGGAACAAACATCGTAATGGAAGACGCCGCTACCGGAAGACGACGGTTCGAGTTTCAGCCTGGCCCCATCTTCGGACAGATAATCCTCGCCGACGAGATCAACCGGGCTACACCAAAGACGCAATCGGCAATGCTCGAAGCAATGCAGGAACACACGGTAACAAGCAGCGGCCAATTGCGGCGGCTACCCGAGCCGTTCATCGTCCTGGCCACACAGAATCCCATCGAGCAGGAAGGCACATATCCTTTACCCGAAGCACAGCTTGACCGCTTCCTCTTTAAGTTACTCGTTCCATACAGCAATCGTGACGAGCTTGGCAGCATCATCGACAGAACCACAACAAAAGAGCAGCCACAAGCCGAACCAGTTCTTAGCGGTGAACAGATAATCTCTTCACAACTGCTCGCCCGTCAGGTTGCCATCGCTCCACACGTCCAGGATTACGCGATCCGTCTCGTACTGGCAAGCCATCCACAAGGCGAATTCGCAACCGAAATGACTAACCGTTTCGTACGGTTCGGCTCTTCACCTCGCGGCGTCCAGGCGCTCGTCCTCTCCGGCAAAGTCCGCGCAATGCTCAACGAGCGATACCATGTAAGCTTCGACGATATCTCAAGGTCGGTAATGCCCTCAATGCGTCACCGAATACTACTCAATTTCGAAGGCCAGGCCGAGGGAATAATAACTGACGACGTACTCAAGCAGATACTCGAACAAACACCAAAAACACTTGAAAAGGACATCAAAGTCCCATGACAACGAACACCGCAACAAAAAAATTAACTGACCTGCTCGATCCGGCCTTCATGGCCAGACTCGATTCGCTCGATGTCCTCAGCAAGAAAATACTACAGGGAAAACTACAGGGCGAGCGACGCTCGAAACGACGGGGCCAAAGCGTCGAGTTCGCCGACCATCGTCCCTATGTCGTCGGTGACGACCTGCGATTCGTCGATTGGAATATATACGGACGCCTCGATCAACTCTTCCTCAAGCTCTTCCTCGAAGAGCAGGATCTCACAGTCCACGTTGTCATCGACCTGAGTGATTCCATGAGCCTCGGGAAGCCGCCCAAACATCTCTTTGTCAGAAAACTCGCCGCTGCGCTTGGATACGTAAGCCTCGTAAACAACAATCGCCTGACTATTACTTCATTCTCTGATGGCATAAAAAACCGACTCTCGAACATGCGGGGCAGGGCATACCTCTCGCACATGGCCGAAATGCTGCTGACAGACAAATGCGATGGCCCGTCTTTTTTCGAAACCGCCGCACAACAGATTGTTGCCGGACGCACCGGCTCGGGAATAATGATCGTTATATCTGATTTTCTTTTTAAAGAAGGTTTTGAAAACAGCATGAGACGCCTGATCTCCGGAAAGTACGATCTATACGCTATTCAGATCCTCTCACCACAGGAGATAAATCCTGACATCAGCGGGGATCTAAAACTTATCGACGTCGAAGACGCAGACGGCGCCGAGATAACAATAAGCAGCGCACTTATCAAGTATTATAAAAAGAACCTCAACGCATACTGCAACGAGCTAAAGGAATTCTGCAACCGTCGCGGCGCAACATATACACTGGCAAATTCCGCCGATTCCGTAGAGTTATTGGTACTGAACTATTTACGCCGGATTCAATTGTTACGTTAATTGTAATAAAGCTTTAAGGATCTAAAACAATATGCAATGGCTGACACCTATCACTGCATTATACGCCGCAGCGGCCACGGTGCCGATACTGCTGTTGCTATATTTCCTGAAGCTAAAACGCACCCAAATTGTAGTATCGAGCACTCTGCTTTGGAAACGAGCCGTCCAGGATCTCCAGGTAAACGCGCCGTTCCAGAGACTAAGAAGAAACATCCTTCTTCTGCTCCAAATGCTAATGCTCCTGGCAATACTATTTGCCCTGGCCGGACCCGTTATGTCACTGACCGCAGGCCCCGGTGAAAAATACGTCCTGCTGATCGATCGCTCGGCCAGTATGAACGCAACCGACATAAAACCAACACGGCTTGGCGAGGCTAAGAAACGTGCAAAAACATTCATAGAATCACTACGCGACCAGGCACCATTCTCATTCAAAACAAGCCCCGTCCAGGCAATGGTCATCGCGTTCGACAAGCGGGCGAAGGTAATGTGCAACTTCACAGCTGACAAGAGACGACTCATGGCCGCAATCGACGAGATAACTGCTGGCGACGGAAAGTCTTCACTCTCAGAAGCCGTTGTTGTCGCCCGCGCTTTTGCCCAGCCGGTAGAACTCGAGTCAAACAACCGAAGCGCGCAGGATCCGGCAAAACTCGTACTCTTTAGTGACGGCAGAATCACCGACACAGACCAGATCGTCATTTCCGAAGGCGAGATGATTTTCGAGTCCATAGGAAGTTCAAACGAGAACGTCGCCATAACCGCCATGCAAGCCCGCCGCACCTTCGAGGATCCCGAGCAGGTCGAGATCTTTGCGACCATAGCCAACTACTCACAAGAGCAGATCACAACTCAATTACAATTGTCACTAAACGCCGACGTCCGCACAGTAAGAGAAATAACCTTACCACCCGCAACAGAACCAACACTCACTTCCGTTGCCAAACCTTCAAAAGTTTCCGTAAACTTCGAACTCTCCCACAGCCAGGCCGGAGTAATCGAGCTAAGACTATTACACGAAGACGACCTCTCCTCCGATGATGCCGCATGGGCAATGTTACCGCCTCCAAAGAAAATGTCGGTTCTGCTTGTTACCGCAGGCAATCCCGTCCTCGAATCCGCACTAAAAGCGCTGCAGCTCGACAAAATTGACATAAACACTCCCGAACAATTCGACGCCATGGATCATACTACAATAACCATTGACAAGCCTTATGATGTAATCGTACTCGATAGTCATTCACCTCCCAAGTTACCTCGCGGCGCATATCTTACTTTCGGTCCGCCACCCGCCCAGACAAACATCACTTCGGCCGGGAAACTCCAAAACCAGTTCCTCGTTGACTGGCGGCCAAGACATGCGATCTTAAAACATGTAAACCTCGCCAACCTCTTCGCGGCAAATACATATCAACTCACACCACCACGTGATGCCGACGTGCTCGCCGAGTTCAACGAGACTCCTGCCCTGGTACTGGCCCGGCGAGGCGGCTCTGTATTTGTCGTTGCCGGTTTTGATCTGCTCGAAACAAACTGGCCTTTCGAGCCGGGCTTCGTCTTATTCTGCTACAACGCCATAGCATATCTCGGTACGCAATTCGGCTCATTGCAGCAAACAAGTCTCAACGTCGGCGAGCCGATTAATGTAGAGGGTCTCGAAGCCGATACCACCGTGGAGATTACCGGCCCCGAATTGGCGGTCACTCAACTAAATACCGGTCCGGATGGTGTCATTCGTTTTCATGCGACAGATCGCGTCGGAACATACGGTATCGATATCCCGCAGCGACCGACAAAACTCTTTGCCGTAAACATGCTCGATACCCAGGAAAGCGATATCGAACC